>JABAOC010003630.1_pt3 | contig 14560 bp, 10 predicted proteins | sample 7062161 | NCBI WGS metagenome assembly JABAOC01 (sample SAMN14538625, study PRJNA623070) | marine sediment metagenome | biome: marine biome [ENVO:00000428]; feature: marine pelagic biome [ENVO:01000023]; material: deep marine sediment [ENVO:00002113] | place: India: Gulf of Khambhat ... | reverse complement strand
GGCAGGCCCAAATAGAGAAGGAGGCCAGACAATGTCAGCCAGGGCCAGCGCTGCACCATTGGAGCTCCCACGGCCGGCTCTTCTCTGGCTGGAGTCCATCGGCGCACTGCCCTCAAGATCAGAACCGCCACGGCAGTTGCCAGGATCATGAGATAGCCCAAGGCAATGGGTTGCGCTATCGCTTCCAACACGCTGTGGCCGGTGCTGAAGGTGATAAGCGTCTTGCGCAGTACCTCGGTCACCCTCAGGGTACCCTTCCAGTAGCTGACGTCAGCACCGTAGCGCTGCCAGACGAAGCCGCTCCACGGCAGATAGGCTGCGACGACCGCCGACTGGCACAGCAGCCCGCTCACCAACGTGGGCCACCTCTGACGGACTCTGCCCCTGGTCCACAGCACCCACCAGCTCACCAAGAAGATGGCCTGAAAGGCTAGCACGAAGAAGGCGTAGAAATGGGTGTAGACCGCAACCACGCTGGTCAGACCGTACGCGCCCCAGAGCAAGTCTGGCCTTCCTTGCTTCCCCATGATCCGCAGTAGCAGATATGTGGAAAGCAAACAGAGGAAGGTGACCAGGGTGTACATGCGGGCTTCCTGCGAATACCAGAGGAAGAGCGGAGAAATCGCTATCAGGGCCGCTGCCAACACACCAGAAGCATAGCCCAGGAACCGTCTCCCAGACACGTAGATGAGAGGCACGGTCAGCACCCCAAAGATGAGGGAGAGAAACCGCAAAGAGAACTCGCCGTTCCCGAACATCGGCATCCAGAAATGGAGAAGGTAGTAGTAGAATGGAGGGTGAATGTCGCGGGCCGTGCGGGCTGTGATCTCTCCCAGGCTCATCCTGGCCAGATATTGGCTGAAGCCCTCATCATACCAAAGGCTCTGATGATCCAGGCGGAAGATGAAGAGGCAAAAAGCCAGGAAGGTGAGAAGCGCCAGCAAGACGGTACGCTGAATGCGACTCGGGCTGCCCATAGATTCTTACCGATTACTGCTCAGAATATGTTAACATAGCTGCTATGTACCTACAATCCGGTGGCCCCAGCAAATCGGTCCGCGGCGCGGAAGATCACCTGGTCAAAAGCAGCCGCAGACGCAGGTTCCGTGAACGCCTGCCCAACTCGGACCAACTCAGGCCGTAGGACACCTGTGGTCTCCAACGCCTGCCCAGGTGCTGCACCCTTGACGCCAATGATGGCGTGTCCCCAACGGAACATGCCACGCAGGTCCTCACCGGCGCCGATACTGCGCAAGGCCTGCACCGCCTCCTCCGTGAGATTGAGCGAGGCCTCGTCTTCGACGGCTACGGCCACGATCTTGCCTTCGGGGATGCGGGCGATGAAATCGGCCATCAACCGCGACTCGTCCTGGTGCAGAAAAGTGTCGAAATGGCCGGTTTCTTCCACCTGCCCCGACACTGGATCCAGGACCACCATGTTGTAGCCTCGCTCATCTTGAGACACATTGACCCCGTCCACATAGATGTGGCCGAAGTCCCCCACCTCTTCGCCCGCACTCTTCACCAGGATATTGACCGGAGAGGAGATGCCTGTCGTGCCAATCGCGTAGTCACCTTCCCTTACCTGCTCTACAGGGTAGAGACGGCCGAACCGGAAGCAGAACTCGTTGAGACCTTCACGGAGATAAGTCACAGGCAGCAGCACCTGGTACTCCTGCCACCCCTCAGACAGAGCGAGAGTGCCCACCGCGTGGCTGTTGGCCACTACCTCCACGGTCTGCCCCTGGCCAGGTGCCATAGAGCGCAGCGTCATCTCCTGGCCTTGCCTTGACAAGTAGACGAGAAGACACGCCTCCCTCCGCTGGGCCCACACGTATTGGTGGCGACTCTCGCTCCACCCCTCGCCCACATTGAGATGGGCCTCATCAGTGCCGAGATCCGTCAGTACCTGTGCCTGCGGGGCAGGAGGCGTCACCCGATAGGCGATGATCCCGTCCCGATTGTAGACTTCTTCACCGTCTACGACATAGGTGACGTAGTCGTGCAGCACTGCTGGAATCTCCTCAGTATGCAGGATCACGTATCGCACGCTGAGAAGACCCATCACCGAGGGAGCCAATTCTTTATCCGCCTCCCAGATCTCACGCTCGACCGCATGACCCGTCTCCAGAGCAACAATGGTATTGAGAACCGGTGCTTCGGTGAAGTACTGGAACTTGAATTCCGGATTGCGAGAGGTGTTGCCGCCGAGAATCCTCTTGCCATGTGTCGTCTGGTAGAACTGCTCGAACATGATCACGGGGTCCTTGGTGCCGGTCACCCGAAAGCCATTCCTCCAGGCGAGAGGCAGCTCCAAGACTGCGAAATCCCCCTCCTCACCAGCGATGTCCCGGTATACATCTGGCACCCGCATGTCTGAAAGGGGCAGAGGTATGGAGAGGTGCTCAAGCAGAATCAGCGCGGCGACGCAGGCCGCGAGAGCCCATTTCCGCGTCTTCCCCTTCACTAGACTGCTCAGCCGGCGCAGGCCATAGCCAGCCAGTACAGCCCAGCAAAGAGCGAGCATCACACTGTAGCGGCTGGGGTATCGATTCCCCTTGAAGAAAGGCAATGCCTGCAGGATATCGAACGGCAGGGGCAGTTCGTACTCGCTTCCGTTGACCCGCAGCGTCGGCCCGAGGGCCACGAGGCCAAAAACACCCGTGGCAACAACCCAGAAGCGGATGGTTCGATCTCTGAGCACCCCGACGGCGCCGAAGGCAGCGAGCAAGAGCACCGTGTACCCGACGAATACGAAGTTCAGATACGAGAAATCGAATCTCTTCCGCCATAAGTCGCTCAGGGGGTGGAGATGGCTGGGCACCAGGAAGCCCAGAACGTCCGCCGAGAAGACGTTGGCAAAGCCCAGTCCTTCCACCAGGAAGTCTCCCTCCACCGCCATCACGCGGACCATACGGTACAGAACGGGCGACATGCCCAACAGAAAGATGATCCCCACGAAGGCCAAATTCCGGAGGAACGGCAGACTCCTCTTCCAGCCATCAGCCGCTACCCAATACAGCAGGTAGATGGCGGTCAAAATGATGAGGAAAGATGCATAGGTCAACTCACTGTAGCCGTTGAGCAATAGAAAGACGGCAGCCAACAGGAGGTAACGCAGGCGATTGGGGTGCCGATGGGTCTTCATCAAGAACAACACGTAAAAGGGTATCCACTGCGTGCTGGCTATGTTGAATTGGCCGAGGGAGGCGTAGATTAGCCGATTGGAGGAAAAGGCATAGATCAGCCCGGAGATGAACGGGACAACAGCAAGAGCCTCGGATGGCAAAAGATACCTGACCAGCAAATAGGCCCCGTAGGCAGAGAGGACGAAGCTCGTAAGAAGGATGAAGTTACTCGTAGCCACGAGACCTATGATCGGCTGCAGAACGACCGAGATCAACCCATTGACGATCGTCAGCGTGTAGAAAGTAAGGTCGATGCCGATGGGATGGAACATGAAGTCGCAGTCAAAGGGATTGGCTCCAAGGTCGACGAGCGCATGTTTGACCCACCACAGGTTCCAGGCCAGGGCCGGGTCGTCGCCGCCGTCGCCGGGCACGTGGGTGGTGAAGTGGAGGACCAGAGGATATGTCAAAATGATGGCCAGCAGGAGATACAACCCCAAGATGGCCAGATCCCGCTTCCACCAGACGCACTTCCCCAAGAACCAGATGCTCCTCTTCGTTATAGAGCGCGGGCCCCACCTGAGCCAATGACTCGCCGAATGGGCCCCGGACCGGCCCAAAGAACAGCCTAGTATAACCATTGTGACAGCGTGGCAGCAAACTCCGCGTGGGTTTGCTTTTGCAGGGCGCTGATGTAGAATAGCGCCAACGAGGCCCAGCTGTGTTTACCTACCAACAAGCCCTCGATTACATCTACAGTTTCGTTGATCAGGAGAAGCTGTCACCAGACCAGTACGTCCCGCGTCGCTTCGACCTGACGAACATGACAGAACTCCTCTCCATGCTCGGTGATCCCCATCGTGGGCTGCAGGCCGTGCACGTGGCGGGCACCAAAGGCAAAGGATCCACGTGCGCCATGACAGCCAGCGTTCTGGAGGCGGCGCGCTACCGGGTGGGGCTTTTTACCCAACCGCACCTCCACACCTTTCGGGAACGAATCAAGGTCAACGAACGGTTCGTCAGCGAGCACGAGATGATCGCGATACTGGAGAAGCTCAAGCCATACATAGAACAGTTGCCGGACCCCAGCACGTTCGAGATCATGACTGCCATGGCCTTCGAATACTTCGCAGAGCAGAACGTTGACCTGGCCGTGGTGGAGACAGGTCTTGGAGGGCGTCTGGACACCACCAATGTCATCGTGCCCCTCGTCTCGGTGATCACCTCCATAAGCTATGACCACACCTACATCCTCGGCGACACTCTGGAGGAGATCGCCGGCGAGAAGGCTGGTATCATCAAAGAAGGACGACCCGTAGTCTGTGCACCGCAACGTGACGCGGCCGAGCAAGTAATCGTCCAAGTGTGCAGAGAGAGGAGTGCGCCGCTGATCCTGGTTGACCGGGATTGGCGCTGCCACGTGAGCGAGGCAGACATTGAGGGCCAGTCCTTCACAGTGAGAAGTGAGTTGCCTCACCCAGACGGACTGCTCGCTGACGGAAGGAGCCAAGAGTTCTGGATTCCCTTCCTGGGCCGCTACCAGGTAGTGAACGCCACAACGACGATCGCCACCATAGATCAGTTGTGTCGGCAGGGTATACACGTGTCCCCGGAGCAAGCGGCTGAGGGCCTGCGGCGCGCACGCTGGCCCGGACGCCTGGAGATCCTGAGCCGAGAGCCTCTGCTCGTAATGGATGGAGCGCACAACGTCGACTCGGTTCAGCGGTTGATGAAGGCACTGAGGGAGTATCTGGAGTTCGACGAGTTGATCGTCATCGCGGGATTCTCGCTGGACAAAGATATCCCCGGCATGATGCGCGAGCTGACGTCTCACGCCAAGGAGGTCATCGTCACCCAGGCCGACCATCCCCGCGCGGGCGAGTCTGATACCATCGTGGAGCGCACTGACACGACCGAGACACCCCTTACGATACTACGCGAGCCGTCGGCGGCGCTCCGGCATGCCCTGGAATTGGCCGACAAGAAGGACCTGGTATGCGTCACAGGGTCTCTGCATCTGGTGGGCGATGTGAGGGGAGTCTGGTTAGAGGCGCAAGGTGTAGCGTTCGAGCGAGATCCCGCCATCTAGCTGCCGAGAGACGCGCAACCCGCTGATTCTACGCTCCCCTCGCCTGGAGGAACTCCTCGATGGCGCGGTTCACTTGCTCCGGCTGTTCCAACATCACCATATGGCCCGCTCCGGGCACAGTATTCAGTGTCGCGTTTGGGATGTTCTCCTCCAAGTAGCGGGCGTACTTCGCCGGCGTCAACAGGTCGTCTTCACCGCACAGCACCAAGGTCGGACACCCTATCTCTCCCAACCGCTCCATCACGTCGAAGTTGTCACAAGCCAGGAAATCACCGTGAACCACCTCCGGCGTATTGGCGAGCCACTCCCGCTTGCCCAACTCCACCAAGTGTGAAGGAGCATCCTCCGCGTATGCATATCCGAGCAGCATGTCAACTGTCGAGTCGAAGTCAGAGAGGAGCCCTTCGAGAATCTCCGGCGCCACTCTCAGGCGAGCCCCCGTGCTGGCGAGGACCAGCCCCTCCGCTCTGGAGGTGTGATTGAGGGCAAAGTGTTGTACTATTGCCCCGCCCATGGAATGGCCGCCCAGGATCACCCGCTGCAAGCCAAGAGCCCCCACGAAGTCCTCAACGAACTCCGCGTAGGAACTGATGGAAGTCCGTGACCGTCCCCCGGACCGGCCGTGCCCCGGGAGGTCGAGAGCGTAGGCGTTGACTGAGGCCAGGCTTCGCACTTGATAGGCCCAGTGGCGGTGCGTGCCTCCCGCTCCGTGAATGAAGACCAGCGAGGTATCGGAGGCTCGCGTCAGGCGTTGAACGTAGTAGATGTCCTCACCGGCAACGTTGACTTTGGGCAAGTCTGAGTCTCCTTCTCCCACAATCTCAAGACATACACGCTCGGCCACCGACGGACACTGCTGGGGGTCTTCGACCCCGAATCAACTGCGGTGATCGCCAGCCCTACCTGTCCCGCTCGGGGTGAGCCCGGCCCTCCAGTTCAGCGATGAACTCCTCTGCTTGCATGGCCGCTCTCGCGCCAGAGCCAACCGCAGTGGCAATCTGCCAAGCGACCCCCTCTTGCACGTCTCCAGCCGCGAAAACCCCTTCCACGCTGGTCATCTGTCGCTCGTCGGTCACGATGTAGCCCGCCTTGTCCAACTCCAACTGACCCTGGAACAACTCAGTGTTCGGCTCGTGACCCGCGAAAATGAAGACCCCCTGCGCCTCCAGCGTTGATTCCTCGTCCGTCTTGACGTCCTTCAGACGGACACCGCTCACGCCGCCATCGCCGATGATCTCAGTCACCACGCTATTCCACACGAAGTGGATCTTCTCATTGCTCTTGGCGATTTCTTCGACTACCTTCTCCGCCCGCAACCTGTCGCGGCGATGAACGACATGCACTGTGCTGGCGAACTTGGTGAGGAATACTGCCTCCTTCACTGCTGCGTCACCGCCGCCGATGACGACCACCTTCTGGTCGCGGTAAAAATAGCCATCGCACGTGGCGCAGGACGAGACGCCACGCCCAGCGAACTCCGTCTCGCCTGGGATCCCCAGCGCGCGAGGAGATCTTCCCGTAGCGATGATGAGGGCCTCGGCCTGATACTCGGCTCCATGAGTCTTGACCCTGAATGGCCTTGCCGAGAGATCGATTTTGACGACCTCATCCATCGACACATCCGCGCCGTAGCGCTCGGCCTGCTGTCGCATCAGCTGAGCCAACTCGAAACCGCCAATCCCCTCGGGGAAACCAGGGTAGTTCTCCACCCGCTCGGTCAGCGCCATGCTGCCGCCCAAGTCCTTGCCACTGATGAGCAACGGTGCCAGAATGGCTCGCCCTGCGTAGATTGCTGCAGTCAGCGCCGCGGGCCCGGACCCAATGATGATGAGGTTTCGCATCTGTCTACTCGCCTCCCCGCTAGACTGCGCTCTGTGGCTGGACATGTCTCCACCCCTCAAGAAGTACGCCCCCGCTATTGTACTTTGCCCTTCTACCGTTGACAAGGCTCTGTGCTCTGGGCTACCATTAGACCGCAGAATGACAGGCACCCGAGGCCGACTGTGGGTGACAGTGGGGATGACGGCGCAGGAAGACAAAGCTGCAACGCTGGGACATCCCAGCTACGTGTGGCGTTTCGGGCAGGAGCGACGGCTGCGACTCATAGACAGGTATGCGCCACTCGAGGGCAAGACCATCCTGGACGTTGGCTGCGGACTGGGCACGTATGTCGAGAGGTTCCGCGAATTCACTGACCAGGCATACGGCGTTGACATCGAGGTGGAGAGGGTGGTAGAGGGAGGAAAGAGTGTGCCCAACCTCCTCGCCGCTGCCGCCGAGGCACTGCCCTTCATTGACAACTCCTTCGATGTCCTCGTGCTACATGAAGTCCTGGAACATGTGGCTGACGATGGGCAGGCGATGGAGGAAGCCTACCGGCTTCTCAAACCAAGGGGTAGGATCGTCATCTTCGCCCCCAACCGCTTGTACCCTTTGGAAACCCACGGTATCTGGTGGCGCGGCAGATACAGGTTCGGCAACTTCCCTCTGGTGAACTACCTACCCCATTCCTTGCGACGGCGATTGTGCCCCCATGTCCGAGCCTACACCCTTGGTGACCTGCACCAGCTTCTATCGGATTTCGAGCACCGCACCATCGTCCAGCGCCAGGTGTTCCCAGGCTATGACAACATCTTTGCTCGCCGAGCCCGGCTAGCATCCGCCCTGCGGCGGGTCACCTATTATCTAGAAGATACACCCTTGCGTGTGCTTGGCCTGTCGCATTTCTTGGTGGTGGAGAAACCAGCCATGCCTCTCGATCGTACAACTGGTCGATAGCACGTTTGCTCTTTGCAGTCTCATCTGTTAGCATTCGGTTAGATTGGGTTCACAGGAACACAGAGTATGGCCTCGAACAACCGGCTAGTCATCGCCAGGCGCAGGCAGCGCAGGCATGCCGCGAAGAACAACAGCCAGCTCCCCAAGATAACCTTGTCTATGCTCGGCGTAGTTGTGCTTAGCATCGTCTTCGCGGTCGTGGCTGGCCTGGGATCCGCCGTCGGCGTCTACGCCCGCTACGCGCAGCAGTTGCCCCCGCCTGAGGAGATAGAGATCCAGACCTCGCAGAGCTTCAAGACTACGAAGATCTATGATCGTACGGGCACCAAGGTGCTGTACGAGGTTTTCGACCCCCGCTTTGGCAGCCGCACGGTGGTTCCCATAGACCAAATCCCCGATCACCTAAAGTATGCAACTATCGCCATCGAAGACCAAGATTTCTATACCAACCCAGGCATCAATATCCGAGGCATCCTCCGCGCCTTCTACGTGGACATCACGGGGCGGGGCTTTCAAGGCGGTAGCTCCATAACCACCCTTCTTGTCAAAAACGTGATCATCCCTCCAGAGGAGAGAACTGAACGCACGCTCTCCCGAAAGATCAAAGAGGCCATCCTCGCGGTGGAGATCACCCGAAGGTACAGCAAGGATCAGATCCTCGAGTGGTACCTCAACACCGTCTTCTACGGCAACATGGCCTACGGCGTTGAGGCCGCAGCGCAGAACTACTTCGGAAAGCACGTGCAAGACTTGAGCTTGGCTGAGTGTGCCATGCTTGCTGTCCTGCCTAATGCGCCGGCCACTCACTCGCCCCTCGTCAACCCCGAGGAGGCGAGAATCCGTCAACACCTGGTTTTGGACGCTATGTTCCGCCAGGGGTACATCACCTACGACGAGATACTGGCGGCCAAGGCAGAGGAACTGCACTACGCAGCCGTTCTTTTTGACATCGAAGCTCCCCACTTCGTAATGTACGTACGCCAGTTGTTGGAGGAGCGGTACGGCTCCGATGTGGTCTATCAGGGAGGGCTGAAAGTCTACACCACACTGGATCTGGAATTGCAGAGTGTGGCAGAAGACATCGCCCGGCAGCATATCGCTGAACTGCAAGCTGACGAACGCAACGCATCAAATGCCGCCGTGGTGGCCATGAAGCCCGCTACTGGCGAGATACTGGTCATGGTGGGCAGCCTGGACTACTTCGACAGAGAGATTGACGGGCAGGTCAACGTGGCTCTTGCTGAGCGACAGCCAGGATCCTCCTTCAAGATGTTCACCTACACGGAGGCGCTGCTCCAAGGGCACACTCCTGCCACGATGGTCATGGACGTACGCACCACGTTTCCTGATCCTGACTACTCCAGCCCATACACGCCAGAGAACTACGATCGCGAGTTTCACGGGCCCCTGCGACTCAGACAAGCTTTGGCTCGCTCGATAAATGTGGCAGCGGTGAGAGTCTTGAGCTGGGTGGGTGTGAAGAATGTGATAGATCTTGCTCACCGCATGGGGATCAACACGCTCACCGGACACTACTACGGCTTGAGTCTGACGCTGGGCGGAGGAGAGGTCAGGCTTCTCGACATGACCCACGCCTTCAGTGTGCTGGCCAACGGCGGCTATATGACGGGCCAGCCCGTGCCTGAAGAAAAGCTGAGGCCCGGCTACCGAGAGTTAGATCCAGTGGCAATCCTCCGCGTGGAGGACGCCAACGGCCACGTCCTGGAGGAGTATCGCAGCCCTGAATTGAGGGAAGTGATCAGGCCTCAGGTGGCATACGTCATAACCCACATGCTATCCGACAATGTGGCCCGCAGTCCGGCCTTCGGCTCGCGAAGCATGCTGTTCTTGGGCAGCGATAGACCTGCTGCGGCCAAGACAGGTACTACGACAGACTTTCGGGATTCCTGGACCATTGGCTTTACGCCTCAGCTATGCACTGGCGTATGGGTCGGCAACAGCAACAACGAGCCCATGGAACATGTGCCCGGCTCGCGGGGAGCAGCACCCATCTGGCACGCCCTCATGCTGGCCGCCTTGGAATCGGAGCCTGTCATACCCTTCGTCGAACCACCAGGTCTGGAGTGGGCCATCGTGGATGCGACGTCGGGGTTGCTGCCCACCGAGCACAGCCCCAGCACCATCAGGGAGGTCTTCCTTCCCGGCACGGTGCCCACGGAGCATGACAACATACATCAGGTGTTCCACGTCTGCCGGACCTCCGGGAAGCTAGCCACGGTCTATTGTCCTCTCGAGGAAGTGGCCCAGAGGGTGTACGAGATATACCCTCCTGACGCTGCGGACTGGGTGCGCGAGAGCGAAATTCCCCAGCCGCCCGTCGAATACTGCGACCTTCATGGCCCCACTCCTCTGGGGGGCGATGTCGCCATCACCAAACCCCGACCGTATGACTACATTCGTCGCATAGTGGACATACAAGGCAATGCTCGGGGGCCCGATGTCCAGCTCTATCGCCTTCAATACGGCCCTGGACTGAACCCCTCATCCTGGACCCAGATAGGGGGCGATCACTACAATACCGTTGACCACGGCCTACTAGAGCGATGGGACGTGCGAGGCCTGGATGGCCTCTACACGTTGCAGTTGTCTGTGGTGGATAGGAACAACTTCTACCGTCAGTCCACCATCCAGGTCACGGTAGACAACATCTCCCCGACGGTGGAGATCACCTATCCCATCACGGAGCAGCTCTACATCATGGAGGACGCCGAGTGGGTCAGCATCCAGGCTCAGGCGCTGGACAACTTCTCCATGGACAAGGTGGAATTCTATCTGGACGACGAACTCCTAACCTACGACACGGTGAGTCCTTTCAATCAGAGGTGGACCATTGTCATGACTACCACGTTGGCCCAGGACGCTGCGCTGCGAGAACAGCTCGAACTGATCCCCGAGGACGAGGAGCCACCAATCGAGCTCACCACCAGCATCACCGTACCTCACACCATCCATGTGGTAGCCGTGGACGCGGCAGGGAATCGCATGGAGAGCGAAGAAGTACTGATCTATGTGGTTCACAAGCAGGAGGAGGAAGAGCAGCCTGAAGCGGCGAACTGGGACATCTCGATAGAACGTCGGTGGGCCTTCGTGCGACGGGAGGACGAGACCGTGGTGTCAGCATGAGAAACATCCTCGTCAGCAACGACGATGGCATCAACTTCCCTGGCCTCTTTCGCTTGAAACAAGCCCTCGACGCTGTGGGCAAAGTAACCGTCATTGCACCTGATCGGGAGCACACCCGTTCCGGCCACGCAAAGACGATGCACAAACCCCTTCGCATCGTCCAGGTCGAGCTTCCCGATGGCTCCCTGGCGTATTCCAGCAGCGGCGCTCCCTCAGATTGCGTGGCCCTGGCGGTTCTGGGCTTCCTCCCAGAGTTGCCTGACCTGGTAGTTTCGGGCATCAACCTAGGAGCCAATGTCGGCCAGGACATCACCTACTCGGGTACCCTCGCCGCAGCCTTCGAAGGTACGGTCTCAGGGATACCCTCCATCGCCGCATCGCTGGACACATATGAGGACGGTGACTTCAGCTATGCCGCTCGCTTTGTCGCCCGCCTGGCCGAAGAGGTACTAGCCCGTGGCCTGCCTGCAAATGTCCTCCTCAACGTGAATATACCCCACGTACCCGAGGGCAAAATCGCCGGCGTCGAGATCACTCGGCTAGGCAGACGGCTGTATCGGGACCAACTCATCAAGCGGAAGGACCCGCGAGGCCGAGACTACTACTGGATCGGTGGGGAGTGGCCCACGGGCCATACCGGGGATGAGGGTACCGACTTCTGGGCCTTGGCCCGCAACTGCATCTCGATAACACCCCTCCGCTTGGACATGACCGACCACAGCTTCCTCAAGGATCTTAGAAACTGGGTGATATCTCCCTAACAGTTGGCCGCACAGACGAACCGAACGCGGACGCATATCATAGGATCGGCAGGTGGTCATGGATTTCTGGGAAGTATTGGAAGCAAGGCGCAGCGTGCGCGACTTTGAAACCGAGCGCGATGTCCCCTCCGAAATGGTGACCCAACTTCTGGAGGCCGCCATTCGTGCCCCCTCGGCTGGGAACTGTCAGCCATGGTACTTCTTCGTCGTTCGAGACCAGGAGGTCAAGAACGCTCTCGCGCGGGCGGCTCTGAACCAGTGGTTCCTCAGCCACGCTCCCGTGGTGGTCGTGGTCTGTGCAGAGCCCGAACGATCGGCACTGAGGTACGGCGACCGTGGGAGACTTCTCTACTCACTACAGGACACAGCGGCCGCGACGGAGAACCTTCTGCTGGCGGCTGTGGCATCGGGACTGGGAGCCTGTTGGGTAGGGGCTTTCGATGAGGAGGAAGCTTCCCGGGCTCTGGAACTGCCGCCCCACTTGCGACCGGTGGCCATAATCCCCATAGGCTACCCAGCCAGGCGGCCCTCCGTGCGCACTGATCGCCGGCGACTGGACACAGTCAGACAGATCGTCGAGTGAGAGATCCGTCCACGTAGGGCGGGGTTGGGCTGATGGGGCCTGCACCGACGCGGCCGCGTGAATCTGAGGGTGTCGAAGAAGCCTATCGGAGGCACATACAACGTCATTTCGGCTCCGCCCGCCGTCGGACCGTTTGGCTTCGATGCTTCGACTGGGCTCAGCACAAACACGCCGCTTCGCGGCTACTCAGCCTGCGCGGCTCAGGATGCGCCCAGCGGCGGATCTCATGTCGTTCTTCTACACTCTCGTGAATCTGGATCTTGACCGAGATCAGCCGAACGGGTATAATTGGGTGCGCCCCAGTTTCGACGTGCTCGCTCCCCTGCAGAGCGGGAAGGAGGAAGCCAGCGATGACGAACAAGTACGCATTCTTCGAGGGAAGAATCGTGCCCATAGAAGAGGCAAAGGTCAGCATTATGACCCACGCCTTCAACTACGGAACGGGCTGCTTCGAGGGTATCCGGGCCTACTGGAACAAAACCAAGGAGCAGCTCTATGTGTTTAGGCTAAGAGAGCACTACGAGCGTTTTCTCCATTCGTGTCGCATCATTCGCATCTCGCTCACTTACGACGTCGACGAGATGTCGCGCATCACCCTTGAACTGCTGAACAAAGAGGGTTTCCGCCAAGATACTTACATCCGTCCTCTGGCGTACAAAGCTGACGTCGGCATAGGGGTCAGACTGCACGATCTACAGGATCGATTCGCCCTGTTTGCCATGCCCTTCGGCAAGTACATTGAGAAAGAGGAGGGCGCCAAGGTAGGGGTGTCCTCATGGCGTCGAATCAACGACAATGCGGTCCCGGCCCGAGCGAAGATCACCGGAGCCTACATCAATTCCGCGCTGATCAAAACCGACGCCGTGATGAACGGATACGACGAGGCCATCGTCCTCACACAGCAGGGCCACGTGTCTGAAGGCAGTGCTGAGAACCTCTTCATTGTCAGGAATGGCACACTGATAACCTCACCGGTCACCGAAGACATCCTGGAGGGGATAACCAGGGCCACGCTGATCCAGTTGGCCGCCAAGGAGCTGGGCGTGGAGACAGTAGAACGGCCCATCGACCGCACCGAGCTTTACGTTGCCGACGAGGCCTTCTTCTGCGGCACCGGCGTGCAGATAGCGGCCATAGCCGAGATCGATCACCGTCCCGTCGGAACGGGCGAGATTGGCCCCATCGTGACCCGGCTGCGGGATTTGTACTTCAGCATTGCGCGGGGTGAGAGAGACGAGTACGAGCACTGGACGACCCCCGTCTACGCTGCCGTCCCTGCAATTTGAATTCGGGATGAGCGCGCTAGGGGCTTAGGACCTCCACGGACACCGGCAGCGCAATGTGATCCCCGAGCGGGGCGCCTGCTGAAGTCGTGACCTCAAGCCTTCTGAGGCTCTCCAGTTCGTAGATTCCTATCGCTACGTCATAGGTCCCCGGTGGGACGTCCACCTCCAGAGGGATCAAATGCTCATCCTCCACGGTCTCACCCTCCAGCCACGCCCAAGTGGGATACATGCCGTTCAAAGGAAGCCCGTCTGCCTGAGCCCAGGTCCGCCCGGCTTCATCCACCAGGTGAACGAAGACGGTATAGCTCTCAGTCATCTCAGTCAGTGCCTTCCAGTATAGGACCAGCCTGACGTAGTTGCCCGGCGTCACGCCGGTGTCTGAGAGCTTGTAGCCGAACAGGCGGATTCGATTCCCAAACCTGAAGGGCCCCACCAATTCGACGCCCGACAGATCCACAGGCTCCACGCGTCGGACGCGGACCTTGGACAGTTCGACGCCATCTGAAACCACATCTCCATCTTGGTCCAGCACCGCCAACCGGTGGCCGCTCTCTGATCGATAGAGCCCCGCCCGCAGCATGTATAGACCCGGTGGGATCTCGGCAGATATGGGCAACTCATGAGGGTCTGAGACGTAGAACCCAGGTGACCAAGTGGAGGTCGGGAGGTCCGCTGGATTGGCCTTTTCGGACAGGCTCCAGGAGATGTAGTTCGGGCGCAGATCATCCAGATGTACGAAGGCGCTGTAATCCTCTTCCAGCCTGTCTTGAGGTTCCCAGTACAAGGTGAGA
>JABAOC010001744.1_pt4 | contig 14568 bp, 13 predicted proteins | sample 7062161 | NCBI WGS metagenome assembly JABAOC01 (sample SAMN14538625, study PRJNA623070) | marine sediment metagenome | biome: marine biome [ENVO:00000428]; feature: marine pelagic biome [ENVO:01000023]; material: deep marine sediment [ENVO:00002113] | place: India: Gulf of Khambhat ... | reverse complement strand
AATCCGACGTGCAATCTCGTCCTGGTTCAGGTTATCCTCGTAATACATGCTGGCCACCTGGGCCAGAAGTTCGGTGCGCTCGGTCATTGTCCAAGACTAGGTGTGCACATTTTCTCAATATTTGCACCAACGTGCAATCCCAATTTTACCATATAGTGAAGCCCTTGTCAATACCTGGAACCCCTACGGTGCACGAAAGATCTGTTACTGGATATACATAATCTAGTAGCTTTTGACCTTGCGTAATTCAAGTGCTCGTTTCTAGCTCCACAAGATGTTGTAGCTGTCACTGTTCATACCCAAGATGTAGGGCATAATAGAAGTTGCCCGCGCCGGAACAAGGTCTTTCTCCGCCAGAAACGAAAAACTCGCCCACAGATCGTTCGTGCACCCAACCCCTATTGGAACTTGACAACCCAACGAATGTATGCTATAATATATATTATAGAATGTGGTATGACCAATCTGTCTATCAACAAATACAGAAAGGACGGACAGCAACGCTATGGCTACAAGTACTGACCTTTATTCTCCTGTCAAGCGACAAGAGAGACTGCCTGACCAGGTTGCGGATCAGATCAAGGATCTGATCCTTTCCAAGCAACTGAAGGTAGGAGATAGGCTTCCCCCTGAGCGAGAGTTATGCGAACACTTTGATGTCAGCAGGACTGTTGTTCGAGAAGCTATGCGAATCTTGGAGGCGAAGAGCCTGCTGACGTCGCAGAGTGGTAGCGGCACCTACGTTATAGCCGTGCCACGGGAAGACGTTATCGATTCAATTGGCATGTACATCACTACACAAGGCGCGGCCGTCTCCCATGCTAAGCTGATGGAAGTACGACGCCTACTGGAAGTACAGATTGCATCTCTGGCGGCCGAGAGGGCAGAGCTGCAAACCATTCAAGAGTTGGATGAACTATTAGCTAAGATGGAGGAGACTCGGGATGACCCACGGGCTTTTGCCAGACTTGATCTTGAATTCCATATCGCATTGGCTCGGGCCACCGGCAACGAGCTCCTTGAGATTCTGTTGGACCCGTTTATGGATGCTCTGTATGAAGGGCGGCGATTATCGGCCGAGCTGGTTGGTGCTCCTGAGGAAGCTATTCAACTCCACCGAGGTATTCTAGAGCAGGTAAGAGCTGGCAACACAGAGGGAGCTGCACAGGCGATGTCTGTGCATCTTGATCAGTCAGAACGAGTCACCGGAAGAGCACTTGCTCGAGAGGTATATGGCTCCAACAAGCTCAGCGATGCAGGAGATGTCTAACCTGAAACCCGGCGACTTCATCCCCCACAGTCTGCCCCAAGCCCGAGTTGTATGCGCAAGGGAGGGGCCATCGTGAGCCGAGGCTATGATTTCGAGGACATGAAACAGCGCTGCCATGCATTCTGGCATATGGAGCCTACTGACAGGCCGCTGATTGCCATGTACGTCGGCAATTGGGTCCCTGGGCTTAGCTACCCGTCAGGGACAGCCCGAATGCCCGAGGATGTCATTACTCCCGAGTCGGTTCCTATTAAGGAGTTCCTTGCTGACTACGAGCGCTTGTATCAGGTGCATTTGGACGCAGGAGGGGACATTCCCTGGGTAGCCGTTCCGTACTGGGGCATCCCTTGGCTTGAAGCTATTCTCGGGTGCCAGATACAGCACTCGGCGGGTACCGCGTGGTCAGAGCCATGGATGAAAGGCTACGAGGCGCTGGACACGCTATCCGTCTCAGCCGATAACGCTTGGTTGAAGAAGCTGCTCGAATTCACGGAAGCGCTCGTTGATCTAAGCAACAGGCGGTTTCCTGTCGGTCAGACTTTGATGCGCGGCATTTCGGATCTGGTGGCCGCGTTACGAGGCCATACTCAGTCTATACTTGACCTCTATGATCATCCCGAGGAGCTAGATGTGCTCATCGAACGGCTCACCTCTATCTGGATGCAAGTGGCCCGTGCCCATATGGAGCTGATACCGCCTTTTCAGGGTGGCTCTGTGCTAGGTGTTGTCTGGCCCGTGTGGGCGCCAGACACGGCAGGCTGGACTCAGGAAGACGCAGCGGCGTTGTGGTCGCCAACCTTCTTCAGACAATACCTTCTGCCGAAAGTACGTGAGCTGACAAGCATGTTCGAATTCGGTGGTGTCCATCTGCATTCCCCTTTCCTGTATCCTGTCGAGCAGTATCTAACCGTGGATAGCGTCCGGGTCATTGAGATCAACAAAGACGTCCGCGGGCCTACGCTGCCCGAGCTGGCCCCGACCATCCGGGAGATACAGGAGGCAGGTAAACCCGTCCTTGTGTGGGGCGAGTTCGATGACGCCGACCTGGAATTCGTGTGTCAGGAGTTGGATCCGCGGGGGCTCTGTCTCCAGATGATAGCAAGGTCTGTGGAGCACGCTCACCATATTCTGGGGCGTCTTGGCGCCTAGGGCACTGGTAGTTCATTGTGATGATGAGATGAAGCATTGAAAGGAGGTATACGAGTCATGCAGGGGAACTTTGCTTCCATTTCGGCAGTAAGAATCTTTGAGCATATGCGAAACATCACAGCCTTTGGGCCGCGGGAGGACGGCACGATAGCATACCGCCAGGTGGTAGGATACATCGAGGATGCCTTGAGTGATCTTGGTCTGGACGTGCACCGCCAGACACTCTCGTGCTGGGTGATCGAGCCCATCGAGACCTCGTTGAGGGTCACTGAACCTCGGGAGATGGACATCAAGTGCTATCACGGTTCTCTGACAGGAGTCACCGATTCAGCAGGTGTCCAAGGCGAACTGGCCTTTGTGAACAAGGCCTTCGACGAAGACTTTGTGGGCAGAGATCTCGCCGGCAAGGTGGCCATTGCGTGGCAGGAGCAGTACTGGGAGAGAGGCGAGCAACCTCGTGATAAGCTGCGCCGCGCCACGGAGCATGGAGCTATTGGCTTTATTTTTGCCATGAAGCGACGAGATAACCTGATCACCTGCTGGAGCCTGAGCCGGGAGCCGGCGGCGATTCCTTTTGTTTCCATCTCGTATCCGGATTTCCTATCGCTTCGGGACATGATGGAGAAAGGTCCGGTGGAGCTGTCATTGAGGGTCCTGGGCAAACCAGAGCCAGGGGAGGCTGCAAACGTCTGGACCGTAATCGAGGGCACGGAACTGCCGGACGAAATGATCGGTATTGGCTCATGTCATCACGAGACGGTACCCATGAACCCCGGTGCCAATGACAACGCCTCAGCCCAAGCTGTGCTACTAGAGCTGGCTCGGTTCTTCAAGGAGAACCCGCAGAAGCGATCCATTCTCCTTATGTCGAACTGCGGTGAGGAGACCGGCCTGTGGGGTGCCGCGAGCTTCGTGGAAGCTCACCGAGATTGGCTTGTCGAATCTCTCAAGGCTATGATAGCGGTGGACCAGGCGGGCGGGACGGAGCCGGTGGTCTATTCAGGAGGCACCCGTTGGCTCGAGGAGATGTGGGTCGAGGAAGCCGAGAAGTTGGGGTATAGGCTACCGCATTGGCTCCCCGAGAGGGTTGCCGGCTGGGAGGATACTCTCGGCGACGCATTGCCTTTCTTTAAGGCTGGAATCCCAGCAGCGATTGCTGGAAGCTGGCCCAGTGACTTCTTCTACCACACGGAAGAGGACACACCAGACAAAGTCTCTGCCAATGGCCTGAAGGCGGTGGCAGATTCGATGGCAAGTCTTGTCGTGAGACTATGCTCCAGGTGAGTGGGGTCACCCAATGCAAGCGATGGTCTCGAGTGGTCCGTTTCTGAGAGCTAGAGGCATCTCCAAGGCGTTTCCAGGCGTTCAGGCCCTTGAGAGCGTAGACTTTGAGATCTGTCAAGGCGAAGTGGTGGGCCTAGTCGGGGAGAACGGCGCCGGCAAGAGTACCCTCATCAAGGTATTCGCCGGAGCCTATCAAAAGGACGCCGGGGAACTCCAGCTTCGGGGAGAGATCTTTGAGCCAAACAGTCCGCTGGATGCTCGGCAGGCAGGTATAAGTGTGATCCACCAGGAACTCAGCCTCTGCCCAGACATGACTGTCGCTGAAAACCTGTTCTTGGGTAGGGAGATTACTCACAGGGCGTCGTTTGTACCGGATACTTTGCGACCTGTAGCCAGATCCAAGGAGATCGCCAGTGCGCGCTGTTGGCTTGAGGAGGTGGATCTCGATCTCTCCCCTGATACGATGGTTAGGGAGCTCACGACCTCGGTCAGGCAGACCGTTGAAATCGCCAGGGCGATTTCGATGGATGCGACTTTGATCATAATGGATGAGCCGACGTCGGGCCTCACCCGGCAGGAGGCAAGAACTCTCTTCAAGATCATCAGACGCCTCAAGTCCAGCGGTAAGGCTGTGCTCTTCATTACCCACCGCTTGGAAGAGATTTTCGAGATCGCTGATCGAATCGTGGTTCTGCGTGACGGTCAGAGAGTGGGCGAATTGTCCATAACTGATGCGACCAAGTCCAAAGTCGTGAGTATGATGGTCGGAAGAGAAATCGCCAACCTGTTTCCGAAGGAGCAAGCTCGGATCGGGGAAGTGATGCTGGAAGCTCAGAATCTGCGTCGGGGTAAGATGGTGCGAGATGTGAGTTTCTCCGTTCGTTGCGGTGAGGTGCTTGGCGTGACGGGGCTGATAGGGGCAGGACGGACAGAGACGATGCGGTTGGTCTTCGGTGCGGATCGTAGGGACGCCGGTGAGATACTTGTCGAAGGCCAGCCTGTGGATATCAGAACACCGGTGGACGGGGTGCGCGCTGGTATTGCAATGGTCCCTGAAGATCGGAGGCTGCAGGGGTTGATCCTACTCGAGACTGTGGTCTTCAATATCGTTCTGCCACAGTTCCGGAGGCTGGCGAATGGGCTCATCGCCAGCAGTAAGCGGGAGGAAGAACTTGCAGAAAGCTATATAGAGAGGTTGTCAATTCGCACGCCGAGCTTGTTTCAGAAGGTACGCTTTCTCAGCGGAGGCAATCAACAAAAGGTCATTCTCGCCCGGTGGTTGGCCGCCCACTGTAAGGTCATGATCTTGGATGAGCCAACTAGAGGCATTGACGTGGGAGCGAAAGCGGAGATTCACAGACTGATCAGCGACATGGCCAAGCGTGGCGTGGCCATCGTTCTGGTGTCGTCTGAACTGCCTGAGATTATCGCTATGAGCGACAGGATACTGGTGATGGCCGAGGGTGAAGTCACTGGGCAGCTCACCCGCGCTGAGGCGGATCAAGAAAAGATCATGGGTTTGGCCGTGCCGGTGCGAAGGCGAAGAGACGCAGGCATCGAAAACAAGTCTGACCGCGAGACAATTGCAGCGAGGAGAACCACGTATAATGGAGACAGCAAGGGTTGCTGACGAGGTTTCCAAGGCACGAAGACATGGGCAGTCTCTGCGCCGGTTACTCGGCAGGAGGGCCGGAGAGGTCACTCTCGTCCTCGTGTGTTTGTGTGCAGCGGGGGCGATCTATCTTATCAATCCGGCGTTTGCCAGCCTGTATAACCTGCAAACAGTGGCGCGTTCGGTCGCGGTATTTGGGATCATAGCGATCGGTGAGACGTTGGTCATCATGACGGCAGGGATTGATCTATCGCCGGGCTCGGTAGTAGCCTTGACGGGTGTCGTGCTCGCCCTGATGTTGCGCGGCGGGGTCCACCCCGTACTGGCGACGGCTTTGACATTGGGCGCGGGAGCCGTGATCGGGCTCTTGCACGGGCTCGCCGTCACCAAGATAGGTATGAACCCCTTCATAGTCACCCTGGGTACACTTTCAATCGCACGCGGCGTGGCGCTGACCATCACACGCGGAATACCTGTCAAGGATTTGCCCCAGTCGTTTTCCGTGGTCGGAAGGGGCTTTGTGTTCGAGACAGTCCCGATTCCAGCGGTGGTAGCCGCCCTGGTGGTCATCTACGGATTCTTTATCCTGGATCTCATGCCCTTGGGGCGCCATATCCGTGCCGTTGGGGGCAACCGGGAGGCTGCACGTCTGGCGGGAATCCCGGTGGACAACGTGCTCATGTTCGTATACATACAGGCCCCCGTCCTCTTTAGCATCGCTTCCATATTGTTGGTGAGTCGTCTGGGAGAGGGATTTCCGTCCGTTGGGCACGGCTACGAGTTTAAGGCTATTACCGCGTCGGTCCTTGGTGGCACCAGCCTATTCGGTGGTGTGGGCAGCGTGCTCGGCGCGGTTCTGGGCGCTATTCTCATGGCGCTGGTGGATGATGGTCTCATCTTGGCCAAGGCCAGCCCCTTCATCACAGACATTGTCATGGGTAGTGCGGTCGTCTTGGCGGTGACGATTGACATACTACGCCAGAGGGAGACCCGGTAGTATCCCAGTTGACGGGGCTGTGCAGTGGGATTGCCGTGCACAGGTGGGCAGGGAAGGAGGTGATGAGTATAAGGTGAAAGCAAATCATCAGGCCCTTATACTCGATGTGGAATCGCAATGGCACACGAGTATAGGTAGCCCAGGGGAGTCCAGGTCTTGAAGGCCTGACGGCAACAGTGTGTAACATATTCCACATGAAGGAGGAAGAAAAATGTCTGGAAACAAGTTGGCTCGTAGGGATTTTCTGCGTCTTTCGGCAGGGGTTGGTGCCGGGACTATCCTGGCTGCTTGCCAACCGACGCCTGCGCCCACAGAGGCGCCCACAGAGGCGCCAACCCAAGCGGCCGTCGCGACGCCCGTTCCCGAGAAGGGACTTGTCTTCGGCGGTTTGGTCAAGAATATCCACCCGGCATGGGAGGTGACAGGCGAGGGCATCCGCGAGGTACTAAGAAAGGTGGGGGGAGAATTGATATGGACGGCCCCTGAAATCGAGGATGTACCCAAGCAACGTGAGATGTTCGAAGGATTCCTCGCCCAAGGCGTTGACGCTATCCTTTTCGCGGCGAGTGACCCCGAGGCTTTCACCGATCTTGTGAGCGAGGCTCATAGTAGGGGTATTCCCGTGGTGACCTATGAAGCCGACGCTGCGCCGAGTGGAAGACTGGCGTATATCGGCGGCAACGACTACCGGTACGGACGCGTGGCTGGCGAGGCCATGGCCGAGAAGCTCGGCGGCAAGGGAAAGGTGGCGATCCTGCAAGGCTCGGCGACGGCCACCAATGCCCGTCGCCGTGCAGATGGGATGGAAGATGCACTGACGGAAGCCGGTTGCGAGGTTGTCATCCGCGACGTTGACAAGGAAGACGTCGAAGTCTCCCTGTCCCACTGTGAACAACTGATGGCTACCTATCCTGACCTAGCCGGGTTTATGGGCGTCTACGCCTACCACATATCGAATGCCGCGAATGCTGTCGTCGCTGCAGGCAAGGCGGGCGAGATCGAGATCTCCGGCACAGATCCGTTTGGGAGCGCCTTTGATTTCATCCGAGATGGTACGGTCTTCGCGGCCTATGCCCACGAGCTTTATAGCGAAGGCGGCACTGCGGCGATTTTCGCCTATAACATCATGACCTTTGGGCTGCACCATGCGTACTATGGAGCGCAGATCGATACTTCTCTGCCCGTATCGGAGCGCAAGCTTTTCATGCCGGACATCAAGTTGACGAAAGATAATGTCGACGGGTTCCTGGCGTACCAAGACGAGTTGCTGGAAGGCAAGTGGGGTTTTGGTATAGATCCGCTGGAATAGCGGGTTGACTGGAGAGCTGGCGATATCCTTGCTGTGCAAGGCCCGCGTCGTTCTCGTTATACAGCATCGCGTCGCTCAGGGGGACGGCAGACGTATCGCCGTCCCCCTGGGTGATTGCGTGTTGTGCAGCATCTGTTCGCCTGAAACCCAGGAGACACAAATCCGAAAGCTATTATTATGAAGAAGGAGAAGAATCGCATGGACAGAGAGGCTGGACTGTTTAGTGCCCGCCTGAGTCAGATCGGCATAGTCGTTAGAGACGCGGAGCGAGCCGGCGCAATGTTGTCCGCTCTATTGGGGATCGGTCCGTTTGTGTTCATGACGCCGGGTTTTCGAGAGGCAAACTACCAAGGACGAAGAGCTTCTTTTCGAGCCAAATTGGGCTTTGCCGATGCAGGGCCGGTGCAGATTGAGCTGGTGCAGCCCCTTGAGGGGTCCAGCACATGGCAGGAATTCCTGTCCGTGCATGGCGAAGGAATACATCACATAGGTTTCGACGTCTCAGATTTGACTGCTGCGTTGGAGACGGCGCGAGAGGAAGGGATCGGTGTGATCCAGAGTGGACGCACGGAAGGGGGGTCTCACTGGGCCTACCTGGACACGGTGGAAAAGGTGGGGGTGATTGTCGAGTTAATGCAGAGACCAACGACGAACACCTAGTCCACTCGTTCTCAACTAGCAAGAGTAATGCGGAGGTGAATCCCAATGGACCTTGACGGTAAAGTGGCGATTGTAACAGGGGCAGGGGGAGGCATCGGGCGAGCAATCGCGCTTGGCCTGGCCGGCCGACGATGCCGGGTCGTTCTGGTGGACGTAATGGAAGAACAGATGTTAGAGGTAGAAGGAGAGATAAAACGGAAGGGCGGACAAGCCCTCAGTATTCCTAAAGATATCACGAAGAAAGAGAACATCGATCATATCATCACGACGACGTTGGACCGTTTCGGTACGGTTGACATTCTGATCAATAATGCCGGAATCCTATTCACCACCCCTTTTCTTGAAGTGACCGAAGAAGAGTGGGACCAAGTGATGGATGTCAACCTCAAAGCGCCTTTCTTGCTGAGCCAGGCAGCCCTGAAGATCATGAAGGACAGAAGACAGGGCTACATCATCAACATCTCTTCAGCGGCTACGCGACAGGTTCCAGCGCACCTTACAACGTATGGCACCTCCAAAGTCGGGCTCATCGGCATGTCGCAAGCGCTTTATGAAACCGCCAAGGAATACGGCGTCAAGGTGAGCATCGTCTGCCCCGGCATGGTAGATACGCCGATGCTGCGGAGCTTCAACCCTCCCGTCGCCCCCAGCAAATGGATGCAGCCAGAGGACATTGTCGGTTGTGTTTTGTTCCTCCTGAAGCAAAGCGACCGCGTCGTCGTGCGCGAGATCGTGCCGTGGGCTGCGCGCCACGACCAGATCTAACGTGGGGGGTCCTAGATGACGAAGATGGCGTCGATCAAAGGGGCAATTGCGCGCGAGAGAGCGCAAAGAGAGGCGTTCTCTGAAAATGACCTGGTATCTCTAGTCCGCACCGGTGCGGAGCGAGAAGCTCTGGACAACCTCGTCTTTTTCGCTTCGCCCAAGAGGTTTGTCCCCTGCGTGCAGGCGGTCCAACGCGAGCTTGAGGTCGAGTTCAGCCGGAGCGCAGAGCAGATCCAGGAGCGTTACCTCCGTTTCCTCACCAACCTGGTTCTGTCTTTGCGTTCTTGCCTGCCACTGTGGAATCTGCAGAACATTGCCCGACGTGGCGGCGCAGCCCTCGACGATGTTGCCTTGCGTACTCTGGCCGATGGAACTCGGGCTTTGGCTATCAAGCTGGCTGATCAAGCCCCGAACGTGGCCGAAAGACTACTGGCCGATTGGCGTGCCGAGACCACCACCCGGCTCCAGGCAGAACACGTGCAAGATCCTCAAAGTGAAGCAGATGCCCTGGTCGGGAACTCAATTGCTGAGTATTTGACCAACCTCACTGCTGAGATAGCCAGGAGCAACCTCCGGCATATCGCCGAGATGCAGTTGGCGGGCCAGACCCTGACAGAGATCAGCAACGACTATGCCGCGTTCCTGCAGTATGCTATGTACCTCGGCGCCTCCTTCGCGACGACGAATCCCCCATTGGTGGATTATGCCTGGCTGGCTCACCCTGAGCACTGGAACCCTATTGTGGACAGTATCATCACTGACAACCCTGAGGCCAGAGCGGATGAACTGGCCCGGCTAGTAACACTGGAGGTTGTGCTGGCCAACATGCGCCTCCTGCGCCCCATTTTCCTGCTGACCGATGGCGGGATGGGGTGCGTGTGTCTGCAGGTCAACCCGCACAACCACGGCGACGCAGGAGCTATGATCTCTGAAGCACTCTTTCTCTACGACGAGTTGCGAACCAAGCTGGACGGTGGTGTGCCCAACGTGGTCTTTAAGCTGCCGGGCACGAAGGCCGGGCTGGAAGCATGCCGGGCGTTGACAGGACAGGGTATCGGTGTGACGATCACAGTGAACTTTGGGATGTTCCAGCACATACCATTCGTGGAGGCTATGAGCGAGGGCCAGGCCATCTATTCCAATCTGGTCGAGATGAACGGCCGGCTGGCCTACCCTGTGCGCGATGAACTGCTGGGGAAGCTGGACGAGCTATCAACGTATGGGATCGACGAGGACAAAGCGCGCGAAGCGGCGGCCTGGGCGGGAGTGGCCGTGATCAAGCGGGTGTACGCACTGCTGACTGAAAAGGGATACGACCTGCGACGGTTCAAACCGCTGGTGGCCTCTCTGCGCATCTATAGGGGTGACGGCTACGGGGGTCTGCCCAGCGCCTTTCCCGACGTCACAGAAACCCTGGGCGCCAGCATCATCAGCGTCTTCCCCAACGTCAGGCGACCGTTCGACCAGCAATCGGAAACCAGGCTGGAGCCGATGCGAATAGAGGTGCCGGTGTCCGACGACGTACTGGCGGTGCTGGCGCACAGCGAGATTTTCAAGCAGGCATACTACGTCGCTGATCGCGATTGGGTGGCGGCAGAAGACGGACGTTTTCGGCCCGATTACGAACTGACGCTGGACGATGAGGATGCGGTGGTCGCCTGGGCCCCGGTCCACAACACCCTCACCGGGTTCCAGGACAGCTACGATACGTTTGTGCAGCGCATCTTGGGGCGCAAGCGGTCAAGCTCCTAGAGTGCATAGAGCGCGCCGTAGTGCGAGCAAAGATGGCTGGAGAAATCATGAAAGTCTCTGTGCCGTACGGGAATGAGACCGTGGAGGTCGAGGTGTTCGGCCACAACCTTATTGCCGTCGCCAGTCCGAAGGAGGTGACGACGGAAGCCGACCTCGTTGCCCAGGTGCGTCAAGCACTGAGGTTTCCCATAGATACCGTTGCCTTTGCGGAAATGCTCAAGGGCGGGGAGCACCTTCTCCTGCTGGTTGATGATATCACCAGAGCAACCCCCACGGATCAGATCCTGCCGGTCCTCCTGGAAGAGCTGCAAGTCGAACGGAAAAATGTGCAAGTGACAATCCTGATCGCCCTGGGAACACATCGCAAGATGACGCAGGAGGAGATCGAACGCAAGGTTGGGGGCGAGATCGTCGCCTCATATCCGGTTCTGAACCATGAATGGGACGACGAGAGCGCTTTGATTGACCTGGGCATTACACCCAATGGGACACCCATCAAGATCAATCGGTGGATCGAGGACGTTGACCTGTGTATCGGGATCGGCAATATCGCACCCCACAACCTGGCCGGATGGTCGGGAGGTGGCAAGATACTCCAGCCTGGTATCTGTGGGAAGGAGACCACTTACCAGACCCATTTAATAGCTGCACGCTGTCCAACGACGAATCTTGGAAAGCTGGTGAATCCGGTGCGGGCTGAGATTGAGCAAGTGGCAGGCCGAACAAAGATGAAATGGGTGCTGAACACCGTGCTCGATAGGCACGGCAGGGTAGCACACGTCGTGGCCGGCGAGACCCAGGCAGCCCACAGACGGGGAGTCGCATTGGCACGCCCTATCTCGGAGGTTCCTGTTCCTGGACTGGCCGACGTTGTACTGGTCAGTTCTCATCCGGCCGACATGGATTTCTGGCAGGCGAACAAGGGTCTGTATGCAGCAGAACGGATCGTGAAGAGAGGGGGAGATATCGTTCTGCTCACGCCGTGCCGGGAGGGTCTGTCCAGCCAGAGAGAGCATATAGCCACAATGGAAGCTCTCCGGGGCTTACCCTCGCGCTGCCTCTATCATGAGGCCCGACGAAGAGGCATTGACGACTATGCAGCATTGACGGTGAGCGACATCGCTGCGCGTTGCCGAGAGTTGGCGTGGGTGACTGTGGTGTCAGATGGCCTTACTCGTGATGAGGTGACGCTGGTATTGGGGCTTGGCTATGCTGAAAGCGTGGAAGAGGCTTTGGGAAGAGCGATGAAACGCCAAGGTGACGACGCGGGCATTGTGATCCTCACTCACGGGGGGGAAACCCTGCCGCTTGTCGTCGGAGACACGCAGTCCTGACAAGTCCCTGGTTCTCATTGCCTAGTAATCGGCCGGAGGAGGCCATCGGCGACTCAAAAACGGACGTGGTGGTGATTGGGGGGGACTCGGGTGGAGCGAATTGGAAGGAGAGTGAGGTATGTCCGACTTTGTGAAAGCGCGAGGATTACTGCAAGAGTTCAAAGGTGATACCTATCTGTTCGGCGCAGGCGTTCTGTCGCGAGTTGGCGAGGTCGTCGCCTCGTTGGGAAAACGCCCCGTCCTGGTGTGCGACACCTTCCCCGGCAGTGACCACTTAGTGCAGATGATTCGAGATTCGGCAAGGGGAGCCGGTGTGCCGTTGGTGGGCGAGATAAGGGGCGCCGGCCCCAACGCCCCGCGCGACGACCTGTTCCGTATCACCGATGAGCTCAAGGCACTTGATCCCGATGTGATCATCAGTTTCGGCGGTGGGAGCACCATTGATGCCACTAAATCTGCTGAAGTGCTGCATACGCTGGGCGGCAAGATTGATGACTACTTTGGGACGGGGCTGGTGACCAGGGTGGTGACCCAGAGCGGCAAATCGTTGACGCCACACGTCGCTATCCAGACGGCGGCCAGTTCCGGGGCGCATCTGACCAAGTATTCCAACATCACGGACGTCTCAACGGGGCAAAAGAAGCTGATCGTGGATGAGGCCATTGTTCCCATCCGCCCCGTCTTTGACTATGAGGTGACCTACGGTGCACCGCCTGCGCTGACGGCCGACGGAGCGCTGGACGGCATCGCTCACTCTTTGGAGGTGCTGTACGGGGCTGTCGGCAAGCCCTATTACGCCAAGGTAGCGGATGTCGCCGCCACAGGCATTGGGCTGGTGGTCAGCTATTTGCCGCGTGCCCTGGAAAACCCCAAGGACCCAGAAGCTCGCGAGGCGCTTTGTCTGGCCACCGATCTGGGCGGACATGCCATCATGTTGGGCGGGACCAACGGCGGTCACCTGACCAGTTTCTCGCTGGTGGACATCCTGAGCCACGGCCGGGCTTGCGCGATGATGAACCCCTACTACACTGTCTTCTTTGCCCCAGCGATTGAGGAGCCGCTCAGACTGGTCGGCGAGACCTACGGGGATGCTGGTCTGACGACGGCGGACATCGGGAGTCTGCGTGGCCGCGAACTGGGCGTGGCCGTTGCCGAAGCGATGTTGGAGTTATCCCGACGGATCGGCTTCCCGATGCGCCTGAGCGAAGTCGAGGGCTTTACGCAGGAACACATCGAACGCGCCCTGTCCGCCGCCAAGAATCCGCAGTTAAAGATGAAGCTGGAGAACATGCCGGTGCCCCTGACAGCCGAGATGGTGGACGAGTACATGGGGCCGGTATTAGAAGCGGCGCGAGATGGAGACCTGACGCTCATCAAGAATGTGGTATGAAGGTAGAACTGGCGTACGGAAAGACCAGTCCGGAGATCAACCTACCCGACGACGTAAGCGTGACGGTCTTAGCCGAAATAGTGGATAGACTGTTGGATCAGGCTGGTGCAGTGCGGGACGCGTTGCACCAGCCTATTGGGTCACCGCCGCTGAAAGCGTTGGTGAAACCGTCTGACAAGATCGGCATCGTTTTCAATGACATCACGCGCCCCACGCCCAATCATCTCATCCCACCTGTCTTGCTGGGTGGACTCGAGCACGTGCCCGACGAGCAGATCGTGCTTTTCAATTCAACCGGGACGCACCGGCCCAGCACGGAAGCTGAACTTCGGGAGATGCTGGGTGACGATCTCGTAGATATGGATCGATTGACTGGCCGAATTACACCTGTCAGCGCATCTCCTGGCCACCGGTCACGTTGATGGCCTGCCCAGTCAGATAACTGGCCTGGTCTGACGCCAAGAAGACGACAACGTTGCACACGTCGTCGTAGGTGCAGCCACGTTTCATCGGCACCTGGTCAGTGTACCTCTGACGCACCTCCTCTTCGGTGATGCCCCACCTTTTGGCATACTGCTTGTAGAGAGAGTTGACCCACAACGGCGAGTCGAGCAGGTTACCGGGACAGACGGCGTTGGCACGCACATTGTACTCGGCCAGTTCCAGGGCGATGCTCTGGGTCAGCCCAATGCCGCCGAACTTGGAGGCAGCGTAGGCCGAGTTCTTGTAACTCCCCTTTTTGCCCGACTTGGAATTGATCTGGATGATGACGCCGCTCCGCTGCGCCTTCATCACGCGGGCGGCGTGTTTGGCACACAGGAAGTAGCCGAACAGGTTGACGTTGATCACAGCCTGCCACTTGCCGGCCGGGAACTCGTCCACTGCCTCGGCGATGAGGATGCCGGCGTTGGACACGAGGATGTCAAGCCGGCCGAACTCCTGCACAGCGCGGTCAACCAGCGCCGCTACCTGGGCCTCGTCGGTCACGTCTACCTGGACGGCGATAGCACGACGGTCGGTCTGCGCCATGATGTCGGCCGCAACGC
>JABAOC010014966.1_pt2 | contig 14569 bp, 12 predicted proteins | sample 7062161 | NCBI WGS metagenome assembly JABAOC01 (sample SAMN14538625, study PRJNA623070) | marine sediment metagenome | biome: marine biome [ENVO:00000428]; feature: marine pelagic biome [ENVO:01000023]; material: deep marine sediment [ENVO:00002113] | place: India: Gulf of Khambhat ... | reverse complement strand
ATCTTGGCAAGGGAGGCATTCCTCAGAGATTTCTGATGCCAAGGAAATTATCCATATGGTGAGGAAGAGTCCCCTTACCATGGCAGGACTCTCTATAGTACTAGCTTTGGTTTTTGTTGCGATTCTCGCTCCGTATCTCGCTCCATATGATCCAATAACCATGAGTCTGGACAACAGATTAGCTCCTCCATCCATGAGTCACTTACTTGGTACAGACGAGCTTGGTAGGGATATCCTCTCTAGAATCATTTATGGGACAGGAGTAGCTCTCAAAATCATGATAATCGTTCTCATGATCGATTTGCCTCTGGGTGTACTCCTTGGAATTGTTGCGGGATATTTCGGAGGATGGATTGACGAGATTATCATGAGGACTGCAGATATATTTATGGCATTTCCGAGGCTCATACTGGCTATGGCAATTGGAGCGGCATTGGGACCAAGCCTTGTTAACACGATGATAGCTATAGCCATAACCATGTGGCCCACATACGCAAGATTGGCAAGGGGCGAAACGCTCAGTATAAAAGAAAGGACTTTTATAGAGGCTGAAAGGGCATTGGGGACATCCAAAGCCAGAATTATTTTTTCTAGCATCTTGCCGTTGTGTTCGTCCACTACCATTATCCGTGCAACGCTCGATATGGGCAATGTGATAAGAATCGCTGCGGGAATGAGCTTCCTCGGACTTGGTGCACAGCCCCCAACACCCGAATGGGGCGTTATGGTGAGTACGGGGAGAAGCTTTCTGTTACATCAATGGTGGGTTCCAACCTTTCCCGGTTTTGCAATTCTGTTGGCAGTTTTCGGCTTTAATCTACTTGGAGACGGAATAAGGGACATTTCTGATCCTCACCTCAGGAGGGGGGAGTGATGCCTGAGGTATTGGTTGAGATAAGAAACCTCGTGATAAATTTCTACACGTATAGAGGTGTGGTCAAGGCTATAAATGGCGTCAACCTGCAAATCAATAAAGGTGAATTTTTTGGCCTTGTCGGAGAGACAGGATGCGGAAAAAGTGTTACCGGCTCTGCTATTCTTAATCTAGTTCAGAACCCGGGACGGATAGAGAAAGGCGAGATTCTTTTTAAAGGCAAGGATATCTTGAACATGAGCGAGGATGAAATCAGGGAAGGGATTCGGGGGAAGGAGATTACCATGATAATGCAGCATCCAATCGCTGCATTGAATCCAGTTATAAAGAACGGCGATCAAATAGCCGAAGCTCTTAGCAAGAAAATGAGCGAAACCGAGGCAAAGAAAAGAGCTGTCGAATTGCTGAAGGAGGTTAACATTCCGGAGCCAAAAAAGATTGCCCATCAATATCCTCATCAACTATCAGGTGGCATGGCTCAAAGAGTTATGATTGCCATGATGTTGGCCACCGAGCCATCTCTTCTCATTGCAGATGAGCCAACCACTGCCCTGGATGTTTCGATTCAGGCTCAAGTATTGAGGCTCCTCGAAGATTTAATCAAGAAACAGAAAGCCAGCGTTTTACTCATAACCCATGATCTATCTATTGTCGCTGAAACCTGTGATAGAGTCGGGGTTATGTATGCGGGAGATATGGCTGAGATCGGTGAGGTGTACCAAATCATACATAACCCGAAGCACCCCTATACGATAGGCCTCATGAGGGCTATCCCCTCAGATTCCAGAAAGGAATTGATGGGAATAAGGGGGAGCGTTCCTGATCTCGTAAATCCCCCGTCGGGATGTAGATTTCACCCAAGATGCGATTACGCACGGGACATATGTAAGGAAGAGAAGCCTAAGACCTTACAAGTGGAGAGCAATCACGTAGTTGCATGTGTTTTGTATGAGGGAAGAGAAAGTGGGCGAGATAATAAGGCTTAAAGACATTAAGAAGCACTTTCCGTGGAAAAAACGAAGATACGTGAAGGCAGTTGATGGTGTTTCTCTCTTAATTAATAAGAGAGACATTTTTGGTTTAGTTGGAGAATCAGGTTCTGGGAAGACGACGTTGGGAAGGGTAATACTCAGGTTAATAGATCCAACTTCAGGAGTTATACTCTATGAAGGAGGAGATATAACAAACATAAGAATAGAAAAGGAAATAGACCTCCGGAGAAAGATGCAGATAGTTTTCCAAGATCCCTATTCCTCGTTACATCCGAGGAAAAAGATAAAAGATGTTATCGGTCGTGGCTTGAAAACGCATCAACTGGTTCAGAACGAGAACGAACTTGTGGGGAAGGTTGAGGAATTTCTGAACTTGGTTGGAATGGGAAAAGAACATCTCTATCGGTATCCCCATGAGCTCTCTGGGGGGCAGAGACAGAGAGTAGCTATTGCAAGAGCCCTGATATTGGACCCAGGATTTGTCGTTTTAGACGAACCTACATCATCTTTAGATGTTTCCGTGCAGGCAGAAGTTCTGAACCTCTTGAAGCGACTGAGAGAGAACCTGGATCTTACCTACCTCTTTATTACCCATGATCTCTCCTTGGCACGCCTTTTTACGGAGAAAATAGCAGTTATGTATCTCGGAAAGATGACGGAGTATGGAAAGACGGAAGATATCTTCAGAAATCCCATGCACCCATATACAAAGGCTCTCGTCTCGGTCACTCCTAGACTCGATCCTGAAAAAAGGACAGAAAAAATTATCCTCAAAGGGGAGATTCCCAGTCCTATTGATCCCCCATTGGGGTGTAGATTTCATTCGAGATGCATAGAGAAAGTTGGAGGAATATGTGAAGAAGCATCCCCTCAATTAAAGGAGATGGAAAAAGGACATTTCATTGCCTGCCATCTATATTCCTGACTGAAATACTTGGAGAACGTCTGGTCCTTCAAAATCCATACCCCATCTTAGAACATGTCTCGGTGAGCCTAACCTGAATCGTAATCACCGATTGCCCTTTACCCTCCCGAAGAATACGGCATTTCCGTCCGTAAGATACCCTCTAATTGATGACCGTTTGTTTTTATGGTAAATAGATCGGATGCCTCCCTCATTCAACCCTTGGCTTATCCGACCTTGAAATTGGAAAGAGAGAGATTGGGGGTCGCATCGAGGGGTATCTTTGATGATAGCGAAACATGGCCAGAACCGGCTCAATATCCATGGGATCATCGGATTCGGGATCTTGATCCTTGCCGAGATTATGATGTTCAGGAGGGTTGAGCCTTTCTTTTCTTGGTTCTATTGTTTCGCATGGTGGGGGTATATCCTCATCTGTGACAGCCTCGTCTACAAGATGAAGGGGAATTCCCTCCTCATGAGCCGAACCAAGGAGTTTTTCCTCTTGATGCCCTGGTCCGTTGCCGTATGGCTTTTCTTCGAGCTGGTAAACCTCGCCCTGAAGAACTGGTATTACATCAACATTCCCAGAGATACCCTTCAGAGGTGGATCGGCTATATGGTCGCCTACTCTACGGTACTGCCTGGGCTTTTCGAGACCACGGAGCTCCTCGGTAGCATCGGCCTTTATAGGGGTTATTCGGTTGCCGCGATTCCCGAGAGCCGAAAGTGGTACATTCCCTTCTGGATCGTGGGTGCCATTTTCCTCATCCTCCCCATCACCGTCCCCCAGTATGGCTTTCCCCTCATCTGGGGATCTCTCATCTTTCTCCTGGAACCCATCAACCACCGCTTTGGGGGGAAATCATTGATGCGTGACTGGGAGCAGGGGAATCCAAGGAAATTTCTGCTTCTTCTAACAGCGGGATTAGCCTGCGGTTTCCTGTGGGAATTCTGGAACTTTTGGGCTCGGTCCAAGTGGGTATATACGGTTCCCTTCTTCGACGAAATTAAGGGGTTCGAGATGCCACCCCTGGGATTTTTGGGATTCCCCCCCCTTGCCGTTGAGTGCTACGTAATCTATAATTTCATTTCGCTGTTTAGGCAGAAAAGGGGTTGGGAACAAGACCAGTACGACCTCAACCCGGGGAGAAGGACAAGACCCTTTGCCATTGCCCTCAGTGTTGTCGGGCTGTTCCTCTTCTTCCCCTTGGTTTTTCACTCCATTGATACCAAAACCATCAACTCCTATATCGCCAGGGTCGCCGATCTGAACCTGATTGCCCCCCAATACCGGGAAAAACTTGTGGAAATGGATCTCCACACGGTGGATGAGCTCTTTCAGAGACTGGATGACCCCGCGGAACGCAAAGAATTGGAGGAAAATCTGGGAATCTCCCCCGACCAGAGCTCCAATTGGGTCAAATGGTCTCAACTGATTCGGTTGAGGGGCCTCGGTATCGAAAACTTCCTCCTGCTGAAGGAGATCGGAATAGATGACGTCCAAACTCTGGCCCAGCAGGAACCCTCCAATCTCTTTGAGAAACTCCTTCGGGCAAACAGAGACCATCATATCCCTACCCAGCCCTTCGACGTGCCCAAAGTTAAGATTTGGATCAGGGCGGCGAGGAAGACAAAGGGTGCCCTCTAGGGAGATCCCGAATACAATGGATGCGCGAGCGGAAGTCCGGATCGATACCAGAGTGCTCCGTGTTACTCTGACAATTTGATGAGAATCCCCGTCCTCTTGGCATTCCGGATAACGAGGTTCAAGGCAATCCATCCCAGACCGAGGTAGAGCAGGGCATATCCGTATCCCTTTGCCAGAATCCCGCTGAGATCGCTGTGGAAGCCGTAGAAGGAGCGGAAATACTCCAGGAAATAGGTGAGGGGAATGAGCTTTGCCACTGCCATGATAGGCGCGGGGAGCATGGAGATGGGATAGTAGATCCCGCAGATCAACAACATCAAGCTTACCAGGGACCATGCGGCGACCTCGGCCTTGTGTCCGAAGAGTAAGACCAGGATACAGACGGCAATGCCTATCAGGGCCGATGTGAGGAAAAGGCCCACAAGGAATAGACCGAGGGCCTCTATTCCCGGTTTGAGGAAATCGAAATGAAAGGCATGGGAGCTGAATAAAGCCAGCAAGATAAAGATGAGGCCGCTGCGGAAGATCCCGATCAGCCACGATCCCAGGATGAGATGAACCGAGTTTACGGGGGCTATGAATTCATGTTTAATGCACTTGCCCCAGACATCATAGAGCAGGACGTAGGCGATGTCGATCTGGCAAACATGGACAACGCTCATGGATATGACTCCAATCAAAATGAAGGCCATCATATCGGGGCCCAGTTGCAAATACCTGGCTAAAAGGCCCACGGAAAGAAGGCCGACAGTGGGCCAGAAGAGGATCTCAAAGAGGCTGAAGACATTGCCCTTGGTGATGATCACATTCTTAAACACAAAGGCCAGGATCTTCGTCCATTCATTTCGTAAACTCAAGGAAAACCTCCTCCAAATTCGTCTGAGAGGTCTTGACCTCCTTGACCGCAATTCCCGCTTCCCACAGCCCCTGCAAAATGTCGCTCATCCTCCTTGCCGCGCTGTCAACCACAAACTGACAACGACCGTCCGACAGGGAGAAGTCGATGATACCGGGCAACTTCTCCAGCCGAATCGAATGGAGGCCCCCTTCATAGTCGATGGTGATGACATCCCCCAATCGAACGCTCCTTTTAAGTTCATGGGCAGTTCCGATGGTCAATATTTCCCCACCCTTCAGGAATGCGATGCGATCGCAGAGATATTCGGCTTCAGACATATTATGGGTGGTCAGGACGATGGTAATTGTCCGCTCTCTTTGAATCTCCCTGATCTGGTCGCGAATCTTCAGGGATACGTGAGGGTCCAACCCTACCGTAGGTTCATCCAAAAAGAGGATTTCCGGGTTGTTGAGCATCGATTTTGCGAGGGCTAACCTCTGTTTCATCCCCGTTGATAATTTATCGAAGGATGTTCCCTCATAATTGCGCAATTCGAAGAGGTTGATAGCATCGTCCACCCTCTTTTTACGATCCCTTCCTTCCAAGCCATAGAGCATAGCGTAGAATGTTAGGTTCTCCCTGACTGTAAGGCTCCAGAGGAAGTTCGCATTTCCGCTGGATATGTTGATTCTCTGCCTGACCCGGTTCCCTCGTTTCACCACATCCATGCCCAGGACCTGGACCTGCCCCCTGTCTGGAAACAAGAGGGTAGACAGGATTGATAATAAAGTCGTTTTTCCGGCTCCATTGGGCCCTAGAATGCCGAAGATTCGTCCCTCCTGGATATCCAGGTTGATACCCCGAAGGACTTCATTACGGTCTCCCCAAAACCAGCCGGACCGAAATGTTTTCCACAAATCCCTGACTCTTACAGCGAGTCCCAAGACGATCCCCCTTGCGGAAACCCCATAGAATATACAGCCAAATTGACGAAATTTCCAATACTGAAACCCTTTCACCGAGGGGTGTGATGGACCGAGTTATTATTGCATTTGAGATTTTTTGATATATGAGTATAGTTACACGTAACGAACCCGGTCTATCGATATGGAGATGCAGCGGGTTTTTCGGTCAATGGAGGAGGGAGGCCCTTGTTGAGGATTTCAGCTGAATGAGTTTCCCATCATCAGGACGGAGAATCGATATGGGTAAATCGAACAAATCCTACAAACTTCGCGTTCGTGACCTGCCCGTGGAGAAAAAGCCGCGGGAAAAACTGAGGAAATACGGGCCAGCGTCCCTTAAGAATTATGAATTGATGGCGGTGATACTCGGGAAGGGCACGAGGAGAGAGGGCGTCCTTGAGCTGTCTAAAAGAATTATGTCTCAATACGGCGCTCATGCAGTCTTTTCTCGAGGCGATGTGGATACCTTAGAAAAGGTCTTAAGCTTATCACCAGTGCAAGCCTGTCAGGTAGTCGCTGCTCTTGAACTGGGTAAACGACTGTTTGGGAGCCCAACCGAAGTCTTTCTGAGGTTTCCCGATGAGGTCTTTGAATATGCCAAGGATATGGCGCGGTTGAAAAAGGAACACCTCCGAGGGCTCTATCTCGATACGAGGAACAAACTCTTACGGGATGAGGTTATCGCTATAGGCACTTTGAACGCGAGTCTTGCCCATCCGAGGGAAATCTTTCATCCAGCTATCGAGTTACATGCTGCTGCTCTTGTTCTCGTTCATAATCACCCTTCGGGAGATCCCTCACCGAGCAAAGATGATATTGAATTGACAAGGCAGGTTCGTGAGGCAAGCAAGATCCTTGACATAGATGTACTTGACCATGTGATCATCGGCGGCCACGACTATTGTAGTTTAAAGGAAAACACCGATATTTGGCACGGCCTAAGACAACGAGACCCCTGAGAACTGTGATTTCTTTAGTCCTCAACCTTAAGCAAATATCAGCCAGAGTCAAATGATCCCTGTGCCGTACTTTTCCCGTGAGAACCTTTGCCGAGGCCCTTGGCGGTAAGGTAAGCGATCGCTGCGTAGAGAAGCCATCATTGTGGAGAAAATGAGTCGCTCCGCAATTCACCTGAGAATGAGGTCGGTCCAAACCATCCCATGGAATCCAGAGAAACATGGATGGGTATTCTTAAATTTCTTTCATGAGATACCGGGAGAGCATCTCCAGCCCTATCCTGGCAGGTAGGTAATTCGGATCGATTTCCAGTGCCTTCTTGAACTCCTCCGTGGCTTCGTGGTACATTCCCTTTATGAGGTATACTCTCCCCAAATTAAAATGGGGGAACTGGTAGTATTGATAGTTTTTTGCCTCAATTGCCTTCCTGAGAAACGAAATTGCCTCATCATACATCCCCTTTTCAATGTAGTAAGCCCCGATGTCATTGTAGGGATTGCCGTACTCGGGATCAAATTCGATGGCTTTAAGGCATTCTGCGATCGCTTCGTCGTATTTTCCCTGGTGGCTCAGTGCCCAACCCAGAAAAGTATGGGCTTTTGCCGTCGGCTTCTTCTCGATGGAAAGCGTATAGAAATGGATAGCTTTCTTCAATGCTCCGCTCATATGGAATTTGTAGGCGGTCTCGAAAAGCTCACCTTCGCTTTGTCCCGCCTCTCGTGCTTTCGATTCGGAGGACCGAGCGGTGAAGTTAGTCCATGGAACAGCTAGCAGCAAAAATCCGAGGAGTATTAAGGCTGTTAGAAACTTATCAAGCTTTTCAACCATTATTTTTCATATAAAAAGACGATGAAAGTATCCCCTGGTACTTCCTCATCGCTCACTCCAGAAGGTCAGAGGCATGATGTTAGCTGGGTATCATCTACCTCCTCTTATACCAAAGTGGTCTAGAATCGTGAGTTCGCATTCTGAGATGAGCCCTTTTGGCCTCGTTTTTCTCGTGATGCATCTATTGAGTACACGATGAATTTGTTACCTGTCACCTCCACCCCATATCATAGGTCTTTTCCATATTGAGACCTATTTTCCAACTTGCGGGCCATTTCCAGGAGCTCCTGAGGCTCAAAGAAGGTAGTCCGCGGATTGATGTATTTCCCCTCTTCTTCGTCCCAGGTGCCGTCATATGCATTTTGTATTCTCTCATAGACTAATTTTACGGTCCGGCTGAGCAGAGTGTGGCGCCTCTGTTCACCGGCGGCTTCCAGTTGCTGGTTGAGGATGGTCACCAGGCCGTCCATGCCCGCGAGGCTCCCGACCCGCTGCAGTTCCACCTGTTCACGCCCAACAAGGGAAGAAGAATAGGGCAGGTAGATGAGGCCACCCGCGGCTTCAAGCTGTCGTTGGACACCGGTCTGGTGCAAGCCGGCCTGGGTGGTGAAGATGTTCTCCCCTACCATTGGGGTCTTCGAGAAAATCGGACAGACCTCACGGTTGATCAACTCCGCTATTTCAGTGAGTACTGGAAGATCCAGGTCAGCATTGCCATAGAGGCGGACCATCGCGGCCACCATCTGTTCCAGAGGGGTATTGCCCGTTCGTTCTCCCATGCCGGCGAAGGCCGTATTGACCCGGTTGCAACCATAGATCCAGGCGGCAATAGAGTTGGCGGTAGCCAGGCCGAAGTCGTTGTGCCCGTGAAACTCCAGCTCGGCGCCGGTCTCTTCGTAGAGGATTGAGATGAGCTTTGGGATGCCCGTTGGAAGGCCGGCGTAGGGGTCGGGGACACCCCAGCCCATAGTGTCGCATACCCTAAAGCAGGCCTGACCCCCGGTTTCCCTCATCACCCGGCTGATGAATGGGATAACCCAACCTGAAATATCGGCCTTGGTGGAGTCCTCCAGGTGGACTCGAGGACGAATGCCGTTTTCGACAGCCGTCATTATCGGCATCAGATATTTCTCGATAGCCGTCTCCTTGGAACCGTGTTTGAGTTTGTCGAAGATATGGTGGTCCGAGGCGGAGGCCAGCATCCCGGTCTCTTTGACCTGGCCCTGGGAGAGCTCGACCAGGAGCTTTATGTCCTTGGGCGTGGCCCGTGTCCAGGTGGTGACTTGTGGGTATTCATATCCCCGTTCCAGCAGCTTTTCCAGAACCCATTGGTCACGCTTCTGGTAGATGAAGACCTCCAGATTTTCTATACAACCGGTTCCATTGTCCAGTTTGTGGAGCAGATCGTAGTAGCGGAGCTTGGCCTCGTGGGGAAACAGGGCGAGGCGGGGATCCTGGGCTCCATCCCTCAAGGTGGTATCGGTAATTCGCTTGGGGTGGCTCCTGGAAGACTGGGAGGGAATGGAGGCGGGCCCTTCCGAATCCAGGACGACCGGAGGGAAATTACCTTCGTAATTGTAGTAAACGCGTTGGGGATTTACTCTCTTTTCCCCCATCATTTCACCCTTCTTACCACTCGCGCCTGCTCGTTACCTGTACAAGGACTTTGCGGCTGAGGCCTCTAATCCTCTTCCAGGGTGCTCGTATCCCCCTCGGGAAGGCCCAGTTCACGCGCCTTGAGCAGGCGGCGCATAATCTTACCGCTGCGGGTTTTGGGCAGAGAGGACGTGAACTCAATCTCCCTCGGTGCCACCCCTGCCGCCAGTTTCTTTCTGGCAAAGCTCCTGATCTCCCTGAGCAACTTCTCCGAGGGCTCATAGCCTTCCTTGAGGGCAACGAAGGCTTTGACTACCTCCATCGCAATGGGGTCTGGCTTGCCAATGACCCCTGCCTCGACCACAGCGGGATGCTCAATGAGGACGCTCTCCACCTCGAAAGGCCCGACCAGGTGACCTGCGGTGTTGATAACATCGTCAGCACGGCCCACGAACCAAAAATAGCCGTCCTCGTCCATGCGCGCCCGGTCTCCGGTGATGTACCAGCCCTTGCGGAAGCGGGAGTTGTACATCTCTGAGTTGCCCCAGTAGGTACGGAACATCGAGGGCCAGCCGGGGCGAATCGCTAGATTGCCGTCCTGACCCGGGGGCAGCGGGTCGTAGTTATCGTCTAAAACCGTCGCTTCGACGCCCGGGACCGGCCTCCCCATAGACCCGGCGCGCACGTCCATGGCGGGGTAGTTGGCGATGAGGATAGCGCCGGTCTCCGTCTGCCACCAGTTGTCGTGGATCGCCTGGTTGAAGACGGGCAGGCCCCAGGTGATCGCCTCGGGGTTCAGGGGCTCGCCCACGCTGTTGATGTGGCGGAGGCTGGAGAGGTCGTAGCGCTTGGGGACTTTAACCCCCGCCTTCATCAGCATGCGGATAGCCGTGGGGGCGCTGTACCATACCGTGACTCTGTACTTCTGAATCAGTTCATACCAGACACCAGCTCTGAAGCCCCCTTCGTAGATTAGCTGGGTGACCCCATTGCTCCAGGGTGCGAGCATGCCGTAGGAGGTGCCGGTGACCCAACCTGGATCAGCGGTGCACCAGTAGATGTCGTCGTCATGGAAGTCGAGGACCCATTTGCCGGTCGCATATTGCTGAACTACGGCCTCGTGACAGTGAACGGCGCCCTTGGGCTTACCGGTCGTCCCGGAAGTATAGTGCATGACGGAATAGTCATACAGAGTGGTTTTGGCTATCTCCAGCTCCGATGAGGCCTCAGACATAAGGGCTTCATAACCCAGATCGCCCTCGGCAAGGGGGTTGGGGTCCCGCTGGCTTTTGTTCACAACGATGACATGCTCGAGCTGTCGCAGATCGGGCATGATCTCAGCGATACGGCGGCGCAGGGTCGGCTGCGTCAGCAGGACTTTGGCACCGCTGTCCAGCAGGCGATCCTTAACCGGTTCGGGGCCAAAAGCTGAGAACAGGGGGCCGACCACGGCGCCTACCTTCAGCGCCCCAAAGAACGCTATATACAGTTCTGGCAGCCGCTCCATGAAGATGAAGATCCGATCTCCCTTCTCTACACCCAATCCCTTGAGGACATTGGCGAACTTGTCGCTCTCTTCCTTGAGCTGGCCAAAGGTGTAGGTCTCCGTCTCCCCGTTCTTGCCCTCCCACAGCAACGCCTTTTTGTCCTTTTGGGATCCCTTGGCATGGCGATCGATGCACTCGTGGGCCATGTTGAGAAAGCCTCCCGGAAGCCATTCCAGCTCCTTGTGAATATCTTCCCAAGGCATTCCCATGTGTGGCTCTTCGAAATCTACCAAGTTAGGTTTCACCCTCAGGTCCTCAGGCCTCGGTTTCCGAATGACTTGATAATCCACGGATATCCTCCCACGTAAAGGTTTTGGACGGGTAACTGGCGTTATCCATGAAGGGAATCAGAGGGATAATGGTCCTTTCCGTCTTTGAATTCCCAGTGCTTCGGCTCTATGGAGCATTCAAACACGAGAGCCTCCAAGGAGATGTCCTAACCCGTTGGAGGCTCCGCATGGGACCCCTCTGAAAACCTCCTCTCATACCTTACCACGAAAGGATGGAATTGTGAACTTCTCGAAATCGTAACAGCCGGTTTTTAGGATCTATACCACAATGTAGTAATCAAAGTCAAAGCGTTATTTAGGATTAACAGAGAGACCAACGCTAAGATAGCTGAGGCTTGAAGCCTCGCTCTTAAGAGAGAGATAAGATTGGTTGGAATACCTCGCACTGTCGGCACATCTTCATCTTCTCGTGCCAGCTTTCTTGTACCTTTCCTTCGCAGATCGTGCCATTGATAAACCAGCAAAGATCCCCAGTTTGGAATTCCCATGCCGGACAATCTCGCCTCATCTCCATGGGACACTCCCGTATCACCCAACAGGGCTTATTCCTTTTATCATGTGACCTCTGCATCGCTAAAAGGAAAAGCACCTGTCGTTCGATATACACGGGGATGTTCCTCCATCCCTGCTCAAAACTCTGTATGGCCTTGGAGGAAATGCCCAGTAACTGTGCCATTTGGTTTTGAGTCTTTCCTAGATGGTTTCTAATTCGGGAAAACTCCTTTTTGTCCATTCAAAAGCTCCTGCTCCTTTTTTTCCTATGATACCACAATGTGACTCAATGTAAAGGGTTTCATCCCTAAGAAGATTCCATGTATCTCAATACAATCTTGAAAAAGCTCAGTCTACGGTACTACAATAGAAAGTCTTATTGAATAAATCTCCATAAAACTCGGGAAAAGGGCTTTCGGCGGTTGGTGATACCGAGACACAGGGGTTCAATGAGGGGGACAAGCGATATTAACGGCCGGAAGCCAACGGGCGAGCCGGTAAAAGGATATGCTCGATGTATAAGGCTCTACAGCTGTTGCGCAATCGAAATTTCATCTTATGTGCGGCTCTGCTCCTCGGCCTACTCTGGGGAGAGGGCGCCCCATGGACCGAGAACGTAGCACTCCCTGCCCTTGCCCTCGTAATGACCCTTTCAACCATGGGGGTTTCCGCAAGTGAATTCCGCTCTCCTCGGAGCTTGCTGATTCCGGCCGTCGGCGGCCTCGCGATGAACTATGTATTGCTCGGCGGCTTTATCCTTAGTCTGAATTTCCTGCTGATCCCCGATGATGCCCTGCAGAGTGGATTCATCATTCTTGCAGCCGTCCCACCCGCCGTGGCGGTGATCCCTTTTACCGGTTTTTTGAATGGAAACAGCACGTTTTCCCTCATTGGAAGCATCGCGTGTTACCTCGGTGCATTGATCATCATGCCGGCGATAGCCCTGGGGTTTCTCGGGGCGAGCTTCGTCGAGCCGCTTAAATTACTTACCATTATGGTCGAACTGATCATTGTTCCGCTATTCCTCTCGCGGATCTTGCTTTGGACCGGAATGGCAATCCGGATAGAGCCGTTAAAAGGGGCCATCACCAACTGGAGCTTTTTCCTGGTTTCATACACTATTGTTGGTCTTAACCGCGCGGTTTTCATTGGCCAACCTCTATCGCTCGTTCCGGTGGCCCTTATTGCCTTCGCGAGCACCTTCTTCCTGGGATTTGTTATAGAGAAGCTAGGCGGTCTTTTTCGATTTGACCCGAAGACTTTGACGAGCCTCGTTCTGCTTGGTACGCTGAAGAACTACGGCCTTGCGGGCGGCCTGGCGCTGGCACTCTTCAGCAAGAGGACCGCGGTGCCAGCCACGGTTTCGGTCATCTTCATGATCGTTTACATCGTCTGGTTGGGGTTCAAGAGGCGATGAACCCACTCAGACGTTTAGGGGGAATCTTGGGATGGTTGTTGAATATGCGCCAAAATTGAAAAAGAGGTGAAGCGATGGCCACACATGAGAATCTCATCAAGATTTTCGAGTATGCCCTCAACCAGGAAGAAACTGGAAAGAGTTTTTTCGAGCAATCGCTCAAACGGATGGGCATGGGAGCAGCAGTGAGCGCATTCAAGCGGTTAATCGAGGAAGAGGAGAAACACATTCTCTTTATTGGGAGAGTTCTGGACGATCTGAAAGAGAGGCGTGAAATTGAACTGCCGAATCTGAAGAACATGGTCCTGGAACCGACGAATTATTTTGACGAGCGCGCCAGATCGGAGTTCCTGCAACAATGTATAGAAGGCTCTATGGTACCTGATGTAACTGTCTTTAACACGGCCTGGCTCATTGAGAGGGACCTGAGCGCGTTCTACGAAAAGATGGCAAATAATACCGAGGGAAAAGCCAGAGAGGCTTTGATGATGCTATCAGGTTGGGAAAAGGGCCATGAAGAGTTTTTCCGTGAATACCGCGATAAACTTTCCGAGGTTTACTCCGAAATGCCCTGGGGCGGGTAACCTTCTGGCTTAGGATTTGGAAAAAGAAGAGGGGAAACTCCCACAGGAGTGGAGGTCATTTGCATAGTCGGGGGAGAACAGATTCTTGGGATTTGGTTATTCATCGCGTTGATCACCTCCAGGAAGCCCTGGAATTGGACCGGCATCGGATAATCAGTTTGGTTGGCGCCGGTGGAAAGACCAGCTTGATGTTTGCCATGGCAAGGGAATTGGCAACCCTCGGAAATCATGTCGTTACCTCCACTACAACTAAGATCTTCAAACCCTCCCGTCACGAAACCCACTTCCTCCTCTTAAGGGAAGAAGCGGGGGATATCCTCAAAGTCATCCCCGATCTGATCAATACCTATGGGCATTTGACCTTGGCTGAAAGTCGATTACCGGGGAAGAAGCTGAGGGGAGTCAGTCCCGAACTCATTGATGGACTGAGTGCCCAGGAAGGGATTGACCACGTCCTCGTCGAAGCAGATGGAGCTGCCCGACTTCCCCTCAAGGCTCCCGATGAGAATGAGCCCGTGATCCCTTCGAGGACTTCCCTGGTGGTGGTCGTGGTGGGCATCGATAGCCTTGGCGTTGAATTATCGGCGGATCACGTCTTTCGGCCCCATATCGTTTCCGAGTTAACGGGCTTGCC
>JABAOC010001475.1_pt2 | contig 14571 bp, 14 predicted proteins | sample 7062161 | NCBI WGS metagenome assembly JABAOC01 (sample SAMN14538625, study PRJNA623070) | marine sediment metagenome | biome: marine biome [ENVO:00000428]; feature: marine pelagic biome [ENVO:01000023]; material: deep marine sediment [ENVO:00002113] | place: India: Gulf of Khambhat ... | reverse complement strand
GATAAGGTCTTACTCGAGATCATCGAAAAGGAGAGCTACCGGTTGAACAACTTGATAAAGGACTTTCTGACTTTTGCCAAACCCGATATCAGTAATATCGGGGATGTGGACCTGGGAATCCTCTGTGAGGAAGTCATCAAGGCTTTATCGATGTCCGGGGTTTGCAGCGAAAAGGTTCTCTTTACGCTCGATGTGAACGGGAAACCCGTCGTTCAGGGTGATTCTGAGAAGTTGAAACAGGTTTTTTGGAACCTCCTTTTGAATGCCGTGCAGGCCGTCGGGGATGAGGGGAGAGTGGAAGTGCTCGTCGATGTGAAATCTGTACAGAACAGGATATACGGTTGCGTTACCTTTTCCGACAGCGGTCCCGGGATAGCCCCGGAAACCATCGACAACATTTTCGTGCCTTTCTTCACTACGAAGGAGGGAGGAACAGGGTTAGGACTCGCAGTGACATCACGCCTCGTTCAGTTTCACAATGGATTCATAAAGGTGGATAAAGATAAGAGGGTTGGGGCCAGGATAACGGTTTTCCTGCCGGAAAAAATAGAAGCACAATGATGGAAGTAAATGTGATAGGAGCGGGACTGGCAGGCTCCGAGGCCTCCCTTGTCCTCTCTGCTGCAGGAATCAAGGTCAATCTTTTTGAGATGCGCCCGGCGGTAACGACTCCTGCCCATAAAAGCGACCACTTCGCAGAGCTGGTCTGTAGCAACTCCCTTGGATCGATGGACCTATCTGACGGCAAGGGGCTCTTGAAGGGCGAACTGGAGATCTTCGGTTCGAACCTTCTCAAAATTGCCGGGAGGGTCAGCGTGAGAGCAGGGAAGGCTCTGGCAGTTGACAGGTGGGCATTTCAGACTGCGGTTACAGAAGTTATCTACAGGAGGCGGAATATTGAAATTGTAAGGGAAGAGGTATCTGCACTGGACAGAGAGGGGGTGACGATAGTTGCAACGGGCCCCCTCACGTCCGAAAAGATGTGCGAGTCGATCAGGAAACTCCTGGGGGAGGATAACCTCTACTTTTACGACGCCATTTCCCCGATCGTTTCGGCAGAATCGCTCGATCTGGAAAAGGGGTTTTTCGGGACGCGATACGCCGAAGGAGACGATTACCTCAATTTCCCTCTGACAGAGGAGCAGTTTGCTGTTTTCTACCGCCAATTAATTGAGGCTGACGAAGTGGCTGCCCACGAGTTTGAAGACGAAGCCCATTTCGAGTCCTGCATGCCGATTGAAGTTATTGCTCGAAGGGGAAAGCAGACGCTCCTCTTCGGTCCCATGAGGCCCGTTGGCCTCATAGACCCGAAAACGGGAAAGAGGCCATTTTGCGTGGTTCAGCTCAGAAGGGAGAACGAGCAGGGAACTATGTACAATTTAGTTGGATTTCAGACGAGACTTAAGATTTATGACCAGAAGAGGGTCTTCTCGCTCATACCGGGTTTTGAGCGATGTGAGTGGTTGCGGTTCGGTAGCGTGCACAGAAACACGTATATCAATTCTCCTGCGTTTCTTCTGCCCACCCTGGAACTCGAGTCGGAGAGGCGGCTTATGTTCGCGGGTCAAATTTGCGGCGTTGAAGGTTACGTCGAGTCGATAACCGCCGGTTTCGTCGCCGGGTTGAATGCTGCGATAAAATTGACGGGAAATGAGGTTCTTCCCTTCCCTCAGGGGACCATGATTGGAGGACTCTTGCAGTATATTAGCGACCGGGGAAAGGGAGAATTCCAGCCAATTAACGCAAACTTCGGTTTGCTACCCATACCGGATGTTTCACACAGGAAGCGTGATCGGAGGGCTATTCAGGTAAAGAGAGCTCTGGAAAAAGCAAGAGAGTTTAAGGATTTACACTTTAAATTCCAACCTCTATGTGTTATGTAGTTATATTTCCTCATCGGAAAGGAGCGGGTTTGTGGATTCCCTGGTCGATGAATTTGTCGCGTACATGAAGGATGTAAAAAATGCGTCGAAAGAGACTATCAGGAGCTACAGGAGAGATTTGGAACTTTTTTTCGACTACATTCGGGAGCATAGTCCCGCAGGATCAACAGGCTTTACCGAAGGAGATAGCGCTGAAACAATTGAGGGGTTGGCAAGGAGCTATGTTGCATTTCAGTACAGAAGAAACGCGGAAACAACGGTTGCGAGAAGGCTTTCGTCGCTGAAGTCCTTTTTCCGGTACCACGTTAAAAAGGGAAACTTCGAGAAGAATCCCCTGTCCCTGGTGCGGTCTCCCAGGGTCAAGAGAAAGGTTCCTTCATTTTTGACCCTTGATGAGGTCGAACTTCTCATATCTGCAATATCCTCGAAGGACTTCGTTACCACGCGGGACAGCGCGATAATAGAACTGCTCTATTCCTCGGGGCTGAGGGTGGGGGAGCTCGTATCACTCAATTACCGGGATTGCTCATCCGAGACGGGGATAATGAGAGTTAAGGGAAAGGGAAACAAGGAGAGATTGGTTCCGGTTGGAAGAGCTGCAACAAACGCTTTGGGAAAATATTTCGCCGAGAGGGAATTGAAGTTCGGTGAACGGGGTAAATCCGGGTCGCCGCTGTTCGTCAACCGGGAGGGGGAAAGGCTGACGCGAAGGAGCGTGGACAGGATGCTGAAAAGGAGGGCGAAGATAGCGGGAATATCGAAGAACGTGAGCCCCCATGTGCTTCGCCACACCTTCGCCACCCATCTTCTGGGAGCCGGGGTCGATCTGCGGTCGATTCAGGAGATGCTCGGCCATGCGAGCCTTTCGACGACTCAGAGATATACCCAGGTGGACGTTGTCCGGTTGGCGAAAATATACGATGACGCATTCCCCCGGGCGAGGAGGAAAGATGGATAAAAAGGGTGATTTTCAGGGAACAACGGTTATTGCCGTCAGAAAGGATGGAATAACTGCCGTCGCCGGCGATGGTCAGGTGTCCCTGGGTGGCACCGTGATAAAAAAAGGGGCTCGGAAGGTACGGAAAATATACAATGATAGAGTCGTCGTCGGGTTTGCGGGCTCGACTGCTGACTCTATGACGCTCTTCGAACGCCTCGAGAAAAAGCTGCAGGAATTCAGGGGGAACCTGAAAAGAGCGGCAGTCGAACTGGCAAAGGACTGGAGAACCGACAAGGTCCTCAGACAGCTCGAGGCGCTGATGCTGTCTGCCGACGCTGAATCGCTGTTCTTGATATCGGGTGCCGGCGATGTGATCGAACCTGACGACGGACTTATAGCGATAGGGTCAGGAGGGCCGTTTGCTCTCGCTGCTGCGAAGGCACTCCTCAGGCATTCAGCACAGGGTCCAAGGGAGATTGCCCTCGAGTCGCTGAAGATAGCATCTGAGATCTGCGTGTATACGAACGATGAAATAATCGTGGAGGAGATATCAGGTTNNCCTCACGCCCAGGCAGATTGTCGAGATTCTTGACAAGTTCATCATCGGGCAGGATGAAGCGAAGAAGGCTGTCGCCATAGCCCTCAGGAACAGGTGGCGAAGACAGCAGGTATCATCGTATCTAAAAGATGAAATCGTACCGAAGAACATCATCATGATAGGGCCGACAGGGGTAGGAAAGACAGAGATAGCGAGAAGATTGGCCAAGCTGGCAGATGCGCCGTTTATAAAAGTCGAAGCTTCCAAGTTCACGGAAGTGGGATACGTGGGCAGGGATGTTGAGTCCATTGTAAGGGATATCGCCGATACGGCAGTGAGCATGATAAAAAAGGATGAATTCGAGAATATTAAAACCAGAGCAAGGGAGATTGCGGAGGACAGGATTCTCGATCTTTTGCTGCCCGGGCAAAAATTGAGAGTACAGGCCACAAGGGAGGATGAGGCGGCTGACGAGCAGGCTACCAGGGAAAAGCTGAGAAACCTTCTTTACGAGGGGAAGCTCGATGACAGGGTGGTGGAGGTTGAGGTAAAAGAAACCCACGTTCCCGTGATTGACATCGTCGGGGTAGGCGCTGGCCAGGAGATGGATGAGGGAATACGCGAGATGCTCGGCAACATTTTCCCGAAGAGGACCAAGAGAAAAAAGGTAAAGGTTAAAGAGGCGCTCGAGATACTGACCATGGAAGAGGCGAACCGCCTCATAGATATGGAAAAGGTCAAGAAACTCGCAGTCGAGAAGGTGGAACAATCTGGCATCGTATTTATCGACGAAATCGATAAGGTGGCAGGGAAGAGTTCGGGGCTCGGCCCGGACGTTTCCCGGGAAGGCGTGCAGCGCGACCTTCTTCCCATTGTTGAAGGGTCGCATGTCAATACCAAATACGGGATGATCAAGACGGACCACATTCTCTTTATCGCCGCCGGTGCGTTCCACGTTTCTAAACCATCGGATCTTATTCCTGAAATGCAGGGGAGGTTCCCGATTCGGGTCGAACTCGATTCGCTCAGCAAGGATGATTTCATAAGAATTCTCAAGGAGCCTGAGAATGCCCTCGTGAAGCAATACCGTGAGCTGTTGAAAACGGAATCCGTTGAGCTCGAATTTACCGATGATGCGATCGAGATGGTCGCTAAAATGGCCTACGATGTCAATGAGAAAACGGAGAACATCGGTGCAAGGCGCCTTCACACCGTTATGGAGAAACTTCTCGAGGAAATTTCATACGAGGCCCCCGAACTGTCGGGCAGGAAAATAATGATCAACGGGAAATATGTGGTAGAAAAACTGCAGGATCTGGTGAAAGATACCGACCTCAGCAGGTATATTCTTTGAAGCGGGGAAGGCGACATGGAGCAGGAAAAAAAGATGGCGGAAATACTGATCGAGACGCTGCCCTACATAAGAAAATTCTGGGGCAAGACCATTGTTATAAAGTATGGTGGTGCCGCGATGGTGGAGGAAGATCTGAAAAACTCATTTGCCGAGGACGCGGTACTCCTCAGGTATATCGGGATACTTCCCGTTATCGTGCATGGGGGGGGCCCCCAGATAGCATCGACGCTGAAAAAAATGGGGAAGGACTCCACCTATGTCAGGGGCATGAGGGTAACCGATGACGAGACGATGGATATCGTGGAAATGGTTCTTGTAGGGAAGGTGAACAAAGAAATAGTTGCCCTAATCAACCGTTGCGGAGGAATGGCTGCAGGTCTATCGGGAAAGGACGGGAAGCTTCTCCAGGCGAAAAAGTATGTCCTCAAACCGGAAAAGGGGGATTCCGTTATTCCCGAGATAATCGACATAGGGAAAGTAGGAGAGGTCGAAAGGGTGAACCCTCAGATTGTCTCGGTCCTCATGGAAAAAGGGTTCATACCGGTTATCGCACCTGTGGGAGTGGGAGAGTCGGGCGATACGCTCAACATCAATGCAGACTTCGTTGCTGCGTCGATCGCGAAGGCACTCAAGGCGGAGAAACTAATCCTCCTCACGGATGTGGAGGGAGTTCAATCGGAGGGAGGATTGATTTCCTCCTTGGACGCGGACCGGGCCGAAAAAATGCTGCGCAAGGGGAGCGTGTCGGGGGGCATGATACCCAAGCTCGAGTGCGCAATTGATGCCCTGAAAGGCGGTGTGGGAAAGGTCCACATTGTTGACGGAAGATTAAAACACAGCGTTCTCCTGGAAATATTCACCTCCAAAGGTATTGGAACCGAGATTGTGATGAACGATTAGGGAAGGAAACGGTATCGATGGGTGAAGATATCGATGTGACAGACAAATTTCACCCTCTCAACTACAGCCGCTTCAAAAGGGTTTTTGTAAGGGGAAAAGGTATCTATCTCTATGACGAAGATGGCAACAGATATCTCGATTTCCTCTCGGGCATTGCAGTCAATGTTCTGGGACACGCTGACCCGGCGGTAACCCGCGCGATCGGCGATCAGGCAAAAAAACTTTTACATGTGTCGAACCTCTATTATGCTCCTCCGCAGGCGGAACTTCTCAAATTGCTGTCCGAAACCCTGCCTTGGAGAGGGAGGGTGTTTTTCTGCAACAGCGGCACTGAGGCGGTTGAAGCGGCTATAAAGCTGGCAAGAAAGTATTTCAGGGACAGGGGGCGGGAGGAATTTAAATTTCTTTCCTTCACAGGGTCATTCCATGGAAGAACCTACGGTGCCCTCTCAGCCACGGCCCAGAAAAAATACCATGCCGGCTTCGAGCCGATGCTGCCAGGTTTCGTCCATGTGGAGGTAGGAGACAGGCAGGCCTATGATAGTGCCCTCCAAGATGGCGTCTGTGCGGTAATGTTCGAACCGATCCAGGGGGAAGGAGGGGTCAGGCTCTTTGAGCCCGATTTTCTGCGTTATGTCTGTGAAAGGGCGAATGAGAGAGAGCTTCTCCTGATCTGCGATGAGATTCAGACAGGCATCGGCAGGACGGGGAGGTTTTATTCCTTTGAGCATTACGGGGTGATCCCCCACATCATAACGCTGGCAAAGGGCATCGCGAACGGTCTTCCCCTCGGGGCTATGATTGCCAGGGAGGATATTGCTGTCGCTTTTACACCGGGAGCCCACGGGTCGACGTTCGGAGGAAATCTCGTTTCGTGCGCTGCAGCAGTCGAGGTCGTTAAAAGGGTCAAGGAACCCGGGTTCCTGGAGAAAGTTTATGCAAAAGGAGAGTATCTAAGGGGAAAACTGGAAGACCTTTCCGAAAGATTTCCCATTGTCAATGAAGTGCGGGGCAGGGGGCTCATGCAGGCCCTGGTTCTCTCCGTTCCGGGCAAAGAGTATGTGAACCGGTGCCTCGAGTTGGGACTGATAGTCAACTGTACCGAAGAAGTTGTTCTGCGGATGCTGCCACCGCTTATCGTGGAGAACGAGCATATCGACGCTGCCATCGATATAATACAGAAGGTACTTTCCGGAGTGAAAGGATGAAAAAGGATATTCTGAGGCTCTCAGACCTGGAGAGAGGTGAGATTAAGGTTCTCGTCGATAGAGGAATCGAGCTGAAGAGGATGGCAAAAGAGGGTGTTGACCACCGCCCGCTTGTTGGGAAGACACTGGCAATGATATTCAAGAAATCTTCGACGAGGACGAGGGTTTCCTTCGAGGTTGGTATGAACCAGCTGGGAGGTTCCGCCCTGTTTCTGAGCCCTCAGGACACCCAGATTGGAAGAGGTGAGCCGTTGCGGGACACTGCCAGAGTCCTTTCGAGGTATGTGAGTGCCATAATGATTCGCACCTATTTTCAGGAAGAGGTGGATGAGCTTGCGCGCTACGCATCTATCCCGGTAATTAACGGGCTCTCAGATATGCATCATCCCTGTCAGGTGCTCGGGGACCTCATGACCGCGCAAGAGAGGGGGAAAGACATATCGAGCATGAAGGTTTGTTATGTTGGTGACGGAAACAACGTTGCCAATTCCTGGGTTGAGGCAGCGTTGATTTTGGGTTTTGAGCTCATCGCTGCCTGTCCGGCGGGATATGAACCGCATCCATCGGTTTTGGAACCGGCGAAAGGCGGCACAACAGTTTCGCTGGAGCAAGATCCCCGAAAAGGGGCCCGGAATGCGGATGTTCTTTACACGGACGTATGGACGAGCATGGGCCAGGAAGATGAGGTTGCGAAGCGGGAAGCCGACTTCAAGAACTACCAGGTGAATAAAGCCCTTGTGGCCGTTGCTGCCCCGGATGTGATCGTCATGCACTGCCTGCCGGCATACAGGGATAAGGAGATAACCGAAGACGTCATGGAGGGGAAAAACTCCGTCATTTTCGACCAGGCGGAGAATCGGCTTCACATTCAGAAGGCAATACTGGAAATGCTGTTGCAATAGCGGGCACAGAAGAACCGTGGTTGAGATTTATCCGTGAAATATCGTATCGTGTAACCCTATCATAATGGGCAGTTCTCTGAATGCCTGCGAACGATTTCAGGAGGATTTCATGAATCGTGTCGAGAAAGTAGTCCTCGCTTATTCCGGTGGGCTTGACACATCGGTGATATTACGGTGGCTCGTGGAAACCTACAACTGCCAGGTCATCGCATTCGTGGCCGACCTCGGTCAGGGGGAGGAACTCGACGGGGTGAGGGAGAAAGCGCTGAATACGGGTGCATCGAAGGTCTACGTGGAAGACGTAAAGGAGGAGTTTGTCCGAGAGTATGTGTTCACCGCCCTGAAAGGGAACGCTGTATACGAGTCTTTCTACCTACTCGGCACTTCACTGGCGAGACCCCTCATTGCCAAGAAGCAAATTGAGATTGCGAGAAAAGAGGGAGCCGACGCAGTCTCGCATGGAGCCACCGGGAAAGGAAACGACCAGGTCAGATTTGAGCTAACCTATTATGCCCTCGAGCCCAGAATAACGGTCATAGCGCCCTGGAGGGAGTGGGAGCTGAAATCGCGTACTGACCTTATTCACTATGCCGACAGATTTTCTATTCCCGTCCCGGTTACAGCAGAAAAACCATATTCATCCGATAGGAATCTGATGCATATAAGCTTCGAGGGGGGAATCCTGGAGGACCCTGGCCGAGAACCGCCGGAGGATATGTTTGTTATGACGGTATCTCCGGAAGAGGCGCCAAATGAACCTGAGTACGTTGACATAGATTTCAAGGCGGGAGAGCCCGTTGCTGTCAACGGTAAGGAGATGAGGCCCCACGATCTTCTCGCAAAGCTGAATGAAATTGGGGGCAAGCACGGAATAGGAAGGGTGGATCTGGTGGAGAACAGATACATCGGAATGAAATCGAGAGGAGTGTATGAAACGCCGGGAGGGACGATATTGTTCCACGGCCACAAGCACCTTGAGTCCATAACGCTGGACAGAGAGGTTATGCACCTCCGGGACACGATGGTGCCCCGATTCTCAGAGTTGATATATAACGGATACTGGTTCTCTCCAGAAATGGATGCATTACGGGCGCTGATGGATCAAACGCAGGAAGATGTTACCGGCACGGTGAGGCTGAAGTTGTACAAGGGGAATGTTATCGTCGGCGGAAGAAAATCTCCGAATTCCCTCTACAGAACAGATTATGCAACTTTTGAGGAGGAGGAGGTATATGACCAGAAAGATGCCGAGGGGTTTATCAAGATAAATTCGCTCAGGCTCAAGATCAGAAAATCTTGAAGAAAGAGGGCGTGATGTCACGAAAATTATGGGAGGGAAGGTTCCGGGGAAAAACGAGCAGGTTTCTCGAGGAGTTTACCGCTTCGATAAAGAGCGATGCGAGAATGTACAGGGAAGATATCGAGGGAAGCATCGCGCATGTGAGGATGTTGAGGCGCCAGGGGATCATTACCGCACAGGATGAAAAGAAAATCGAGAGGGGACTCCGGGAAATAATGAAGGAGATCTCGAAGGGGAAATTGGATCTTGATCCTTCCTCCGAAGATATTCATATGTATGTGGAGAAAGTGCTCCATGAGAAAATAGGAGACGTGGCCGGCAAGCTCCATACCGCGCGGTCGAGGAACGACCAGGTTGCAACGGACCTGCGGCTGCACCTGGCAAGGGCCGGAGACGATATCGCTGGACTCATAGAGAAACTTCAACGCTCTATAGCCGAGACGGCTCACCGAAACCGTTCCGTGGTGATGCCCGCGTATACCCACCTGCAGAGGGCCCAGGCGGTGCTCTTTGCTCACCATTTCCTGGCCTACCATGAGATGCTCTCACGGGACAGGGAGCGGTTTTGTCAGACCAGAGAGAGAATCCTCATTCTGCCCCTCGGGTCTGCGGCGTGCACCGGGACGAGCTTCAGCATAGACAGGGATTTTGTAAAACGGGAGCTCGGTTTTCGAAAAATTACCGAGAATAGCGTTGATGCAGTTTCGGACAGAGACTTTGCCCTCGAGTTTCTCTTTAACTGCTCCGTCCTCATGATGCACCTTTCCCGGATGTGTGAGGAAATCGTTATCTGGACGAGCACCGAATTCGGTTTTCTCGATCTGCCCGATGAGCTCTGTACCGGTTCGTCCATCATGCCCCAGAAAAAGAATCCCGACATGGCTGAACTGGTGAGGGCGAAGACGGGAAGGGCATACGGCCATCTCATTTCCCTGCTCACGGTCATGAAAGGCCTCCCCCTGTCTTACAACCGGGACCTGCAGGAGGATAAGGAGCCCGTATTTGACACTATCGACACTGTTGTCGGTTCCCTCAGGGCCGTGGAACTGATGGTTTCCGGGATGAAGCTCAACGAGGAAAAGCTTTCTAAGGGCTTGGAGGAGGGATTTTTGACAGCGACAGACCTGGCCGATTACCTGGCTGCGAAAAAGATTCCTTTCAGAAAGGCTCATGAAATGACGGGACAGATAGTACAATACAGTGTCGAAAGGGGAAAAAGGCTCGATGAATTGACGCTCAAAGAATTGAAGGGTTTTTCTGCGTTAATCGAAAAGGATGTTTTTTTGCACCTCTCACCCGAGCGGTCTGTAAGAAACAAGGATGTGCCAGGCGGCACGGCCCCGGGCCGTGTTACGAGGCGGTTAAAAAAAGCCCTGAGGAAAAGTGATTGAAGAGAACCATGAGCATAGTTCTCCTCATCCTGGCAGTGTTCATAATTTCAGGATGCGGAAGAAAAGGGGAGCCGAGGCCTCTCTGGCCGGAGAGTAAGATCGGGAAAAGTTTCCATAGGGGAGGATATTGATGAACTTTTTCGCATACAGAAAAAACAGCCTCTACTGCGAGGATGTCCCGGTTAAGGATATTGTACGAGAGGTAGGGACTCCGGCCTATATATACAGCCTGGCAACTCTGAGAAGGCATTTCCAGGTTTTTGACAGGGCTTTCGATGATATTCCCCATTTCGTCTGCTATTCGGTGAAGGCGAACTCGAACATATCCATCATCAAAGTATTCGCAAACATGGGAAGCGGGGTGGACATCGTATCTGGGGGGGAACTTTACCGGAGCTTGAGGGCGGGGGTCAAACCCTCGAAGATCGTTTACTCCGGCGTGGGTAAAAAGGACTGGGAGATAGTGCTTTCTCTCGAAAAGAGGATATTGATGTTCAACGTGGAATCCTGGGAGGAGCTGAACAATATCGATGCCATCGCAGGGAAAATGGACACGAAGGCTCCCGTTGCATTCAGGGTGAATCCAGACGTAGATCCGAAGACCCATCCCTACATATCCACGGGAATGCGGGAGAATAAATTTGGAATTGATATCAATGAATCCCTGAAATTGTACAAGAAGGCGAAAAAACTCAAAAACATCGAACTTATCGGGGTCGATTGCCACATAGGTTCCCAATTGACGGATGTGTTACCCTTCGTTGAGACTGTTAAGATCATTTCGGGATTCGTGGAAAAACTGTGGAAGATGGGGATCAATATACGGTACGTCGACATCGGTGGAGGACTGGGTATCACTTACAGGGATGAGCGCCCTCCGGATCCGGTGGAATATGCGAATGTGATAGTATCCGATCTTAAAAACCTCGGCGTCACCCTCATTCTCGAACCGGGAAGAGTTCTCACGGGAAATGCCGGGATTCTCGTCACGGAGGTGCTTTACACGAAGGCCACGAAGGATCGTAACTTTTTCATCGTCGATGCTGCGATGAACGATCTTCAGAGGCCGTCTCTGTATGGATCTTACCATGAGATAGTGCCCGTTAAGAGGGGGGGGAGAAAAACGACCGTGGCTGATGTTGTCGGCCCTATCTGCGAATCGGGCGACTTTTTGGCCAAAGAAAGGGAGATGCCGATGTTGAAAAGAGGCGACCTCCTCGGTGTTTTCTCCGCCGGGGCCTATGGTTTTGCCATGTCTTCCAATTACAATTCAAGGCCGAGAGTGGTGGAAGTTTTGGTCGATGGAGCGAGGTACGAGATAATCAGAGAGAGGGAATCGTTAAGGGATATCGTTCGGGGCGAGAATATCTCGTCGTTTCTCAAGAAGAGATAAAAAGGAGAGTTGGTAAATTTGTCGGGTGTCTGGTATTGTTGTAATTTCCGAGGAAGAGGAGGCCGGACAGGGTGGAATGAAAATACCTTTTGTCAAGATGAACGGCACCGGTAACGACTTTATCCTCATTGACGCGAGGAGCGGGGATCTCGACGGGATCAACAGGCCTGAGTTCGTTCGAAAGGTCTGCAGAAGAAGAGAGTCAGTCGGTGCAGATGGCGTGATCGTCATTGAAAAATCCAGAAGTGCAGATTTCTCATGGGATTTTTACAACTCCGACGGGAGCGTTGCGGAGATGTGCGGCAACGGTGCGCGGTGCGCTGCACGATTTGCGCATTTGAGGAAAATTGCAGGGAAAGAGATGACCTTTGAAACTCTGGCGGGAACAATATCGGCAAGAGTAACGGGACCTGTCGTGAGGGTGAAACTGACAGACCCGGTCGATTTCATAAAGAGGGGAACATTGAAAGTAGATGGAAAAGTCCACAAGTTCAGTTTTATCAACGCCGGTGTTCCGCACACCGTTTTGGTTGCCAACAACCTCGACAGGGCGGATGTGGGGGGACTCGGAAGGAAGATACGCTTCCATCGGAGGTTCAAGCCGGCAGGGACAAATGTGAACTTCATAGAGGTGAAAGAAGGGAATGTCCACGTGAGGACCTATGAGAGAGGGGTTGAAGGAGAAACGCTGGCCTGCGGAACAGGGGCTGTGGCTTGCTCAATTGCGGCATATCACATCGGCTTGTCCGATACGCCGGTTACTGTCATATCCCGGAGTAATGAAAAGCTAAAAGTTGACTTCGTGCCTCTTCCCAGTGGCGCAAAGCGGGTGTACCTGGAGGGCAGGACCGCTTTTGTTTGCGCGGGCAACATCAAAGAGGAGGCATTAATTTAAAGAAGGGGGGGGTTATGTTTCATGGAGCAATAGTAGCGACGGTCACTCCGTTCAAAAAGGGAAAAGTCGATTTTCCAACCTTGAGGAGATTGATTGACAGACAGATTCAAAATGGGACCGACGGTATTGTCCCCTGCGGGACGACGGGTGAGTCGGCGACGCTATCTCACCAGGAGCACAAGANNAAAAGGGTGCCCGTCATAGCGGGAACTGGATCAAATAATACCAATGAAGCGATTATGTTGACGAGACACGCCAAGAAAGTAGGTGCAGATGGGGCACTGGTCATAACGCCCTATTACAACAAACCCACGCAAGAGGGGCTCTTCCTCCATTTCAAAAAAGTTGCTGAGTCGGCGAGTATTCCCATCGTCTTGTATAACGTGCCATCCCGAACGGGCGTGAACATGTTACCAGAAACGGTTGCCAGGCTTTCTAAGATTAAAAATATCGTCGCCATAAAAGAAGCCTCTGGTGATTTGAACCAGGTGTGCGAGATAATCAGAAGAACTTCGGCATCTTTTGCTGTCCTCTCGGGGGATGATTTTCTTTTCTATCCCATGCTGTGTGTTGGCGGCAGTGGGGTCATCTCCGTCACATCCAATGTCGCTCCCGGAGAGATGGCCGGGATCTACGATGCATTTTCGGAGGGGCACCTGGAGAAGGCGAAAAAATTACATTACCGGCTCATGCCCCTTTATAAGAGCCTTTTCATCGAGACAAATCCCATACCGTCAAAAACGGCCCTCGGGATAATGAGACTCATAACACCAGAGCTCAGGTTGCCCCTCACCCCCATTTCAACGGGAGGGAAAAAGGTTCTCGTTAACGTCCTCAAGTCCCTCAAGATAACGTGAACGGGAGGATCTCATGATCAAGGTTCTCGCTGTGGGAGCCGCCGGGAAAATGGGAAGGGTACTTTCACGGTTAATCCTGCAGGAATGCAGTGACATGCAAATCGTCGGTGCCCTCGAAGCAAAGGGGGCAGGATATCTGGGGCAGGATGTTGGCCTCATCGCAGGGACAGATCCGTGCAACGTTTTGGTTTCGGAAAACTTTTCTGATGCTGCCGCTGATGCATCGGTAATGGTTGATTTTACTGAGGCAGGGGCCTCGGTAAAGAATGTGAGAGATGCCTCCGAGGCTGGTATCGCTTCTGTTGTGGGAACAACGGGATTCACAAAGGAGCAGAGATCTGAGATTGCCGGATACGGAGAGAAGATACCCCTCGTTCTCGCTCCAAACATGAGTGTCGGTGTGAACCTCCTGTTTACGGGTGGTAGGGGACGTGGCGAGGGTGCTCGGCAGGGATTATGATGTGGAAATGTTTGAAATTCACCACCGCTTCAAAAAAGACGCACCATCAGGGACGGCTGTCCGGCTCGGAGAGATCGTAGCAGAAGAGATGGGATTGACCCTGGAGCATAACGGAATCTTCGGTCGAAAGGGTATCATCGGGGAAAGGAAGAGAGATGAAATCGGCGTGATGACCCTCCGTGCAGGTGATGTGGTTGGTGAACACACGGTGATTTTCTGCGGAATCGGGGAGAGAGTTGAAATAACTCATAGAGCCCACACACGGGAAACATTCGTGCGAGGTGCAATCAGGGCGGTGAGATGGCTTCAGGATAAAGGCCCTGGTCTCTATGACATGCAGGACGTACTCGGGATCAGGTAAAAGGATGCAAAATGAAAATACTTCGCTTTGAGAAATTTGGAACAGCCAAGTATGGCATTTTAGATTCCACGATGAACCAGATACGAGAACTGTCGGGAAAACCGTATGGAAGTATCAACATTGCCGAGCTAGTGCACAAAATAGAGGATGTGAAAATTCTTCCCCCCTCAGAAGGGGGAAAAGTGATCG
>JABAOC010022626.1_pt2 | contig 14575 bp, 13 predicted proteins | sample 7062161 | NCBI WGS metagenome assembly JABAOC01 (sample SAMN14538625, study PRJNA623070) | marine sediment metagenome | biome: marine biome [ENVO:00000428]; feature: marine pelagic biome [ENVO:01000023]; material: deep marine sediment [ENVO:00002113] | place: India: Gulf of Khambhat ... | reverse complement strand
ACGATAAAGGCCAGCGACCATTTTCCGGTTTGGGTGGAGCTTGAGCTTCGGCAGGATTGAGGGAGAGAAGTGTAGACCTTTGGGGTCCCCGAGACCCCAAGGGTCTTTATGTTTTCGTATCCGAAAATTGATAGAGGAGCAGGTAACTGTGCGCCTCTATTCGCTTTCCAACTCCGTTTCCGAGTGTTCTGCTCCGTCAAATGATAGCAGAGTTGACATACCGTCGCGCACGGTGGCAATGTGCACGGGACGAGTCCAGATGTGCTCGATATTGGCCAGGGTGGCGTGAGCGTAGTCCAGATCAAGTTCGACGTCATTATACTGGTGCCGCAATAGCAACTCGCCTCGGTTGTGGAAGTTGCCGTCCTCAACCAGAATGATGGGCCGTCCACCATTGGTGAGTTGATTAAGAAGCGATTGCTTCACATGGTCAAACTCACGGCTGACGATTTGGTACAGCGTCTCCCCATCCCGTTCCACCTGGTCATACGCGAAAAGCTTCGATTCCACCACGAACTCTTTGGTGAGGAAGGTATCGATGAACCCCAGGTCGTTGTAGATCTTGCGGACTTCGAAGATTTTTTCGCGCCCCAAGCCAAGTTGCTTATCCCAGGTGAGCCGGGCTGCCATATCGGTGCACTCTTCCCACTCAGTACCAAAACGCCCCCTATTCCAGCGGTCCTCAATGTCGCGGAAAAGTTCAATGCCTAGTTTATAGGGATTGAGTCGAACGGCTGAAACAGCTAGGGTGCCAGAATGATGGTTCGCGTAGTCAATCACCTCAGCCGGTTCCAGGATGCCGCTTTCAGTCATGATCTTGCTGTGCCAGTAAGCGGCCCAGCCTTCGTTCATGATCTTGGTCTGACGCTGAGGTAAGAAGTAGTAGCTCTCCTCGCGGATGATAGCCAGCACGTCGGCCTGCCAACTCTTAAGCGGTGCGTTAGTAAGCAAAAAGTAGAGCACATCGCGTTGGGGCTGGGAAGGAAACTTAAGCTGCTTTTGCTCTGCTTCCAGTCGCTCGCGCTCAGCCTCAAGCATTTCGCGGGGATTAACGAAAGGGTCCATATAATCTTTGGCCTGGAACCTGCTAACCTGAATGGGCCCATCCCCATCTTCATCGAAACTGAAAGGCAATGTCTCATCGAAGGCAGCATTGGGGTCAATCAAATCCTCTATTGAGAGGCACACATCCAGGTATCGCTCCACATCTTCGGAGCCAAAACGATCCACGTAGCGGCGCACCCGCGTTCCGTGATTGGCCATCTCGTCAAGCATACGTCGATTGGTATGGCTGAACCACAGGTTATTCTTGAAGAAATCGGCGTGAGCGTACACGTGGGCCATCACCAATTTGTGATCCACCAGTTTATTGTGCTCCAAGAGGTAGGCGTAGCAGGGATCATTGTTGGTGACCATTTCGTATATCTTGTGCAAGCCGTAGGCGTAACTACGCTTGAGCCGTTCATGTTCCATGCCAAAGCGCCAGTGAGGATAGCGGACAGGAAAGCCTGCGTAGGCAGCCACCTCGTTCATCTCCTCAAAGGTGAGCACTTCAAAGGCCACGTCAAAGGGGTCCAGGCCATAGGCTAAGGCCTTGTCTCGTATCTCCAAGTTCAACTCACGTAGCACGTGAAAATCATTCAGCCCGATCATAGTCCAACCCCCATCTAAAGTCGCTATACATCCAGTTCAATAATGGCATTAAGTTCCTTTACCCAAGAACTCCTTGATTGAATCGAGGATGGCGTCTCGGTCAGGGATTGTCGAGGTGATGAGGCGTGGTGTACCGTCGGCGTAGATGGCCTCGGGCACCTCTTCAAAGTAGTCCTCCAAGACTCTGACAAACTGCCCACTGCCGTAGCTACGTACCTGTCCGTAGCCAAACAGATTGACCTTGGGCAGCATCTGTTGTGCCGCCTCACAAGCCCGCTTGACGTCATCATTCCAGTTGTCGCCATCGGAGAAGTGGAAAGCGTAGATGTTCCACTTTTCCAGGGGATAGTCCTGGTCGATAATCTGGTCGGCCAGCATGTAGGCAGACGAGATAGCCGTGCCCCCACTTTCGCGCAAATGGTAGAACGTGTGCTGATCTACTTCTTGGGCCTTCACGTCGTGGACGATGTAGCGAGTCACCGTGTTTTGATACTGGTAACGCAGCCAGGTTTCGATCCAGAAAATCTCGGTGCGCACGATCTCTTTTTGCTCCCGCCCCATCGAGCCAGATATGTCCATCATATAGATGACAGCAGCGTTGGCTTGGGGCTTGGGATGCTCTTTCCAGGAGCGATAGAACTTGTCTTCGCGGATGGGAATGACGTGGGGCCTTTTCGGGTTGTAGGTGCCGGAAATAATCTGGCGCTTGAGGGCATGTTTGTAGGTCCGCTTAAAGTGGCGCAAGGTTTCGGGACCCGTGCGGCGAATGCTCGTGTAGCGATCCTTCTGACTGAAGAGGTGGTCCTTGCCACGGGGCTCGATGTGAGGCAACTCCAACACCTCACCCAGCAGTTGGGCCAGTTCCTCTATAGACAACTCGACTTCCATAATATGGGTCCCGGGTTGACTGCCGGCTTCAGAGCCACTCCCCTCGCCCGGTTGAGTGCGCCCGAGCACGTCGCCCACGTCGCCTTCGCCCTGGCCTACCCTTGCCTGTCCTCCCGGATCAAAGCGAAAGTGGGGAATGTCTACGCGGGGGATGGGAATACTGACCAGGTCCTTGCCCTTTCGACCCAGCAACTCATTATGCGAGATATATTTTTTCAGTTCCTTACGAACACGCCCTTTGACGATCTCTCGATAGCGAGCGTTGTCACGTTCAATTCGGCTGGCCATAGAATCACCCTGTGTCGCCCCGGGCGAAGATAGAAGCGACGTAGTTGAGCGTGTCGGTCGCGCAAACGTCGCAGTAACCGTAGTCACGGATTAAGCGAGTCTTGACAGCGTCGATCTTCTCCTGAGTGTCCTGATCTACCACGCTGGTGATGAGACTGGTCAGTTTGATGCTATCCTTTTTGTCCTCGAAGAGCTTGAGCTCCAGCGCCTTTTGCAAGCGGCCATCGGATTTGTAGTCGAAGGCTTTGCCTTCCAGCGCCAGAGCACCGATGTAGTTCATAATTTCACGCCGGAAGTCATCTTTGCGGCTCTCAGGGATGTCTATTTTTTCCTCGACGGAGCGCATCAGTTTCTCGTTGGGGGCCTCATCCTGACCGGTGTATTTGTTTTTAACCTTCTCCTTGCGAATGTAGGCCTTGACGTTATCGATGTAGTTGGCAAAGAGCGCCTTGATGCCCTCTTCGTCAGCCGAGATGGCACGCTGTACTTCCCCCTTCACGATATCGGCATACTCATCCTTGACCACCGTCAGCAGCTCCCTGTAGCTTTCGCGCTGTTCTTCGCTAGTGATGAGGGAATGCTGATTCAAGCCCACCTCCAACTCATTCATCACCATGAAGGGATTAACGCATCCCTCGCGCTGGTTGACCAGAGCGTTACTCACCTTGTCCTGGATGTAGCGCGGGGAAATGCCCTCCATCCCCTCGCGCTTCGCTTCGGCTTTCAGTTCTCGGACGCTGTCTTCGGTGAAGCCCTCTACCAGTTGGCCGTTGTAAAGCTTCATCTTTTGCAGCAAGGTAAGATTGTGCTTTTTGGGATCTTCCAGCCGCGTTAGCACGGCCCACATAGAAGCCACGTCGAGGACGTGAGGCGCAATGTGACATCCCTTCACCCGTTGGGGGTTGTAGTCCTTCTCGTAAATCTTAATCTCGTCCGACAGGCAAGTGACGTAGGGCACGTCCACCTTCACGGTTCGGTCGCGCAACGCCTCCATGTACTCATTGGATTGCAATTTGCGATACTCCGGTTCGTTGGTGTGGCCGATAATCACCTCATCGATGTCGGTCTGGGCAAATTTCTTGGGCTTGATTTTGTGTTCCTGACTGGCCCCCAGCAGATCATAGAGGAAGGCCACGTCCAGTTTGAGTACCTCGATGAACTCAATCAGCCCCCGATTGGCGATGTTGAATTCTCCATCAAAGTTGAAAGCGCGCGGATCAGACTCTGAGCCGTATTCAGCAATCTTGCGATAGTTGATGTCGCCAGTCAACTCCGTCGAGTCTTGATTCTTTTCGTCCTTGGGCTGGAAGGTACCGATGCCGATCCGGTCTTTCTCAGATAGAATTAAACGCCGCACCTGAGCGTGCTCAATCATCTTGGTCCAGTCGCCATTGCATTGATTCATCAGCTCATTGCAATAGAAGCGACAGGCGGGGCATAGATCTCCTTCGAGAATGATCGGCGGCTCAAGGCCCTCGCTGATTTGGGCCAGGAATTCCTTGCGCGAGAGCGGCGGAATCAGATGCAGCGGTTCTTCGTGCATCGGGCAGGGGAATTCCTCCCCATCTATTTGCCACGAGAAGGTGTACATGGCCCCGTCATCGGTTCGAGAGTAGGCTTGCAGTCCCTTTTTCAACAGGCGCACAATCGTGCTCTTGCTGGAACCAACCGGACCGTGTAATAGCAGCACACGTCGCTCGGCACCGTAGCCATGGGCTGCTGCCTTGAAGAACTGGATCAATTCCATCAGGGGACGGTCGAGGCCGAATACGGCGTCTTTGCCGTTGTCAATGGGGTCGTCGAAGAAGTTGTAGTGAATAATCTCTTGTCGATTCTCAACGTAGGTCTCGTACCCGTAGGAGAGGATCATTTCATAGGTGCGTTGAAAGGCAGTACGAGCTACTCTTGGATTCTGCGAGGCGATTTCTATGTAATCCTCAACCGAGCCGCGCCAGTGTAGGCCCTTTAGGGCCTCTGTTTCTTGCTGAGTGATCAGCAATTCCATCAACTTTTGTTCTGGACTCATCTTAAAATCCTCCTCTTTTTATCTTCTCTTCCCTTAAATGCATACAGTTATTACCTCTTCAACCGACTTACCAAGATTTGCAACAAACGAAAAGCCGCCCACAGCCAACCCGGGGCGGCTTCGCACCTATATTTTCCTCTCTTGCAGTGAGCTGTGTCAACGTTGGTTCTGCACAGGTTATTCGGGCCGGCGATTTCTGTGCGTAACGGTTTATCCGTTACCTGTGGAGTCTACCTACATTTGACTTTCACTTATTACTTGAGTTTTGCGATATGAAAGGGCCAGTCAGGCCCACAGCACATTAGCAAACGATCAGAGCCAACACCACAAGCCAGCCAAGTCTACGCATCTTTTTGAGGCCGATCTGCCCGGCTGAGAAAAGCATAAGTCATGCCTGATGTTTAAGCCAACTGACGCTGGAGACACTCCATTGGCATCGCCTTACTAAAGGCCCACCACAATCGGTCGTTGATCTTGAGAGGTCGGTAGGCTTCGGCTGGTATGTCGGGGATGAACTTCTGGAGTTGTGTCCAGCCATTCTCGAACAGAACCTTGCGGTCTCCTTGGGACAGCCACTGACCCAGTCCTTGCCCATTTCCTGCACCACACTAATTAGCAGCCAGCGGCAGAACCAGCCGTCGAAGAGCACAACGTCGAAAGGCAATTGCCAAGCTACTGCCTATCGTGTGCCCAGGCATACCGGTTGAGCGTGTGGTCCGTCAGATAAGCCAGTTCCTCAATCCGACACCAGGTGCGGTGAGCAAGCGTGTCGTCGATGATTAGCCGACCAGCCCCAGAACTTACCGACCGCCGATGGAGACACGCCCTCTCCGATTCTACCCATCGCCGGTTCAGTTCGCACTCATCCCAGTCAGCCTGGGTCAGAAACTTGTTGAGCGCACTCTGATCGTTGTTGTTAACATTACAGTTGACCGCACCTTAGCAACCGCACAACTGGAATTGAAGTGGCCGATGGTGGGGAAAACACCGCCCAAAATAGCCTGAAACCGGCTTCGTTTCCCTAAAAGGCGGCGTTTTCGCCCCCGAAGTGGGGCGTCGTCCCTATCGCATTTCTATTTGTGCGATTGTCAGGGTACCGGTCAAACCTGATGTTAAGGAACAGACTGATACGTTGATGCCCACGCTTTGCCCCATATCGCCCCTGAGCTCAAGTCATCGCAAAACTCGAATTATTGCTATTATAACACACTTTGTCGCTGTTGGCTATTACGAGTTGGTTACAACTACAAAGACAACTATCCCTATAACCAGACCGTTTGTGTCATTCGTGTTCTAAGACTGGCAGGTAGTTAGTGTGACTGTCAATTGCAGCCGGGCGGCTTGGGCCAGTGATCGGTTGATGGCCGCCTCGGTCGAAGTCGGGTGGCACGAGAGCTGGGGGAGATTGGTCAGGTTCACAGCCCTCAGCCCGATGACGCAGTCGCTGATCTGACAAACAAGCGCTAGACAAGGGGAGTGTTACCTACTATAATCATATTGTTGGTAATATTACAGCAGTTCATTCCTTACCTGCTAAGCTATTTCGGTGGCAATATCAGTGCAACGCACCTTGCGAAGCAGTGCGTTGCACTTGAAAGGCCCAGAGCGAGACACGATGGCTGAGAAAGAAAGATCAGCGAGCAACCTGGAACTGATCGGCGGGCAGCCGTGCCTGGATTTTGCCAACACGGTGAGCACGCGGCTGGAGGGCGGCCACGAATACTTGACCAGTTACATTGAACTGGTGGCGTGGAGCCAGCACGCTGGGGTGCTCACAGGTCGCGAGACTGGGGCGCTGCTCCGCCAGGCGACGGGCAACACAGAGCTGGCGGTAGCTGCACTGGAGCGGGCCATTGACATGCGCGAGACGATCTATCGGATTTTTTCGACGGTGGCCGCTGGCCAGGAGCCTGAGGATGGTGATCTAGCTGCCTTGAACGCGGCGCTGCGCGAGGCTCTCGCCCACGTGGAGGTCGTACCCATGGGGGCGAGATTTGAATGGGGCTGGATGCCAGACGGCGATGAGTTGGACCGCATGCTATGGCCGATCGCCCGCTCGGCGGGGGATTTGCTGACCTCCCCGGACTTGGGACGGGTGCGCGAGTGCGCCCGAGAGGGCTGTGACTGGCTGTTTGTGGACACCAGCAAGAATCGAAGCCGCCGCTGGTGCAGCATGCTTATGTGTGGCAGCCGGGTCAAGTCAAGGCGCTACTACCGGCGGGTGAAAAAGGCTAAAAGAGAGTAGGCGACACGGGAGCCGTGCCAGGAGCAGACGCGAGGTGCGATCAATGACACACCAGTCTGAGCTGTAACCTAGATTGAAAAATCCTCTCCTCGCCAGACGCCATCGTCCGGCTCGTGGAGCGCTGGTAGGGGCACAGGGAGGCCATCAATACGCTGCTCTAACCCCTCAACACGTGCCATCAGTGAGATCAGTGACTCATGGATCACCTCAGGCAGAACACCATGTTCCAGGTCAGGTGCGGCCTTCACTGGGCGCCGCTTATCGCGCACCACGACCTCACCCGGCACGCCTACCACTACCGAATTGGGTGGCACCGGCTTGACAACGACCGCATTCGCCCCGATGCGGCTGCATTCGCCAACCGTGATGGCTCCCAGAATCTTGGCTCCCGCGCCAACCACCACACCGTCGCCCAGTGTTGGATGACGTTTGATTTTCTCCAGGCTGGTGCCGCCCAGGGTCACCCCTTGATATAATGTAACATCTGCCCCGATTTCAGCCGTCTCGCCGATGACGATGCCCATGCCGTGGTCAATAAAAAGGCCAGGGCCAATCTTGGCACCGGGGTGAATCTCGATGCCAGTAAGCCAGCGCATGACGTGCGAGGCCCAACGTGCTAATAACTTAGCATCGTGCGTCCACAGCCAGTGCGCCAGCCGGTGTCCCCACACGGCGTGCAGGCCAGGATAGCACAGCAGAATTTCCAGTATACTGCGTGCCGCCGGATCACGCTCAAACGCAGCCTGAATATCACGACGCATGGTTTTGGGCATATCAACCACCTCACTGCCCGTCCGCTCTAATCTGCCAAATCGGCAAACAACGGCGTGCTCAGGTATCGTTCGCCAAACGACGGAACGATCACCACGATCAACGTATTGGCGTTTTCCTGGCGACGTGCCACTTGCACAGCGGCCCACACCGCCGCGCCAGACGAGATGCCGACCAGCAAACCCTCTTCGGCCGCCATACGTCGGGCGGTTTCGAAGGCATCCTCGTTTTTCACGCGGATGACCTGGTCATAGATATCTGTGTTGAGTACGTCTGGTATAAAACCCGCACCGATGCCTTGGATGGAATGTGGGCCTTTCTGTCCCCCAGACAGTACAGGCGACGCATCTGGCTCGACGGCGATACATTTGAATGATGGCTTGCGGGCTTTGATCACCTCGCCCACACCCGTGATCGTCCCACCGGTGCCGATGCCAGCAACCAGGATATCGGCCTTGCCATCCGTGTCGCGCCAGATTTCCTCGGCGGTTGTCTGGCGATGGATTTCGGGATTGGCCGGATTTTCGAATTGCTGCGGGATGAAATAACGGGAGTCGGCGGCGGCCAGCTCTTCAGCTTTCTGGATAGCACCGGCCATTCCCTCACCCCCCGGCGTGAGGATCAGCTCTGCACCGTACGCCCGTAGCAACAGGCGCCGCTCCACGCTCATAGTCTCCGGCATCGTCAATGCGCACTTGTAGCCGCGTGCCGCACAAACGAACGCCAGGGCGATGCCAGTATTACCGCTCGTCGGCTCCAAAATGATGGTATCCGGTCCAATTAGGCCTGCCTCCTCGGCCGCGTCGATCATAGACACGCCTATCCGATCTTTGACACTGTGAGCCGGGTTGTAGAACTCGAGTTTGGCCACAACATCGGCCACGCAGCCTTCGGTCAAACGCCGGATACGTACCAGCGGTGTGTTGCCGATCAGTTCGGTGACATCATTTGCAATTCTCATTTTTCCCTCTCTCGAGTTTTAAGTTTCTGATAGGAGTACATGCAGTGGATAGCGATGTCCCGTGTGGGATCAAAAAAGACCCACCACGGGGCAAAGGCCCCGGCAATGAGTCTCGCTATGTTGAGGGCAACTGCACCGCCAGCTCAAAGTGGCTGGGAAGTGATTGTTTTTACTGGCTTGTCGTTGAAAAGGGCATCTGGAAGGGCGGCTCACTCAACCGGGCGCGACTCATCGCGACGTTCGGCGAGCGGCGGGCGCAGCCACTAACACCTGACCAGGCACGCGACCTGATCAACCGGCTACACCCGCCCGGTACAGACGCACCGAACAAGAGGCAACATGAGACCATTCAACTGCGCTCTTTTTGACTCGTCACGCCCCACGGCCGTGTCCCCTGTGGTTGCAATTCTGGAGAGAACTTTCGCCTGGAAAGTCGAGCCGCCTGCCAGTACACCGATGGATAGCGTAGACTTCGAGGCTTTGAAACAGACATCAGATCAATGACGTCGCTTAGAGGAATTATATCTTGATGGTTAGATTTGTCAAGACCTTACTATTTGATAGGCAAGATGAAGTGCAGTCCTATAGTTCTCTGGACAGTATTACTTACGAACTCTTAACTTACTTCTTCTCTCGGGGAGGTGGCGGCTCCGCCCACGTGATTTGCGCGCCGGTCAAATAGGCATCTATACTCTCGGCAGCCCGGTGGGCTGTGGCAATGGCTGTTATGACCAGGTCAGGCCCGTGAACGTTGTCGCCAGCGGCAAACACACCTTGGCGTGAGGTAGCTCCCACCTCTTCATCGGTCATGATGAGTCCCCACTTGTGGGTGGCTAGATCCTCGGTCCTTTCGCCGACGTATGGGTCGGGCCAGTAACCTATGGCCAGTATGACATTATCCGTTTCCTGGATAAACTCCGAGCCCTCAATGGGCACCGGGCGTCGGCGGCCGGAAGAATCGGGCTCGCCCAGCTTCATCTTGATGACCTTCATCGCCTTTACGTGCCCGTTCTCGTCACCGATGAATTCCACAGGCGCTTGCAAATACTCAATGTTCACCCCTTCGTCGATGCAAATGCGTCGTTCCGTCTTGTTGCCAGGCATCTCGGCTTCGGTACGACGGTAGACGATCGTCACCTCATCGGCGCCCAGTCGAATGGAGCTTCGAGCGCAGTCCACGGCGGTGTCACCCCCGCCGATGACGGCCACGCGCCGGCCAACAACCGGCGTTTCGCGCATGTCTGGGGGGAGCATATCGAATGGCACGTTGGCGCGCACCAGGTAATCGGTAGCTTTATAGATGCCCTTCAAATCCTCCCCGGGGATGTTCATGGTAGCCTCAACGCCGGCCCCTGTTCCCAGGAATATGGCGTCGTACTCTTCGAGTAGTTTGTCAACCGTGATCGCCTCTCCAATGCGGGTGTTGGTGATGAACTTGACCCCCGCCTCCTCCAGGTCGTGGATCTTGTCCAACACGACGCTCTTATTGAGCTTAAAGCTGGGGATACCGTAGATCAGCACGCCCCCCGGCACCGGCCACGCTTCGTAAACTGTGACGTCGTGTCCCACTTTGACCAGGTCTTGGGCCACGGTGATACCCGCCGGTCCTGACCCCACCACGGCCACGCGCTTCCCGGTCTTCTCCTCAGGTACCTCGATGGTCAGCACCCCGTGTTGTCGGGCATAGTTGGTGGCAAAGGCTTCCAGCTTGCCGACGGAAATCGAACCGCAGCCTTTAAGCAAACCGCAGCCGTCCTGGCATATGTTGGGGCACACCCGACCACACACCTCGGGCAGGGGGCTGGTGGCGGCAAAGACTTTGGCGGCTCCGATGAAGTCTCGCTGGCTGATGAGCCATAGAGCCTCCGGTACATCGTTGCCGGCCGGGCATCGCAGCATACACGCTTGAGGTTCGGGGCATTGAACGCAACGCGCAGCTTCGGCCACGGCGTCTTCCTCACCATAGCCCGAGATCGCCTCCTCGAAGTCCTGGATCCGTTTTTCAACGGGTCGCACGGTGTACTTAACGGCTTTGGTAAGAACTCGAGCTCTACGATCAATGTCTCGGTAACCGGTTTCGGAACTCATAATTCCCTCCGTTCTAACAAGCTGATCAGGGTGGTTTTGAAGCCCGTAGAAGGGTGTAGGGGACACATTGAAAGAAATCGGGACACCCTTTCATATTATTAAGTATAGTCAAAGGTGTCCCGAACGGGCAGTGACGGATGTCATTGGGCTAGGCGACAAACCTCCTGTGCGAGTTTGTGCTTTGGGCTATTATTTTCTTGGTATTGCCTTAGAGTGCAAGCTTGATGTGGTTTTCTTATGCTTCTTCTCCGGGCCTGCCGGTTCTGGGTAACTTATCCCAATCGACTGCTGCTTTTTGGATCAGGTTGTACACTTCGTCTTCCAGCGCCACATAGGGGTCGCTTTCGCCCAACTCGGCGTAGCGGCTTAAGTGATCGCACAGGCGGGCGGCCAATGCCTCAGCAAAGGGCCGGAGTGCACCTTTAGCGTCAGCTTCGACAAGCCGGGCCAGGTGGACACTGGCGTAGGCGTCGCCGCGGGCCAGGCAATCGACCAGCCCTTCGATCTCATCCCGCACATTGATTGAAGATGCCTCGTCCGACATAGTGAAGCGCTCCTTTGTTGTCACCAATCGCCTGTTTCCAGGTACGCGTTGATGGCCCGGGCCGCGATTTTGGCCTGCCCCATAGCCAGGATCACCGTGGCGCCGCCGGTGGCCACGTCACCGCCGGCGAACACGCCTTGTTTCGAGGTCTTCATGGTGTGCTCGTCCACGAGGATGTTCCCTCGACGCCCGGTCTCCAGGCCCGAGGTCGTATTCGGGATCAAGGGGTTGGGGCTTTGCCCGATGGCGATGACCACCACGTCGGCCGGGATGCGGAAGTTTGATCCCGGGATGGGTACCGGTCGGCGGCGGCCCGAGGCGTCCGGTTCGCCCAATTCATTTTTCAAACACTCCATCTCTTTCACCCATCCATTCCCATTGCTGTGGAAGGCGACCGGCGTAAGCAGCAGGTTGAGTTGTACGCCTTCTTCGACGGCGTGGTGGATTTCTTCTTCGCGGCAGGGCATTTCGTCGCGGGAGCGGCGATAGACGATGAGCGACTGCTGGGCGCCCAGGCGCAGGGCGGAGCGTGCCGAGTCCATGGCCACGTTGCCGCCGCCGATGGTGGCCACCTGGCGTCCGCGCACGATGGGGGTATCGTACTCGGGGAAGCGATAGGCTTTCATCAAGTTGGCGCGGGTCAGATATTCGTTGGCCGAGTAAACGCCATTCAGGTTTTCGCCCGGGATATTCATGAACCAGGGTAAGCCGGCGCCCGTTCCCAGAAAGACGGCATCGTACTCTTCCAACAGTTCATCCAGCGTGGCGGTGGTGCCGACCACGAAATCCTTGACCAGGTTGACGCCCAGCGCGCAGACATACTCTACCTCGCGGCGGACGATGGCCTTGGGCAGACGGAACTCGGGAATGCCGTAGACCAGCACGCCGCCGGCCTCGTGCAGCGCCTCGAAGATGGTCACGTGGTGTCCCTGTCTCACCAGGTCGGCGGCGACGGTGAGGCCGGCCGGTCCAGAGCCGACGACGGCCACTTTCTTGGCGGTGGGTGGCGGAAGTTGGGGGATGCTGGGCGGGCCCTGGGCAGCCTCCCAATCGGCGACGAAGCGCTCCAGGCGGCCGATAGCCACCGGCTCGAAGCGCTTGGAGAGCGCGCAAGTGCCCTCGCACTGCTCTTCCTGGGGGCACACCCGGCCGGTTACAGCGGGCAAGGCGTTGGTCTCCTTGATCAGGTTGATGGCGGCGCGGAAATCCCCGTCAGCCACGCGTTGCAAAAAGCCGGGGATATCGATGAGCACCGGACAGCCATCCACACACCCGGCGCGTTTGCATTGCAGGCAGCGCCTGGCTTCGGCCATAGCCTGCTCGGGCGTGTAACCATAGGGTACTTCGTCGAAGTTTTGGATGCGTTCGGCCGGTGCTTGTTCCGGCATGGGGGTCTTGGTGGGGATGATCTTCTTTTTTTGCCTCTTCTTTTGCTGCGCTTGGTGTGCCATTGTGGTGTATGTCTCCCGTGGGGATGCTATCGTGCCCTCTGGGCCGCGTCGGTTTCAGGTCCAAGATATGCTTTGCGCCGGGACAGCAGCAAGTCCCAATCCACCTGGTGCGCGTCAAAATCGGGTCCGTCGACACACGCGAACCGGGTTTCATCGCCCACCAACACCCGGCAGGCGCCACACATGCCGGTCCCGTCAATCATAATTGGATTGAGGCTGACGATCGTTTTCACCGCGAATGGCCGGGTCGTCTCAGCCATCTCGTACATCATGAAGGTGCAGCCGATGGCAAACACACGGTCGAGGCGCTCTCCAGATGCCAGCAGGTCCTCGACCATGCCGGGGTAGCCCTCCTTTTGGCCAAGCGATCCGTCGCGGGTGGCAAACATCACCCGATCACTGACAGCTTCCAGGCGGTCGAGCCAGTAGAGCAAGAAACGGCTGCGTCCCTCGACGAGAGAGATGACGCGATTGCCCCGTTCCTTCAGCGCGCGGGCGACGGGGTAGATGCTGCCGATGCCGTAACAGCCGCCGGCGCACAGCACCGTGCCCCAGCGGTCAAGCGCCAGCGCCTTGCCCAGCGGGCCGACGAAGGTGGCCAGGGTATCACCGGCGTTCAGGTCGCCCAGTTTGTAAGTCGACGTCCCGACTTGCAGGAAGACACAACTGACGGTTCCCGCTTCCCGGTTCCAGTCGGCTACGGTGAGCGGGATGCGCTCTCCGTGCTCGTCGGCTCGAAGGATGACGAATTGACCCGGCTGTATCTTGGCCGCAACCGTGGGTGCGCTCACCGTGAGCAGTTGTAGATTGGGCGCCAACGGCTCGCGCTTCACGACGGTGACCGGTCCCGGTTCGATGGGGTCGTTGGCGTGCCGCTCTGCGTCCCACGAACTTGTCGTTGTCTCAAGCATAGGTTCAGTCTCTACTCTTTCCATGACTATGTCTCGGTTTCAATGCGTATGGCGTAGGCTTTGGCGTCTGGCGTCAGCGCCGGAAACAGCGGTGAACTGCTCGTGCGATTGAAGCTGGCGAATGCCACCCGCTCCGGCAGCATGCCGTTGGCCACGCGTACGATGCACTCGCTGCTGCCGTGGGCTGACACGACCTTTACCCGGTCGCCATCGGACACCCCCAGTTGGCCGGTGTCCGTCTCGTTGAGGTACAGGATTTCCTCCTGCTTGATCAGGTTCATGCCCGGCACCTGCTCCGTCAGGCAAGCGCCGTGATAGTGGAACAGGTTGCGCTCGGTGATCAGCGTCAGCGGGAACTGCTCGCTGGCGAATTGAGGGATTGCCTGCAATTGGACCGGGCTGAAGCGCTGCGCCCTGTCGACATCGGGAGCGAAGCGGCGTAGCCTCCCCTCCCTCCCCAGGTTATCGTAGTTCACCTCTGCGTAGGCGGGCACCAAGGCGGCGATCTCGTGCATCACGTCGGCCGCCGACTGGTACGCCCAGGAGGTGTCACCCAGGTAGCGGGCCAGGTCACGCGCGATCATCCACGCGGGCCGGGAGGATGCCAGCGGCGCGATGGCGCGTCGCAGACGCTGGACGCGTCCTTCCAGGTTGGTCAGGGTGCCGTCCATTTCGGCGAAGGTGGTGGCGGGCAGCACCACGTGGGCGTGCTGCATGGCCTGGGTACTTACAATGTCCTGCACCACCAG
>JABAOC010003350.1_pt1 | contig 14576 bp, 26 predicted proteins | sample 7062161 | NCBI WGS metagenome assembly JABAOC01 (sample SAMN14538625, study PRJNA623070) | marine sediment metagenome | biome: marine biome [ENVO:00000428]; feature: marine pelagic biome [ENVO:01000023]; material: deep marine sediment [ENVO:00002113] | place: India: Gulf of Khambhat ... | reverse complement strand
GCATCAGTAAGCAATACTGAGTTTAGCTATTTAGACGGTGTAACCTCAGGCATACAATCACAAATTAATGGCAAGCTTGGTGACACATTAACTGACTCTTACATTTTTGTTGGTAATGGCTCAAATGTGGCAAGCCCAGTTGCGATGAGTGGTGATGTGACAATATCAAATGCTGGTGTAACTTCAATTAGCTCAGGTGTAATTGTTGATGGTGATATTAATACAAGTGCATCAATTCAAAGATCAAAAATTGCAACAGGTACAGCAAGTCGAATTATTTACAATGATAATACAACAGGTGCTCTTACTGAGGAGGCTGAGCTTACCTATGATGATACCAACAATGAGTTAAGAGTTGCTGGTGACTTAAATGCTGGTGCTGAGGGCTCTTTAAAACTTGAGGACGCTGTTGGCGGTGAGTATTTAGCATTTAAAGCACCCACAACCTTAACAGGCTCACAAACTTTTACCTTGCCTGATGGTGATGGCTCAGTAAATCAAATTTTACAAACTAATGGACTTGGCACTCTTAGTTGGGTAAATCAAGGTACAAGTTTTGATTTTACAGCATCTAATGACAATAGACTTATTAGGTCTGATGCTGTTGGTGCAAATGAGATACAAGAGTCAGGTATTACAGTTGATGACTCTGACAATATAACAGGTGTTGCAAATTTAAGTGCAAACAAACTCAGTGCAATATCAACAACTGATGCCTCACACCCTTGCCCCTCAATGACTGAGGTTGAGAGAGATGCATTAACACCAAGCTCAGGTGACTGTGTTGACAATATAACCGCTGGGCAATTTGAGAGGTATGATGGCTCAAGCTGGGGTGCAATTGCTGGTGGTGATGCTGATACTGGCTCATTTTTAGAGCAAGGTGGCTTTGATGCAAGTGACTCAGGCACATCAAGTAATTATGGGCTTATTTGCGGTGCTGGCAATACTTGTGTGCAAGAGACAGTAAATCAATTTATAGGAGATGGTGCACTCAAGGCAACAGTCTCAAGTAATGCTTTTAATATTTCAAAAACTTTTAGCAATGTAAACACTCAGGTTGACAACCATCTTTTACAATTTGAGGTTTGGGTAAAGAGCTCTGAGCCAACCATTGAGGTATGTGCTCTCTTAGACGGTGTTGAGTCAAATTGTATTTCTTATGATGGCTCTGATGAGTGGCGAAAAATTAAAATAATTGAGCAAGTTATTAATGAGGACACTGTTGGTTACAAAGTTAAATCAGCCTCAACTAGTGATGACCTATTTTTAGATTTCTCAAGTGTAAAGCCATTGGTTGTTGATGGAACGACGAAGGTAAGTGAATCATTTGTATCAGCACAAGTAGACCCTGCAACAATGACAGTGGCTACAGGTTATCTGAGGTTCGGTGCATCTAATATAACCATAAAAGGAGATAACTTTACCTATGATGACTCTGATGGATACTTCACATGCGTGAGAGACCAAACAGTAGTTACAACCTTTACGAAGAGGTCTACTTCAGTTAATGGTGTAACCGACATTTATTACAATGCGGCAGGGGGCGGTGATGTAGCACAGTCAAGAGCACAAGACGGCAATGGTTCTATATGGGTTAATAACTCCGCTACTTTTGAATGTATAGCAGGAGGAAAGTTTAGATACTATGCCAACACAGCACTACAATCAGGTCAAACACAATGGTTAACAATATCGTCTACCCACTACGAACAAAAATCAGTTCTAAGTGATGCAACGGCTGAGGCAACATTTACCGATTGGGAGCAATACACAACTGATTGCACTGGTAACTGGGTTACAAATACAACTTACACTTGTTTCAAAAGACGAAATGGTGACAATATTGAGTTAAAAATTGAGGTTGACATAAACGGTGGTGCACCACCATCTAGTAATTTAAACTTAAATATTCCATCGGCCTGGCCTATTGACGAGAGTAAAATACCAGTAACATCAGTAACTGGTCGAGCCGTTGTTGGTAAAGCTCATTCTCAAAATTTTGCATCAGTTGGTTACACTGGCAAAGTTATTTACATAAGTGGTGCATCAATATTTTATGCAACTCACTCAGAGACAGGCAACAATGGTGTTGTTGATGGCACAAACCCTTTTGCTTTTAACAATGATGACAGTATTAACTTAACTATTTCTTACCCTGTTGTTGGTTGGTCAACCAAACCTCAAATTGTCGGTACATTCAAACCTGCTGTTAGGGCGGTTAGATATTCAACCAATGCAGGTCAATCAATTTCACACGCTACCGAAACAAGACTAGACTTTGAAGATTTAGAATATGACCAAGATAGCTTAGTGACCACTGGAGCGTCTTGGAAATATACCGTTCCTGAAACTGGAAAATACAGGGTAAACGCTCTGGTAACTTTTGCAGCATTTACCCCTGTGAATGGCACCAGTCTTTACATGAGGCTTTACAAAAATAGCGGTGCAAGTCCAGTAGATCAAGGGCCTAGAGAAATTTTAGTCGCAGATAAAGTCAATAGCCTACACCCCGTTGAGTATACAAGTGAGAATGAGTTTGTAGAGGGTGATGAACTTTATATGACTGTTTATCATGATGGAGGTGGCGTCAAGCCTTTGTTAGCATCAAACGAAACAAATTATATTAATATAATAAGAATAGACCAAGCAGGAAGGTTGTCACAAGAAGAACCTAAGAAGTTTCAGAGGAAATGTTTAAGCGCACCTAAAACAACAACTGGTGTAATGAGTGATTTAACATTCAATTTAACACCTGGGAAATGGTACTCACTAGATGCAAACTTTATTGCAACTGAAATAGACACAGGTAACAACACAAAAGACTTAGCTATTCAGATCAAAGATGGTTCAACAATTATAAGGCAAAACAGTTCAAGAACTGCCGATTTAATTTTAAAAGATCAAACTTTTTCACCAAGTGTAACCTTTAAAGCTGTCGACGGTACTATTACAGCCGAAGTTACAAGTATTACAAGAATGTCAATTTTTGGTAATGGAACAATTGCACAAAGTTGCATGAGTGTAAGAGAGGCAAACATCACAGAAACTAACCAATGGTAAAAAATGACATACTCAGAAAACGTAAAAAAACAAGCAAGTGAAAAGGTTTTACTGGCACACATTGAGCCCAGTCAAAAACTTGTCTTGTGGTCACTTTTTAGTGGTGCTGTTTATGTTAGAGATGTAAGTCATTTTGTAATAAATGTTGCAAATGATACAACTGACTTAAGTGAGGGCTCAAGCTCATCATTAAATGCTGGTGAGTGGTACAATGACCGAGAAAATGGCAAGCTTTATGTAAGAATATCTGATGACTCAAACCCACAAGACTCAAGCAACTTTATAGTTGCAACTTATAGGTTTTTCTTTTCAACAGCACCTTACACATTAACACATGATTTAACTGACTCAGGTGAGTTTGTTGAGTATGAGCCAGTTTTAACAAGTGCCTCTAATTTTCCACAAGAAATAGACAACGCTGAGCAAATTGGCATTGCTCTTGAGTCAAATGGCTCACTTAACTTTGACAATCAAGCTGGGTTTTTTGATGATATTTTTGACAAGCTTTTTTGGGAAAATAAAAGAGTTGCAATTTACTCCTGGATAGCATTAAAGCCAATTACTGAAAACAGGCAAATGTTTGAGGGTACAATTGAAAACAAAAACTTTGCAAAAAATAAAGTAAGTTTTAGGACAAAAGATTTTGTACATAAATTGAGAGAGCAAATACCAGTAAATGTTTTTTCTGACTCTGATGGTGTAATAAGTGATGATGTTAGAGGTAAGCCAAAACGTACATTGTATGGGCAAACTGATGGTGTAAAGTGCATACCAATTGACAGTGTGCTTGATGGTTATGATTTAACTGGCACAATCTCATTGAATACCACAACAACAACTTTAACTGGTGTTGGTAGTCAGTTTTTAAAAGAGCTCTCACCTGATGATGAGATTTTTTTAACAGCATTTAATACTGAATTTAGATTTAAAATTGAGTCAGTCACTAATGATACAACAGCAATTTTATCTGAAAACCCTGAGGTTGATTTTACAAACATCTCAGTTAAGATAAAGCCATTTGAGTCTTACAGATTTAAAAACAGAGTTTGGCATGTTGCTGGTCATAAATTAAGAGAGCCAACAACAACAATTACAAAAGTAATACAATTAAACAGGTTTGAGGCTGACACAACTGACTTTTTTGATGATGACACAATAAAAGTTGATGGTGAGAGCACATTTATTAAAAGAGTAAGTTTAAATGAAAATTTATTTGTTTTAAGCCAAAACCTAGACACATTGCCAAGTATTGGTGCAACAGTTACAAAAAACCCTATCAGAAATGTTTACTTTGAGGGGAAGCGGTTTTTAATTGATCGTGATTTTACAGTAAGCAATACAGTAAATGATTGTAAAATAACTTTTGCTGATGATGCTGAGTTTAATGTAACACCAGCACAAACTTTACCAAGCACATCAGTCACATTTACAAATGGCTCAAGAGATGTGTCTGGTATTGGTACTAATTTTGTTGATGAGTTAAAAATTAATGACTGGGTAAGGTCTGATGATCCAACTCACACAGTTTTTTATCAAGTTTTATCAATAATTGATGAGACAAATTTAAAATTAAGGGTTGCTTATGCTGGCTCAAATAATACAGGCAATGCAAAAAAGAAAAATGTCAGTTATTTAAAAGACGATAGCATTGTGACAGTTGACTGTATTGGCAAAGAGGATGGCTCAGGCAAGTGGGTTAAAACAGCAAGTGATGTTGTGCTTGACCTTGTAACTGAGGCTGGTTTTACCAATATTGACAGTGCAAGCTTTGCTGAGGCTGTTGATGATGCCCCTCACATTATGGCACTAAAATTGCCTTTAAACCCAGGTGATGATGCACCAAAATTGAGAGATGCTGTGAGCTTAGTTAATAAGTCAATTTTTGGCTCACTTTATGTTAAGGCCAACTGGTCACTTGCTTACAGTGTATTGAGCCCTGAAAGGCCTGAGAGTTTGATTGAGTTAAAAGATGATGACATTGATGACTGGTCAGTGAGTACAAAAACAGAAATTGTGAGAAAAACATTTATAAAGTACAACCATTTTGATGCTGACAGGTTTACAGGTGAAAATGGCAATGCTGTTGCTGAATTTGAAAACACTTTTGTTGATAGGCTTATTGGCTCAAAAGAGACATTGATACAAGATGTTTATTTATTTGAGCAAAGAGCCGCTGAGACAATTTCTCAAAGGTATGCATTACTCAACTCTCTTGCTCAATCAATAATTAGAATTAAGGCAAAACTCGACCTCACAACTAAAAATATCAATGACAAGCTTTTTATTGGTCTTGACAGGCTTTACAAGCGTTTTGGTGTGCCAAACTCTCAGAAAAAAATTGGCATCATTAGCCGCATTTCAAGACGAGGTGACTCAACTGAGGTTGATTTTAGTGACCTGGGCAACATTTTTAATAGGGTTGGCACAGTGACACCTAACACCGCAAGTGACTTTACAACAGCAAGTGATACTGAGAAAATACTTAATGGGTACATAGTTGACAATAACACTGAGTTGCCAGACTCAAACCCCAGCAATGATGATGAGTGGCATACTAATTTAATAGGATAAAAAATGGCTTTTATTAGTCTAAGTGACACCCTCATACAAGTTTCAAAAGCAATTAAGCGTGAAATTTTCACAAGACTTAAAGACAATCAAGATGATTTAAACTCAAGGGTTGTTACTCTTGAGGGTGGTGCAAATAAAGTACAAATTTGGGGTGGTATTGTTACCAATGCCTCAAGTGCATCAACTTTAACTGGCTTGGCTTATTGGCCAGCACCAAGTGACTTTACTTTGCTTGAGGTTAAAGTTGGTATCTTTGAAAAAGGCTCACTTACTGGCACACTTGAAATTGATGTGCAAAAAAGTGCTGACAGAGATCCTTTAAACTTTACAAGTGTAATGAGTAACAAACCAACAATACCTTTTGCATCAGCATCAGATTTTGATGACTCAACTGATGGTGTGATTGATGTTACAAAGCAAGATATTACTCAAGGTGACTGGTTGAGGCTTGATGTGACAAGCTTACCCAGTAATGGTGTAATTGGTAAATTTGTGATTGAGATTTTTGGTGAGATAAATTAAGGAGTAATTATGGCCGGTGCACCAATTGTTGTGCCTTTTGATTTTGAGCCGAGTAATGACAGCACTGTTACAACATCAGGTTTTACGGTTGATGCTGGTGAGTATGAGCTTTTGACAGTTGTACTTGAGGAGGGTGCCACATTTTCAATTGATGGCACAGTTGCATTAAGGTCAGTTTCACCCTCAAATGTTGATGTTTCAAATAGTGGTGGCACCGATGGTTTACCTCAATATACATGCCCGTCTGGTAAAATTTTTGAGGGGAGGTATTACAATGATTTTGGCCCTGAGGCACCTACATTTAATGGCGATACATTAGGCATAAACACACTGACAGGTAAGGGTGATCCAATTATTTTAGGCCCTGGTGGTACTTTTTCAACACCCAATGCAACCTCAGGGCAAAGAAATTTAATTGGCTATGAGAGAGATATAGCTGGGTATGTAAAAAGTGGTAATTTTTGGGTGCCATCAGGCTCAGTAATTGCTGTAACTGGCACAGTTAGAATTTACAGACAAGTATACAACCAGAAAACATAAAAAAAGGGGTTGCCATGATTGCTTTTATTATTGCTTTGTCAATTTTCTCATCAGCTTACCAAATGCAAAAAAAGTATGACTATTGCAAGGCTGAGAGTTTTAGCCATAAATATTGTGAGTTACAAAAAAAGATGAGCCAATTTGAGAAAAAGTAATGCAAGAAAAACTCAAGCTCTTATTTATAGGCTCAGCATTTTCGGCACTGGTTGCTGTACTGAGCTCTCTTGTCACCTCACATTTTAGTGGTTACGCTTTAAAAGCTGAGACACAAAAAGACAAAACCGAGCTTGAGATAAAAATAAAAGATGAGATTGGCAAAAAAGAGGTGCAAATTGCTTATTTACAATCAGACCTTAAGCACCTTAAAGACGGTCAAAAAGAGCTCAAGCAACTCATTAAAGAGGCATTAAAAAATAGATGAGCCGAGCTAAAAAACCACCAAAAGAATTGACACAATACACCTTTTTAAAACAAGGTGTGTCAGTTTATGATTTATTATACATGCCATCACCACTTATGATGATATTTGCTTTTATTGCAAACTTTTGCCACATCAACAACATCAAATTTGTTGTGACTTCAATTTATCGACCACCAGGTGATGGCATCTCAAAGTCAAGTACACATCAAACCATGAGGGCTTTTGATATTAGCTTAAAAAGTGAGCATGGTTGGAACACAAACAAAATTAATGACCTTGTTGCAAGGGTTGAATACAATTTTAGACATTTTGGTGCAATTTCAAAAGCATCAGGTGAGTCTAGGCCAATTGTTGTACACAACTCAGGCACTGGGTATCATGCACACATACAAATAAGACCAAACTTAAAATAAGGAGTGTTTATGGATGGTGTTTTATTATGGCTCAAGCCTTTACTTGAGGGCTATGCTGGGCAATACGGTTGGCTTGTGAGTGTTTTAACTGTTGTGGGATCTTTGAGGCTTTTTCTTAAACCCTTAATGTCTATTGTGCAAAATGTGGTTTATCTTACACCAAATAAAAAAGATGATGAGTTTGTAAATAAGATTTTAGAGGCTAAATGGTACAAGATGCTCTCTTATTTACTAGACTGGTTTGGCTCAATCAAATTACCTCAAGCCCCTAAAAAATAAATGGGTTTTTGGGCAATTGTAAAAACAATTTTGACTTTTATGCCTGAGCTTGTGAGCTTGGTTAAAGGTTTGCATGAGGGTGCACAGCGAGGCATCTCTCATGCTGTTTTAAAATCTAGGCTTAAAGCAATTGACAAAGCTTTTTCTCACCCTGACAAGAGGCGAGCCGCAAGAGAGTTAAACAATGCATTTAAAAATTAATTTATTACTTTTCACAATTTTGATTTTAAGTGTTTTAAGTGCTTGTACAACAGGCATAAATTTTAACCCTGACTGGCATCTTGGTGACTCTCAGCAAATGGCAATAGTGCCTGAGGATGGCCCAATAATTATGTGTGAGTCTGAGCATTTTGATAATTATGCTTGTATGCATAAAGAAAAAGTAAAAGAATTAAAAGAGATTTTACAAAGGGCAAGGCTACCACAAGAGGACAAACTTAAATTACTTAAGGCTCTTGATCGGGCTCTGGGCCCTCATCTTTAACCTCTTTTATTTCAGTGTCTAAAAGTGTTAAGTCATTTTCCCATGAGTAAAGTTGCATGTGTGCATAAATCATTGCAGCATGTGCTCTCTCAAGTCTTGCATCATAGTCAAACATCTCAATGTATCTAACTAAGAGGTCAGACCACTCAAGTAAATAGTTTTGCTCAGTTTTGGTAATATCAACCTCAAGACTTGCAAGCTTGTTTTGTATAATATCATCAATTGTGAGCTCATCACCCTCAACCAATGTTAAAAGTTTACCCATTTAATGCTCAAAAATTAAAAAGTAAACAAGACAAAATTAAAATTGTTAAAATTAAATCAATAATAAATTCAAGGTATCTATTGCCCATACTGGTAACCATAAAATGACTTGCATTGCACACCAATTGATTTATGCAACTCTTGAGGTATTTGCATGTTTGCCATGTATTCAAGTGTGACAGTGCTACCAAATACACAGCCATCAACCCAGTCATTATTTTTTTTTGAAGTGGTACAAGACATGAGAAAAAGTGCAAGAAAAAAATACTTCATTGATACCCCTTTGATATTTAATTATCTCTTAAAGGCTGTGAGCAATCAACATACTTAATTGGTCAGTTGAATTAAAAACCTAATTTGAGATACTTAAATGTGTCATTGCAAAAAGGTAACATTGCTGAGCTTGAGTTTTTGCTAAAAGCAACGCAAAGAGGGCTCATAGTCTCAAGACCAGCAATACAGTCAACTATTTATGACTTTATTATAGACAACGGCAAAAGATGCCTGAAGGTGCAAGTTAAAAGCAATTTTACTGATGGCCCTGATTTTGGTTTAAGCATTGGGCAAGGCTCATTAGGCAAAACACCTTACTCATCAAATGACATTGATGTGATTGCTTGCTTTATTGATAAAATAAATGTCTGGTATCTTTTTCCAATTAAAGACATAGGTGAGAGAGTAAAGCTCACACTTTACCCTGACTCAATTGAGAGTAAATGGAATAAATACAAAGGGGCTTGGTCAGTCTTGCTCAGTTAAATCAAGCTCAAGCTGGTCACCTGATTTTTTCAACCAGGGCAATTTTTTCTCAAGCTTTTTTAAAACTTTATCAAGGTAAAATTTTGGCATCTTTTTTTTAGGTTTGCACTCACACTGAGTAAAGCCAGTTTCAGCTAAAAACTCACCATCATTTGCTGTGCCATCAAGCTGGGTTAAATCAGCCTGACAAGCCCAGCATTTACCTGTTAATATTTCGAGCTCTTGGTCATTCAAGTAGTTTTTTCTCTTTAATTAAAGGCAAACTCTCAAACTTTTGTTGAGCTTTACTAATGCGGTTATATACTTTTGAAAAACCTCGGTCATAACTCACAGTCATTGCCTCGGCGTTGTCCCATTCAGCAAGAGCGGTTGTAATTTTGCCTAGCTCGTAAGGAGTAACTTCAAGTAAAAAATTTTTACCTTTTTTACCATGTATTTTCATTAAAGGTCACCCAAACAAACACTCAAAGTTTTTAAAAAAATCAATTTTTTCTTTTTCAAACCAATAAAGAGTTTTTTCAAAGCCCGAGCCGTCTAAAAAGTATACAGTTGTCAAATTTGTCTTTTTTATAAGCACAATACGCCCAGAGCGTTTGTTTATAAATACTTGGTTTTTAATATAAAGCACATTAACCTCCTTTTTGAAAATTAAAGTGCTAAAAGCGTGCCATTATGCAAAGTGGTACCGTCCACATGACGGTATAAGTCCACAATGCAATTTAAAGTATAAAAGTACACATAAATGTGGACTATGTCCATATTTTACTACTATAATGATGCAAAAATTTAAGGAGGTAACATGCTGAAAAGACTGAGGGCTTGGCTTAAAAAACCAGGCAACTCTTACCAAAAACTTGCTGATTTACTAGGTTACAAAAGTAAATCAACTATTTACAACTGGGTTGTAAGAGAGCAAATACCAAGAAAAATGTACCCACAACTTAAGGAGGTTTTTAATGTTTCAAAAAGCACAAAAAAAGCAAGTAAAACTTAAGCTTGCCATTACAGGGCCATCAGGCTCAGGCAAAACTTACTCAGCTTTAAGGCTTGCAAAAGGTCTTGGTGGTAAAACCGCTGTAATTGATACTGAAAATGGCTCAGCATCTCTTTACTCAGACAGGTTTGACTTTGACGTTTTAGAGCTCAACCCACCATATACAACAACAAGATACATTGAGGCAATTGAGGCGGCTGTAAAAGCTGGTTACTCTAACCTTATTATTGACTCAATAACCCCAGCCTGGTCAGGTACTGGTGGCATACTTGACCGCAAAGAGCAACTTGATGCAAGAGGTAGGGGCAACTCATATACAAACTGGGCAAAGTTTACAAAAGAGCACAATGCTTTTTTAGGTCAAGTTTTACATGCACCAATTAATTTAGTTGCAACAATGCGCTCAAAGCAAGCACATGAGATTGTTGAGGAGAATGGCAAGAAAAAAGTGCAAAAGCTGGGTTTAAAAGCTGAGCAACGTGATGGTGTTGAGTATGAGTTTACAGTTGTTTTTGATGTGGCAATAAACCATGAGGCTGAGGCAAGTAAAGACCGCACAGGTTTATTTGATGACCGCATTTTTAAAATTACTGAGCAAACCGCTAAGGAGCTTAAAGCTTGGTTGAGCACAGGTGTAAATGTGTGTGATGAGTTGGTAAAAAGAATTGAAAACCTATTGCCAAAATGCACACCTGACTTTGCTGAAAATGTTGGGAGTTTTCTTGATAAAGATGACAATGACAAAAAAGAGCATGTTTTAAAAGCTGTAATTGTTAAGGTTGAAAATCACCTTAATGAGTTAATAACAAATGAGGAGGCATCAAATGCACAATGAAGTAACTTTAATTGGTAATTTAGGGCAAGAGCCTGAGTTAAAACACACTCAAAATGGCAATGCTGTTTGCAACCTATCAGTTGCAACTGGCAAAAAGTGGACAGACAAGCAAGGTCAGAAAAAAGAAAAAACTGAATGGCACAGGGTTGTGTGTTGGCAAAGAGTTGCTGAGGCAATTGCTGAGTATGGCAACAAAGGTGACAAGGTACTTGTTAAAGGTGAGCTTGAAACAAGAAAATGGCAAGATGAGTCTGGCAATGACCGCTTTACGACTGAAATTGTCGCAAGTAAATGCTTGCTCTTAAATACAAGAGACAAGCCAACAGTTGGTGAGCAAGAAAAAATGCAAGGTCAAGGTAAATTACTTGATAAAGAGTACAAAGTTGAGACTGATGACAGTTTTACGGCTGATGACATACCTTTTTAAACAATCTCACAGTGCACATTTACTTGATAAAAAAAGCCCTCTAAATTGAGGGCTCTTTTTTTTGCAATTAGTAATGAAACTAGGAAAAAATTACTAATAAAACTATCATTGACAACAAAGGTAAAAGCAATGACATGAGGTCATAATACCTTTTAAATTACTTTAAGGCAATTTGGGGGGGCATGTGGCATCAGGCAAAAAAAACTATTTCAGGCACTCTTTTTCAGCACACAATGACATTAAACTTTTAGAGCTCAGAGATGAAATTGGGGTTGGTTTTTACTTTTATTATTTTTCACTTTTAGAGCTATGTGGCGAGGCATCAAGTGAAAATCTAAAAGACTTTTATGAGTTTCACCATTCAACAATTCGCAAATTATGGGGTGTGTCTTTATCAAAATCTGAAAAAATAGCAAGCAAAATGCACTGTGTTGGTCTCTTGGAATTTCAAAAAATGGAAAAAAGTTTTATTTTTACCATACCTAACTTTGCGAAATTTATGGGCAAATACACAAACAAAATTACCTCAAATGTTCCTAATAAAAGAAAAGAAAAGAAAAGAAAAGAAAAGGAAAGTAAAGAAAAGGAAAGTAAAGAAAACCCAGCCGCACTTGATGCTTTGAATTATTTAAACTCTAATGCAAATAGACAGTTTAAAATTACACAAGGCAACATTAAGCACATAAATGCAAGACTTGATGAGGGGCATAAATTAGAGGACTTAAAAGCTGTTGTTGACTTAAAGTGTCACCAATGGTTAGACGATGCAAAAATGAAAACTTACTTGAGACCACAAACACTTTTTAATTCAGAAAAATTTGATGGTTACTTGCAAGAGGCTCAAGAGCAATTAGAGATTTTAAAACAGGAAAAAGAGGAGCAACAAGAGTATGAGCTATTCAGAAAACAAAAAGAGGCTTGGATCAAGGCCGGTCGCCCCAAACAAGGTACAACAGAGTATCAAAAAATTATTGACAGCATTTAACAAAAACCACCCTGACTTATTAAAAGTTTACACTGAGGTTATTTTAACCCGTAAAGTTGACTATTTTTTTCTTGATGATGTTATTGATGAGTTAATTGAGACTCACGAAAAATTGCCAAGTGTTTACTCAATCATTCAAATGGTCAGTAAGAAAAAATTTATTGATGGTCAAAAAGATGACTCAAAATTTCAGGCTGAGTTAAAGCGTGAGGCTGAAAGGTTTGAGGTTGTAAAAGCTGATTGCTTAAAAGTTATTAGTCAAACTGATATTGATAATTATGTTAGTTTTTGGCTTAAGTATGTTTTCAGTGCTGACCTTGAGGCAAATTTGTCAAGCTGGGGTGTTGGTAAAAAACTTTTTGAAAAATCAGCATTGTTTGATTTACACCGAGCAAAGTTTGATCCTAAAAGGGCCGTTGCAATTGGAAAAGAAAAAATGGCAAAACTAGATCAAGATAAAAAAAATAAAACCTACTCTTTACCCAATTAAACTTGTACCATTTTGGTATGGGCTCAAATGTCTTACAACAACGTGAAAAACAATCTTTTGAAACTTGGAAAAGCCTTGATGCTGAAATCAAGGCTCTTGTGCTTTTTCGTGAGTGGGTTGTGCATGAGCTTAAAAATTTAAGAAATGAGCACAAGCCTCAAGATTTAATAAACCACTCTTGCGTGAGACACTATCAAGTAATTTCAGGTGTAATGTTTGCTTATGGCATTTACAAAGCACCTGAGCACATTGAGCAATTACCTCAACAATCAATTGAAATACTTTTGCATAATTATGGCATAGATCCGGTGGAGTTTATTTGAAAGTGTTGCATGTTTTTGATGTTGAGCCAGTTGCAAAACCTAGAATGACAAGGCGAGATAAATGGGCAAAAAGACCTTGTGTGCTCAGGTATTGGGACTTTGTTGACCAATTAAAAGCTGAGGCAATTAAAAATCAATATCAACCCAGTAAAATTTTAAGCTTAGTTTTTGTTTTACCAATGCCCTCAAGTTGGTCAGCAAGAAAACGTGAGAGCATGAGATACAAAAAACATGAGCAAACACCTGACTTAGACAATCTCATAAAAGCTTTTAAAGACGCATTGCTTAAACAAGATAAAGCGGTGCATAGTTATGGCTTTATGCATAAGTGCTGGGGTGACACTGGGCAAATTTTAGTTTTAAGCACTGATGAGGTTGAAACACAGCTTGAGGTATTCAAAAAATTTTTAAAAAGCTCTCAGGGTTAATTTTGTAAACCTGGTGAGGTCTAATTGTTTTTCTTAAGCCTTAATTTATAATTTATAAATCATAAATCATAAATTTGTGGACGATTTAAAGCCTATTTGGTTAAATGTGGACTATGGGCAAAGCAAAAAAAGATGACTTTGATGATCCTGGTGACTCACAGCCTCAATGTTGGTGGTGTGGTGAGTACCTGACTGAAAAAGGTGATATTGAGGCAAGCCAACACCTCAATTGTTATTTGGAGGCGTGGGATAATGAAGTGTAGTAAGTGTGGGTGCATGGTTAGTGAGTGTACAGAGATGACATTGGCTGACCTTGTTACAGAGCAAGAGATAAGTGAGGCTAACGGTAGAGCCGATTTAATGCTCAAGGCCCTTGAGGATATTTGGGAGAGAGATGACCTTGAGGACATACAGGCAATTGTGCATAAATGTTTAAAAGAAATTAAAAATGAAAATTAATTGGTTGGTTTTAATTACATGGTTGTTAGTATCAATTTTTCTTGGCTGGTTTTGGCTTACTGTTTTTAAGGCGGTGTTAAGTGCAATCTGAAATTTTAAAAGATTTATTAAAAAAAAGAATTTATGACCTTGAAAAAGACAAGTCAAAAGCAAGAGGGCAACCGCACTTGTGGTGGTCAATTGGTCAAATTGATGACTTGTTAAAACTTAATAAAAAACTTTATTTTGACCTTTTTGGTATTTATGAGATGAGGTTAAAACAGTGACCTGGTTTGACTCTGATGGTGGTTTACATTTAAGACCAAACCCAAACCTTGAG
>JABAOC010000857.1_pt1 | contig 14581 bp, 7 predicted proteins | sample 7062161 | NCBI WGS metagenome assembly JABAOC01 (sample SAMN14538625, study PRJNA623070) | marine sediment metagenome | biome: marine biome [ENVO:00000428]; feature: marine pelagic biome [ENVO:01000023]; material: deep marine sediment [ENVO:00002113] | place: India: Gulf of Khambhat ... | reverse complement strand
TTATAACGATAGTGTTGAATGGTATTTTCTATCTGTAAATTTTCTCGCGTGTACCGTTCCAAACCAGCACTGGCATCCAAAATTGTGGCCACTTCATTCTCTAAAACTGTTGTTGACTTTTTCGAACTTGATACAATTTGTTTGGCTTGCGAAAGTAAATTTCGCAATACGACATAAAGGTCAAGCTTATCCAGCAAAACTCGAATGCTTTTGACAGTTGGATTTTGCGTCAGAATATTTTCATAAGTTCGTGCTTCTAAAAATTCATTATGCCCCATGTAAAGGATGAAAAGATCAGGTTCGTATTTGGTTGCTTCCTCAACCAAATGAACGATGCGATAGCTGGCATAAGAAATACCACCGGCATTGATGACCTGGTAGTTGTGGCTGGTATCGATTAGATTTAAGTTAATTTCCAGCCATCTGGGAAACGCAGTTTCAGCACGAAATGGCCTCCCATAAGTTGTCGATCCACCAAAGCAAAAAATTCGGAAAGTGTTGGTTGGTTTCTCCTTTTCAAATTCTAGATAATTAAAGAATGACAGTTTGTTTTCATTGGTAGCGTAAATTGCTTTGTCATCCTTTGAAATCTTTTCGCCAAATAAAGGATAGACTTTTTCAAATCCCACAAATGGATCGGAATGGGTAGAGCGGTCGACAAATCCAGTGATTCGGACTACAAATTCAAGCATCAGCAAAATAAGCAGACCGAGACCAATGAGCAGTATCTTTTGAAGGAATGTTGTTTTGGGATTCGATCCTGTCAATGGATTACTGAACGTTTAAATATATTTATCAAGGAAAATATTTAAAGTGAATGAAATTAAAATTAAATAAAATTATTTAAAAAAAATTTATAAGCAATTTTTTAAACTCAATCACATCTTTTTCACTCAATTTACCTAATTTTTTTTAAAACAAATTACCTGGCAATCTTTATATCATCAATCCAATTCGGATTATAGATTTCTGCTCTTTCCCCACTTTTCAATGTCGAATGGACAAGACTGTAATTTCCAGCTATTCCCAGATCAACAAATACAAATTGAACCTGTCCCTGTTTTCTTAAGGTCTCATAAATCCAGATTTCGTAAGCTTTGGTATCGATACTTGATGGTTCTCGCACGATCTCATCAGCGGGACCATACATAATAAAAACCCGCCCCCGATCTGATTTCCAGCCCGGTAATGTGGGGGAAGCAAATCGTTCCTGAGCCGAATAAAACCGCTTAAGATGCTCAGTTCGAAATTCGGATGACTTGTTTCTCCAAAAGTCGTTTATATATTGAATCTTTCCCTGAATATTTAACTTATCAAAAAAGTTGAGTTCTTTGCTATCAACGAGATATTCAATCTGGGCGCGAAACTCTTCAATGTCGTTATCATCATATTGAGCTAGGGAAATTGTTTTGTACGGATTGTTAATCCACAATTCTGCTTCTCGTTCGGCGATGTTCCCTGTCGTTTCCTCAACAGCTCTTAATTTCAGGATATATTTGCCAGATACAACATCTAAAACATTAACTTTTTCAACCCAAATAGAAGATGTGGATTTAGGTTGAACTATTTTCTCTGATAATTTAACAATATTTCCCCTAGCGTCAATAATAGAAAATTCTCTTTTTATTTTCCCTTGCTTATCTGACTGGTTTAAATTATAAATCTCTGTGTAAAAATAGAGAAAAGGTGATTCAATTCCGAATACTCGCGATGGATTGGGTAGAACCTCGATATTATTTTTAACAAATTTGTTTCGTGTTTGGATTCTTTGTATAGAACGGGCGAATTCTATCTCACTGATTTGTAACTTGTTTTGCTCAAAAGCCGCCACGCGCATTGGTTTATCAGCGAATCCAACAGCCTGGGAATTCAAATCAGTAAGTTTTATGGATATAATATAAACACCTGGTGTTATCAAAAAACCTGCAATCTCTAATGATATCAGACTTTCGGCTTGTTTTAAATGGTCAATTTGATTAAAGTTTTGCCACTCCTTTTGAGCAATCTGCTTGTCAGTTGAATCCTTAATCAAAATCGAGATATGATAAGCAGCGAGATATGCTTTCTCTTTTTCAATATATGAAAGTTGAAAATTTGGAAATGAAATATAAATTTCCTGGTAGGTTCGTGTCTCATCTTTAAAATCTCGAAATCCTGCGAAGTCGGTGTAAAAGTGAAGCTGATTTTCTATTGATATCCCTTGATTATCTTGTGCCCATGGTGAAACTGCAATTAGCACTAATAATAAAACCAAGTGTATTTTGATATTCAATTTCATGAGTTTGACTTTTTGTTAATTCCCTCAATAACATCAAATTGCCTACTCTTCATAAGTACCTAACACTTTTTCAAGATACTCATTCCAACCACTCGCAGGGTATTTTTCAACAAAGTATTTGAAAATTAGAGGGCGACTGATTTGCTCACCAGTAGAGGCTGTGAATTCAGCGATCATATCATACGCGCCATACCTTATTTCATTATTGATAAAAATAGTGAAATAATTATGCTTGAGATTTACAATTCTTTCAACCGGACGCGTATCAAAATAAGTACCGCTAAACGCAATATTTTCGGGCGACAATTTATAGTTGTCAACCATTGTTCTGAATTCATTCGCAACTGTTATGAATGATTGTCCAGACATATTAACCCGCACTGCCTTTACTGCATATCTACCATCAGGAACGTTTGGGATGAAAAAATACCCGTTTTGATCCGTGTAAATCCATTTGCCGAAAGTCTTTTCTTTACCATTCTCCTTATAATACCCGATAATCGCCACTTCAAGATTATCAAAAAATACGTCATTTCTATTGTTTTTGCCATTATTCTCAAAAATAACTGAGCCAATAATGAGATTTTTTCCTTCAATCGGTTCCTTCATAGAAGTTGTCGTACCAGCACAATTTAAAATAAAAAGAGCGCTGAATAATACAAAAACCATTTTGCTATTTTGTACCATCGTTAGTTCTCTCCTAAATTTTATGAATTATTAATCTGAAATCATTGTTTTTACAAGGAGTAGCAGAGAACACTGATTAAACACGGAGAAAAATTTTTGATAGTGGTAGAAAACTTTTCTTAAAAGCTGCGTATAACAATTTCTGTTTTCTCATTAAGGAGCAAATGATGCTTCGGTATTTGTAAATACCGAAGCATTTGGGACACGTTCTTTAGAAGCTGCCAGCTATCTTCGTAGTTAAATCTGTAAGAAACCCAACTCCTGTCATGCTGAGTCCTGATTCATCGGGACTCAGCATCTCTTTCCGAATAGGCAGGAGATTCTTCACTCCACTCCGCATCGTTCAGAATGACGAGGTTTGGGAGCTCTGGGAAGCGTTTCTTAGAAATCCCAAGCTACTACTCAAATGTACGTTATACTCTCCCAAAAGCTTAAATTGGGAGGGTATAATCAATTTTAAAACGCTAAATGATATTTTCCAAACGAAACTTTCTTTTAGAAGCCAATCTGAATTGATGTCACATGAACATTTCCCAAATCCCCATAATCAGCCATGGCATAATCGAACCTGAGATCAAATCCAGGAACTGGAATTTTTAAGCCACCGCCATAAGTAAACTTGGCTAAATCATAATTTTGTTTATATCCTGCTCGTAGAGCCAGGATTTTTCGCCACTCAAATTCCAGACCGTATTTGGAACGCATCGCACTATCAAAAGCATCGTTCACTTCCATAACAAATGAGATTCGGTTGGAACTATTTTGCATAACGATACTCTGGGCGCCCATTAAATCGATGACTGCTCCTAGCTGGAAGCTAACTGGCATCGGATAAGATTCCACTTGAAGCTTCGCGTCCAAATTTCTATTCCCAACTCCTGGTTGATCTTGACGTGGTTCATAAGAAAATGTTTGTAATGGTCCTTCATTCATTGACATATCCGGTCCAAAATTGGTAATACTCATTCCGACCTTTAATCCACTCACTCCGGGAGCGTAAATAATGCCAATATCAGCGCAGATACCATCAGCTTTTTCCTGCCAAATTTGTTCGTGAACCCAGCGACCTGTGATACCGAAAGTAATACGATCGGTCAACATTCTGGCATAACTGAGACTAGCTGCCATATTGTAATTATTAAAAAAGAGCCCGAATCCCTCAGGTTCTAAAACAGTAGTTCTTTCAATTTTACCGATATCGACATAGTTAAATGCGACTCCGACAAAATTATTCAATCCGACGGGCAAAACAAGACCTACAAATTGATGTTGAATACCGGCATAAAGATTGATGTTGTTATAGGTGGCGGTTATTTTATTAAAATACGCCATTCCTGCCGGGTTCCATTTGAGTGCAGACGCATCATTGGCGATTGCAGTAAAAGCGCCAGCCAGGGAAATAGCTCGAGCGCCAACCTCAAGGTTGAGAAAATTGGCAGCCGTCGTGCCAACTTTATTTACCTCTCCCTGGCCGTATACGGACTGAGTTATAATTAACATAATAACAATTAAAATTATTTTTCTCATTTTTTATCTCCTCTTAGAAGATGGTTAATTATTTGACAACTGCCAATTTCCCGATTTTCGTTTTCCCCTCAGGTGTCTTCACGACATAAATATAAATACCATAAGAAGTCTCCAGGTTCTCTTTTGTCAACAAATCCCATCTTGCCTCACCATAAGTGGGATTGTCATGATCAATCGTCCTTACATGGTCTCCAGTTAAAGTATATATCTTTATGGTACATTTCGGCGGCAAATGGATAAATCGAACCTCATGTAAATCCCACTGACTACTTCCAGTATAAAGCTCAGTCTGTGACGAAACAATATACGGATTCGGGACAACCTTTATATTATCCAAATCATCCTCTTCGATTTTTTCTGTGGTTGCTGCATAAGTCTGAAACTTATAAATATCGTAGGAAAAAGCCTTCTTTGTGGTAAAGGTAAAAATATCACCAACTGCAGGTGCTGTCCCTGCCTCACCATAGGCTGTCACAAGCGTCGTGTCAGTGCCAACAACAACCGTGTCAGGATCCCATTCTAACATAAAAATCCACGTGAAAGTTCGGACCAGTGAACCTTCTGTTAGATATTCCCACATCCTGATCTGCTCACCGCTTTGTAACTCACCAGCAGGCGGCACAATCGCAAGATCAACTTGTTTCGGAGGAATCTCTGATACGTTCCATACCTGAAACGGAACCGTCTTTGTTCCAATGGCATTGGTATCTGAATTCGCTCCCAGAAAGCGAATTTCATAATCAGCAGGATTCGCATTAATGGGACTTAATATGGTGATTCGATAATCACTTGTATCTGAACCAGCCACAGTTGACCATCCCGTCAGCTTTTCATAGACCTCTACCTGATCAAAGTTGATCACTTTCAAACCAACACCATCAAAAATCGGGGAGGCATCTGGTTCTTCGCCACTGGATTGGTCAACAATGTTGGTGCTGTTAGTCACCTTATAGACTTGCTCATCTTCATTGAACACGTGGTAGCGAAGGATACCTGTAGTATCTTCAATTGTAAGTGTATATGTATGACCCGTCACTTCATTATCATCAATTATCTCTAACGCAATTGATCCATTTCCAATCCCAGAAATGTGGTTAAATACAGTATCTTTCTCAGCACCTCTGAACCCGGTTGGACGGACGCCAGGGATTACATCAATTACATTCAAATCTCTGGATGAATTTCCGCGTGCCGTTTCATTGGCGTTGAAAAACAGCTCTTCATACCAATGATCATAAGCTGTAATACAGTAACGATAGCGCACTCCATTTACAACATCAGTATCAGTCCACTTATGAACGATGCCGCTATTGTTCCCCACGTAGAACCAGGGCTGAAAAGGATCTATACCCTCATATTCATCAATTTTATCACATTGAAAGACCGGAACATAAGTTAATACATCACCAACTTTACCGTCCTCTGTCACTTCATAAATTTCCTGTCCCCAGTCTACATAATCAAGATCGCGATCAAAAAAGGCTTTATAAATCCGATATCCCTCAAAGTCAATTACTTTGGTAAGAATATCCGGTACTTTCTCTGCAATATCATCCCAATATAATGTAACCTTTCCATCTTCAGCGTAGACAAGCGGGAGATCATTTTCATCTAACACCTTAGTACCAACGGCACTTAATGTTGGCGTTCGCGGCGGACCAGTTCCCTGAAAACTATTGTTGTATAAGTCCATGGCTTTGTTGAAATTGAGCAAAACATCAGCAAAACGAACTTCGTAAGGATTGGTGGGGAATCCAGCCTCATCCAGGGCCCCAGGGTTGTCTCTACCACCAACAATGCAGAAATGCAACGGCAATGTATCACCTGGTGAGATGCTAAACGGTCCCGAAGTCATCATAAACCAGGGATCGGGACGGTTATAAGGAGCAGCACTCTCTTGAAAATCCCTTAATAGATTGAGGTCATCAAAATTCGGATCATCTCCATGAAAGTATCTCTGCTGAGTCTGGGGTGTTAGTAATTCCTTTTTGCCACTTGCCATGGCATACATAATCCGTTCAACCTCACTGCCACGATTTTCAATATCAAAATCATACTGATCAAAGAAATGATATCCGGTCAGCCCGATATCCTTGGGCGTTTTAAGGAAGGCGATAGCGTAGGCAGAAACAGGACCCTCTGAGTTAATATTATCATCATCTCGATCATATCCGTCCTTATCGAACATCAGAAATATATTGCGGACCGTATCAGCAATACAGTAATCATCTTCTGCCCAGGGATCCATGGTATAACCCTCAGGATCTCTTCCGGGAAGATCGGGATCGATAAAGAAACCGAAATAGAGGCTATCAATCGGACCGTCATGCACCTGGCGATTTTTATCTTCGACCGTGTTTTTATCTCGATAAATTAAATTATAATTAAAAAAGACGATGTCCCTATAAGCTCTGGTGGAATAACAGTATCCAGACACTTCCATGTCAAATCCAATTGGGAAACTGACATTTACTTCATCTCCCTGCCTGATCCCGTTCCATTTATCATCCATGATAAAGAAAATATCTTTATCAGAAACAAATCGTCCCTCTACAGGTTTTCCAAACGTTGGTGATTCAGGATCTGGATCGAGCGCCCAATAGCCAGGCCAATACCGCTCCCCTGGTGTTTCGATAAATTCCCCATAGGTTGCTGAATTTGGATCTTTATCAAAATATCCTTCGGGCCAGGAATTAGGGCGTGTGCTTGTGGCAATAAGCGGTCTATCAGACCAAGTATCATCTCCCATTAATTGTTTTATTGCATTGTCCTTGGCTTCCCAATCTGTATAGTATGTATCCTCTTCTGGTTCGCAAAAATAACAGGTGATGCTTTCGAGCACATTGTAATAATGACTTCTATCAACTACATTGCCTTCTTCAGTAACAATGGCAGTTGCCCAGGGCTGGGGTGGCACAGCAAGGAAGGGAATAATCCACCGTACCTCACCCCAAAATCCATGTTTACAATAAGGAAAGCCCCGACGCCCGATCATGCCATAGTTTTCCACTCCATTGACCTGCATTTGGCCAGCATCCATAAAGGCAATACCACGATCAAAAGTAGTAGTCGGTTTTATCAATGCAGAGCTTGGTCTCTTCTGATCGTCACCAATTCGTTCTTTCCCCTGTGCCCATAATGATGTGTTCCATAACATTGAAAAGGCTAACATAATTACAAGAAAGAATGTTAAGATGATTTTTTTATTTGTCATGTTAATTCTCCGTTTTTAATCATTCATCAATATTCAACAAGAGGTCAATAACTATGAATACAAGTTAAACGAAGCTCATTCACGCAAGAAACCCTCCCGCAGGTTCAAAACCTGCGGGAGGATTAAACAGTCCTTAAAGGTCCCGATTTATCGGGACGAAGAAATCCTTAATATTTCAAATCTTAACTAACTAGAAAAACAATGATGTTACAGCATATTACAACAAAACTCTTAACCCAAATGTTATAGTTCTTCTGGGACCAAAGTTGTTGATACTAACTCCATCCATTCGTGTAGCACTATAACTTGAATAGGCGCCACCGGGATCGGTCGCTGAGCCGGTTCTGGTATACCCTTCAAGCACATTCTTTCGATCAAATATATTACGAACTTGCAAGAATGCCGAGTAGGTTAAACCAAGTGCTTTAAAGTTCTTATAGGCTCTCAAATCAAATTGATGAAAGAATGGCCAACGAGCTGAATTTTCTTTCTCAAGAAATCCTGCCTCTGCCATATATGGTGTATATGGTCTACCACTTTCACCAAAGTACATCAGGCTCACACCGAGATTGGAAAGAAGCTTTGTTCCCAAAATTGTTGGACCGCCTCCAGTTGGAACACTGAAGTTAAGATAAAAGCGAATGTTGTGGGGTTGGTCCCAATTCGGTTTCGTTTCGCGCTTGGGTTGAGTTTGTTTGGTATCCCCTTCCCAATAACCATCCCAGGAAGTTGGTCTTAATACTCTTGCCTGTGACCAAGTGTAGTTTATCGTACCGGAAAAATAATGGCTATATCGTTTTCGGATGGAAATGTCCACACCCTTTGCCGATCCAAAATTATTGTTAATAAAAATAGAATAGGAGTATGGATTTTCATGCTGAGGATCAGAATAGGCTGGCACATCAATTGAACCAACTTGATTGGTCGTCTCCTTTGACCATAATGTGATATTTATTCCGTAAAGTTGCCCGATTTGTTGTTGAAATCCGATTTCATATTGGATCGATTTTTCGTGTTCCAAGGCGGGATTACCAATGATATTCCCTCGCATCATACTGACTTCACGGATCGGACCGGATGCCCGATATAGATCTCGATAATTTGGCGTCTGATAGAAATGTCCAAAATTAAAGTGAACAACGGACATTGACGTTAGCGGATATGCGATTCCGATACGCGGACTAAATTTGAACTTCTTTTTGCCTTTTACAAAAGTTCTATATTCCAATCCAGGTGTTTCAAAATCCTGCTCTGCCAATGGATCAAATGGATCTTCCCATGCTACGGCTGTGTCAGGATCGGCATAGTCCAACCTGCCTCCAATATTGATCACCACACTGCTATACTCTATTTTGTCCATAATGTACAGTGCACCCTCTTTGGGCTTATAATTATAAACTGTTGGATAAGCAGTGGGCGCAGCGGTACCCTGATCGTCGTGTCGAAAGATATCCATGTAAACAAACTGACCGCCAAATTTTATTTGATGATTGCGGTTTATCTGACTGGTAAAATCAATTCGGAAATCATAAGTAGTGCTCGAATCACCTGAGTGGTAATGATTGTCATATCTCATTCGGAAATACCCTTCCCAGGGATCTGTTACACCATAAGTGTTATAATGAGCATATTGGGCTTTTTCCAGGATATTATCCCAGTCGGGTTCAAAGTAATTTTTCATCCCCAGCCATTCGCCAAATGGTTTATGAGCATCGTTCAAATTCCGTACATGCCGAGATTGGAAAAACCGCTGCATTCTAACAGTGTAAAAGGTAGAAGGACTGAGATTATGATTCCAGATTAAATTTAGTCGATTGCTTGAATTGATTTGTAGCGCTCGGGCTGCCATGCCTGAACGATTCCGATGCCAGACCTCATAAGTGCCTCCTAATTCAGGGAATTCCTCCGGAAACGGTTCACCAGCCGGCAGAAAAAATGTCTGTTCAGAATCAATATCACTAACGAGTAACCGATCAATATTCTCTCGGTCATCAACCGGGTTGACGTCAATATTATACCAATCACCACGATAACCGGGTAGGTGGATATGATAATAATAACCGGCATGGAAGTCATTAATCTGACTATATCTTTTATATTGTGATCCACTGACCGATAGTTTTATATCAGGAGAAACCCGATAGGTTAGTTTTCCAGTCCAATCAAAAGTGTTATACCAACCCATGCCATGCCAACCTTTCCAGGTATCTAATGGATTAATAAAACGACCAATTTTGCCATAAGAAACACCAGGATATATGACACTCTCGACTTCACTTATTGTTATAGAATCCATAGAGCCATCTTCGATAAAGTCCCGAAATAACACATCAGATGAAGGAAGATCACCTCTGTAATCATCCCAGATAATGTCATCGAACTTATAAACCGTACCTGCTCGTGTGGTTACTTCACTTGAGAAGAAAAACGAGAGATTACGGACCAAAGGAACGGGACCGCTTAAACTGAATTGAAAATCTTGATAATTTCTTGCTTTTCCTTCATCAGGTGCCAATGCCTCAATCCCAAACGGAACTGATGTACCGTATTCAAATTGACCCGACAACCTTCGACCGCCTTCACGTGTGGACACGTTAATCACACCCGAAAGCGCATTTCCATATTCGGGGCTAAACCCACCAGCAGCAACCGTCATTTGATTGATGGCATTGTTGTTAATTCGTGTTGAGAATCCTCCGAATATTGGACTGCCCACTTTCATACCATCAACAAACAAACCGATTTCGTTGTTGCGACCACCTCGCATACGAATATCTTCGATACCACGCCTGTTGTAACCGCTTTTAGCATAAGGGGTATCCGTCAGAATCGTGATATTGGATTGAAGCGCCAACACCCGGGTCATGTCCTCTGCCGGCATGTTTTTAATTTCTTCATAAGTCACAGTTGAAACCTTGGAAGTCACATCCGTTTCGATAAGTGGACGTTCTGCGGTGACAACGACTTCTTCACCGACATCCAGTACAGTTTCCTCCAATTGAAAATCAAGTTTTGTTGTCAGCCCCATAAATACCTGTACATCCTGTTGACTGAGTGTTGTGTACCCCATCATGGTTGCGGTGACAGTATAAGTTCCAGGTGGAACATTAATAATGTAGTAATAACCATCAGTACTGGTAGCCGCTCCCATTGTGGTACCTTTAATTACGATATTGACCCCCGGTAAAGGATCGCCTGTTTTCTTATCCTTAACATACCCATTTATTTTCCCGCTCATCTGACCAAAAGCAATAAAGGGGATCGCTAAGGAGAAGATAACTAAGATTGCAAGAAAACTTTTACCTTTTAGCATATTACCCTCTCTCCTTTCCGTTTAAATTATGAGTCTAACAAAAAAATGCAATTCAGGTACGAGATCCTAGAATTGCATTTAAAATTATTTACTCATCGACTATAATTTTCCCTCCCTGAAAAAAATTATGTCAAAATAATAATATAGCATTAAAATAAAAAATGTCAAGTAAAAAATAAATTAATGAAATTATTTTTCTATAGAATAACCTATCATGAATAATTTTCTAATTTACTTTCTATCGAATTAAAGTCATTCGACCATTTTTTTTCAAACCATTGCCCTCTATTTGAAAGAAGTAAATCCCGGATGTTATTAAATTCCCTGAATCATCGTTAACACCCCATTGTACACGATGCCAACCTTTGGAAAGAACTCCTTCATCATAACTTTTTATTAATTGTCCCATCGGATTAAAAATATTAATGGTTACAGGGGATGAAACGGGCAGGTAATATCGAATGACTGTTTCACTATTAAAGGGATTAGGGTAATTAAAGCATGTGTTATGATTTTCAGATCGTTGTTCGACAATCATTTCAACTGAAGTGGAATAAGGCAGCCATTCCATTAATTTTTCACGTTCACGACTTCCGCCAGAACTGCTATTGGCACTATTGTAACTCCACCATAAACCATACTCCCCTCCTCCTCCAAGCGTAGTGGAAAAAGCATGATTCGAAGCTGCACCAAAGTAGCGCGCCTGATTGCAGGGATACTGTTTATCATCCCAGGTACAATCAATAGGAACCCACCCATAATTTGGGAAATAGACCTGTTGCCAGCGATGGAAGACCCGATCCTCATAAGGAACCGTCTTGCGAAGATGTCCCCCGGCTTCATATCTGGCTGGAATTCCGGTTGCCCGACACAGCGCAATAAATAGAAACGAGTATTCAGAACATGAGCCATGTCCTTGAGTTAGAATAGTTGGCGCATCGTCCCATTGGCTGTCATTTATATATTCGATGTGCGAGATAACGTAATCATGAATTCTCCGAACTTGCCAGTAAAGATTGGTTTCATCCCCGATAGCTTCTTGAACGGCACCAGTGATTATTGGATCAGTTATTTTATACTTCTCTCCATCAGTGGTATACATATTAATAATTGACTGCGGGATTCCTTCGAGTGTACCGACACTATCTGGATGAAGGAAGTATCTGATATTGTAAAGCGTTGTTAATTGGGTCCATTGATAATCCTTTTCGATCCCAACAGGTACAGTTTCCTGGTAATATGCAATGATTTGACCATACTTATCCAGGAAAAAGCTACCTGGCTGTTTATTGAATTTTAATGAATTGTCTATCAGTTGATAAACGGTTTCAAACGGACATGCCATAAAAGTTTTTAAATCCATGGTACTGGAGCCGACATTTTTTATTTTTACTGAATATCTGATTTTTACCTGAAGTGGGTTGGTGAGCTGATATTTTTCTGAACACTGAATTGATATTCTATAAATCTTCTTGGTTTCAAAATCAGCGTTCCAGAGGAATTCACCATCAAACGCTAATCCATAAGAATAAGTACCAGGCGCTGATAGAATCATAATCACACTGCCTGAAGATGGATCGAGCATATATATTTCATTTTTATCACAATCACTGCTCCATAGATATTTTCCATCCCAGGTAAGACCTCGATTGTATCCACCAGGAGAGGTTAATGTATCTATATAAGTATCGGCTTGTGGATTTAATTTAAAAATGCTCCGCTGAGCACTATCCTGATACCAGATGTATTCTCCATCAAAAGCCAATCCTCGTGGATTTGTTGTTTGCAGATAGATAGTATGCACGATGGAACTGTCTTTAACATTAATTTGGTAGATGCAATTGTTTTCTTTGTCTGAGCACCAAATAGAATTACCATCCCAGGTTAATCCGTTAATCGTTGCACCTGGTGGACCAGGAATAGAGTAAACAATTGTACCATTTATCGGGTCGATTTGATAAATTTTGTTGGTTTCGGTATCAGCATTCCATAAATATTGACCATCCCAGGTTAGCCCAGTGGGATCATCTCCAGGGGAAGGAAATGACAGAATGACATCACCGATTTGAGTATAGGCTTGTCCAAATAACAGGATGAACAATCCGAGAACTAATGTTTTCTTAAGTATTTTTTTTATCATTGTCTGATTACCATAAAACTATACTCATTGAAAAGCATAAATGGTAAAGTGCTATGCACTTCCAAGGAGCGTGTCACTTTAAATCTAATAAAAAAGAAGGACATGATTCTGATTAATTATAGAACCATATCCTTCATAACTAGATCCGTTTGACAACTATCGTGCTAAGATCATCTTTTTCGTTTCTGAATAGTTGCCTGCATTTAATTGATAGAAATAGACTCCTGAAGGGTATCCAGAAGCATTCCAGCTAATCCCTTTAAAGCCAGGTTCCATGGTTTTATCAAGAAGCGTTACAACCTCCTGACCCAGTTCGTTGAAGATTTTCAACGTAACATGAGTTTGGTTTTTCAAATCGAACCTGATTGTCGTAGTTGGATTAAATGGATTAGGGTAATTCTGGAACAATGCATAGGCTTGTGGAACTTTAACTGAGCGTTGGTCTGATACTGACACGGCAGTTTTTATTTCTGCCGTAGCCACGGCAAAATACTTTATGATGTTAGTTCCATAAGTTGCGCTTGTAGAATCATTATCGTGTCCACCCAGACAGATGTGTAAATAATCACTTGCGACGCGAGCCATGCCGCTAAAACCCTGGCCCCAGCCTTCAGTATACCAACCGTCGAGGATCTCAACAGGACCTTTCCATGTTTGACCATTATCCTCTGAAAACTTAATATGTGTTTTATAGATCACATCGTCAGTGGTATCTGGTACATCCATATAAACATAATAGATCGTACCATCTGCATCAATTGCTGGATCGTGTAACCACCTTTGGCTAGAAGACCAAGTGAGACCATCATAGGTCAATTGTGGTCTGGCAATTTCCACAAGATCCCAGGACGTTCCATCGTAAATACAATCTGCCACAAAACGAGTATAGGTTGTATCTGTGGTGTCTACCAATACTTGAAAGAGATGCCAGTTGCCTGCGAGGTCTACAATTGATGATTTGTTTCTCTCAGTACGATTAACATCATTTTCAAGTCCTGCTAATTCAGGAATCATCGCAGGAGCGGACCAGGTGACGCCACCATCCTCAGAGGTCGAATAGTAGGTCCACCAGTCACCATCTGTAAAATGCTGTGCTTCGCCGGCAGCGTATACTTTACCGCCAAATCCAATATCAAGTAGTAATCCACTTGACATAATATTCCAAATATAATTTGGTTCAAGAGAATCAGCTTCAATAGATGACATAATAACTTTTGGACGGCTCCAGGTAAAGCCACCATCTGTTGAACGCCAAACTGCGTAGAATTCTCCTGGGAGATCACTGGCACTACTGGAATGCCAGCCCGAAGTTAACCACAGAAGTGGATTATCAGGAGCAACGACAAAATCGTAGTGTCTGTAATCACATATAGTGTCTGGATCCGATTTATCATCGATATAGATATTCAAATAACTACCTGC
>JABAOC010001878.1_pt4 | contig 14582 bp, 19 predicted proteins | sample 7062161 | NCBI WGS metagenome assembly JABAOC01 (sample SAMN14538625, study PRJNA623070) | marine sediment metagenome | biome: marine biome [ENVO:00000428]; feature: marine pelagic biome [ENVO:01000023]; material: deep marine sediment [ENVO:00002113] | place: India: Gulf of Khambhat ... | reverse complement strand
CTTTTCATTAGCTGAGGAATAATATTTTTTTCAAATCTATCTTTGAGGGTCATATTTTTTCAAATTGTTTGTTTGCATTTGCGGCAGATTTTAAGTTTCTCGCCTGATTTATCAAGAGTAAAGCCGATCTTTGTTTGTTGGTTGCATTTTGGACAAATAAGGGCGATTTTTGAAATCAAAAGCGGTTTTTGAATGTCAATTATGCCGCCAGGTTTTTTGCCTTGAGGTTTGAGATGTTTTTTGAACAAATTTATCCCACTAACCAGAATCTTATTATCTTTTAGGAAAACTTTTTGGATTTTACCGGTTTTTCCTCTATCTTTGCCGATTAAAACTTTGACAGTATCTCCTTTTTTTAGTTTCATAAGTTATTACAGGACCTCAGGGGCAAGTGAGGCAATTTTAGTGTATCCTAGTTCTTTTATTTCCCTGGGAATGGGTCCAAAAATTCTTGTTCCCCGTGGGTTGCCGATTTTATCAATAATAACGCCGGCATTGTCGTCAAAACGGATATACGAACCATCAGTTCGTCTTTTTTCCTTTTTGGTCCTCACTAATAAGACTTTGAGTATTTCGCTGTCTTTAACAACCGCCTCAGGATTAACACCATCAACGACACAGGTCAAAATATTGCCAATAACTCCAAATCTTTTTTTGGAGCCACCATAAACATGAATAACCTTGAGTCTCCTGGCGCCACTATTGTCGGCTGGTTTGATTATCGATCTTAATTGGATCATTTTTTTATTTTTTAACGATTTTTTTTATTTTAAAATGTTTCCTCTTCGAAATGGGCCGAGACTCGACGATGTATACTTTCTGGCCCTCCTTAACTCCAATTTCATCATGGACGAGATATTTTTTGACTCTTTTGACAGTCTTCTTATAGAGAGGGTGTTGATATTGGGTTTTAACCATAACAGTGGCGGTTTTGTTGCCTTTTGAAGAAATGACTTGGCCGATAAAAGTTTTCATGTTTATCTGATTTTTAACTGCTTTTCTCTGATAAGGGTTTTTATTTGAGCAATGTCTTTGCGTTTTTTTCTGGGGGAACAAGTGTTTTTTAATTTTTTGGTGGCCAGTTCAGTTTTTACTTTAATTAGCTCGGCCTGATGAGTTTTTAAGAGCTCTTCAAGCTCATTGATTGATTTTTCTTTAAGCTCTTTTAATTGTTTGCTTTTCATTTTTGATTTAGCTTTTGGTAATAATTTTAGTTTTGAAAGGTAATTTTTGAGCGGCAAGTTTTAGGGCTTTGTGGGCGGAGGCGGGAGGAATGCCGCTTAGCTCGAAGATTATTTTACCAGGGATAATGACACAAACGAACCCCTCGGGATCTCCTTTTCCACTGCCCATTTTACTGCCTGATGGCTTTTTGGTAAAGGGCTTGTCGGGAAAGACACGAATCCAAATTTTTCCTTGCCTTTTGGTAAAATGGGTGATGGCTTTTCTGGCGGCTTCCAGTTGACGGCTGGTGAGCCAGCTTCGCCCAAGAGACTTGAGGCCAAAATCGCCGAACTCAAGACGGGAGCCTCGAGTGGCAATTCCTCTCATCTTTCCTCTAAATTGTTTTCTGAATTTTGATTTTCTGGGTTGCAACATGGTTTGATTATTCTTTATTTATCCAAACTTTAACGCCAACGTAACCGGACTTGGTTAGAGCCGGCCGGCTAGCATAATCAATGTTGGCGCGGATTGTTTGTAAGGGAACTTTTCCTTGAAAAAATTTTTCTGTCCGGCCAATCTCGGCACCTCGAATTCTGCCCGAGAGGACAATTTTAATTCCTTTGGCTCCCTGGCTTAAAACTCTCTCCATCGTCTTTTTGACAACTCTTTTGTGGGGGATTCTTCTTTCGATCTGGATGGCGATTCTTTCGGCAACAAGTACCGCATTAAGGTCAGGGTCTTTGACTTCGACAATATCAAGGGTTAAATTTTTCTCCGGATCTTTTATCTTTACTAATTTAATGAGGCTTTTTTTTAAGTCTTCCAGGCCACTGCCGCCTCTGCCAATAACCACTCCGGGTCGAGTAACATGAATTTTGATATTTATTTTGTTAATCGATCGTTCAATATCAATTGCAGTTAGGCCGGCGATCTTTAAGGTTTCCTTTAGAAAACGACGGAGTTTAATATCCTCCAAAAGATTGGTCTTATAAGCCTTGGGGTGACTGGCAAACCAGCGAGACTTCCAAGTATATTTTTTTCCTAATCTGAACCCAATAGGGTTGACTTTTTGGCCCATTTTTATTGTTTTTTTATTACTCCTAAAACGACAGTTAAATGACTGGTCCGCTTGGTGTAGGGTTTAACCCGACCGCGGGCGCCAGCACGCCAACGCTTCATAATTGGCCCCTTGTCGACAACGATTTTTTTAATTTTAAGGTTTTCTTTAGGTAAATTAAAATTATTAATTGCATTTGAAACGGCCTGGTTTAGGACTAAGGTGATTTTATGAGCCGCTTTTTGGGACAAAAATTTTAGGCGGATTAAGGTATCGTCGATTGATAAGCCTTTGGTGGCGTTAACGACTAATTTTAATTTTCTAGGTGTGATGCGGATGTATTTTGATTTGGCGATAATTTCCAGATTTTTTGTCTTCATGTTTTTAGGTTTTGGTGGTTATCCTTTTAACTACTTTACCGTGGCCATGGAAGGTGCGGGTTAAGGCGAATTCTCCTAATCGATGGCCAACCATGGTCTCGGTAATAAATACATCAATAAATCTCCTGCCGTTATGAACAGAAAGAGTGTGCCCAACAAATTCTGGAGGGATTTGAGACGAACGAGACCAGGTTTTGATGGGTTCTTTTTTTCCCTCTTTTTTTTGACGCAGAATTTTATTTAAGAGTTTTTGATCAATATATGGGCCTTTTTTTGAACTGCGCGCCATCTATTTCCTCCTTTTGATGATAAATTTATCACTATATTTTTTGCGTTTACGGGTCCGTTTACCCAGTGTTTTTTTGCCCCAGGGGGACTTTGGAGAAGGCATGCCGATACCGGAACGGCCTTCTCCACCTCCATGAGGATGACTACCAGGATGCTGAGCAACACCACGAACCGAAGGTCTAAAGCCCAAGTGTCTTTTGGTTCCGGCTTTCCCAAGTTTGATGTTTTTTTTGTCAATATTACCAACTTGGCCAATGGTGGCGTAACACTCGGAACTTAAAGATCGCTGTTCCCCTGAGGGTAGTTTAACGACAACATGCTTCTTCTCTTTTGATTGAACTTGGGCAAACGCCCCGGCGGAGCGGATAATTTGACCTCCCTTACCAGGAATTAATTCAAGGTTGTGAATAGGGAGGCCAACAGGAATTTTTTTAAGTGGAAGGGCGTTACCAGTTTTAAGACTTGCCTTTTCGCCAGCAAGAATTGTATCTCCTTTTTTTAATCCAAGGGGGGCAAGGATATATCTTTTTTCTCCGTCATCAAAGTGCAAAAGGGCGATGTTGGCGGTTCTGATAGGGTCGTATTCTATGGCGGCGACTCTGGCAGGAATATTGAGTTTGTTCCTTTTAAAGTCGATCTTGCGAATGAGTTGTTTGTGTCCACCGCCGCGATGACGAACAGTAATCCTTCCTTTTGTATTTCTGCCTCCTCTTTTCTTGCGAGGAGAAGTTAAACCTTTCTCCGGGCTTTTTTTAGTAAGCTCAGGATAAGCAAGGGTTGATTTGAATCTCTGTCCGGGTGTAACTGGACGTCTTTTTTTAATGGTCATTTTTATTTGCCTCCCTCTTCAAAGAGATCGATCTTTTCGCCAGGGATAAGCTCAATAAAAGCTTTTTTCCAATCGCCTAATTTAATTTTTTTGCGTATTCGACCGGCTTTTCTTGTTTTTCCTTTCACGATTTGAGTCCTTACTTTGGCAACTTTAACGTTGTAGGCCTGTTCGAGAGCTTTTTTAATCTGGTGCTTGGTTGATTTTTTATGAACTTTAAAACAATAGCGGTTAAGGGCTGTTTCTTGCATTGATTTTTCGGTGATGATTGGTTTGATAATAATATGAACTGGGTCCATAAAAGCTTAAGTTAAAAAGGTTTTTTTAAGTTTTTCAATGCTTTCTTTTGTAAAAACCAAAGTCCCGGCATCGAGGACCTGATAGGTGTTGAGGTTGTTGACAAGAGAGGTTGAAACTTGAGGAATATTTTTGGTTGACTGATTAATGGGTTTTATTTTTTGAGGCAGGATTATTAAAATTTTAGAAAAGCTAGGAACAAGGGCTTCAAGGATTTTGAGCATCTCTTTAGTTTTCGGTTGCGTGCTTTGGAGGCCGTCGACTAAGATAATTTCTTTCGCTTTTAATTTGCTGGTGAGAGCGTTGAAAAGAGCAAGGCGACGCATTTTTTTAGGCATCTTTTTTTTATAATTTTGATTTCCTCTTGGTCCGTGGGAAATGGCGCCGCCAACAAAGATGGGAGCGTTCTTTGAGCCGTGACGGGCCCGACCAGTGCCTTTTTGACGCCAAATCTTTCGATGGGAAGTTTTGACTTCTCCTCGAGTTTTGGTTTTTGGGTGAGCTTGGCGTTGATTCGATAAGTAGACCCTAACGGCTTGAGCTAAAAGATGAGGGTTGATTTTGACCCCAAAAATTTCTTTAGGCAGGGTGATTTTGTCCTTTTTTTTGCCGGTAATGTCCAAAACATCTAATTTCATGGTAGCGGATTAGGTTTTTTTACTTTGCCGGTTTTGGTAATAATTAAGAATCCTTTTTTAGAGCCGGGGACGGAGCCTTTGACCAAAATTTGGTTTTTGTCTTTATCAACAGCGAATACTTGGAGATTTTTAATGGTGGATTTTTTTCCGCCTGCCCGTCCAGGCATTTTTTTGCCTTTGCGGACTCTGCCGGGAGTGGTTCCCTGACCAATTGAGCCTGGCGCCCGCTCTCGGTCTGACTGGCCATGAGTGCGTGGTCCGCCAGCAAAACCCCAACGTTTAATAACACCAGTAAAACCTTTTCCCTTGGAAAAACCGGTAATTTTAACCTTGTCACCCGATCGGAGGACTTGAGAAACAAGAATTTGATCACCGACCTGGTATTTTTGAGGGTTTTTAACTCTTATCTCTCGAGTATATTGCGGTTTAGTAAGAGTTTTACACTTTTTTTGACCAAAGCCGACTTGGAGAGCACGGTAGCCGTCCTTGTTGAGGGTTTTTATCCTAAGGATCGGACAAGGGCCGGCAATAATTTTAGTCAGAGGGATCCTAGCCCCTTTCCGGGTAAAATCTTGAGTCATTTCAAGTTTTTGGCCTAGGATGGTTTTAATCATAATTAAAAAAGCCCCGTAATACGGGGCTTTTATAGCTTTTCCGTATTCGGATAATTTTAGATTAAATTAATTAGAAATTTTGAAAATATCACGCTAATTTACAGGTTCCAAAAGATATTATATTACATTTTTACTTCAATGTCGACGCCTGCGGGTAATTCGAGGTGCATTAAGGAATCAATCGTCTTGTCGGTGGGCTCTAAAATGTCGATGAGGCGTTTGTGGGTGAGGATTTGGAAATGCTCACGGGCGTCTTTGTCGGTATGAGGGCTGGTGGTAACACAAATTACCTTGCGGCGGGTAGGCAGAGGGATAGGGCCAACGACTTTGGCGCCGGTTGAGAGAGCGGTTTGGAGGATTTCTCCACAGCATTCATCGAGGACTTTGTGGTCGTATGATTTTAAACGTACTCTTATTCTGCCTTTAGGCATTTTTATTCTTATTGAAAGGGAGAAGTTTTGTTAAAAATTTCTCCTTTCATGTTTTTAGGCAATAATTTTGCTGATGACGCCAGCGCCGACTGTTTTGCTCCCTTCTCTGATGGCAAAACGGAGTCCTTCTTCCATAGCGACGGGAACAAGGAGTTTGACCGTCATTTTGGTGTTATCGCCGGGCATTACCATTTCGACTCCTTTAGGAAGGGTGACGCCTCCGGTAACATCTGTAGTCCGGACGTAAAACTGAGGCTTGTAGCCGGTGAAGAAGGGGGTGTGACGGCCGCCTTCATCTTTGGTTAAAATATAGACCTCGGCTTCAAATTCGGTGTGAGGGGTAATGCTGCCTGGTTTGGCCAACACTTGTCCTCTTTCAGCATCTTTTTTTTCGATGCCACGAAGAAGAACGCCGACATTGTCACCGGCTTGACCCTCATCTAGGGATTTTCTAAACATCTCAACACCAGTGACGACGGTTTTTTTGGTGGGCTTAATGCCAACAATTTCAGTTTCTTCGTTGATTTTAACTTTACCTCTTTCTATCCTGCCAGTAACAACAGTTCCCCGACCCTTGATTGAGAAGACATCTTCAATTGGCATTAAGAATGGTTTGTCAAGGTCGCGGGCGGGAGTGGGAATGTAGTCGTCAACTTGATCCATCAATTCAAGAATGCTACCACACCATTGACAATCTTTTTTGCCGCAGCCACACTCAAGAGCTTTGAGGGCGGAGCCTTTGACAATAGGAATTTTTTCGCCAGGGAATTTGTATTTGGTTAAAAGCTCGCGGATCTCCATTTCTACTAAGTCGACTAACTCTTTATCTTCAACGGCGTCGATTTTGTTTAAGAAAACGACGATAGCAGGAACATTAACCTGGCGGGCAAGAAGAATGTGTTCTCTTGTTTGAGGCATGGGGCCATCGGGGGCGCTGACAACTAGAATTGAACCGTCCATCTGGGCCGCACCAGTAATCATGTTTTTGATGTAATCGGCATGGCCAGGACAGTCGATATGAGCGTAGTGACGTTTTTTGGTTTCGTATTCGATGTGGGAAATGGCGATGGTTAAGCCACGTTCCTTTTCTTCGGGAGCATTGTCGATTTGGTCGAAGGGGGTAAACTTGGTCCCTGTTCCCTGGGCCTCTAAAACCTTGGTAATAGCTGAGCAAAGGGTGGTTTTTCCATGGTCTACATGACCAATGGTACCAATATTAACATGAGGTTTGGTTCTTTTGAATGTAGCCATATAAGACTCCTTTCGATATTCAATTTATTTTTCTGATTCGCCTTTTTGTTTTTTAATAATTTTATCAGTTATGTTCTGAGGAACTTCCTCATAATGACTGGGCTCCAGGTAAAAGCCAGCTCGACCTTGAGAGAGGGAGCGGAGGATGGTGGCATAGCCTGAGGCTTCGGCAAGAGGAATGAGGGCGTTGATAATTCTTATTTTTCCTCGCGACTCGGTCCCTAGAATTTGAGCCCTTTTACTTGAGAGGTCACCGATGATATCGCCCATAAATTCATCAGGGGTGGTGACCTCAAGCTTCATGATGGGTTCAAGCAAACAAAGATTGGCCTTTTTGACTGCCTCTTGAAGGGCAATTGAGCCGGCTATTTTAAAGGCAATATCTGAGGAATCAACCTCGTGAAAGGTTCCATCATAAAGGGTGGTTTTGACATCGGTAACAGGAAAACCGGCTAAAACTCCTTTTTCTTGAGCTTCTTTGACTCCTTTTTCAACCGAGGAAATAAACTCACGGGGGATGGCGCCGCCAACAACTTTGTTGACAAACTCGTTCCCTTCGCCACGGGCTTTAGGCTCAACTTTGACAAAACAGTGACCGTATTGCCCTCTGCCTCCGGATTGACGGATGTATTTTCCTTCGGCGTCAGCTTCAGATTTGACGGTCTCTTTATAGGCGACTTGAGGTCGGCCGGTATTGGCAAAGACGTTAAATTCCCTTTTTAGCCGGTCAACCAAAATCTCAAGATGAAGCTCGCCCATTCCAGAGATAATAGTTTGGTTGGTTTCAAAGTCGATTTTGATTTTGAAAGTTGGGTCTTCTTCGGCAAGCTTTCTTAAGGCTAAACTTAACTTTTCCTGGTCAGCTTTAGTTTTGGGCTCAATTGCTAGAGAGATCACCGGCTCGGGGAACTTGATCGATTCTAAGATAAGAGGATGATTTTTGTCGGCAAGAGTATCACCAGTGGTGGTCTTTTTTAAGCCAACCGTGGCAATAATTTCACCGGCGAGAGCCTCTTTTATTTCTTCTCTTTGATTAGCGTGCATTAAAAGTAAGCGGCCAACTCTTTCTTGGATGTTTTTGGTTGAGTTGAAGATGTAACTACCTGATTTTAAGGTGCCAGAATAAGCCCGCACATAGGTTAACTTGCCCACGTGAGGGTCGTTTTGGACTTTGAAGGCAAGTCCTGAAAAGGGAGCCTCGTTTTTGGTTGGTCGAGTCTCCTTGTCTTTAGTAAGTGGATTATAGCCTTGAACAGGAGGGATGTCAAGCGGGCTGGGAAGATAGTCAACAATGGCGTCGAGAAGGGGTTGGACACCTTTGTTGCGCAAGGATGAGCCGCAAAAAACAGGTACAAGTTTGTTTTCAATGGTGGCTTTCCTTAGGACTTTTTTAAGTTTCTCGACTGAGATTTCTTGGCCAGATAAATATTCTTCTGTCAACTGGCTATCTGTCTCGGCAACTTGCTCGATAAGCTTTTCTCTGCATTTTTGAGATTTTTCTTTAAGGTTTGGGGGAATTTCTTCCTCGGTGAATTTCTCACCCGTTTCGTCTTTTTGGCCCCAAAGGAGGGCTTTCTCTTCTAAGAGTAAAACAACGCCTTTAAAGCCATGTTCGACGCCGATAGGAAGAGTCATAATGGCGGGCTTGGCGGCGAGGCGTTCTTTAATTGAACCGAGGGTGCGGAAAAAATCAGCTCCTAATTTGTCCATTTTATTGACGAAGCAGATTCGAGGGACATGATAACGGTCAGCTTGACGCCAAACTGTTTCGGATTGAGATTGGACGCCTTCTTCGGCATCAAAAATAGTGACGCCGCCATCAAGAACCCTTAAGGCGCGTTCGACTTCGGCAGTAAAATCAACGTGGCCGGGAGTGTCGATAATGTTGATGCGGTGATCTCTCCAGAAGGTAGTGGTGGCGGCAGAGACGATGGTAATGCCTCTTTCGCGTTCTTGCTCCATCCAGTCCATTTGGGTGGTGCCTTCGTCAATGTCGCCAATTTTGTAGGATTTGCCCGTATAATAAAGAATTCTTTCGGTGGTGGTGGTTTTACCAGCGTCAATATGGGCAATAATCCCAATATTCCGCACTTTTTGAATCGGAACTTTTCTTTTTTTGATTGTTTCGCTTTTTTCCGCCATTGTTAATGCTGGGTAAATACTGGGATAATTAAAGATGTTTTTATTTTAGCATTTCTTGGAATTTTTTCCGGGGTTGTCTTGAGGTGGTTATAATAAAAAACTGCTTCTTTAAAGAAGCAGTTTTGCTTCAGAGTTATTTTAACAAAAGATTATTCAATACTCAAGAACCTTGTTTCATCTGGTAGTTCTTCTACCACCTAAAATGCGCAAAAGCTTTATTGGCTTCTGCCATGCGATGAGTGTCTTCTTTTTTCTTGACGGCGCCACCGGCATTGTTGGAAGCATCGATAAGTTCAGCGGCTAATTTTTCGTAAAAACAATGATACTGATTATTTGGCCGCGCCCGGGCGGCTAAAATAAGCCAGCGAACAGCAAGTGATTCGCGACGGTCACCTTTAACCTCCATCGGTACCTGGTAAGCAGCACCACCTACTCGGCGAGGTCTAACCTCCATTCTGGGCCTAACATTCTCAATGGCAATTCTTAGAACTTCAACGGGTTCTTTCTTTGTCTTTTTTTGAATCAAGTCGAGGGCTTTGTAAACATGTTTCTGAGCGACTGTCTTTTTACCAGAACGCATGATGCGGTTAATAAACCGAGTTACTAGTCGGTTACCATATTTTGGGTCTTTGGACAGTAATTTTTTTTTGACTCGACCAGTTCTTGGCATAAAAAATTACTCTGTTTTAGGCTCAGATTTTGGTTCGGCGGGAGTGGTATCGGCAGCGGCGGCAGTAGCTGAGGTGGGAGTGGTGGCGCCTGAACGTTTGGTGCCGTATTTTGAGCGGGCTTTTTTGCGGCCGCTGACACCAGAGCAGTCATATTTCCCTCTGATAATATGATACTTGACTCCAGGCAGGTCTTTGACTCGGCCCACCTCTGACAAGAACGATCGAGTGTTCAGCTAGATCGTGGCCGATTCCAGGAATATAAGCAGTGACTTCCATTTTATTTGAAAGCCTAACCCGGGCAACTTTACGGAGGGCGGAGTTGGGTTTTTTGGGGGTCATGGTTTTGATCATGGTGCAAACTCCCCTTTTCTGGGGGTTGGTCGTCTTTACCATTCTTCGGTCTTTAAAATTGAAAGTTTTGCGAAGAGCGGTAGCTTTAATCTTTTTTTTAGGTTTCCGTCTACCTTTACGGATTAGTTGGTTAATGGTAGGCATGGGAATTTATGATTTATGATTTATGATTTATGATTTAAGAATTCTAAGAGATTTAATGTTTTTGATTATTTGATTATCGGTATATTTTATCAGATGGGAAGGCTTTTTTCTATTGCTATTGTTGCTATTTTTTTATAATGGCGCGATCCTTGCTAGTGGGAATAAGGCGGCCAATAATAACATTTTCTTTTAAGCCAAGGAGTTTGTCTGTTTTTCCTTGAACTGCGACGTCGGTTAAAATATTGATTGTTTCTTGAAATGAAGCTGCAGAAAGCCAAGACTCGGTATGAAGGGAGGCTCGGGTAATACCTAAAATGATAATTTGAGCAGTCGCCGGTTCTCCTCCTTCTGCGATGATTTTTGAATTTTCTTCTTGAAATCTAACCTTGTCAACTAGCTCTCCTGGTAAAAGTGGGGTATCACCTGGGGTTTCAATTTTAACTTTGTCGCTCATTTTTCGAACAACAATCTCAAAATGCTTGTCGTTGATGGGAATACCCTGAGATTCATAAACTGATTGAATTTGTTCGATGAGATACTGTTGAGTGCTTTTTAAGCCTCTTGTTTTTAAGACTTCATTGAGGTCTAAATTTCCAGTCGAAAGTTGCTGCCCAGCCGAAACGAGATCGCCAGTTTTGACAAGGGGTTCATTGATGTATGAAATAAGGTATTCTTTTTCTTCAGGGGGTTTAATCCCAACACTTTTGATAGTGACTAGGTGTCCTTGTTTTGTTTCTTTGATGGTTGCTTTTCCTGGAATTTCACTTAAAGGTGATAAGAATTTGGGGGTTCTGGCTTCAAAAAGTTCTTCTACTCTGGGAAGGCCTTGGGTAACATCAAGACCGACAATTCCACCGGCATGTTTGACTCTCATGGTGAGCTGGGTGCCAGGCTCGCCAATTGATTGAGCGGCAATAACACCCATGGGGGTGCCGATTTCAACTAGCTCTTTCGTGGAAAGATCCCAGCCATAACATTGAACACAAATACCATATTTTGTTTGACAAGTTAAGGGAGAACGGACAACAATTTTCTTTATTTTCTTTTTTAAGATTGCCTGTCCTTTCTCCTCATCTATAATATCTCCTTTTTTGAAGAGGGTTTTTTTTGTTCTTGGGTCTTTGACGGCGTCAGATAAAACTCTGCCAATGATTCTTTTTAAGAAAATACTTTTTCTTTTTCCCTCGTTTGAAATTTCTATTCCTTCTTTGGTTTGACAGTTTTGGGCTCTGACAATGACATCGTGAGCAACGTCGACGAGTCTTCGTGTGAGGTAGCCAGCATCAGCGGTTTTTAAGGCAGAATCAGTTAAGCCTTTTCGGGAACCACGAGTAGAGGTGACGTACTCAAAGATTGATAATCCTTCTCGAAAGTTTGATTTGGTAGGTAATTCAACGATTTTCCCTAGGGGGTCAACAACTAAGCCCCTCATGGCGGCAAGTTGTTTGACTTGATCTTTACTGGCACGCGTTCCTCCGGAATCGATGATAATTTTGACAGGATTATTTTCTTCAAAAACCCTCCATGTTTTTTGAGCAATGTCTTCGGTAGTGTCCATCCAAATTTCATTGGAGAGTCTTTTTTTCTCCTCGGCAGTGATAAGTCCTATTTTAAAATTCTTTTCAATTTCTGCCGCCCTTAAGTTCGATTCTTTAATTAACTTGTCTTTTTGAGGAATAATAAGGCAGTCAGTGACGGCAACTGAGAGACCTGAGGCGGTTGCTGCTTTAAAGCCTAATTCTTTGAGTCTGTCAATTAAAGAAACAACTTCTTTATTGGTACAGAGACTGAGGGCCTGGGTAATGATTTTTTTTATCTGGGCAGCGTTTATGGGTTTGTTTAAAAATTTGATTTTTGGAGGAAGGGTTTCGTTGAGGAGAAGTCGGCCGACAGTAGTTGAGATGATTTCTTGGTTAACTTTTACTTTGATCTCTTGTCGGAGTTTAATTTTTTTGGTTTGAAAGGTTAAGATGGCCTCCTCTTTTGAGGAGAAAGGTTTTTCTAATTTTTCATGATTTGGGTTGATGGTTGTTAAGTAATAAACGCCGAGAACCATTTCTTTGTTGGGAGTAGTGATTGGGGAACCATCGGCCGGTTTAAGGAGGTTGTGTTTGGGCATCATTAATTCTTCTGCCTCCTGGCGAGCTTTTTTCCCGAGAGGAACATGAACAGCCATTTGATCGCCGTCAAAATCGGCATTGTATCCTGTGCAAACGCAAGGATGAATGCTAATGGCGCTTCCTTCAATTAAAACAGGATAAAAGGCTTGAATTCCAAGCTTGTGAAGAGTAGGGGCGCGATTCAAAAGGACAGGATGGCGCCTGGTAATTTCATCAAGGATATCAAAAACTTCGGGAGGTTTTCTCTCTAAAACATTTTTGGCGCTTTTAACATTGGGAGCAATGCCTTGAATAATTAACTCGCGCAAGACGAAGGGTTTAAACATTTCAAGGGCCATTTCTTTGGGAAGACCACATTGGTTAAGTTTCAGTTCAGGACCAACGATGATAACTGAACGGCCGGAGTAATCAACTCTTTTACCGAGAAGGTTTTGACGGAATCTTCCTTGTTTGCCTCGAAGCATGTCTGAAAGTGATCTTAGGGGTTGGCGCCGGGTTCTTCTTCTTGGGTAACGACGCTGATTGGCAGAATCAATCAAGGCGTCGACAGCTTCTTGAAGCATTCTTTTTTCGTTGCGAAGGATGATTTCGGGAGCGCCGAGGTTGATTAAGTGTTTAAGTCGATTATTACGATTAATGACGCGACGGTAAAGGTCATTTAGATCTGAGGTGGCAAAACGGCCGCCTGATAATTGGACCATGGGGCGGAGGTCAGGGGGGATAACAGGAAGGAACTTTAAGATCATCCATGAGGGGTCAAGGTTATTGTTTTTCATACTTTCAATAACTCTTAGTCTTTTGGTGGCTTTAATGTGGTGCTGGCCAGTGGTATTTTTGACTTCCTCTCGAAGTTCGGCCGCAAGTTTTTGAATATCTAGAGTTTTGATTATTTTTTGGACGGCCTCGGCACCCATTTCAACATTGAAAAAGGAGCCGGCTTTATACTCTCTAAGTTTAAGATGTTCTTCTTCGGTTAAGAGACTCTTAGCGTGGAGGTTTTTAACAATACCTTTTAAGGTCCTGAAGATTTCTTGAGCTCTTTCCTCTTCTAGAGAGTGTTCATCTTTCGAGGCTTGGACTGCTTGTTTTGATTTGAGTTTTATTTCTTCAATGGCGAGGCTGCGTTGGTCTTTGTTTTTAATCTTTTGTTTGGTTTCTTTTAGCCCACGTTCTGTGTCTTTTTTAATTTGTTTGATGGTTTTCCCCAGGTTTAATTTTATTTCTTTTAATTTTTTGATTAAGCTTTGGTCTAGGTTTTTTAAGACTTGCTTTTTTTTCTTTTCATCAACGTCGATAACTAAATACTTGGCAAAATAAATGACGGCTTCGAGATTGCGAGGAGAGATGTCAAGCAGAGTGGACAGCTTTGAGGGGGCGCCGCGAAAAAACCAAACGTGAGCGACAGGAGAGGCCAGTTTGACATGCCCCATTCTCTCGCGCCTTACACGGGACTGAGTGACTTCAACGCCGCATTTGTCACAAATAATGCCTTTGTATCTTATTCTTTTGTATTTGCCGCAATAACATTCCCAGTCTTTGGTTGGTCCAAAGATTCGCTCACAAAAAAGGCCGTCTTTTTCAGGTTTGAGGGTGCGATAATTAATGGTTTCTGGCTTTAGGACTTCGCCGTGAGACCAGGATTTTATCTTCTCAGGAGAGGCGAGTTTTATTTGGAGACAGGTAAAGTCAATTATTTTTTTCATCAATTTAAGTTTCGAGCTTAAGGTTGGTTTTTGGCTCTTGGTTTTTTTCTTGAGATTTTTCTTTTTCGTTTTCTTTTGCCTCTGTTACCCCTTGAGGGATAACATCAAGACAGAGGCTATTTAACTCTTTGACTAAAACCTTGAAAGACTCAGGAATGGTGGCTTCTGGAATTTCCAGTCCTTTAACAATGGCCTCAAATGCTTTAGCCCGACCGACAACATCGTCAGATTTGATGGTCAACATTTCTTGAAGGCTGTGGGCAGCGCGGTGAGCTTCCAGGGCCCAAACTTCCATTTCACCAAGACGTTGTCCCCCCATTTGGGCTTTCCCCCCTAGGGGCTGTTGAGTAACCAGTGAATATGGCCCAGTGGAACGAGCGTGAGTTTTATCTTCCACCATATGAATAAGTTTCATAATGTAGCCAATGCCGACAACAACTTCTTGATCAAATTCTTCACCGGTGTGGCCGTCAATAAGTTTTGTTTTGCCGCCCAGGGGCAA
>JABAOC010024109.1_pt1 | contig 14584 bp, 11 predicted proteins | sample 7062161 | NCBI WGS metagenome assembly JABAOC01 (sample SAMN14538625, study PRJNA623070) | marine sediment metagenome | biome: marine biome [ENVO:00000428]; feature: marine pelagic biome [ENVO:01000023]; material: deep marine sediment [ENVO:00002113] | place: India: Gulf of Khambhat ... | reverse complement strand
TTAGGGTCGATTAGAGACCAAAACGCTACAATTATAGGAGAACACATAACAAAATTGCTCGAGAGCGCAAATCAAACCCAAAAGAGATTAAATACGGGGGCAAACCAAGAATTAAATCAGCTCCGATTAGCCGCAAATACTGTTGTTGAGAACCTCCAATCGAACGCAGCCACAATTGTACAAGCACTTGAAACCAAAGTCGCGCAATTGCTACAAACGTTTCAGGAGGCAATGAACGCGGGAGTGGCCGAGTTTCATACGGCTCTACAGCAACAAGGAAGTACATTTGGAGAACAGTTTGAATCCTCACTTCGAGGTTTTGAGACCTCTTTAACAAATACAACCGAAGAGTTTGCATCAGGAATGACATCCCTTGTAGGGGAAATCGACACCCAATCCAAGGAAGCGGTGGAACAGCTCGTCACTGAGCAACTCCAAGTCACTAATGGTGTCACAATACGGTTTAAGGAACAAATTGAAGCAACTGTTAACCAAGGTTCAGAACATACCCAACTTCTTTCAACGAGTATACGGGAGGAGTCTAATAACCTTCTCAAGGGCTCATCAGATGAAGTACAGGAAATGATAACCTCTGCTAAAGGGACAATTACTCAAATTGCCGAACAAATCCGTCAAAATCACAAGCAGACTATTACAGACCACCTAGATCGCCTAGGTTCCACTATTACTGAACAAAAAGAAGTGATGGAAACCAATACGACTGAACTTGAAGCTGCCCTTGAAGCTAACCTCACGACCCACTCTAATAAAATTGAAACAATCACACAGATTCTTCAACAAACTTTTGACAACTTTGTAACTAACCAGGTCGCTGCAATTGAAACAGTTCAACAAGAAATTGAAGAGATAATCCAGCAGGCCACAACACAAATTGCTGAGAAAATCCAGATGGATGCCAGTAGTCTCCAGAATAAGGCAATTGATACAATGAACGAAAGTTGTTCAACTTCAACGGAAGCAATTGACAATACCCAGACCACAATCGGGGCAGGGATTAAAGAACAGATAGATACGTTGATCGTAAAATTACAAGACTTCTCAGAGCAGTTTGCGAATAAAGTTCAAGGTGTGTCGGATATTGTTGGAACCACAGAGACGGCTTTAGGTACATTATGGGATAAAGTCCAAACTTATGACCGTAAACCATTTTTTACTGCTATCTTACTCGGGAAAGAATCTATCATTTCGTATATGGAGAAAATGCTTGAGGAGGTAAAATCAACCATCACACTAGTCACTCCTTCATATCAGTTCCTTCCAGTAGATGCAATCAAAGCGGTTAAAAGTGCAGTGAGGGTCTCAATTTTAACTACTGTGGATCCAACGGATCCAAGCGACCGAGAGTTCATTCAAGACCTTTATCAACAAGAGAATGTCCGCGTTCGAACCATTCAACGTGAACGGATCGAGTATTGGGGGGCCGATAGGGACTCAGAAGAGGTAGTACTAGCTCCTGCTAAACCAGAACGTCCAGATGCAGAACTGGTAGGCGTAGCTACTCAAACAAAGGGTTTCATTGATCTTCTAAGCAAAGTGACTGTTGGTTCTTATTTAATGGCAATGAGTAAGGAGATTAGTCGAAGAGAAGTTGATATGTAATTAAATGAAAACTCCCACCCTTTATCTCTTTTTTTAATGTATAACAAATCAATTGATTGTTTTTTGACTGTGGAATCAAAAGATAATAAATTTCATTAGGAAATTTTCTCAGACCAATTGTGTAACCGATATACTGGATGATCGAACTTTTATTCTTGAGTACTCTTAGAAGGGTCATGTTCGCGAAGAGAAGCCGCGTAGATCATACCGATAAGGGCAATGAGAATTGGACCTATTAAATTGGACAACACATCTATAACTACCACAGCTGCTCGTGAGGCGCCCAAGAAATCCAAAACTACGATTGTAGGAACAAGAGAGGTGCCAAACCCAAAAGGTACCATCGTCAGAATTGTAATAATCACACGCAATGACAGAATCAATGCAGTAAGTCCAAGTGAAACTTCAATTTCAGCACTTTTCAGTATAAGACGAAAGGCAGTAAGCTCTAGGAGCCATCGAACAACTGTCAGACATGCAACAGCTAATAGGATGACTTTTTTCTTGCTAAAAAATCTTATAGTCCTGATATAATCATCTAGGATCGAATGGATTCCCTGTCTAAGCTTTACTGCTCGATTTCTAAAAATTATATTTAGCAATCTGCTCAAGAAATCTACCATTTTTTCGCTAGTAGACGGAAACAACAAAAGAAAAAACAATAGAATGAAGATTATAGTGCATAAGGCTAATGTCGGTTCGAGCCATTCTATATTGATCAATCCTGAGATAGAGAAACTAGATACAGTTGCTGCTACAAGAACAATTGCAACATCATATATCCGATAAAAAACGACGAACGAGGCACCGTCTCCAATAGGAATTCCTGCATACCGTCTTGAGACTTCAAGACCCGCTAGATCCCCTGTCTTCGAAGGAAAACTTACTGAAAGCCCATAATTCACAGCAAAAATTGGAAAAAGTTTTGAAATGGAAATAGTTGTATGCTTTCCTTTGACTAAAATAGCCCAACGCAGATATTTAATCGCATAACTCACGATCATTAAAATTGCTGAACCAACCAAGTAAGATAGAGTGATGTTTTGAAGCACATCCAGCACGCGAGAGGTACCAACCCACCAAAGAACATACAGAAAGATTATCATTCCGATTACTGTTGGAATTAACCGTNNTTTTCTATTCATTTAAAAATGACTTTCATAGAAAAAGCCTTTTAACGACAAGAAACTTTTGAGAGAGATTTAATCTTTTCTTTTTCGATGGATTAGCTGGATTTAAGCTTCATGAATCTAGTTAACATAGGATTAGTCGTGTTCTTCAAATTTAATCAGAGCATCCATAATTTCACTGGGTATTTCCCTTTGTATGAATTCTTGTAATGTTGGAAGCTGTTCTATGGTTTTGACACGCTTTTCTGTCCGATCACAAAGGAACATAGAGATCAGAGAGAATGCGGTCTCAACATTTTCACCTGTTTTCGCTGAAGTTTCGATGTAGGGGCATTTAAGCTCTTGAACAAATTCCGTAATATCGTTGGCTCCTATTTCTCTTTCTTCTCTTTGATCGATTTTGTTCCCCAAGAGGATAATCGCTGTACTTTCACCTGCAAACTTCATCGTTTGATCGTACCAATCTTTCACATTTTCAAATGATTTACGATTTGTGACATCAAAGGTGATAAAGCAGGCATGGGTGCCTCTGAAGTAGGCTTTCCGCACGCGAGAAAATTGCGTCTGCCCCCCCATGTCGTGAATGCTCAACTTCATCGTGGTTTCTGCATCAGGAAATTTGATGGTTTTAGTCATAATATTGACGCCTAAAGTTGCTTTATAATCTTCCTCAAAGGCATTCTCTACAAATCGTCGAACTAAAGAGGTTTTTCCAACGGCTTCATCCCCTACAATAGCTAGTTTTGCCAAATAATTACCCGGTGTAATTTCAAGATATCTAACTCGTTTTGCATCTTGTGTTACGCTGGGCGGATGCTCTTCTATATCCAAGACGGGGATGTCTAAAGTCACACTTCGGTTATCCATAATTCGCCACAGTTTTTCGGCTGCTAATAAACTGTATGCCAGGGTTTGTTCGGTGGGAACACGGATGTTTGAAATTGCCACAAGAGATAGGTCTGGTCCCGCTCTTGCAAAAACAAATCGGAAATAGCCAAGTTCAAATACTCCCGTTCCGAGTGATGTTAGGTTAAAGCTTCTTATAATACCTTCGATTATTTGGTAAACCATAACCTCCATCATATCGATTTTATCATCAGGAATACTAGGAGCAGGTTTAATTCCAACATTAGTTCCTTCTTTATCCAACACCAAGACACAAGTAATCTCCGGCACGACGCCAATAAAATTTGTTAAAAGCGTGTCAATATCTTTCGCATTTTCTTTGGATATCCGTTGTTGAGATGAGGCTACAATAGCTCCAACGATACTGTCCCCAGTGACTTGCCCGCGAACCTGCACTCGGCCTTTCGCTATAGTTAAGAAAAAAATCGTAGAATGTCCCTTGTGTGGTACTTCCACCTTGAAAATCCCTCCCTTACTCTTCTCCTTCAATTCTTCAAGATCTACCTGTAAATAAAGCTTTTCTTTGCACTTTTCACACACTGCAAAGACAGATACTCTGTTGGAATTGGTTGGCATTGACACTTCTCCCTATGTGCAGCAATCCATCACGAATTATGCTTCGTGAAACCTTCATAAGAGGATATGTCAAAGCATAGGATTCAAAGAAAAAAGGTTGCCCTTTGCTACATTAATTCGACTAACTAGGTATTAAACCCTTGAACTGATTAGTTTGGGGTATATGGAAAAGAAGGTTTCTCATTCTTATCAGGAAGGTGTCTCTCTAAGCTTCTAATGAACTTATGGTGTCCATAATAAAGGTTTTTACAAAATGTTCCGAATTAATAATTATAGATTATTGAGATAAAAACCTCCCATGATATCTACAAAAGTGTGAATGCTCTAATAAAAAGCCTCCCAGAGAATTAGATGGTGAACACTTATGTGGTTACAAAAAAAAGAGAGATTTGAGCCTGAACCTCTCCCAGAGGAGTGGGGAGGAATAATTCCTACGCAAGTATTTGTAGAGGAAGCAAAAAAAATTGTTATAGGTTGCGCGAAAGAAAACATCCCAATTCGCCTTATCGGTGGATTAGCAGTTAGATTACATTGCCCAGGTTTTGAAGAACTAGCTACAAATCTTGGGAGACTTGAAGAAACTGGTACTACCCAAGAATTCACAGATCTCGATTTTATAACATTAAAAAAAGCAAAAAAAAGACTTCCAGATATTTTAAATCAAATAGGTGGTTATAAAAAGCGCAAAACCACCCTCGGAACAGCAGCGACTCAGCGAGAAATCTATTATGAGCCCCATGGTTGGTGGTTCCTTGATATCTTCTACGGGGTACTGCGCTTTAATCATGACATCATAGTAGATGATCAAATTCTTATTATTGATGATCACACGCTATCAGCAACCGATCTCTTTTTCAGTAAAGTCCAGATCGTCAAGATGACATGGAAGGATCTAATGGATCTTATCTTATTGTTTCGAGCGCATGAGGTAGCGGATGGGATAGAAAAAGAGGCAATCAACTCAAACCGTATAGCAAAACGTTGTGCAGAAGAGTGGGGTTTCNNTGTACAGAGAATTTGAAAGGAATCAAAGCTCTTTTGCCCGATTTTAATATCCTTTCAAAAGAAGATGTCGAGATCATAAACATTAGAGTTGACTCGTTACTGGAATATCTTGAAAAAGAAGGGAAAGGCGGTCCAAAGTGGCGATTGCGCGCAAAAATCGGGCCAAAGAGTTTGTGGTATCGGCCTGTGGAAACTGGGGAAACGGTGGGCGATCTGGGCATTTGGTCAATGCAGCACATCTTTAAAGATGAAAAGAAAAAAAATGATTTTCTTATTGCGAACGACAGTTAAATCACTTCAATACTCGAAAGTTCCATCTAAGCATGATATCTGTTTTTTAATAAATAAATGATACAAAAAATTCAAAATTATATGGAAATTACAAATATGAAGTACATAATCATTATGGATGATATTGCATTGTTTTACTTGGTGGAATAAATAATTTATATATGCTACTATCTCCAATATACTTTAGACACTGGACGCTTCCAGTAGAAATGTAATTATCAGTGCTCAGTTTGATACAACCGTAGAATCGCCAAAAAAAAGGTTAATGGGCTATGAGGGCACGCACAACATTTTTAAGGATTAAATGTGCCCATTAATCTCTAAGGGTAGAGCATCAAGTTAATTTCATTGACAACTAAGAAGAACTAATGGTTGCGTAGTATTCTTCGCCATGGTAAAACCTTCATTGTGAACAGCTAGGGAGCAATAGAGAAGACGGGAGAATTCAAAGGAGCAAAATTATAATAAATAATTATTAAATAATCAAAAATGTTATTGCTCTGCCCTAAAAACAAAATGGAGAAAAAAATATGGGTGAAACAAAACCCTTGATCTTCACGAGAGAAGCAACCGGTTTGGTCAGAGAATTTGGATTCTTGGATGTCCTCATCTTTGTCATCGCAACCCCCGCAGCATCTGGAGTTCTTTATTTCACAGTAGAGCGAGCCTTTGACTACCCAGGCGCCAGTGCAGCCTTAGCACACCTTCTAGGAGGCCTCCTTTTCATCCCAGTGGCGATTTGCCTTGGGCTAATGTCCGCATCAATGCCTAGATCTGGTGGCATGTATATCGCTGTAAGCCGAGTTCTAGGTCCACATATGGGCTTCTTGGGTCTATGGCTTCTGATTTTGGGCTATGCAATCGCCGTTGGTGTTCTAGGGTTCATTGTGACCACAATGTTCGGGTCATTTCTAATAACGGCTAATGTAGCAACTGGTTTGGGAAAAGCACTCAGTACCGCCGAAGGTGGGTTAATTGGGGGGATCATCTGGACTATCTTTTTCTGGGCAGTTGTGCTCATAGGCACAAGAACCACAAGGCTTGTCATACGAGTTTTGTTCATTATTCCTTTGATAGCAACGGCCATTGCGTTCTTATGGTTTGTTATCGTCGGACCCGGTGGCGTCGTTGCCCGATTCGAAAACGTCTGGGGCACTGGGGCTTTTGATAAAGTCATAAATACTGCACGAGCAAATGAATGGGAACCTGAGGTCTTCAGTTGGAGTAGCACGATTACGTTTATGGGTATTGTTGTGGCGTGGGCTTGGACCGCTTGGGAAGCTGTCACCTTTGTTGGTGGGGAAGTCAGAACTCCCCGAAGGAATCTGCTTTACGGAGTGATCCTAGGAGCTATCGGAGTCACGATCTTGTACAGTGCCATCAGTTGGTCCGTCATGCGCACCTATGGAGAATTCATAGCTGCATACGATTTCCTTCGGGACAATGGCCTCTCAGAAGGAGTCTTGGGACCTGGAGTTGATATTCGAGCATCAGTACCCTTTTATTTCATCTCTCTTGTTGGCGGCGGACTGGGGGCCATAATAGCAATCGGCATTGCTTTATGGTTTGCAAATAGCATACTTCCGGTTTTCTTTGCTTGCTCTAGAAATTTCTTTGCCTTAGGTTTTGACCGGGCATTTCCCGAGAAACTTACTGACATCGACGTGAGAGGAGTCCCAGCATGGTCCGCTCACATCACAGGTATCATTGGAATAATTGGAGTGCTTTTGACGTACTTTGATATTGGAGCCATCTTAGCCGTTCTAAACTTCACAATGTTCTTTATTTTCTGGTTATTTGGAATCGCTGCGATGCTATTCCCCTACATCCGACCAGCCATGTACGAAGCCTCGCCAGTAAAATATGAGATCGCTGGGGTGCCGGTAGTAACAATCACCGGCGCGTGGACCTTCTGCCTTGGACTGTTCTATGTTGTTTTGAGTTCGATGTTTGATTTCACTATCCAATCGCTCATTGCAGTTATCGCTTTGACGTTGATTGGGCTCCTTGCATTCGTTTGGAAGTATGCAAAGAACGTGAAAGAGGGTGTCGAGATCGATACGATCTATTCCCAGATTCCACCGGAGTAGAGAGAGTTAGTGAAAGACAATAAAGTCAAAACGAATGCGAAAAGTAAAAAAAGTCGTAGAAACGTGATCACCGTAAAAAGCTTCGAAATGTGAAAACAAGGTGTTCAAAGCAGAAACATACTCTCCTCAAAAATCTAAGACCCCAAATCCCTCCCTTCTCCTTTTTTATGGAAGAATAAAAATTCTTGTTCCAAAAAGGGTTATGATCACATAGCATACCACCTTTAGTAGTGACTAGCTATAAATCAATTTACAGATAATGTTTTAATACTCGGATAAGAGACCTTTTTCTTCAACCCACGCCTCCAAAGGCTTGGATTCTTTTGAAAAAACCATAAGTGGATCAGTTAAGTCGGTCATTACAATTCTTGATTTGTTGTACTCCATAGAACTGAAGAAACCCTTTAAAAATTAAAGATTACACCATGAATAGAATCCGCCGGAGGAATTTTCAACCCCGAATAGCACGAATAAGAGATTCAGTAAAATCTTTTGGTGATTATATGGTGAGAGTGTTTTTTTCGACAGATATACATGGCAGCACTGCGCTTATGTCAAAGTTGATCCGGGTTCCTATGTCTTACAAGGTAGATGTTCTGATGGTGTGTGGCGATCTTACAGGCAAAGTACTTGTTCCTCTAATAGAGAACCAAGATGGAACTTACGAAAGTCATTATCTTGAAGGAAAAACAATTCTCAAGACACAAAACGAAATAGAAGCATATGAGAAGCGTGTGTCCTCTACTGGAGCATACCCAATTAGTTGCACTTGGAATCAAGTAGAAGAGTTTCAAGGTAATCAGCGAAAAGTGCATGAAACAATGTTGAAAGCGATCCTCGCACGTATGAACCAATGGATGGAACTCCTTGTAGCTAAAATAGACACCAAAACGATCAAAACTATTGTGATGCCAGGTAATGATGACAGTTTCGAGGTGGATTCTGTAATTCAAATCTACAAAAATGATGGAATTATCTATCCTCTTGACAAAGTAATAGATATAGGGGGATTCGAGATGGTAAGTTTGGATTATGTTAATTTTACTCCTTGGGATACTCCACGGGAAACAAGTGAAAAAAATTTGGCGAAAAAGATTGAAAAGCTAGTTAACATGGTTTCAGTTCCCAATAAAGCGATATTCAATTTCCATCCACCGCCATATAATACACGTTTGGATTTAGCTCCAAAACTGACAAAGGATCTCAAGGTTGTTACTATAATGGGTCGTCCTATGATGATTCATGTTGGGAGCAAGGTCGTTAAAGCCGCGATAAAAGAATATCAACCCTTGATAGGATTGCATGGTCACATCCACGAATCCTTCGCTGATCAAAGAATTGATAACACTCCTGTTCTCAATCCTGGTTCCGAATATGAATCCAGCCTATTACGTGGGTTCATAATCGAGCTAACCACTGAAGGGGTAGAAAAATACTGGAAGGTTGAAGGATAGGCGCTCTTAAACATCGTACCAAATGAATGAAACCCGTTCTTCAATCCCAGCAGAACATGTACAGGCTCAGGGCTACTTTTTTTTGCTTGCTTGATCTTCTAATGGATTATATGTAGTTCCCGCTTCGGGGATTGCATACCATCTTTTTTTTTCCCCGATACGTGCTCGCATCTTCCACTTCCTAGATTTGGGTTCATTATCGATCGCTTTCTGCAATTGATTGAGCCGATCAATGATTGGCTTTTTATTATCCGCTTCGAGGTCATAGTCTTTGATGAATGCCCTCATCTTTTGGAGATTTTCTGTTACCGTACGCCACCAACCCCAATCTGTAGCCAACAGTTTTGTTATGACCCCAACGTTTATCATTTCTTGGTCATGGTCTGCAAGGTCGTGATCGAGGAACAAAACAACGACATCCTTGATGTCTTTTTCTGTTAATTCAACCACTTGAAGTTTTGTGAGAATAAGCTCCGCTAGGGGAATAGTCAGATGGTTTGGATCTGCTTGAAGCCTTTTTTTATCAAACCGCAACATATGACACAGTTCAAACTGGTCAAAGAAGATTTCTACCTCAAATCCCTCTGGACTATAGAAAATCGCACGCTTTTTAGCATTGATCGCATTAAACATTTTATGCCCGACATAACTGAGTTCTTCTTCAAAAAATCGTTTGATTTTGCTATAGTCTTTCTTTAAGGCTATTAAATCAAAGTCTCCATAAGTCCTTGAAAGGGCTTTATGAGTTGCGTATTCGCTGTGGAAACCGACAGCGATGCCCCCAAAAGCTCTTAACACCAACCCTTTTGATTTTGCTAAATCTATTATCCTTCTGGCTTCTTCTTCCAGCGTAGTCATTTCAAGTGGTTCCTTTTTTTGGAGTTTTGTAAAGCAGACTCATGTTAACCATAGGGGTCTTCTTTGCGGGACTTAAGTAATACACAGTACGCGTATCTGATAAGATACACATATATACTCTATATATATGTTTTTTCAGTATATAGTCGGTCTGAGTATTATTTCAGGTGATCAAATATACCATTTTAATCTTGAATTGTTAGAATATGAATTACTGACTAAAGAGTTAATGTACTCTTAAAATCTCCGTTAATTACGCCTTAAATCTCCATGAGGAAGTGTTAGGGGAGTTTTATATCATAAAAAGCGCTAAAGGATTGGTTTATCTGTCTTTCAAGTGGGAACTCTCCGCTTGAAGGAAGTACTAATAATAAAACCTCACATCTTTTTCTATATCCAAAGCAGGGATTGAAAAAACCCTGTGATATTTAATTGAGCTCGTAATTCATCAAGCGGATTACAACTTTAAAAACTTCTATAAAGATTTCAGCTGGTTCAAGTATTTCTAGCTTATTCCATGTTATGCATAATCACTATTGTAATATGTTCGAAAGCTCTAAACCTAAAGCAGGTGTCTAAATGACGGTTAGAACGGCTGAAGAATACCTGAATGATATACGAAGGATGAAGGTAAGGGTCTTCCTTAATGGAAAGCAGATCGAAAACCTCTTGGACAATCCAGTTACCCGAAGTGTGGTTAATGCTACCGCGAAGATCTATGAGTTGGCAAATGATCCTAGATATGAGGAAATAATGACCGCTAAATCTCATTTATTTGAGAATGAGAAAATCAACCGAGCCAATCACCCTTGCAGAAGTATAAAGGACCTCGAATTACGATTGGAAATGGCCCTTCTCACCGCTCAAGCTCTTGGAACCTGTAATTATAGATGTCCGGGCTCTGATGCTATTACTGCTCTGTCCAGCACAACTTGGGAGATAGATAAAGAACTTGGAACCAACTATCATGATCGCTTTAATCGCTTTCTTAGGATGGTTCAACTTCAAGATCTTGTTTGTAGTGCAGGCCTAACGGATGCAAAGGGGGATCGATCCAAAAGACCTACAGAACAGGAAGACCCTGACGTTTACATCCGCATTGTGAAACGTCGAGATGATGGTATCGTAGTAAGAGGCGCGAAGCTCCATCAAAGTGGAGCTATAGCAGTTAACCACACATTGGTCTTGCCTGGTCGCGCACTTAGACCAAATGAGGAAGATTATGCCGTATCTTTTGTCGTCCCAAACAGTTTAAAAGGTCTTACCTATATCGCACAATGGACTCCCTTCAGCGCAGAACGAATGATGACAGAAGATTGTGCTGAACTCGGAAATCCGCAATACGGCGTGCGAGAAACTTCCATGGTCATTTTTGATGACGTTTTTGTGCCATGGGAAAATGTCTTCATGTGTGGTGAAACCGCCTATGCGGGAAAATTGATAGCCCGTTTTGCGCGCATCCACCGCATGAATTGTGGTGGGGCTTGTAAAGTTGGGTTTGCGGATCTCATCATCGGGGCAACAGCAGGGATCGCCGAATACCAAGGAATAGAAGGCACACCCAAGATTCGCGAAAAGCTCGTGGATATGATGAAAATCAGAGAAGCCGCCTATGCAATTGCTCTCGCCGCAGCCTTGAAAGGAAAAGAGGATCCTCCAAGGAGTGGTATTTGGTTTCCCAACGACATGTATGGAAATGTTGCCAAATTGGTAGTTGCCGATGGTTTTTGGGAGCTAATGAAGGTGGCAGGTGATATCGCAGGTGGCTTAGTAGTTACAATGCCATCTGAGAAGGAGTTGACGAATCCAGAGACACGAGATTACATAAAAAAATATCTCAAATCTGTAGTGCCAGCGGAAAAACGGATGCGCCTGATAAAATTTCTGCAAAATTGGACCGCTGGATTGCATGGACCGGGGACATGGCATGGGGCGGGGTCTACTGCGGCCCAAGAGATTTCTATTGCACGTTTAACCGATTTTAAAGAAAAAAAGAAACTTGCAGAAGAGCTTGCTGGTATAAAAGACTAGTCAACAGAAAAATTTGTTCGTTGTGGAATAAATTGAGCGAATTTTCTCCTCCATGCCTTTAACCGACTTAAATCAATGGGACAGATTCTTTCATCCTTTCTTCTTTGCAAAAACGGTCATTACGTTTTGTATGGAGTTATAGTGGTGAGGATACTCCGAGTTCTTCGAAGGTATGGAGGATTGTCCACGCGGCCAATGAAATTTGTGGGGGACCATACTTTTGCATGTATGTGCTGTAGGCTTCTCTTGCTTTTGCATAGCTTGTCGTCTTAATCAGCAAGGTATATGACCATTCACTCGATGGGATGAACACTCCCTTGAAGTCAATATCTTCTATTTCTTCGCATACGCCTTTTAACCGTTCCATAAATTCCGTAAACTCTTCCAGGGTTCCGGTCCATCTAAAGTTATATAGAATTAGCAAGAACTTTCACCTCCTTTTACTGGTGTAACTGGTTGTTCTTATTATATAAAATTTTAGTCGATACTTCCATTATGGTTAACTGTAACTAATTGGTAGATTATTGATGTGCCTTTCTCGTCCCTAATAGTTCCCATTCNNAATCAGTGAACTCCCCAATCTTTATAACACTTTCAATTGTCCTCAATCTATAGATTTCTGTGTGTTCTCGCGTAAAAATCCTAAAAGGTAGTTTTGATGAAAAAGAGAATTCAACCGCATCTGATGTTGGGAGAGGGAGATGTTGAACAGATCAGTTTCTTGAGTGGGGATCCTGACCGTGTGCCCTTAATTGCATCCTTTCTTAAAGATGCCGAAGAGATTGCACGGCATCGAGGATTAGTTTCTTTTAAGGGGTATACCCCAAGAGATGTTTGTGTGACAGTTACGACAACTGGCATGGGCCCATCATCAACTGCAATCGTGCTAGAGGAGCTTAGGCGCTTGGGGGGGAAGATTTTCATTCGGATTGGAAGTTGTGGGGGATTACCCTTAAAGGTTAAAACCGGTGACCTTGTAATACCATTTGCTGCGGTTAGAGATGAGGCAACTAGTCTTACCTATGCTCCACGTATCTACCCAGCCGTAGCGACTCCTGAAGTGTATTTGGCACTCACAGACGCTTGTCGCCAAAGAGCTATCCGATTCCATGCGGGATTGGTCTGGACAACTGCAGTCTATTACCAATTTTCAGAACCAGATGCCTTCAAATACTGGCTAAACCGGCGAGTGATGGCGGTGGAGATGGAATCATCGCTTCTCTTTACTTTTGCTCAAGTTTATGGCCTTGCTGCAGGATCTATCTTAGCATGTGATGGAAATCTCAATGTGGATCCTAAAGGAGAATTGGAAACCGCTGAAACTGAAGCTGGAGAGTTACATCCTGATCTAAAAAAGGCTATTGCCCAAGAGATCAAAGTAGCGATAGATGCCGTCGACTGTTTGAAACTCGATCAATAAATTAATATCAGTAACATGTCGCTTCCTATAAAATCCTAGACTTTGTAAATCCCTCGTATATGTTATGTTACACCAAATTTATGCTCTGTCTGGCTCCGGGCTATTTTGCTGTTCAATGTTTCAGGAACTGTGGCGAGAATTGGAATGCGCAAGAGCACGTCAAGTATTACAGGAAATAGAAATACAAAAGCGGGGTTGATGTGTGTCCAGATTAAACCCCCTATTAAAGGCGCCGGAATTGTAAACAACCCTTGGAACAGCCCTACAACCCCCATCCAACGGCCCATTTGATTAATTGGTACAAGTTCTGAAGTCATGGTCTNNTAGGAGCTAGGATGAGCATTAAATTGGATGCATAGTAAAATGGCGTAATGATATAGATTATTTTCTTTCGGCCGAATCGATCAGCCAGGTGGCCGATAGGAATTCCTAGGAAAATCTGTATAAGGGCAATTGCTGAAATCATAAGGCCTAGCGTATACTGGTCAGCTCCCTTAAATTCGTGTGCAAATACGGGAGTATAGGGCATTACCATAATGTAAGGCATCCATATCAACCCTGAAACAAGAAGCCATCGTTTAAGCACCGCCTTGCCGCCAAATATCTCTTGAAAATCCTGTATGAGGGTTTTTTTTGGCTTTAGCTTGTGTTGATTGTTTTTTGCTTGGATAGAACCCTTAAACTGTAATATTATAAAAATAAAAATCGCCCCGTAGACGAGAAGTTGGATCCAGTAGATTGAACGAATCCCTTCGAAGGTGAGCCCCCCAAACATCGTAACAAGAAAGGATCCAAGCACGGGTGCTAGAACCATCGCAATTGATGCTGTGAAATTGCAGAAATTCTTTCCTATGGCTCGATCTAGGGTATTCAAGGAACTTGCACATACTACCCCACACGCAGTAAAAGCTAATCCCATAGCAAGAGCATAAAGGATCATTGCTGTTAAAATAATCTGCCAGTTATTAGCAAGTGCATAGATAAGGGGAACAAATACAAAAAGTCCTACCCCAGAAAGAAAAACCCAACGTAAATTATAGCGATCTGTCAACCAACCCACTGGTGTGGCAATTAGTGACCGGCATATCATGTAAATGGTATTCAGGAATCCCAACTGCACCGCATTGGCACCTAACATCATTATAAAAATCGAATCATAGGGTTTACTTAGTTGAAGAGAAAAACTGTTTAACGTATTTTGGG
>JABAOC010014226.1_pt3 | contig 14587 bp, 16 predicted proteins | sample 7062161 | NCBI WGS metagenome assembly JABAOC01 (sample SAMN14538625, study PRJNA623070) | marine sediment metagenome | biome: marine biome [ENVO:00000428]; feature: marine pelagic biome [ENVO:01000023]; material: deep marine sediment [ENVO:00002113] | place: India: Gulf of Khambhat ... | reverse complement strand
ATAGATCAGAAAAGTCAGGAAACTCCAGAATTGTGAAGGTTGGGAATTCCCAAGCACTTTTGGAACTGAAGCAGGGAAGAGAAGTGGAACATTTGTGGCTGAGTTTTCGGGCATTTTTGTGTAATCACTTTCCCTTTTGACCCTCAGAGAAGGATTGCTTCTTTAAGAAAACTTATAAATCTTAAACAGTTAAAACGTTTTCGATCCTAGGCATCAAAATTGCCCCAAACAAAATGCGCAGATTGACCTGATCATGTCCTCTGTGACTCGTGGCTGAAAAAAACATTGCAGAGGTTGAGAACGGGACGGGGGCTGGGAAATCCTTTGGAGGCACCTCGAATCATGGGAAATATGCCGCAAACAGATACCACTTCGAGAGAGAATGGAATCGAAATCCCTTCGAAGCCCAAGCGTGTCAGGCGGATCTGCTTGAAGTGTGAACAGGCGTTCCTTGCAAAGGGCAGATTCAACAGAATTTGCCCACTATGTCGAAGGACGAATAGAGAAATTAACTCGGACTGCCTTGAGATAGAGGTCCATTGCCAGGAGTGGATTGACCAGTGGGCATAACAGCAATAGATTTCAAATCTAACGCGTCACAAGGCCAAAGAAGAATCATGCATTTTCGTAACCCCTCGGGTTACTGGATTGCCAGCGCCATGTGTCGGAACACATTTCATTGATGCCTCTTTCTGCTGACCATCCCAATTCTCTACCAGCCTTTGATGGATCCGCATAGCACGAAGCAACATCGCCCGGACGACGACCTACGATCTTAAAGGGTATCTTTTTCCCTGAGGCTTTTTCGAAAGCTGATACCACCTCAAGAACGCTGTATCCTCGACCGGTGCCGAGGTTATAAGTGGCAACACCAGGATTCGACTTGAGTTTCTCCAGGGCCTTAATGTGACCCATTGCAAGGTCAACGACGTGAATATAGTCCCTGATACCCGTGCCGTCCTGTGTGGGATAATCATTTCCGAACACAGAGAGATCAGGAAGCCTTCCGACTGCCACCTGGGCGATGTACGGGACCAGATTGTTCGGAATCCCATTTGGGTCCTCTCCGATCCGACCGCTAGGATGTGCACCTACGGGGTTGAAATAGCGCAACAGGAGGATGTTCCATGCCTGATCAGAACAGTGAAGATCCCGGAGGATCTGCTCGATCATAAGTTTCGAGTGGCCATATGGATTTGTTGGTTTCAGTGGAAAATCTTCTTGGATCGGAACCGCATGTGGGTCGCCGTAAACTGTTGCAGATGAACTGAAAACTAGGTTTTTGACGCGATGTTTTGCCATGACTTCGCACAGCCTCAGTGTTCCCGCGACATTGTTATGATAGTAGCGCAGAGGAATCGTTACTGATTCATCAACCGCCTTGAGCCCGGCAAAATGAATCACAGCATCGACCGAAGAGCCACGAAAAACAGTGTCTAAAGCCTCCTTATCGACTAGATCCACTTTGTGAAACTGAAGCGTCTCTCCGGTAAGTTCCCGAACCCGTGTCAAAGATTCTTCCTTGCTGTTGGAGAGATTATCGACCACGATGACGTCATATCCTGCCTGCAAAAGCTCAAGGCAGGTATGGCTCCCGATGTAACCTGCCCCACCGGTTACGACTATTCTCATGACCCTTCCTCGCCAATATGATGAAAATCGGAGCCTGGAGAACGGTTGCTTTCAAGAAAACCGAACAAGTGCCAGAGCTACTCAGTCAGCCAATGCCTCTGGATCAACACGCCGTCAGAACTCCACCGAGGATCTCCCCGATGATCATAAAGAGCCCAACCCCCGGCTGCCCATTCGGTTGCATCAGCTCTCACAGAAAAAAGACCAAGCCCATTGGGAATCGTTGAATAGGTAAAATACCTCGTTTCTGATAAATCCACCCCATAGTTTCTGAGCTCGTTATGATCTGCAGCGTAATACGCATTGTTCTTCATATAATGAAAGGCCTGGGAGTGAATGATCTGTGGCAGGACGCTATAGATCTCCATGCATCTCGATTCTGATCCGTACTCTGAGGCAATAATTGTCCCCGCCCCGATAAGGATGGCCACGATATTCACGACGATCAGTAATTCAATGATGGTCAGGCCTTTTTCGAACCTCTTATTTTTCATGCCCGGATAAATTGCAATTAATGTGCCTACAATTTCTTACGAATTTGAGTCATTTACCGTAAAACAGCGGAAAAGGTATGCATTCGGATGGTAATATTTTTCACAAACGATCGGTAATCCCTTACATCACGTCAATTAATCCTTTCCTGTCTCAGAGAAAATGCGGGGCCGGCGTCCTGCTCGCTGAAGTTCTTCAAGCGGATGGCCAAAACTTGGCTCACCTGATCTTAGCCTGGATTTCCAATTCAAGATGATATGCGCTGAATAGAGCTGACCCCAATCGCTTGTTATTTCTGTCGCAAATCGAAAGGGTGAAGGTCCAGCCCTCCCACCTTCCACGCCCTTACCGTTGACTTTTTTTTTGCTGGCCAAGACCAAAAAAAACCCTAATCCCAGTGTCAGAAAGGGACAACATGGGGTTATTTGGGCTTGCTTGGGCTTACATAACTAGTTAAAATGATTAAGCGTCAATCCTTTTGAGATTCAGTGAGGAAATCCGTGCTTCAACTGCTTTTGAGCCTGGTCGTCCTGAGCTGCCTCGGAGCTGGCTTGGCTTTTTTGTTGGAAGTCGCTGATTCCTATTTAGGCTTCTACGGTGATTGCGAAATCAATATCAACAAGGGGGAAAAAGATCTAAAGGTTCAAGGTGGGGAAACGCTCCTGTCCACGCTCATGGAGCAGGGGATTTTTGTCCCCTCTGCCTGCGGGGGAAGGGGGAGTTGCGGTTATTGCAAGGTTAGGGTCCTCGAGGGGGGAGGGCCCTTGCTACCCACTGAAACGCCCTGGCTGGAACCTGATGAAGTCAGGGACCATGTCCGTATTTCTTGTCAGATCAAAGTCCGTGGGGACATGGACATTGAAATCCCTCCTGAGCTTTTTCTCATTCGGGAGTTCCGGTCACAGGTGGAGAGCATACGGAATCTTACCGATGAGATAAAGGAACTCCGGCTCCTTCTCACCAACTCTGATTCGATCACTTTTAAGGCTGGACAGTATATCCAATTTCAGGTTCCTGAGTATGAGGAATGTCCGGAATCGGTCTACCGGGCCTACTCGATCGCTTCACCGGCCTACGAACCCGATGCGATTAATCTAATTGCCACAAAGGTTCCCGGGGGATTGGCCACGACTTATATCCACGAGGTTTTAAAGGAGGGGGATGAGGTTATCTTTAATGGTCCCTATGGGGACTTCTATCTGCGCGACTCTGACAGAGAGATCTTTTTTGTGGCAACCGGTTCGGGACTGGCTCCAATTATGTCCATCCTTTATCAGATGGCAGAAGAGAAGAATCCGAGGAAGGCGACCCTTGTGTTTGGTGAACGACATAAAAAGGATCTCTTTTATGTGGAGGAGATTGAGGCATTCAAACAGCGGGTTCCTCATCTGGAGGTTATCCTCACCCTGTCCAGACCCGAGGAAGACGACGTCTGGAAAGGAGAGAGAGGCCGTGTAACGAATGTCCTAGAAAAGATCATCAAGAACGGGGATAACAAGGAAGCATACCTCTGTGGGCATCCGGCTATGGTCGAGTCTTGCGTGGAACTGCTGGTCAAGAAGGGATTCCTAGAAGCGTTGATCTTCTTCGATAAGTTTGGTTAATTTTCCATATGAGAGCAAACGGAAATGAGCACCAGACCTGTGAAACAAAGCCCTGGCTTTGACAAGATCGAACGAAATATGAGACCCATGTGTCTATGTCAGTGGGGCTTCCTCGGCTATGACCGTCGAAAACTCGTCGAGATTCTGACTGATGATCAGGGCACGGTTAACTCCCTGGGTCTAAGCCACGAAATGATTGCCAATCGGCTACAGGAGATCACTGCAAAAGCGAGGCAAGGATTGGGCGACCCCGTGGTCGTGGATGACAAATTCGACGTGGAAGTCTACGAAGTCCGGGGAAAGATTCCCTGTCCCTGGGGCCACCCCGGCCTCTACCGGAAATCTCATGTCAAGCTTGAAAGAATAGAGACCGGCGAGACCCTGATCTGGTCCGATTTGGGAATTCACCTCATTGAGGAGCACGGGTTCTATCAGGGGCGAGGGAGTCCCTACCGCTTGGAGCCTGCCGATATTAAGAGAATTCTGGAACTGTAACACGCCCTTCGAATATCCCAACTTAGCTTCCCCCAGGCGATGCATGTGGAAATTTCTAAGCTGTGGATTTGTTATGTGGGCCGTGGTTTGCGTCCGGAGACACAGATGTGGGATATGAGTTGGGGGATGTGAGCTAGAAAACACGAATGGTGGGTATGCAGGATCATGAAAAGGAAAGCTAAAGTCCGAAGTACGCTGATTTTACATCCGGGTTGTCCATAAGGTCCTGCGAGGTTCCCTCCAATACGGCACCCCCGTTCTCAAGGATATATCCGTACTGAATGATTGGAAGGATGGGTCTGGCATACTGCTCAGCGATGAGTATGGTGATCCCGGTCTGCTCATTGATATCCTTGATTGCCTGGGCAAGCATCGACTCTACCAGTGGGCTTAATCCCAGTAGAGGTTCATCAAGCAACAGGAGCTTCGGCTGGGCCATGAGGGCCCTCCCAATGGCCAGCATCTGCTGTTCGCCTCCGCTGAGGAAGCCCCCCTCCCTGCCCTTCAGCTCTTTAAGGGCTGGAAATATCGTGAAGACATACTCCAATGTTCTCCTTGCCTGCCCTCTGCTCGCCAGGTAGCCACCGATTCTCAGGTTCTCCAATGCGCTGCTTTCGGGGAAGATCCTCCGCCTCTCTGGGCAGAGGATGATACCTCTCCTGGCCCTTCGGCTGGGCTTCATGTGAATGATGTCTTCCCCGTCGTAAAGAACATTTCCGAGGACCGTGATCCTTTCACCGCCTCGCATCTCTTCTTTCTTTTTGATGTCGAGCATGATCCCCGAGATGGTGTACATGAGTGTCGACTTGCCTGCGCTGTTTGCACCCAACACGCCTGTGACGGCACCTTCGCGGCATTTCATGCTGATATTGTTGATCGCCAGGGCGTTCTCATAGAAGACCATGAGGTTTTTGATCTCCAGCACGAGGCTCCCTCCAACCCTCAATAAGCTTCCCGGGCATTACCACGCTCGGTGAATCGGATCACCCTTTGTCCTTTGCGATTCTCCGTCTCTCCTCATCCCTGATTTCTCGTCTTAAGAGCTTTCCAACCTTTGACTTCGGCAACATGTCTCTGAATTCTATGTACTGTGGGATTTTATAGGGGGCGAGTTTTTCTCGGCACCATTTTAGAAGCTCGGATGCGTCGACCCCTCTCGCGTCTTCCTTCAGAACCACCATCGCCTTAATGCGCTCCCCGACCCGGTCATCAGGTATACCGACAACACATGCGCCAATAACCGTCGGATGGTCCTGTAAGATCGCCTCAATCTCTGAGGCAGAAACCCGGTACCCTTTGTACTTGATGATATCGGCGGATCGCTCTATGTAATAAAGCTCCCCTCTCTCATCCTGTCGGATATAGTCTCCCATTCGGTAGTAGAGCTTCCCATCGAGTTCCACGTAGGACCGTGCGGTCTCCTCCGGCTTTTTCCAGTAGTTCTTGATTGTATAATCGGACGTCACCAATAACTCTCCCGTCCCCCCTGCCGGCACCGGTTCCAAAGTATCGGGGTCCACGATGATGCACTCTCTGCTCTTGAGGGGGAGTCCAACCGACATCGGCTCGGGTTCCTTGTCCAACCGGCTATAGGTGACATGACCTGCTTCGGTGGAGCCATAGACTTGGTAAATCGATATGCCGAAATTCTCCTTCCATCGGTTGTACACCTCGAGGGGCAGAACATCACCACCACAGTAGCAGTAGCGAAGGGAGCTCAGATCGTAGCGGTCTAACCGGTCATTCTCGAGAATCATCCGATACAGTGCAGGTACGCCGAGGGACCATCTGACCCGATATCGCTGTATGGCTCTCAAGATGGCATCGATCTGAGGAACGGGCATCAAGATCGTGGTATTGCCGTAGTTTAGCCCTATGGCCATAAATAATCCCAAGGCCATAATGTGAAAGAGAGGGTTTACAGCGATATACGTGTCTCTTCCCTCTTCGATGTGTCCTTCCAGGACCTCATCCATGATGTCATTGACGTAGGAAACCATCCCGATGTGGTTACCCGGTACCCCTTTTGGGAAGCCGGTGGTGCCGCCAGTGTAGAGAATATAGGAGAGATCCTCCCATGGATCGATTTGAACCCCTGGAGGGGAGGGTGGGGCCTTCAGTAGATCCCCAAAAACGTAAACATTCTCATTCCTCTTTACAGTCCCCTGGGGGGTCTTGTCGAAGAGGACACCGACGGTGCGCTTCCAGATCGGGAGCAGATCAACGAGGTTCGTGACGATGGTCCTTTTCAGGGAGCTCTGGCGGAATATCTCTGCCACATAACAAAAATTGGTATCCTGGCAAATAATCGTCGTGGCACCAGAATCATTGATCATGTATTCAATTTCATACGACGTATAGATGGGGGATATGGGGACTGCTACGGCTCCAATTTTCTGGATCCCAAGAAAAGCGATAACCCACTGGATGCAATTGGCAACGTAAATCACCACCCGATCGCCCTTCCGCACCCCAAGGTTACTCAGGGCGTTGGCAAATCGGTTGCTGAGATCCCTCAACTCGCCATAAGAGAACCGCTGACCCAGAAAGACGACGGCAGGCCGATTGGGATATCGCTCACATATCCGTTCAAATCTCGTGAAGGTATATTCCTCTTCTTTACTTCCCACTTCGTTCCGTCCTTCAATGTCTTAAATCGCTGTGGAAGAGGTGGTTCCCAATGGTTTTTGCCCGTGGTCCGTTGTCCGTAGCTCGCAGCATAAGAACATAATCTATACCTCCTGCCTTTTCGGCCTAAGCCAGTGACTTCTCAGAGCCGAGGTAGGCTTGTTTCACCTGCTCATCTTCCATGACCGCTTCTGGGACGCCCTCGGCGATCTTTTCTCCGAAATTGAGCACCATGACCCGATTGGCAACCCGGAAAAGCTCCCTCAGGCGGTGTTCGATCATGACCAGGGTGATCCCATCCATCTGGAGTTTCTGTATAAGTGGAACCATACTTGCGATTTCACTCATACTCAGACCCGAGAAGACCTCGTCGCAAAGAATGACCTCGGGCCTCAATGCGAGGCAGCGGGCGAGTTCGAGGCGCTTCAAATACCCCGTAGGGAGGCTGGATGCCAATTTATAAGGAACGAATGAGTCGCGCTCAAAGCCGATCTCCTCCAGGATATCGATCCCGACCGTATCCCGGTCGCCGAGTTTGCCACCCCCCCGCCATCCACCGGTTCGTCTGGCCCGGGGAGAAAAGAGCGGTACGACCAGATTCTTGAACGCAGGCAAGCTGTAATAGGGCCTCATGATCTGGAAAGTCCTGGTGATCCCAAGGTTGGCGATCTTGTGAGGCGCTCTGCCCGTGATTTCCCTGTCCCTGTAAAAGACCTTGCCAGAATCCATCCGTATGAAACCTGTGATACAATTGATGAGTGTGGTTTTTCCCGAGCCATTGGGACCGATAACCCCAAAGACCTCGCTCTCAGACACCGAAAAACTGAGGTCCATCAGTGCCTGGACTCCCCCGAAGGCTTTGTGGACATCTTCGACCCGGAGGATCGGTTCTGACCTCATACCTTTACCCATCTTTCAAACTGATGATATTTCCGCTGGGCGTAGACCATGAATCCCTCGCTTCTGAACACGATGAAAACCGTTAGAATGACCGCATAAAAGGCGATCCTGAGGGTACCGACGCTCCGTAGGAGCTCCGAGATGGGGACCAGGATAAAACAACCCAGAACCGGTCCTACCAATGTCCCGCCCCCACCAATGACTGTCGCCGCAATGGGTAAGATAGAAAAATCGAGAGCGAACTGCGAAATGCCTGCCCACATATACACATGAGCCAAATAAGCACCACTGAGGCAACCAAGTCCAGATGCAATGAAGACGGCGATGGACTTATAAAGGGTTATGCTGAGCCCAGATGCCTTGACCGCCTGATCATTGTCCTTTACACCGCGAAAAACCAACCCAATATCCTGATTGACCAACCTCCTCAGGCCAAAAAGGGAGAGGATGACCATCACAATAATGAGATACTGTTCCGTCCATCTACCCGGGAAGCTCGCTACCCCGAGAATCCCTTCGGTTCCTCCGAAGATGTTCAATGCCTCAATAATTCTCAGCAAAACCAAGGGGTACATGAGGCTCACAATGGCAAAATAGACGCCCCTGAGACGAAGGGCGGGTAGGAGAAGAACGGTGCAGAGGATCGCTCCAGCTATGGTCGCAATGGGTATGGTGAGGATTATGGGTAGTTTAAATGAAGTATTGAGGATTGCGGCGAGGTACCCCCCGACTCCGACATAAAGGGCCCCACCCAGGGAGACCAATCCCACGAAATGGGCCAAGAAATCGAATCCCAGGGTAAGCAGTGCATAAATGCATACGTAGGATATGACCCTTTGCCAGTAGGCCGTCGGCATAACAAGAGGCAGGAGAAGCATCCCCAAGATCAAGGCAAGCCTGGGCACCAGGAGATAACTCATCTCTTCCCAGGATGAGATGGCATAGATACCCTCGGTCCGTACCTTGATACCCCGGTCCAGTCTTTCCTTACGTCTCTCTTCCCTCTCCATCTTCCTAAACCCGCTCCTCCAGTTCCTTTTGCCGACCAAAAAGACCAGAGGGCCTCAAGATCAGGGTGATGATAATCGCCAGAAGGGCGACCACCATACGGAAGTGAGATGCAATATAGGCATCGGTAATGATTTGAGCAAATCCGATCATAAAGGCCGCAAGCACGGCGCCAACCCAGCTGCCGAGGCCGCCCACAATGCAGACCGCGATAGCAAGGATCAAGACCCTGTAGCCAGCTTCCACTACGATATTGCCAAGCGGTAAGATAGCGACCGCCGCCAGTCCAGCCAGAACAGACCCAAGCGCCATGGCAATCAGGGCCATGAGATCGGAATCAATACCGAGCATCATGGCGGCTCTTTCATCCTGGGCCATTCCCCTGAGGGCCAGGCCGATTCGGTTAAAATGAGTGAAAAGCCAGAGGAAAGCGACGACCACGATCCCCATTCCCACCATGATAACTCGCTGGAGATCAACGGGGACCCCGAAGATCTCAATACTTCCCTCGATGAATGGGGGAAGGGTATAGGTCATCCCCTTGAACCCCCTCCAGCGTAACCCTTCCAGTATGGCCAGGCCTATGGCATAGGAGGCGATAATCTCAGAGGTTGCCATGCCCCTGACCCGGATCAGAACAAATTGATAGATAGCGGCACCTACCAGACCCGTGATAACGAGGGATAGGAGGATTCCTGGGAGGTAGGGTAGGCCGAGGAGGTTGACGAAGCTCCAAACGATGAACCCCGTTATCACATACAGGGCACCATGAGCAAAATTCGGCAGTCTACTGATGCCGTAAACGAGCGTGAAACCGATGGCCATTAAGGCCAGGGAGAAGCTGTTGATCGTTCCGTAAACCAAGATATCCATATGATTTACCGAATCATTCCATTCCTGCTACCTCATGAAGGAACAGAAACATTTCCAGGAGAACCCAGAAAAAGGGGAGGGGTAAGCCCCTCCCCCCTCTGCGAACAAACTGGGTCGAGACTTCACAGATGCAACATGAGTCCTACTGCATCCAGGGCGGGAGTTTGATCTCTCCCATGGCAATCTTGGGCGGGAAAACCACAATCCGCTTCCCTGCCTGCCATTGGAAAATGGTCCCCACTGCCCCCTCGTTCGGGTCAAGGCTGGGAACCACCTGGTGGCTCTTGGGATCGAATTTTATTCTTCCGTAGACCCCCATCAGATCGGTTCCCTCGAGAGCAGCAACGACCGCGTCAGCATCAAGGGAGCCGGCGCGCTCGATAGCATCCTTGAGGACATAGGGCCCCATATAGCTGGTTGAGGTTCCATATCCCTCAGGTTCGATGTTCCATCTCTTTGTGTAGGCTTCGAAGAACTTCATCGTCCACGAGGTGGCATTGGAAGGGGCATTGCCCGCATTGACCACATTGGCCAGGGTGTACTCCCCTTTTCCTTCGGTCGCCTCCCAAAAACCCGGCTGCTCCGCCGCAGCGATGATCGATCCAAAGGGCAGTGCGGGAATCTTCAGATCATACCACTGTTTGAGGAGGATAGAGGTTTCCGGCATGTCCATCCAGATCAGGATGATTTGAGCCTTTTCCCTTTTTGCCTTGAGGAGGCCCATAGAGAAATCGGTCGTCCCGGTGGGGTAGACCTCTGGCTCTCCCAGAACCTCCCAACCCTTTCCCGTCATAACCTTTGCAATGATGCCGCCTCCAGTTCGGGCATGGGCAACGTCCTGAATCATGATGAACAGCCTGTTGAGGCCGTATTTTTTCTCGATAAAGAGGAGACTTGGGACGATTTCCCCACCGACCATCCATTTCGCCTCGCCGGTGATTCGAAATAGGTATTTATACTTTTCATAATCCTCGGCGACTCTGGCATGATAGCTTGGAGTTAGGACGCCCGTCGTCAGGATGGAGATCTTCTTATATTTGGCAAGCAAATCCATGGCTGCCAGAGCGGCTTCGGACCGGACAGGCCCGCCCAAAATAAAATCAGCCTTGTTTTCCAGAATGAGCTTCTCCACCACGAGCAGAGCTTCACTCACGGGTACTCCAGGCTCGAGATCGCGAGTATCGATGACTACCATCTCAAAAGGACGCTTCTCACCACCAACATTGACACCGCCTTTGGCATTGATTTCCTCGATCGCCAACCGCATGGCTCTCTCAGCATCCCAGCCGTACAGGAAGGACGTGGAAAGCGGCGCTCCGATCACGATCGGTTCAGCTGCGTAGACCACATGGCCTGAACATGCGATGAGAATCGCCACGGCAAAAACCGCAAAAAATACCAGCACTCTCCTTTTCATGTCTTCCCCCTTTGATTCAGTTTATAAACTAGCAATCAATCGCTCTATGGTCCACTGAATATGGATCATCTGTAAAATTTCCACTCCCATCGCAATCACCCTCACGTGCTTATGGAGGTTGATGGACGGAGTACGCTGTCACAACCAATCTTTCCACCTCCTTTCGTCACGATTTTCCCCTTCCCCCTATTCGATGAGAGGTTAGAAAGCATTCTTCTTCATGAAAGAAGGGGTTTTTCCCTTTCTTTGTCTCACGGACGATTACAGAATCAGGCGTGAAAAGATTAGCTCAAAATGACATTGAATTAGGCGGTGCCCATATTAACTGAATTCGATTTTTTTTTCAACAGGTTTATGGGCAGAGATCAAGGGCCGAATGACCTGGAAGGACTCCACTCTTGAACAAATGAACCCGCGAAGCGACACGCTCCGCGGGTTTAGGGGATTTCTTAAGCTCTTCTCAAGTAACTTCAAGTGAGGTCTTTTATGGAACCCTAGGCTAAGGTGCCCGCACCGTACCGTCTCCACCAAGATGAGGGTCATAGATGTTGACGATAATTCTCTCTCCCACTGGCCTTTCATAGAAAAAGTAGCCGAGCTTATTGGATAACATGAGATATCCCCTCACGGTTCCGTCGAGCTCGGTGATCTTGAGCGTCCTGTACCACTTGACGCTGGCATCGAATTCATCGACATATTTCTGGGGTGTGTCCATGCCAACCCGATCTACGAAGTAAGTGTAAAACAGGTCGACCTGTCTGTCGTCGTCAGGGATATCAAAAAGCACCGCGTGGTAAAGTGGGGCACTCCAGTAGACCGTCACGTTATAGGTTTGATCCGGTACGGGGGCCTCCTCGACCTTCACGGGGCTCTTCACGTGCTGGCATCCTGCGAGGATGAAAGTCGCGGCTGTGAATGCAAGCAGAAATGTTTTCTTGGTCATTTTATTTGCTCCTTTAGCTTGGACTTGTATGCTTTTTACAGTTAATTATGTATCAATCCTCCAATGAGTTCAAGACCGGCCCATCTCACGCAATGCTCTTAAACATGTTCTGGGGTGCTTTGCATACCGGGCAGGTTGAAGGTGCGGCTCCAGCGGCTACAAATCCACAGTTTGTGCAGAGATAGAATTCCTGATCCTCGACGTCATTTCCATCTTGAAGGGCTTGCAAGGCGTGCTTTAGCAGCCCGAAGTGAGCCCGCTCCACCTGTTGGATCCAAGTGAGACTCATCACAGCCTCTGTCCGGTCCTCTGTCTGGGCCTCTTTGATAAATTGCGGGTACATTCTGAAAAAGTCTTCCTCTTCTTCCTGTACAGCAAGTTTGAGGTTTTCCTCGGTCGAACTCACCCCTCCCAAGGCGTCGATCTGATTGAGAGCATGGACCGTTTCTCCCTCCGCCGTTGCCCTTAAAAGAAGGGCAATATTTCGAAAACCTTCATCCTCAGCCTGCCTTGCGAAAGCGATGTACCTCATGTAGGTTTCACACTCATCTTCGAAAGCCTTTTTTAGGTTCTCGTCTGTCTTTGACATCGAATTCTCCCTTCTGACTGAAAATTCCATATTGCTGTTTGATGCAGCCTAAAAGTAAATGAGACAATCATGAGTCTAACCTTCCCACCCAGATTTTTCATCCTATTTTATGGACAGGTTTCCGGGCGCTTTCAATGGACCGCAAACGCAAGTTGCTCAGAACCCTTTGACCGTTCTTTCACAGGTTTTTTGATCATAAATCTTAGGCGAGGCGGAAGAAATGGATCCACGGAGAGGGTGAATACATGATGATAGGGAAGATACACTATGACTAGGGACAGCTACGGTAGCACAAACTCTAGTTCAATGAAGGATCCGGGGGCGTAGAAGATCCGGGAGGGCGATTCCGTAGGTACCTATGAATGAGCGCGAGGTCTTCATCAAGGAGTCCTCGATACTGGAGCCCAACGCCCACTTTTTGCGCGTCTCGGATGACACGCACAGCCCCGCAGGCGAGTTCCAAAGGGGCTGCAGAACTTGGAATGCGGACAATCAGGCGGATTTCTGACTCGAGTTTCCAAGGGGAGCTGTGTCCGTTTGTGTAGGTCACATATGCGCCACCCCGGCTTATTTTCTCAACAAGGACTTCGGTTTGCTCAGTGACTTCCGGATTCTTTTGGATGATGAGGCGAGCAGGGAGAGAAACATCCTTCCTAGAGTGCTCCCTACGGTCTTGATGGGTGCGATCTTCTTCCCAGCTGACACCTTCCCTATTCAGGTAATCTGCGATGATTTTCTCCAGAAGAGAAGCAACTGACCTTCTGTCTCGACTTGCAGCAAAGTTGAGGGCCTTCCTCATTCCGGAAGTGAGTCGGAGTGAATAGATTCGCTCCTTTCTCGTAGGACGGAGGTAATACGTTTGCCCCACGATGTCAAGTTACTCCGCCGCCCATCGTCGTGGGGCATCAGGTTGTTGTCCGTTCATCATGGGGCGAGGCAGACCGATTCACCAATATCATTCCAACGGAGACGAGCGTGAGCGAAACGATCAAATTTGGCGTCATTATTTCACCCAAAAGGAGAGCGCCGCTGAGAAAAACTCCGACTATAGGGGTAAAGAAGGTAAAGGCGGCAAGGAGACTCACCGGATAGCGGTGAATCAGCTCAAACCAGATAAGAAGGCTCAGAAATGCATGAACGATGCATTGATAGACCAGCGAAATCCCCACAGCCGGTGAAAACCCATACCAAATCTGATCCTCCAAGGCGATGCTGAAAAGGAATAGGAGAGGCGCTGAAAAGGCGAGCTGGTAAAAAAGGGTTTGCACCGGAAGAACCCTTCCGGCAAGGAAACGTTTGATGTAAAGGGTGGTGCTCGCCCAAAGGACTCCCGCGCAAAGAAGGAGGAAATCCCCGACAAAGGTGCTCCCGGTTGTCTTTCCCCAACCTTTGGCAAAAAGGATAACGATCCCAAGGAAGGCTAGAACGAGGCCTGCCGCCTTCCAGGGGTTTAGCCGATCTGCGGGGAGAAGGAAATGAGCACCGAGGGCAACGAAGAAGGGATGGGTATAAACAAAGATGTATGAACGCGATGCCAATGTATAGTTCAGCCCGAGGTAAATGCAACCAAATTCGGCTCCGAACATTAGCCCGATCGCGAGACCATGCCAGACCAATGTGCGGTCAGGAAAAAGGGGAATCGTCTTGATCTGCATCCACAGAAACAGACAAAAGCCAGCGACTAGGGATCGGACAAAGGCCATAAAAAGAGGAGCTACCCCTCTGGCGCCTATCTTAATAGCAGCATAATTGCCCCCCCAAATCATGGCAAGGACGAGCAACATCAGAATTGGACCCCATGACAGTTGGGAACGCTTCATCATCGAACCCAGAAGATAGAGATGCAGACCGTGTGATGGTCGGGATGGTAATTGAACTCAGGAAGCTTGTCAATTCACTCGATTCTCGAAAGAGTGGAGTTTCCTGAGTTTTCAAAGCAAGAAGTTTGTAACCTTCTGATGTTTCACGACGATTTTGAATGTTTTGATTGGACCCTCATATCCCTT
>JABAOC010002363.1_pt1 | contig 14593 bp, 21 predicted proteins | sample 7062161 | NCBI WGS metagenome assembly JABAOC01 (sample SAMN14538625, study PRJNA623070) | marine sediment metagenome | biome: marine biome [ENVO:00000428]; feature: marine pelagic biome [ENVO:01000023]; material: deep marine sediment [ENVO:00002113] | place: India: Gulf of Khambhat ... | reverse complement strand
ATCCAGTATAAGCCTGGCAGTCGGAACCAGGCAAGTACTATGCCCAGAAGGACCATGTCAATCAGCCACGCGATGAACCTCTCACCCCAGCTCGCTAGGAAAAGTTCCCCGCCCAACTCCACTCTGGCACCGCATTTCGGGCAGAACTTCGACCCGCGGGGGATCTCCTCACCACAGCTATAGCAATAAGCCAAACTACACCACCAAAAAAAACCAAACAGCCGCTTACTTCGGTTGGCCTATCTTACTGTTCTTCTTTGGGGCACCTGATCTTTCCGAGTAGATCCTCGGCATCTGATGTACCCAGTTTAATTGTGTAAAGGTACCGGCTTGTCCTGAGTTTCAGCTTCGTCACTTCACCCAACCTCTTGACCAGGCACTTGGAGGCGCCATCCGCGAGTGCGAGGAACTCGTCGGGATCGAAGACCTCTCTGGGAATCTTGTCCACCTTCCAGCGTCTTCTCATTTGAACGGGGGCGCTGATAATAGGCTTTTCGGATCGAATCCCTGCCCTGGATAGGGCTGGTTGAACTTGGACATCTTCCTGTTTAGCCGGGAATCCATTGCATTAGATTTGGTATTGGAATCAGACCGTGAACTCGTCTCCCTCTTTGGGTGCCACGGCATTCATGTCCAGCTCGTCCCGCGCCCATTGTGCGAGGGAGTCGCAGTTCTCGGGCTCCCCGTGGATGACGTAGACATCGGGCTTCCCCTTCAGTCCCTTTAGAAGGGCTTCCAACTCGTCCTTGCCACTGTGGGAGGAGAAGTCGAAGCGGCGGACCTGTGCCTTGACCTCCTGCTCCCTCTCTCTGATCTCGAATCGCCCGGTCTCGAGAAGCTTAGCTCCCCTTGTGCCCGGTATCTGGTAGCTGACAAGGAAGACTGCGTTCTCCTCGTTGAGAGCAAGCCTGTCCATGTAGTACCTGGCCGTTCCACCCTGCAACATGCCTGATGGGGCGACGATGACGTCCGCCCCTCTGATGGCGCGGCGCCTGTCCCTCCAGCCCTGGACCTCCCTTGTCTCGTTGATGACCTTCATCAGAGACTTCGGAGTCCTAACATAATCGGGGTAGTCTAAGGTTATCTGGTTCACGGCCTTTGCCATACCGTCGACGACGATGTTCGCTCCCAGCTTGTGGGCGTGCAATACGCTAAGCATCTCCTGACTTCTGCCGACGGCGAAAGCGGGGACGAGGACCCTCCCCTCGTTATGGATGACCTCCTTGACGGCGGCTATGAAGGAGTCCTCGACCTCCCTCCTGTCCTTGTGCTCCGTCGTGGCGTAAGTGCTCTCAATTACGACCGCGTCGAACCTCTGCTTGGGGATCTTCGCCTCATGGACCAGCCTGGTCCTCACCGTGTTGATGTCGCCGGTGTACAGTATGTGTTTCCCAGATGTGTTCAATTCCACCATGGCGCTGCCCTGGATGTGACCTGCGTTGGAGAGCTTGAACTCGATGTCCGCCAGGCGGACCTTCGCACCGTAGCGGAGATCCTTCCTTTGTTTAAGCATGGCATCGAACTCTATGTACTCGAAGGGAAGGAAGTAGCCGCTCAGCTTGATCATGTCCTTTATGAGGACCCTCATTATCTCCGTCGTGACCGGAGTCGCGAAGTAGGGCTTCCTCTCCGAGAGGTAGAAGATTGGGACGCTGCCCGAGTGGTCCAGATGGGCGTGGGAGATGACTATACCGTCCACGTCCCTGGCTCTGACGTGACCAGGGAACTCCGGCTTCTCTCCTAGCTTCACGCCGTAGTCGAGGAGGAGCTTAGCCTCCCCCGACTCCAGGAGGACCGCGTTCCTGCCAACCTCGTGGGTCCCCCCCATGAATTGAAGCTTGACCATTTCTCACTTAACCTAGATCCGTTCTTGAAACGAGGTCGCCTCGACGGGTTTCCCACAGCTGCAACGGGCGACTCTCGAGTCCTTTCCCCGGAACTCAACGTTCCCTAGGGGGACACAGAATAGGTGTGCTCCTGAAACTTAATGGTTTCCAAAAACTGGGTGGGAAGGGCATGTGGCACATGAAAAATTCAGGATCATCCGTGAGATCATTTCTTTGCTTGGGCTTGGGCCCTACCGACTGCCTTCGCCAAGGCTACGGCCTGGGCGTTGGCTCTAGCTATAAGCTCCACAGCCGTCTCCTGGGTGATGTAATCTGCCTCTAGGGCCACCTTTTTTGCGTTCTGTGCTGCGAGGGATAGTAAAGTAGCGGTCGTCTCAGCAGTTGGGTAAGCCGCCTTTAGGGCCAGCTGGAACGCGTCGCCGAACGCCCTGGTTAGCCGCTCTTTGTATGATTCGATGTCGAGGATCAGTTCCTGCCTCGGGATGACGACGCCGTTTTGATAGACAGCCTTTATTTCCAGGCCCATCTCCGAGGACCTGATCCCCAGTCTCGTGAGCAGGTCTGCAAGGTCGGCGGACATAGTTTCACCGGCTTTGGCCACAGGAGTGTCCTGGACGACCCAGATGTTCCCTGAATCGATCCTGGTCCTGACGCCTAGGACGCCAAACTTGCTGATTATGGGACCGGGGGATAGACCGGTGTTCCCAGATGGGATGACTAGGTCCTCTAGGGCGACGTCACCTGCCTTCGAGAAGACTCTCACCTTGTTCCTGTGTAGTGTCATGGCCAGCTCGAAGGGGTTGCCGTTGGAGAATACATAGATGTTCTGACCCTTTATCCTGGTGAGGAAGTCTTCTGCGCCCTCGAGCCCCGCCTTCTCCATGGCGATGCGCATGAGGGTGTTCTTGATGCCCCTCACCAACACCTTGCCCCTAAGCTGCTTTCTCAGGTCCTGTAGCATGCCGCTCCCCACCTTCTGGAGGTCGGCGGCGCCGATGATCTCGTAACCCTCCAGCAGCTTCATGGTGGAGTTGACGATGCCTAGCTTCTCCTCGGACACCTGGGACACACTACCCACCTCACAACAGCTTGACGGCGGGCCCCATCGTCAGCTTCAGGTACACCGACTTGACGTTGTTCATGCCCCGCTTCAGGGAGTTATTCAGATTCGATAGTACGGTCTCGACATTGCTGGCGATATCGTCGTCGGGCATCGACTCCTTCCCGACCTTGCACTTGACGAAGGGCCTTTCCCTGCTCCTCATGACGACGACGCGCCGCTCCCTCTCGAGGATGGATTCTATGGGCGCCTGAGGTGGCACGGGTGTGGGCATCTTCCCCTTGGGGCCGAGGATCGGGCCCGCGACCCTGCCCACGGTTGGCATGAGGGGAGCCTCCGCGATGAAGACGTCATAACCACTGAGCCGCTTCTTCGCGGCCTTCCTGTCGTTCGCCAGCTCGTTGAGCTCGGCTGGCTCTATTACGTCGTCGGCCCCTGCCCTTCTGGATCTCAGGGCGAGGTCGCCTGAAGCGAAGACCAGGACCTTCTGCCCGCCGACGCCGTTGGGCAGCGAGATCCTGAGGTTGACCCTGTTGTCGGGCTGCCTCATGTCCAGGTCCCTAAGGTTGATGGTGATGTCTACTGACTGCTCGAAGCCCCTCGGTGGGGCAGCTTCCCTCGCCTTCGCGAGGGTGTCCATGATCTGTTCCCTCGGGACCGACATCTCAAAGCCCCCTTGTCCTCACCCTGAATGCAATATAAAACTTTATGCGAGTTCCGCCAGCTTCTGGTCGTACTCACCGGAGCTGACGAGGGCCTGCATCTCCTTCGCCGGTTGGCCCTCGATCGTGACCCCGATGCTCTGGCAGCTTCCCAGGATCTCCTTCACTGCCGACTTCAGAGACGCGGCCAGAAGACCCTCCCTTTTTCTCCGGGCTACGCTGATCAGCTGGTCGAAAGAGAGGTCGCCGACGAAGTCGGTATTCGGGGTCTGGGACCCCTTCTGGATGCCGAGGGCCTGGGTCACGAGGGCGTAGGTGGAGAGCATCCCAACCTTAACGATGAATTGCTTCGTGTCGGTGTCCACGGTGACTTCGACGGGCACCTTCACACCCTTGTACTCTGCGGTCCCCTCGTTGATCTTGTTGACGACGGCCATGATGTTAAGGCCAAGTGGGCCAAGGGCAGGTCCTATGGGGGGGCCTCCCGACGCCTCCCCTCCGCTGACTATGAAGTTGAAGGTCTTCTCTACCATCCTAGGTCCCCTTCACCTCACGGACGTAGTCGGCATGGACGGTGATTGGTAGGGTGAAGGCCGCCTCCAGTATCTCCACCGTGACCTCCTCCTTCGATGTGTCGACCCTGACCACCTTCGCCTGCATCCCCTTGAACGGGCCGGCTATGACCTCGACCAGAGCGCCGACCTCCAGCCCCTCGATGACGGGTCTGGTCTCGAGGTAATGGCCCACCTCGGCAGGGTCGACGAGACCCTGAACCCGCTCCCTTGTGTGCCTCATCCCCCTTATGAGCTGGTCAACGGCATGGGGCGCCGACGACTCCACTATTATGTAACCCCTAAGGTCGGAGGGCGCCAAGATGGCGGCTATCGGTAGCCCCTCTACCTTCGCCTTGTCGGTGAGCATAAGGGCCACGTTCCTCTCCTGGCCCACTGTGACCTTGACCGCATAGAGGGACGTTCGGGGCTTCTGCTCGGACAAAGGACCACGTCCGGTGTATCCGTAAGAGACTAGCACGCGGTTATTAATATTTCTCAGAGCATTCTGAGAAAGGGGGTTATTTTTAGGAGCATAAGTTTAGTGCAAATTGATTGCTTCCCACCCTCAATACGAGGAAAAACTTTATCTTGAGCGCCAGACTCCCGTGGTTATCCTCGAGTTGACCCCCATTTGGGCGAGAAGGCGAACAGCCTACCACGGAGCTTCTACGTCGTCTCTGTGGCGTCTTTTCTCTTCTCGCTGACGAGGAATGTCACCCAGCCTATCTTCTCCCTCTATGTCCTCGACATGGGCGCCTCCCTGCTCCAGGTGGGGCTTGTCCTCTCTATCCAATCCTTCCTCATGATCGTGGCGAGGATCCCCCTCACTGTTGCGGCCGAGAAGATCGGAAGTAAAAGGATGTTTGCGATCGCCTTCGTCATCCAAGCGACCGCTTCGGTCCTCTACGCCGTTGCTCCGAACCCCACTTGGCTCTACTTCATACCCTTCTACCAGATCATCGCCTCGGGTTCCTACAACCAGCTGGCTATGTCAACGGCCTCGGATATGGCGCCCATCACGAGGCAGGGTGACGCCCTTGGGAGGTACATGACCTTCATGACGCTAGGCATGTTCGTTGGCCCACTCATCACTGGGGCCCTCATCGTTCGGATCAGCTACAGACAGCTATACATGACCACGGCCTTGTTTCCGATCACGGGTCTTATCCTCTTCCTACGCTACATGCCCACGAATCTCGGGCGAACACAAAGTAAAGATAACCCAGGGGGCGGAGTTCAGATGGGCACCGTTTACGCGTTGAAAACGGTACTCAGGAACAGGAATGTCCAAGTGCTGACCCTGATCAGGGCGACCTACTCGATATCCAACACAGTATTCACAGCCCTCTTCGCCGTCTACGCCGTTCGGGAGCTTGAATTCAGCCCATCCCTGGCCTCCCTGCTATTCTCAGTCGTGGGGTTCGCCAACGCCTTCGTAAAGTTCCCCGCGGGCACCCTATCGGATAAACTCGGCGCCAAGAGAGTGCTCCTCACCGCTTTTGGAATCCTGATCCTAGTGTACGCCTCGATCCCCTACGCCAAGAGCATCCCCCTATTGCTGCCTCTGCTCGTGTTCTTCGGCATTTGCTGGGGGACCCGGGCTGTAACAGAGTGGGCCACACTGGCGAACACGGTCCCGCAAGAGATAAAGGCTATCGCTATGTCCTATTTGTCGAGCGTCTGGGGGATGGGCTCCACCCTTGGGAGCGTCATGCTGGGGGTCTTCGGCGAAATCCTCCCCTTCTCCACGATATTCCTGATGCTGGCACTCATCAACGTCCCCGCCTTACCGGCGATCTACCTCATGAAGGCTGAAGATGGCTAGGGATCAGTTTTTCTTGTGTTAAAAGGCGGCCCATGCAATGGATTCTTCAACTTGCCTCTTTATGCCCGATATATTTCGTGAAGATACCTAGTATTTCCTCAGGCCTCTCGAAGGGGAAGATGCCATCCATGGCGACTAACTTTCTAACGTTTTCCGCGTCCTCCCTCCTCACCTTCAGCTTCAGATCCCTGCCGTCAGGCAGCTTGGTGACCGTCGTGCCCTCGCGGTAATCGGTCGGCATCATGTAGACCGGGACCATGGCCTTCATCGCCTGGATGGCGGCGTTGGTGAGCATCGTGTCCGTAATGCCGTAAGCGGTTTTCGAGACCGTGTTCGAGGTCGCTGGGGCTATCAGCAGGAACTCGAAGTCTCCGAGCTGGAGCCTTCCGGCGAGGAAGGGAGAATTCGCGTCACTCTCGACCCACACCCTGCTGAAGTGCTCCTCAAGCTCTCCCATGATTCTGTAGTATTTGGCTACTTGCTCTCCCGCTTTTGAGAGGAAGACCTCTATATCCAAGCCACCGGCGTAGACTTCCTTGACATCCTTCATCATTTCAAGAGTTTCCCTTAACTTGTCACCGCATCCGGTTATTCCCCATGCAACTCTGTGCTTTGCATCGAAGGTCTCGTTATTCAACTTAAACACCTGCCGATGATCCTCACTCCCATGGAAAACCTGAGAGCCTTTTCATAGTCTTTCTCAAAGCCCATTTGAAGATGTCGCCGGTCGTCTGCGCCATAGGGCTACCAAACATACTCAAGATCATCATTGTCCTTCTCCCTTCAGAAGCTGATAATATTTTTTCGCTTTTCTCTCTTCTTGAGGATAAACGCCATATTTACATTTTTATTCGAACTATGCTAGTGCACACGATTCTTCAACTTTATTTCGCCACTTTAACAGAAAGCAAGAGGGGGAAGCGTTTTAATATCCTCGTTGTAGAGATGATGCTAATATCGGGAGGCCCGGCGTTTGGAGCAGTCCCTGTTGTTCCTCGAGTTCGAGTACATATTAGCCATCGCTGTCGGTCTCGTGTTGCTTCTGATATACCTATTCTATGTGAAATACCCCTACGACAAGGACCTCGATTGATGACAAAGTGTCCATCGACCACTTTAGCCTTCAATATACTCAGTCGATTTGCCTTGGTAGGAGGATATCGTTCTCTCTTGGACTACGTTCCCTGGATGGTCACGGATATTAGCCTGATCAGGAAGCCAATAGCGCCCAGTACGGTGATACCGACGAAGACGATCTTGATGCTGAGGGAGTAGGTCTTCCAGTCAGGCTTGGATAGGGTCCTTAGGAGGCGCGAAGCCGATTGGAAGAAGCTACCGAGACCCATGGTGTCGCTCCTATCGGGGGAGAGCGGTCTTATATCCTTTACGAATCGCCCAGTATCTTGTCGGCGAACCACTTAGAGTCGAAGAGCTGGAGGTCCTCATACCCCTGGCCGACGCCCACGTAGATGATGGGCTTCCCCGTGACGTAGGATACGCTCAGGCTGGAGCCCCCCTTGGCGTCTGCGTCCACTTTGGTCAGGATGGCGGCGTCGAAACCGACGTGCCTGTCAAAGGTCTCGGCCTGGTCTATTGCGTCGTTCCCGATGAGGGCGTCGAGGACGATAACCGTGAGATCGGGCTGCACGACCCGCTTTATCTTCTTGAGCTCGTCCATCAAGTTCCTGTTGGTCTGCATCCGACCGGCGGTGTCGATGAGGACGGCGTCTATGCCGCGGGCCGCTGCGTGCTGAACCGCGTCGAAGCTGACGGCAGCCGGATCAGCGCCATATTTGTGCTTCACAACGCGTATTCCGAGCCGTCTGGCGTGCTCCTCCAGCTGCTCTATGGCACCCGCCCTGTATGTATCGCCGGAGGCGAGGACCACACTGTAACCGTTTTCCAAGAAGAGCCTCGCGACCTTGGCGATGGTCGTGGTCTTCCCGGTGCCGTTGATGCCCACGAAGAGGGCCACGAGGGGCCCTCCCTCCTCTTTTTTCTTCGCGATCAGACTCAGTAGGTCCATCTGGCTGTTGGTCGCCATCGTTGTTTCGATTGCTTCCTCGAGGACCGCCTTAATGGGGGCCGTCTTGTCGCCGAACCTAGGGAAGGCGACTCCCTTCAGGCGATCCTTGAGCTCTTCGCAGACCTTGTCCGCGACGCCGACGGCGACGTCGTTGGATATAAGCTGTAGCTGGAGGTCCCACAGGATCGGTTCAAGGTCCTTCTCCGAGAGCTCGCTCTTGGAGATACGGTCGACGACGCCCTTGAGGCCTTGCTTCAGCTTCTCAAACACCCGGAGCTTCCCCTCGGAGTTCGGCCCCTATCCTGTTGATCACGTCTTGGTGGATCTGCATCTGGGCGAGGATCTGCTGCAGCTGCTGCTGGACGGATCGACTCGCCTTCTCCACGTCATCAAGCCTCCCCGAGATGTCCTCCTCGGCTTCTTCAAGGCCCATCTCGATAGCGACATCTGCGCCGATGTTGACTATGATCTTTCTCAGATCTCCAAGGTTGGCGTTGACGTAGGCTCCGCCGCCCGTCGGCACTAGGATCGGGTCGCCCATTTCCTGCTCCTTCAAGGCCCCTAAGGACGTCTTGGCGACCGAGAGGTCTGCGATAGCGGTCTGCAGGACCTCCAGCCTCTGCTGGAGGGTCTCAGCCGAGCCCTGCATCAGCTGTAGCTCGACGATGAGCCTGCGCATCTGGTCCTCTCGGCTCGGTGCCGTCAAGCGTGGGCTCCTTCCTCTTTCTCCTCTACCTCTTCGATCTCGAGGATCTTGATCTGGAAACGCTTGGCCCTGTGGCGGCTCCCCATCTCTGCGTAGATCTTCTCGACTGCATGGGCCTCCTTCGCCGCGGCTATCTCCTTCCTGAACCTTATGGGCTCGAAGAGGCGGGGCTTGTCTATCCTCCCGGTGATCCTGTAGATCTTGACCTCGGTCATGACTCCGCCTCCGCGAGAGTTACGGTGACGATGTCCTCGTCGTCCTTGGAGAGCCTCACCCTGATCTTCCTCGGCGGGTTTTTTATGCCCTTGCTCCAGATTGCCTCGTTCACGGTTGGGTCTATGACGATGCTCTCAGGCTTCATGTGCCTCTGGACGAACTTCTTGAGAACTGTTATGGCTTTCTCGGCCCGCCTGTATCCGGGGACTACCCAGACCCTGCCGAGGGGGACGGTGTATATGCGCTCCTCAACGGGCTCGCCTGACATCCCTCATCCCTCTAGGCCCTGAGTTTCCTGCTCCGCCAGTTCCGCCTGCTCTTCGGGCTCCAGCGGACATGTCCAAGGGTCTTCGCTATGATCCACGCCGGAACGGACTTCTTCTGCTTCCCCGCCTTGGCCAGGCGGAGCTTGTAAGCGAGGGGCTTGTTCCTCCCCATCTTATTTCCTCCTTATTCTGATGTCCCTCTGGTTCTGGCTCGACTGTAGCTGGAGCAGGAGCCTCTTGAGCATGTCGTCATCGATGGGAAGCTTCACCCTCCTGCTCTGAGCGACCTGGATTAGCTGGAGCTCCAGCTGCTCTGCGTAGTCCGGACGGACCATCTTTATGTTTGTGAGCCTCTGCCTTGCCTCGGGTGTGAGGATCCTGCGCATGAGGGCCTGCTTCTGAGCCTCGGCCTCCTGCTGGGCCCTCTGGACCTCCTGAGCCTGCCTCTGCTGGGCCTGGAGCTCCATGAGCCGCCTCTCCCTGAGCCTCTGCAGCTCCTCATCCGACGACATGAACTTCTCCCTCAGTACTCCCTGAGCTCGGGCCTCTCCCTGTCGAGCTCGCGCTTGATCTGGCCCGACAAGGCGTCGAGGAGGCTCCTCCCCTTAGGACTGACGACCCTGCCCTTCTTTCCGTCCTTGCTCACTAGGTCCGCCTCCTCCAGCTGCTGGAGAATGCTCCTGATGATGTTTCCCCCAGCCCTCTTGAATTTGGCGGGCTTAACGCCCCTTCGTCTGCGACCACCGTACGCCTTCCTGAGTCTGGCGACCCCGATGGGGCCGTTCATGTATAGTTTCCTCATCATCGAGGCTGACCTGACGTACCACCAGTCTGGGTCCTGGGGGGACCTCTCGACGTGGGAGCCCGTCTTCACATAGGCCGCCCAGCCAGGAGGCGAGACCTCTCGGACGTTGCCTTTGATGTATTCGGATAGCCTCTGGATGAGGAGGCCCGCTGGTATGTCGTGGACGGTCGTCAAACGCCATCACTTTTCCTAGCGCGTTGTATCTGTTGGGGGACCGACATATATATATAGTCGTTCCCGCAGGTTCAGCAACTCATACCTTTGAAAGAGGATAAAAAGGTTTAGGAAAACCAGTATTTTATTGAATAACTTCCTAGATATCGGCATATTCAATACGTTTCTTGATAGATACCGTGTCACCGCAGATCTTAGCACGCATTCCTATCCAGTCTATCATAAGTGTTGGGTACTTCAGAGGCTTGCTACAAGAATTTCTTTCTACTTGCCCTTCACGTATTCGGGCATATTCTCGAAGTCCAACAACGAGTCGCAGTACTCGCACTGTAGGACCTTGAACTTGGGCAGAACCCTGAACCTGGTCAAGATGGGCTCCCTAGGGGAGTTTGTTATGCAGCCCACCTCTGGGCACCTTATCCTGCCGAAAATCCTCTCTGGGGTCTTGGGCCTGTATTTCATCGGCTCCCAGTTCTCTATGTAGTTTATCGTGGCGGCGGGGTATACGAGGCAGACGAGGTCTGCGTCGCCCTCTTCGAGATAGTAGTTGTTAACCTTGATTATGTCCTTCCTGCCGTACTTCCTGCTCGGTACGTTGTTGAGGGAGACTAGCGAGATGTCGGTCCGGATCCGTATCTTCTCCACGTCCAGAAGCTTCAGGACCATCTCGGAGCGCCAGGCCGGGATATGATCGATGACCGTTCCGCTCTCAATCTTCCTAACCAATAGCTGGTTTTCCATCCTAACCCCCCAAAACTAGGGAAAGAATCGTCGTCCTGACCGGGATGCCGTTGGCGGCCTGGGAGAAGTACCAAGCATGGTTCGTTCGGTCAACCTCGGGAGAGAGCTCGTCTACTCTCGGAAGGGGGTGCATCACCCCAAGTTCCTTCTTGCCGAGGGCGAGGACCGAGTTGTCCACCACGTACGAGCCCTTGACTCTCTCGTAATCCGTCGGATCTGGGAACCTCTCCTTCTGTATTCTGGTCACGTACAGGACNNGCTTTAGGAATATCTCCACCTCCCTCCTGACCTGGAGGATTGGGGGCGCGACGAAGCTGATCTCCACGTCGTCGTAGCCTGCCAGGGCGTAGCTCAGTGACGGGCACGTCCTCCCATACCTAAGGTCGCCGACGAACCCTATTTTCACCCCGTCGATCGCGCCCCTTTCCTTGAGGACCGTGTAGAGGTCCAGCATCGCCTGGGTTGGGTGCTCGCGGCTGCCGCTGCCCCCGTTGATCACAGGCAGCTCCGACACCTCGGCCGCGAAACGGGAAGACCCCAAGCGCCTATCCCTGAGGACGATGCAGTCCGTGTCGTAGCTCTCGATCATCTTTATCGTATCGTGGAGTGTCTCCCCCTTTGAGATAGACGTCACTGCGGGGTTCCTGTTGGATAGTATCTTGCATCCGAGGTTGACTGCCGAGGCCTCGAAGCTCCCGTAGGTCCTCGTCGAGGGCTCGAGGAAGAGGAGGGCCACCCTCTTGTCCGTAAGGGTGTTCCGGTACTTCCCAGCGTTATCCTCCACATCTTTGGCAGTGTTTAAGATCAGATCGAGCTCCTCTCTAGAGAAGTCTTTCGTGCTGATGACATCCCTGTTCAGAAAACCTTCCACGGCCAATCTTACCGACTAACCTTCGAACCACACATTAATAAAATTCCTTAGGTGAAATTTCTTCGATCATTGAAACGAGGAACGGGCTTAATCGTTTAGTCACTTAAACATCAGCGGCCTACTTCAATGAATGTTACCTTGTGCCTGCTCCTCCCCCTCCAAAGCCTCCACCGCCACCGAAGCCCCCTCTGCCGCCGAATCCGCCGCTGGACACCCTGCCCCGGCTAGGGGCACTCGCCACGACGAAGGGGTGGAAGAAGACGGGCATCATCCTCACGTATCCGATCTCGGGTATGTCGATGTCGAGCTCCCTCATGGCCCTCACCACGCTGTCCCCCACGCCGAGGGCCGTCCCGTATACGAGCCACTCGCCCCACATCGAGACATCTTCCGGGGCGTATTTCCTCATCTGGGAGAGGTCGGAGAGGTGCCTCGTGAATGCGTCCCACTCAAGCTTCTCCTTGTACGCGTCGCCCCTCCACTTCCCGAAGAGCTCGGGAGGGAACATCAGGGCTATCAGCGACTGTATGATGGGCACGAAGGAAGTGAGGATCGCGGTTACGATTACGGTTCCGGCGAAGGGCGCCACAGTTATCATAGCAACGGAAGCTATTAGCATGATCACGGAAATGACTATCAGCGGGATGACTCTTCTCCTTCCCTTGGCCACGAAATCAGAGGCTACCCTCTCGTCAACGTCCGTGGTCAGCCTCACCAGCGAGTTTCTGAGGGTCAGAGCGAGGGACCCAAACTCTAAATCGCCGCTTTTTATCTCTTCGGTGAGGTCGGCGATCCTATTCGTGTCGACGGTACCGTCAACCGTCAGCATCTGGAGGAACCCCATCACCCTCCTCTCATACCTGTCATCCACGTTCTCGTCGAGCAGATCGATGAGCAGGCCGCCCGGCTTGGTAGTTATCCTGATCTTATTCCTCATGTGGAGATCGAGGAGGGTGGCGTAGAAACCATCGTCGTCGTAGTCCAATGCGCCCCTGGTGAAGATCTGGTTAACGATCCAGGGCTTCCTCTCCCTGTTGGGCACGTAGCTGAGGTATCTGGGAACGGTGTACTCCTTCTCCCTCCCGTAGAAGTGATAGACTGCATACAGCAGTAATGGCATCAATAGGGCCAGGGCCTTGGTTCCGTAGCTCAGGGAGAGAGCCGCGTAATAGCCCATGGTGGTGGCCCTGTTGGCGCTGACCGTTCTGGCCCTGACACTGTCCTCCCAGCTGGGGAAGCCCCCCAAAGCCTCAAGCGAGTCGATGTCGAGGAGCATCTCAACCTCTATGAGACCGTCTTGCCCCGAGCTCCCACTGACGACGATCCTGTCGCCCTCCTCTACCACCTTCAGCGAGGGGGGATGGGGGTAAAGTTTGGTTATGTAGTCTGCTTCCTCGAAAGTCAGGACGATATGCTTGTATGGTATGTGCTTGCTGGCGAACTTAAGATTCAGGTGCCCCTCCTCGTCGTCGTATTCTAGAGGGGGGTGGATATCGAAGACGAACCTGACCTTGTAGCTCCCCTCTTCGTACATATCAGGGTTGTAAGAACCTACCTCGTTGTGCTCCGCCAACGACCTTATCGAATCGACGATCTTCCTGTCGTTACCATATGGAGCCTCAACAAACACCGATCCCCTATAATCCTTGTAGTAGCCTATCGCGCCAGGGGCGGCCTCCACCTCTTTGGGCTCGATGTATGGGGTGTTTAAAACCATGGTGGAGAGCGGCGCCTCCCAGACCCTGAACAGGAATCTGAACCGCGTGACACTGATGGTGTATGTGTACTCCTCTACCAAGGTCCCGTCGGGGTAGAAGATGGCGGAGTACTCCTCGACCACCGAGTCCCCATCCGCAACAAAAGAGGGGAGATAACCGACGAGGGCGACGGCAGCGACGCCGATGATTAAGGCGATCCCGACCAAAGTCAGAATCTGTCTGAACTCGCTCAACTCTCAGAGATCCCCGTGATGTCCGGCCTACTCGCGACCTCTTCCTCGAACTGTAAGTACTCCAGCTTGTCCATCGCTGCGCTCCTCGCGACGACGTTCGATGGGATGGAGTCGACCATGGTGTTGAAGGTCTGCACTACGTTGTTGTAGGTGTACCTGTGCCTCGCTATCTCGTCCTCGACGCTGACGACGGCATTCATCAGCTTCATCACAGTCTCGTTCGCCTTTAGCTCGGGGTAGGCCTCAGCGATGGCTAAGATGCCGCCAGTAATGCTGCGGGACTCCTTGTCTATCTCCTCGAGGCCCGCCGTTCCCGCCTCCAGGACCTTAGCCCGCATACTAGCCACCGACTCGAAGACCTCTCTCTCGTGGCGGACGTAGCCCCTGACGGCGCCGAGGAGCTGCTCGATCATGTCCAGCCTCTTCTTCATCGCGACCCTGATCTGGCCCAGGTTCGCGTCCGATGCGTTCCTGAACCTGACGAGCCTGTTGAAGAGGTACGCTAAGTACACGCCAATCAGACCAATGAAAAGTACCACGGCTCCCGGCAGAAGCAGGCTGTTTAGGTTCAACGCTTTCACAAATCGTATCCGAACGCCTATTTTTAAACATGTTCTAGAGCAGTTTAGAAAAAGATCATGGGAAGAACAGAATGACGCTAATATGCTTCGATCATTTGCCAAGTAGAGCTTCTAGGATCTCCCTTGAGAACGGGGTTACAGCATCCGGGGAGTTCCCCGTGATGATCCTCCCATCCCTCACCACGAGTTCATCGGCGTTCACCGACCCCCCGGCGTCCATGATGCACTGGATCATGACATCATCTAATGGATAGCAGGTGACGCTGCAGCCATCGACGAGGTTGGCGGCGGCCAGGACCCACGGGCCG
>JABAOC010016727.1_pt1 | contig 14594 bp, 7 predicted proteins | sample 7062161 | NCBI WGS metagenome assembly JABAOC01 (sample SAMN14538625, study PRJNA623070) | marine sediment metagenome | biome: marine biome [ENVO:00000428]; feature: marine pelagic biome [ENVO:01000023]; material: deep marine sediment [ENVO:00002113] | place: India: Gulf of Khambhat ... | reverse complement strand
TGTTGATCTATCGCCTTGAATGCTTTGAGAGCTATGACTAAACGCTTTTCGTCTTGGAGCTTGAATAGCCACTTCCTCACTTCCGGTTCTAGTTGAGTCACAAAGCAGACTCTGTTAATTTCTTCACAGAATGTACCGCGCGTTTTCCTTAAGACAGCTGATTGAGCGGATACCCTCGCCAACCTCAGGTCCTCTAACAAGAATTATGAATTGAGAGAGAAATACTTTATGACTTTTGCATATTGATACTGCTTTCATACGCCTATTACACAGCCATTGATTCAGATCGTCTCAGAAAATGATGCAATAGCAAAGAGTGACTTTATGTGCGCGCGTGAGTTTCTACCCATTAATAAACCTAACTCTAAATGGTGTGCGTTGTATAGAGCAAATTCAGTTTTTGTTTTCATAATCTATTTCTTAACGCCCAACAGAAGATTTCACTGGGACAAGATATATGAGTTCAAACAGGAGATTCGTTCACAAGCGCAGGAGAAAGAAATTGGGGTTTGCAACAAGACAACAGAAGAAAGACGAAGCAATGCATAAGTAGAGCTGCAACATACTCAAGAAGTATTAAGTAAAGACATGGGAAATACCATGAGACGCTATCTGGACAAGAAACTTAGAAAAGAATTGAACACGAAGTAAGTCCTCGCTCCATGCATGTATGCATGCTGACGCATGAACTCCTTGTGCTCATATCTCCTTCCCAGGCGAGCGTGCAACACCTAGTCAACTTCGAATTATCGCTCCCATTTTATGCGGAAGTGCGTAGTAATCATTCACTCCGGTGCAATGACGACATTTTTGATCGAATCCACCGGATTAGGATTTTCCCATGACCAATTTCGTTTTGAGTAATGGTTCTAGCGTGCATTGTTGTTTTGCGGCAAATGTTATTGAGATCTCGAAGATAGTTTTGGACCTTCTCTTTATTCTTGAAGAATTTGGAGAAGACATTTTTCCAATTGTGAACTATGATGGGCTCATAATCTGAGAAGTCAGCGTACGAAATCAAACTTTCCTCTGGTGGTCTTCCCTCTTTGACATCGTCTTGTCTTCTCTCTTGCCAACGTCGGCGGATCTTTATTGGCACAGAGGCTTTTAGCCACGCATCAGAGAAGGTCGCTCTTAGTTCTTTTTCGATGAATCTTCTTATATCCTGCTCGAAAACTTCGATTTCTTTGAACATTTTGATTCGATGCGCTTGTGGGATTTCTTCTGGATCTTGAGGTGGTGCTAAGCCTCCTTGCAGTCTTAATTGCTTTCGGAGATTGACTCCTCTAAATTCTCCGGGAGAAATTATGGCCAGCTGGTCCAGTATTGTCTGACGACATTCTATCGCTAGTTCCAAGCACATCTCAAGTTCCTCGTTTGTCACGGTTTCGACTGTTCTGTGAGGAAATAGCAATTTTAGAAGACCTGCAGTCGTCTTTTTCAAAGCGTCTTGATTTCTGCCTGTCATCCTTCCGAAATCGACATGCGCATCAACTACTATCTGGTAGTTTCTTCTTCGAAATCTGGAGAAGATTTCAGCCAGGTAATCGGTTATAAAACCGTAGCCTATTGCGTAGTTTTCAGGTGTAATTTTTGGCAATTCCCACCCTGGAAGGAAACAATGTATGCGATCTAAGAATGCAACATCCTGTAGCTCTTGTGGAAGGATAGCAAACAAATGTTCATAGGCCCCAGAGGGTATTCTTTTTTCTAGATCAACTTCGATGTTTCCCGCGAGCACGATGCTTGCTTGCGCCGAAAATTCTTGTCTTCCTCGTGTAAACTTCCCAGTTTGCATAAAGTCTTTCAGAATGCTGGTTGTTGCGTCAGGATCTAAAAAACTTGTATTTGCGATCTCGTCAAAGAAGACAATCTCTTTTTGTCCCAGTATGCCCAGTTTCCTAGTTGCTTTATTGTAAAATAATGTTGCAGGCGTAGTTTTGCCACCAGAAATCACGAAGGATTTGCTGGAAGTATTTCGGTATGTATAGGTTTTCCCGGTTTCCCTCGGACCCAACTCGATCATGTTGTAATTTGATTCTACGAAAGGCACCAGACGAAGAAGAAGAAGTTCTTTTTCTCTCTCTAAAAACCGTTCTGGATTAAAACCAATGGTTTGTACAAGAAGATCACGCCATTCATAATGAGAAAATTGCGCTCGTTTCTCGATGTAATCATCCAAGTTCAGGCGAGTTACTTGAAAAGGAGTAAATTCGCTAATGTAGAATGGATATATTCTATGCCTGATCTCGTAATTTGGGTCATACTGAACATTCATTGTTCCCCAAGCACCAGCTCCGAGCAAAGCATCTGCAAACTCTTTTAGTACTTTCATGTTGATTCGGACATAATCGTCGCCAAGCGCTGGCACTTCAACCCAATAATGGTCTTTACTAGCATCGAGTCTAGCTTGTAGCTGACCTAGAAGGATGTATTCACCTTGCTCCTTTATTTTACTCTTTATTAATTCCTTTGCTCCGCTTTCCACATATCGTTCGTTTATTAATTTATCGATCTTCTGTTGGCCAATTATTGGGTTATTCGGATCCACATATTTTGCAACAAGGTACTCCATTACGTAACGAGGGAATTCTTTGTAAGCCTCATTCCATCTTGTCAAAGGCTTACATATTACACGATCGCCAAACACTTCTAGGATTTTCTTGTCTAAAGCACTCAAGTGCCACTACTCTCCTAGCTTATCTAGCCCTCCGAACCTAAATTCAACTTTATCTTTCCTTTCTTTTACTGAAATTTGAATGATTTTACTTTTTGGTCTTGTCATCTTCCCATCTGTATCTCTGTATGAAAGAGCAAATTTTAGATGTTTCATTCTTAGATCAGGCTTTGCAAAGGGAAATTCAAAATGTTGGGATTCTTTGGGAAGTAACGCTCCTACATATTTCTTCTCTTCACCAGTGTTGGTTGCAATGATTAGCTCAAATTCGGTTTCCTTGTTGCCCCTGTTCTCTAATTCGATATCTATCTTAGAAGAAAGGTCTTCGACTAACCGCACGAAGTCGGGACATTTCATGGACAGTTCGATCCTAGGAGCAACAATTTTTTCAATCAGCACCCCCGGCACAACCATTTCATCGAGGGATATGCCACCGTGCGCATACCGGGAGTATTTCCCTTTCGGACGAGAAAACCATTTTCGTCCCTTGGCCACTGTGAAGAACTCATAATCGTTAAAAGATATTCGGTATCCATTAGAGTGCATGAGATTTTTCAAAAGACGATATGCGACAACTGGTTTTTTCTCGCTTTGAGTGCTCTGGCTATATCTGCTCCGTGTGTCCACTAGCATTCCATCTTCAGATGAAAGTTCAATAAAACCGTGGTCACTAGTCAAGATGACATAGTCTTCCTCATCAATCCTTCGTTCCAGATCTGGCAAGATTGCCCTCTTCAATGTTCCTTTTATATTGTCATTTAACTCACAAACATCGCCTCTGAAAGTATGAATCCAGTCGTCACTTAGGTTGTAAATAAGGACATTGTAAAGGAACTCGCCTTCGTCAAGTCTTCTTTGGCCATAATCGGTTTCGCTACTCACTGTAACTCTCAATTTCTGCTTTCCTTCACTTTTTGAAAGGTTAAACAATCTTGAAGCTAGAATGTTATGATTAGAAGTGTCTCTTCCTTCATAGTCTGTCCAGTCCACAGGCGATGACCCCGCAAGAATTGCCACTCGAGCAAAATCTGTTTCGGAAGGCAACAGTGTTATGTACAATTTCTCTTCTTTGACCTCGAATTTTGAGGACATAAGCGGTTTGACTATTTCTTCCCACGTGTCAAGTCGCATACCATCAAAAATTAGGATCCAAATTCTTTTTGCTTTCGTTGGGCTGATCCCTCTACTAAGAATATGCTCATGAAGAATGTTGATTGCAAGTCTTGGGTGAAATAGGTATCCTTTCCAGCTTTTTTCTATGAGTGAAGCGAGGTTGAGGTCTGCAACTTCGATTTTCTTTTTTATTTTTTTCCTAACCTCTGAAAGCTGCTTGGCCAAAGTTTTGCGGAGCTCATCATCGTAAATTGCTTTGAGGTATCTACTAATCCTTGCAATAGTGAGCTCGACCTTGAAAATTCCACTGGCTTTGTACCAGTCTATTAAGGTGGCTATATCTTTCTTTGGGTTAAAGGGTTCCGCTAGAGCTTGAAGAATCGAGGCCATATCAGCCAAGAAATTAAGAATGTCAGTGGCTCGGTGAGAAAACTCAGTTTCGATCTTTTCGACTATAATTGGATGACTGTCTAAGATGCGTGCCCAATTCAGGTCTTTTGGATCAAGTTCTTTGTTTTTGGTTGTTTCTTTCAAGAAGTGAATTGATAAAGCGTAAACTAACAGCGGGCATCTCTCTTTCTGAATTGATTGTGTCATCAGTGTTGGCGCTTTTAGGTTTATGCAATCAATGACTTTGCTCAATTCCTTTGTTCCCAGCTTTTTTTCAGCTATCTTCATTGTTTGGAGTTTCAGGTCAGGTTGGGAAGTCGTGCTCTTAAGGACATTCGCTATTCTTCGGCGGTCAAGCCGGTCTGGGTCGAAGCTTAATAGTCCGATTCCTTTTAGTTGGATAATTGGATTTGGAAGGTCATACCTTTTGGCTATGTCAAGAAGATAGAGGAAGGTTGCAAGGTCTTGGTTGTCGATTTCTAGCCATGGGCGAATTTCCAAGACGACTTGTGGGAGGTTACTCTCGACGATTTCTTGTAGTAGTTTGGTATCATCTTTGCCAAGATCGTGAGAGAGGATGAGGCCAACGTACTTGTTTAGGGCTTCTTCAGGACTTAAACTTCCAAAAACCAGTTCTGTTATGAGGAGTTGCGGATTTCTCAAAGCAATTACTAGGGCTTTTGCATGGTTGATGTTTAGGGGAGCTTTTTGCGGTAGTTGTCTCCGCAGTGTTTGATGTAAAGATCTAAAGTGGGAAAGTTCGTTGCCGATTTCTTGGGCATATTTGAATAGGTGATCAGGCCATGTTTCTCCACGTATTATCTTGTTTAGGATATCATGAAGTGATAAGTCAATTGTTTCTTCCGTTTTCTCTATAATGTCGTAGACGTAGCTCAGGTTTATTTTTCCTTCTCTGCGTTCAGGAGGAAATGCGATCCAAAGGAGTATTGGTGTTCTTTGGCCTTCTGATTTGTTCAAGTATTCTTTTCTGAATGATAGGTCCTTTCCGAAGTAGCGAATTACTTGCCATTTTTTTCCGTTGGTGTCAATGAACTCCTTGTCTAAGTCTAGAAATCTGTCTGGATCTAGTACGAGGACAAGATTTGTTGCCAACGGTAGGCTGTTTATGGTGCTTTCGAAGTAATCCGTCACTGTTCGGATCGTTTTTCTCACCCGCTAGTCTCTTCTGCTTTCGCAGATTATGCCCATTTTCTTGATGATTTGGTACAGGGGTGGCGAAACCTTCAATGTGTTGATCCTTCTGAATACCAAAGATCCTTCCCAGTAGAGGCCAAATTGATAGCAGAACCAGACCCAGAGGCATAGTTTCTCTTGACTAGGTTCGACGCTTGGTTCTCCTTTTATGAATTCCCTTATTTCGTGTATCTCGGTCCTAATACAGGAAAGAAGCTCCTTGTTTGAAATTTCTTTGAATTTGTAGCGTTTCCAGTAGCGTGTTTGTGTGGCAACTTGCAGTTCCTTTTGGACATAGTTGCCTAGATATCTGTCGGCCCATTCAACTAGTCCAATCTTTTGGTCGAATTTCATGAAGCGCGATCTTGCGCCTTTGCTTTCAATGTTTTGGAGTATGCAACTGTATAGCGTGTTTACTGGAGTCCTGCTTTTTGATTTGACTAGTCCTGCAGACATTATGTTATTAGTCAGTTCGGTTGGCCCCAGGGGTCTATTTTTAGCTTTTAGGATTTGGTAGGCTGCGTCGCACCACGAGTAGTTTCGTCTTCTTTGAACAGAGTAATTTTCGCTTTTTTCTTGTTTTATCTTAATAATCGATCTAGAAGCTGTAAATTTTTCCTTTACTTGAAGCGGTTTTGGCATAATATCCTTTTTTTGAGATTTTCCTCTTGTTTCCCGGAAATGTGTTTTCAGAATCTCCTTACCCTTTTCTATTGTATACTCGCTTGTTTTTTGGTAAGACATCCGTCTTTTGTCCAGTGGAATTCTTTTTACTAGGTTATGCTTACTCAAAGCATTAATTGTTGAGTGAAATGTCCCCGAAGAAATTTCAGGGTAATTTTCTCGGCAAATTTCTAAGGTAATTGTTGGTTTTTTTTCAATCAAGTGAAGCAGTTTTTCGTATTTTGTTCGTTTTTGTTGTTTGCGTCCGCGCAGCTGCAAAGGTTCTTTGCGCTTTCCTAATGTTCGGTTTTTACGTCCGCAAAGTGAGTTTTCATAATCTGGTGGATAGACGATTCTGGCATTTCCCCTTTTGAGTTCCCAGTGCCAGGACGGCCTAGATGGGTAACTGGTGTAATATGCTCGAGTGTATCTTATTGCACTGCATTGTTTACATTCTTGTTTCACTAGGATACTGCACCGGGTTGGCAATGATGATAAGTATCGAAATTGGTCATCATCAACGAATGTTTCCCACTCTATTTTTGGTTGGCTCCATTCGTGTTTACCGCGAGCGCCCGTGCGATAAAAGCCATAATCTCGGGCAATCTTTTCTAATTCTGATTGTTCTGGGATTTTGGGCGTGGGCATATTTTGTCTCCCAGCTAGAAGTTCGGTTGGTTACCTGTTTTGTCAACTTTCCCATACTTGGAAATTGGTTTTGTGAATTTGAATTCTGTATTATGAGAATTGGAAAGAATCAAAAAGCACGCGTGTTCTTGTGCGCACGCAAAGACGGGCATCTCTACCCCCATGATTTGATTTTGCATATTTCAGCTATTTTCTTTGTCTTCTTGAAAAGGTCAGGGTCAACTGTGTTTTCGTTTACATATCGGAATAGTTTTGAACCTTCTTGATATAGTCCGTTGTTGTAGCAAAATTCTATCCATTCACATAGTTCGGTGCTAGTTGGTGGGTAATCCATGGTGCCTTTTAGGTATTGGTCTATTTGGCGTGCTGTTTTGTTAGAGACTATTTTAATTAGGCGGTCTTTCTCAGCCGTGGTGGGGGTCCTCCATAGTTCGTTTTCTTCTATGAAGCTCTCTTCAAGAAATTGTTGCAGGTCCTTTTTGAGTTTGTTTGGACCGAGGGCCTTGAAGAAGTCTGGTACGATATCACCATATTTGTGCGGTTTCCTCAGGAAAACTTCTAGCCATTCGATTGCTTCCGCTTCGTTTGAAATGTATCCGAAAAGTCTTTTTTGGCCTACTATTCTTGGTCTTTGGTATGGCAGGTACCAGTGGCCGTCGATTTCTCTAAAGTTGTTTTTGAGGATTTCTTGGAAGTCCTTGTGGCTTAATCTTTTGAGAGGTTTGTTCTGCTGCATGAAGAATCCAATGGTCTTGCTGTGAAGCATTCTATCTTTTCTCTCGTCGCAGGGCATTGCGGGGAGTTCTCTCAGTTTGTCCGCAATGAATCCTATTATTGCTTTTTCAGTTGTTTTTCCTTGGATGCCGTTTTTGACAGTGGCTTTAGGCTTGTAGCAGTTTACCATTACATCGTAGCCTACAGCGCCACTTGAGGTTACTTGTTTGAAGGATTTTTGTTTCTTGTCAAAAATTCCGATCATGCCAATTGCAAAGCCAGCCTCAGCCAAACCTTCTTGGATAGCTTGCCACACTTCCCCTTTGGAGTTGTGGAAAACCATAGTCATCCAACGTCCGGGCTTCAAAACACGATAAATCTCCTTAAACGACTTAGTCATTAAACCCTTGTATTCTTTTACTCCTTTTCCTTGGGTTTCATCGATGATTGCCTCCTTTTTGGTCGAAGTGAAAGCCCTCAACCAAGCTTCCCACAGAAAGTTCAGTTGGGAATACAATAGATTTGCTCCGAAAGGAGGGTCAGTAAAGACATAATCTACAGTATTAGACGGAATATTGAAAAGTTCGGTGGCTGATTGTATAGAGACTATTGTTTCCCTTTCCGGCTTTACAAAGACGTGTCTAGCCTTTTTCACTTTTCTCTCAAAAAAACTGGTAGGAACAATTTCTCTGTAGAACGATGATACATAGAGAGTACCACTGAGTTTGCTTGGCAAACCGCTTGCACGCTCTCGATTTAGTCTCGAAGTTCCTTCAAGAATCGCAGTGAAAACCCATCTTAATTTATCACGAATGTCTTCATCTCGCGTCTCATTTATCTCATGCCACATTTTCGCCAAAATCCACAAATTTCGCACGGTGTAGTAATGGTTTATATGAGTCATACCGATCTTGTCATTTCTTCTCGACTCGTCACCTTCGGGCATTCGATCAGTAGGGTACCACAATTGTCGTCCATCTCTTGTCAATGGCCAAAATGAGTCGTCAGTATCTGGGCCCGAGCGTTCTTGAAAGATCGCATTCCAGCGTCTTTCTATTTCGGTTATTCTGAGAAACTCAAAGTCTGTGCCAGCTATATTTGCCTCTTGTCTTTTACATTTGAGGCAATAATATTTGACTCGAACTGGTTTGCTGCTGAGTCTTCTGCAGTGCGATTTTCGCAGTTCCTTGCCACAATGCGGACAATGGAAAACTCTCTTCACTTTTCCTTCTTTGTCAATTGCAACATTCCATAGTAGAAAGTTTTCGTTGCAACGTGGACATTGAAACTCGTCACTCCAGACGACATGTTGGATCGCCGCCCCTCCCCCACACTTTCTGCATTTCGCTTCATACAACCAGTCCGTTAGTTCTTTGACTTGACTTATGACTCTCTGTGCTTCCTTTGAGAATTGGTGAAAATCGACTGAAGCACAGTAGTTACGCGCAATAAATGTTGCAGCGGGTGACAGATCGATTAGTATCGGAATTCTACTCAGCTTCATTGCAGCAATACCCGTCATACCTGAACCACAGAAAGGATCCAAAATGAGATTTCCAGAGTCTGTGTAGTGTTTTATGAAAGGTTCTATACCTTCTGGAGGAACCTTTGTGTGATACGAATGGGCGTTGTAGATTTGCGTGTTCTTTCCGGCTCTGACGTCTGACCCAAAAGGATCCTTTTTGTAGTTGTCATTTTGTGAATCGTACGGCTTGCCATATCTTTTCACAAAATCTGTAACTTTCCACAAATCTTTTGCAGTAGTATACTCGGCCAAGTTATTCACCGAGTGCGATTCTAATCTTCTTTCTAGGCTTACCCTTCTTCGCCTCCTCAACTTCCTTTGAAAGCATGTCTCTGAAAGCCTTTACAACTTCTTCCAGGCGATCTTCTTCAACAAGCGCATATTCTTGAGCAAACTTCGAAAGCGACACGAGAATAGTCTCAATGTTAGCCTCTTCTGAAAGTCTCATCAAATACTCCACCATAGAATCCGTAAGAACCTTTGCAAACCCTAGCGCATCATTAGACCGAACTATCTTCATCAACTCCCCAAGCTTCTTCTCCTCATCTAGATCCAAAATGGGCGTAGTTACCATCTCAGCCAATCTACTCATTCCCAAATTGAGGTTCTCATCAACTTTTTTCACAAAGGGATCAACCTCATTCAAATCAGGCTTCTCGATCAATGTCAACTTGCAGTCTTTACAAATAGGTGAAGTATCTACCGAAACAGGATTAGGTGCACTACACTCCTTCATTTTCGAAAGCAACCGATAGTACTCTGCCTTGCTTGTTGGCAAACTCAAGTTCAACTTATTGAGTCTTGCAACAGCGTCAACTTTGTTGGCAACTCCATTCAATTGTTCTCTAGCTTTCTTGATTCTGACATAGTAGTCTCTATGCTGGATTTGATAGAGGGGCCCATATTGCCTTTTAAACTCTTCAAAATACTTCTTGACTTTCTCTAATCTTGACATATCCGCAAGAAAAGACTCCAAATCAAGTTGATCCTGAATAGAATCTTTCAATTTGACCAGATCGGCCATTTTCTTTGGTAGTCTGGCCTCATCGACGTAAGATTTTACAGTGAGCAACACAGTGGCCTGATCAGAAAGATTTACGAGATTCCTGAAAACTCCAGTATCAGCAGTGTAAGCATCGCCATCTGACTCAAAAACTTCAACCACAGCTTCGTAAAACTCTCCAAAATTCTGGGCGGCACAAATCTTCCTGATATTTTGGATGCACTCCAACTTAGCAAGTTTCTGTCCAAACTCACTTGAAAGAGTTTTCAGATTTGTTGTCACTTGGTCAATCTTTTCGCGGATTGTTCTTAAACAAAGTAACAGACGCCTTTCCTGTTCCTTAATGTCGTCAGGTTTTGTAGCGATCTTAAGCTCTTGCTCGGGAGCGATCACACGCGCAAACGGTAGAACATCATTCCAACTAACTTCAGTACTGCGTCCAAGTATAACAAAGTCTTCTTCAAACCTTCCTCGCCACTCCACCTCGGGTACATTGAAAGACGTTATTTTGCCGGTACGAATTGGTTGTCTATGATCATCTTTAAGCCTTATCTCAACACTGGGATCTCCGTACCTAACAAAGGAAAGAAGATTCAGCGTAAGAATCTCTTTAGTTAACCCATAAGAAGGTGCTACCAGCTCTCGATATAGCTTCCAAATTGGAACTTCTCCATCGTTCTCTTCCAACTTTTTTCGGAGAAACTCAAAAATTAGGCTTTCTTCTGGTCTAAATTCCTCAGGAACTCCAGATTTCGAAAGGCCAAGACCCACTGCAAAATTGCTGCAAGCGCTAACTGCCGCTGCACTGGCATCTGCTTTAAAGAGTCCTTTGAATACCTTCCTAGCGTCACTTGGGCTGAAACTTTTCTTAAACATAGATGGATCAAAAAGCGGTGACTGATACGCATCGCTCAACAGGGACGTCACAACGTTGCTGAAAATTCTTTGCAAAGAGTCTGTGGCAAAAACTCTCTCTTCCTCAAACGCCAAAAACTGTTGCGTGTATATCTTTCCGTCCCTGAACTGAGCAAGTTGCGTCAGAAGCAAAGCGTCCACATATTCTCGCTTTTTAGTCTTCACCCAATCGCGAATTTCTTCAGCTTCGATGTCAGCTTTCGAACCGTATTCGGCCTCCATTTTTGTAATTGACAGATAATTTAGCGCAGCTTCTTTGGCCGACTCGTTGAAAGAACCAGGCATGCAGACTGCGATTCTCTTGCCTTTTAGTCCTTTTGCGTCAAGATCGGTGTTTCTAGAAAGAAATACCAAGCGAAAGTGAAGATTTTCCTTTAAGACATCACCATACTCTGGCCTCCAATTTCTTGCAACTACAATTTCACCCGGGTATTCCACTTTTTGGAACTCAATTACAGCGTTATTCTTCTGATCAAAGGAATACCCAGAAAATAAGGCATTGCGCCCGCCAATTTCCTCGGGAGTAAAAGTTAGACTTTTTTCCCAGCAATCCTGAATCTTGAATTCTTGATCAGCAATTCTTTCCTTCGTTTCTTTTAAGATTCTTGAAGGGCGGACAACCGTCTCTCCTGTAATCTTGAAAATCGCTCCTTTTTCCTTTAAGAATTCAACTTGCGGAAGATCACGCAACTTGGTCAGTATGTTTTCAACCAGATCTTCACCCCTAACAATGTCAGAAGGAATCAATGTTGCCTCCGTCAATTCTCGGGGTGAAAGATACTTTGTTGTCTCCAAGTACGCGAGGTGCCATAGAAACAAGACTCCAAGAACTTTCTGAGCTAACAAGGTATCTTCTTTGTCAAGCTCCAGATCCCCTATTCCATCAATCGCAGCTTGGTAAGATTTATACGAGCCACGGTAGACTACTGTTTCAAGTTCACGTGGACGCATTCCTTTCAACAAATCACATATCACAACAAGCCCGTTTCTATCAATAATCGACGCATCTTTCAGAACGTCGTGAAGGATGTTTATCCCCGACCGAGCAGTAGGCAATTCCCTTTTGGTTATATTTCGAATAACTTCAAAGCACCTTGGTTGGAAAGGAAAAACAGAGAAAAAGTATTCCTTGCTTATATTCTTCAGGAAACTGAACTGCCCAAAATAGTATTGATAATATTGTTCAATTTCCGGTTTTCTTTCTTCCACAATTTCCCTAACTCTTTCTGAGACAATGATATCATATTCATTTGCGGCCTTGTCTGCAAGCAAATGCGCCGTCTTGAAGCGATCTTCTTTGAGTTTTGTTGGAGCCGGTAGATGAGACGCGACAACAATATATATGTTAAGGCGAAAGTCTTTTGGTAACACCCAAGCAATTGTCTCCAGCACTTCTTCGTCTGCAGCGTATTCTTTGGATTGTTCGGGGTGTTTCATTTGAAGAGTGGCAAATTCGTCCATCACAAAAAGCATACCATCGTAGCCGTTTCTGACAAGTTGATCGTATATGTGTCTGATTCTATCTTTTGTCGTTGCAGATATCCGTGGCCGAATATTCTCTCTTTCACAATAATCTTCAACGAACTTGGCGAGTTCCTCTTGGGAAATTTGATCTGCGTTCAGTCCATATGTTTCTTTTATAAAAGAATTTATTGTGTCTCTGAGCTCTCTAGAACATTTTTTGTACCAATCTATTATTTCATCAGCCGTAGTTATTGAGACCTTTTCTCTGAGCCCTCTCTCCTCAAGAGTTTCTTCAACATGTCGTTCGACAACTTCCAATAGATTGGCTTCTCCCTTATCTAGACTTGCCTCTCCTTTTAGGTTCATTATGACAGGGAAGAGTTTCATCTTTTCTAGTTTGAACCTATAGTTTCGTATCTCTGGATCATGAACAAGCTTCCACAAAGCTTCGCTTGTATCCATCAGAAGGCAAGATAAAACAGCGATGAAATGCGTCTTTCCAGCCCCATACTCTGCCTGAATCCAGAAACCGCCTCCGCGGCCGCTTCCAATACTATCGAAAATAGTGTCGAAGTGCTCTCTAATAGAATTAGTGAATATATAGGTGTCAATGGTCTCCCTAGGGTGCATTTTAATTTCTCTCAAAAGCGATAGAGTAGTCTCACCTACTTCCTTGACCAATATTAGATCGCTAATCTTCTTTCTCAATCATGTTTTCCTCCGACTACATTTTCAGACCCTACCAAATTGATAAGATACTTCAACGTTTCATTTGGATCATACTCAACGTATTCTGGGAAAGATAGACTATTCAAATCTTCGGGTTTGGGAACTACGAGAACAACCATCGTACGATCTCCAATATAATAACTGTAGAAGACCGTTAAACCTATTCTGTATCTCGCAAGGAGATTGGCCGACAACACCACTAGAATCTGTTGCTCACCCTCATTTTGTACCTCAGAATAGAGTTGCGAAAGCTTGTTCTCCAAAGCCTTCTCTATCTCTCTGCGCACAATTCTTTCGTTCTCTCTATTTTCATCAACTTCAATCTCCAATGCCAAATCAAACTGTTTCGTGAGTCCTGCCTTAGTTAACTGGAGGAGTGAGTTCTTCTCATCGTTCCATACATAAATATGTTTACCCGGGACGGGCCTCGTCTTGAATTCTTCAATTTTCTTGCTGAATTCCTCCAAATTCATGATGAACCCACAATACCGAATGCGCGCCCGCCTAAACTAAATCTAACTGTGAAGTATAGATCTTAAATAATTTATGCAGTGAAAATTCACTCATCGCTAAACTCGATACGACGACCAATCGCGCGCAAATTCAAAATCGAATTTTCCTCTGCACAAATTCATCAAACGAATATTTTGTGGTAATTTGCTCCAACTGATCAGCAACAATGTACTTCGTTATTATGCCACTCGCATCTGCCTCGTGCAATATTCTCTTGACCTTTTCTGAATCACGAATTCCAAGGCACTGCCAGAAACTGTTCGACATAATTTCTTTCAGAGTTACTGTTCGAGGAGTTGGAGCAAAAATGTGATGAGTCAAAATCAACAGTGCTGTCTTTGGAACACCAATTTCGGAGATTACAATTCCGTTCTTGCCGCGAGATGCTAAGCCAATGTAACGAATGGCAGAGCTCAGAGCTGTTAAAGGGTGTCTTTTGACAACACCATATTTTTTCATGAGAAAATCTTTAAGATAGTCGATCTTCAGCACGGAACCTGGCGGTCGGGTTAAAACATTTTGAATCACGAATTCGCACACAACTGGCTCTATCGTCAGATATTGGTAGCGCATGATTTCGCGTAGGAGTAGCTCGTCTCTGTAAAACGTCCATACTTTCGTGAGCAAATTATCGATGGAATGTGTAGGGAAAAACCATCTTATTATCATTTGCGTATATCTAGCTCTAATAGCGCTCGAATTTTGAGGAAGAGCCTTCTCTAACTCTCTACGGAATGCTTTAAAATCACTGAACTCTGAACTCAATTTAACAGCGGCGATACTCTCTTTCCAAAGAAGATCCTTCATCATAGCCAGCTTATTTCTCTTAGACGCTTCTTGTGATTTCAAGAACACCCTAAGAACCTCGTTCTCCGAATTACTGTGTCTAAAGAGCATGAAGATAAATTCTTTGCCTCCCTGGGTACATGCAAATTTCTTTTCCATAATCTTTGCAGTAAACCAATTCATGTATACCTTGCGCGCGCAGAAAGAAGAAATCTTCACCCACCTCAAACTCCTCATGGAACAAAAACAACTCAGCATAC
>JABAOC010000706.1_pt2 | contig 14602 bp, 16 predicted proteins | sample 7062161 | NCBI WGS metagenome assembly JABAOC01 (sample SAMN14538625, study PRJNA623070) | marine sediment metagenome | biome: marine biome [ENVO:00000428]; feature: marine pelagic biome [ENVO:01000023]; material: deep marine sediment [ENVO:00002113] | place: India: Gulf of Khambhat ... | reverse complement strand
CATGGTAAAATTTGGAATGACATTCAGGATGAGAGTTGTTTTGTCGTAAGAAAGAAGATAAGGCTCACCAAAGAGAAGCTTATCAACAGCTTGTTGAGCAGCCTTCTGGTGATTCTGTGCTAGAGATTTCTGGGGAAGACTTTCCTGCACGTAACGCTGCATTGTACTTACTAAGTTCTGGATACCATCCAAAAATATAAACGCCCCATCTTCTTTTTCTCTGGTCGAAAGAGATTCTTCGCGGCCAACGTATTCTTTTTCCAAACTGCTGTTTATATTTTCAAGCAAAGGAACAAGATTGGGATTCTTGTAGACATCTTTCATATTTTTTAGGTCATCTTCTTTTATGAGCATCAGTCCATGATTCTTTATAAAATCAATTTCTTGTTTATAATCTACCCTTCTGACGAATGGCTTCTTATCTTTCGGGTCAACGGCAAGCTTAATCTTAGGAACAGCTTCCTCAGCAAAGGACTTTATCAGTTCTTCCTCACCCTGAACGACGACAACAATGCTGGTTGCCGAGACAAATTCATTGATAATCTTGTTAAAAGAAATCGTCCGTCTGTCCTTGGAAGGTAAAAGGTCAGACCAGCGCATGGTTACTTTAAGTTGAGATGCCAGGGCCAAAAAGATGATAGTCAAGATAGCTACAACGACTAACATCCGCCAGGGATGATGAGCATGAAATCTTGCCAGGCTTTTAAGAATTTTTTCTCGCATCACTCACCTCTTGAGATTTTTAATAAACAATGATAATTCTCCAAACAATTCTTGTCTATATAAAAATGGAATTTAATCTTTATTTTGACAAATGGCCTTCTCCTTTAAAAAAGGGAAAAAGCGGGAAAAAGGGAACAGGCTACTTTTTCCGGAAGAAATAAGACTGTACTCGGGTCCAGGCCTCGTACTTGAGTATCGAGATTCTTCTTCCCTGGATTATCTAGGCATCCCTGCGATAAGGCCTTAGCCTGGCGATAAAGAAAAAGTAGTTTGCCCCTTTTCTATATCTTTTTAATATGTTAACAATAAAGAATTGATCTCATTATCATGAAGAAAAAAAGTTTCTTGACAATTATACTATAAATATGATAGGATTAATATTGTATATTAAAAGTAAGAAGGGAGCAGCAAATGACAAGATTTACGGTTCCAAGAGTTGCACATTGTACAGAAGGCTGTAAACAATCATCCTGAGTAAGATGTAAAACTTCTCATTCACATTTCCCATTCGTGTTTTTTCTTATCTTCTATTCTGTTCGAGAGTCTCTTTTCGTTCTATTATTAAGACTTAACTGAACTAAAGATTCTTTTGACAATATCGGAACTAGAACAGCCTTCAAGATAGGGAATGATCACGACTTCCCCGCCCGCCTCTTCAACCTCTTTTCTTCCTACAACCTCCTCGGGTTTCCAGTCTCCTCCTTTGACTAAAACATCAGGTAGAAGCCGGGCTATGATTTTCTGCGGAGTCTCCTCAGAGAAAGAGGCGAGATAATCTATATCCTCGATGGCTTCTAGGATTTCAATCCTCTCTTCCAAAGGAAAGATGGGCCGTGATGTCCCCTTTATCTTTCTTACTGAAGCATCATCATTGACAGCCACGATAAAAACATCTCCCTTTTTCTTGGCTTCCCTAAAAAGATGAATGTGGCCACTGTGGAGAAGGTCAAAGCAGCCGTTGGTAAAAACGACCTTTTTGCCCTTACTTTTGAGCTGGCTCCTGATATTCACAAGGTCAGCAAGTTTTTTAAATTTATTATCCATGATGTCTAAGCTTACTATTTGGGCTTAAGCATTAATTCTCCCGCGGAATATTTCTTCTGCTTCGGGTGTATAATTTCCTCCATCGTCATAAAGAATAAAAGGAGGAAGAATATCCTCTTTTTGAGAGGAGAAATCGCACTCAGCTAGAATCAGGTTCGGAGGACTGTCTTGACGGGGATGGACGAGACGAATGGATTTGACCTTCAAACTGTTCCTCTCCATTGCCTGGAATAGATCATCTTTTCTTTTCGCAAGATAGACAAAATAAGCGCGTCCTTCACTTTTGAGCAGTTTTGCTGTTTTTTCTAATATATTAAAAATATCACACTTTAATTCGTGCTTGGCGATAGATTTTTCCAGGGAAGAGCTCAAATGACCTTCTCCTTTTTTAATATAAGGAGGATTCGAGAAGATAACATCAAACTTTTTCTCTGGATGATATTGGCGCAGATCTTCCCGGATAACGGAAATTTTTCTTTTAAGATTATTGAGTTTTACGTTTCGCCTGGCCATATCCGCCAAAGATTCCTGAATCTCCACGGCGGTGATGTGCTTAAAAGGCTTAATACTTAAAAGAAGAGAAATAATACCGTTTCCGGCTCCCAACTCTAAGATTTCATCTGAGCGCTTTGTTTGAATAAAATCAGCTAAAAGGGGAGCATCTACTGAAAAGCGGTATCCCTCTTTCTTCTGCAAGACAAGAATGCTACCTCGATAAAAGGAATCAAGAGTCTCATCCTCGCCCTTCAACAGACTTCTCGTTTTCATCTTCACTCAATTCAGTAAAAACAAGCACGCTCGCGGGAAGAACTTCAGCATATCCCCCTTGTACAGATAAAATTTCTTCCTTTTCGGCAACCCGATACTTAATCCTTCCCTTTCCAATAGCTAAAAATAGTGGCCGATGACCGGGGAGAATCCCCAGATATCCATCCAGGCTCGGGAGGGAGAGCTCCCGAACTTCTTCATCAACCAATAACTTCCGAGGAGTTATGACTTTGAGTCGAAGAGATGACAGCAACTTCTGGGTCATGCTGATCTTAATCCCTCTGCCTGCTTGACGACTTCCTCAATATTTCCTGCCATGTAGAAGGCCTGTTCAGGTTTATCATCGTGTTGACCTTCCACAATCTCCTTGAATCCTTTCACGGTCTCTTCAATGGTTACATATTTTCCGGGTCTTCCGGTGAATTCCTCTGCAACATGAAACGGCTGGGAAAGAAACCGCTGAATCTTTCGAGCACGGGCAACGATAACTTTATCTTCTTCAGAGAGTTCCTCTATGCCCAGAATGGTAATAATATCTTGAAGGTCTTTATACCTCTGAAGAATTTCCTTGACGCTCTTGGCCACTTGATAGTGTTCCTCCCCCACAACTCTTGGGTCCAGTATTCGAGAGTAAGAGGATAAGGGATCAACGGCAGGATAGATACCAATTTCGGTTAGAGCCCGGGAAAGGTTTGTGGAGGCATCCAAGTGAGAAAAAGTTGTGGCTGGCGCTGGATCGGTGAAGTCGTCTGCGGGCACATAAATTGCCTGGACAGAAGTGATTGATCCCCTTTTAGTTGAAGTAATCCTCTCTTCTAGCTCTCCGAGTTCAGTCGCCAGGTTAGGCTGGTAGCCAACTGCAGAAGGCATCCTTCCCAGGAGCGCTGAAACCTCTGAACCCGCCTGGACAAAACGAAAGATATTATCGATGAAGAGGAGGATATCTTGGTTCATCTCGTCCCTGAAATACTCTGCGACAGAAAGAGCAGCCAATCCGACTCGCAGTCTTGCTCCGGGAGGCTCGGTCATCTGACCGTAGATAAGAGATGTCTTGTCGATGACCCCTGATTTCTTCATCTCCAGCCAGAGGTCATTTCCTTCTCTTGTTCTTTCGCCCACGCCCCCAAAAACAGAGTAGCCTCCGTGCTCTTTGGCAACGTTGTTGATCAGCTCCATGATAATGACAGTTTTGCCAACTCCTGCTCCTCCAAAAAGGCCGACCTTTCCCCCTTTCAAAAATGGCTGGATAAGGTCAATCACCTTGATTCCGGTCTCAAACATCTCAAGCTTGGTGCTCTGCTGCTCTAAGGATGGAGGAAGACGATGGATGGGATATTTCACTTTGGCCTTGATAGGGCCTAAATAGTCAACTGGCTCTCCTATAACATTCATCACCCGTCCCAAAGTTGCCTCTCCGACTGGAACTTGAATGGGGCTCTCCAAATCAATGGCTTTCATTCCTCGAGCCAGGCCGTCTGTAGGATGCATAGAAACACACCTCACCTTATCCTCCCCCAGATGCTGTTCCACTTCAACCACAATATCCACGGGAGAATCAGCAGTGAATCCTTCATCCTTGTGTCGATCAATCCTTATCCCAAAGTCCTTCTTGATTTCTTGAACAGATGAGGGACTAGAAGCATCGAATCTTTCACTTATGATTCGAATCGCATGGTATATTTCAGGGAGTTCAACATTCTTGAATTCGATGTCCACAACTGGCCCGATAACCTGGACGACCTTCCCGATCTTTGCTTCTTTTTTTTCTTTTGCTTTAGATTTTGCTCTCGGCTTTACAGTAGGTTTAACTTTTTCTTTTTCGGAAGTTTTCTGTTTTGCTTTTGCCATACTCATCTCCAAATCTTCTATTTTCCTGCCAAAGCCTCAACAGCTGTCATGATTTCCAGAAGCTCCTTGGTGATTGAAGCCTGTCGAATTTTATTTAAAACCAATGTTAAGTCACCTATTAAATCCTCAGCATTTTTAGTGGCATTATCCATAGCCATCATTCGAGCTGCATGTTCAGCGGCCTGCGACTCAAAATAAAAGTGTCGAATTTGACTCTCTATATAAAAAGGCAAAAGACTATTGAGGATAGAACCTGCTTCTGGCTCCCAGTCTGGAGGTAAAACTTCATGCACCTCTTCCTCTGGAGGTCTAAGGGGAAGAAGTCTGGTAACGGTCACTCGTGGAGAAAGGATGGATTTGAATTCGTTGTAAGCCACATAAACAGCATCTGTTTTGTTGAAAACATAGAGTCGCATTAAAAACTGGGCCAATTCTTTCAGATCTCCTAAGCTCAGATCTTGAACTTGTTCTAAATAAGCACGATCAACGGGAAAGGGATGCTTCCTAAAAAAACTAAAGGCTTTTTTCCCGATCAAAACCAAATTCACCTGAGAACGTTGGGCTTTCTCTTCAAAAAAGGATAAAGCTTTCTCTAATAAGTTCGTGTTAAAAGCTCCGCACAAACCTTTATCAGAAGTGATCACCAACCCCTCTATCTTCTTCTCTTCTCTATCCATGATTAAAGGATGTACTTCTCTTTCAGCCCAGGAAACGACTTCGGATAGTAAATCAGGAGAATTGTGCCAGTGGGGACGAGCCTCCAGAACAGAACGCTGCGATTTCTTGAATTTAGCCGTGGATACAGTTTTCATGGCTTGTGTGATCTGCTGCGTATTCCTGACGCTTCTTATTCTTCTTCTGAGGTCGATTAGAGCTGGCATTTTTAAGTTTTCCCTTCTCTAAATCTGGAATTAAACTCCTTTAAAGCTGAGCTAATAGCTTCATCCATATCTGCACTAATTTCACCTTTCTCAGCGATTTTCTTCAAAAGCTTCGCCTGTTCCTTTTCAAAAAATGTATAAAGTTTTTCTTCATATTCTTTGATCTGTTCAACTTCAAACTCATCCAAAAATCCTCTGTTTCCTGCATAAATTATTAATATTTGCTTTTCGACCGGTAAGGGGACATACTGATCCTGTTTCAGGACTTCAGTCAATCTCTCCCCCCTATCGAGCTGGGCTTGACTCGCCTTATCCAGTTCTGTGCCAAACTGAGCAAAAGTTACCAGCTCCCGGTATTGAGCTAAATCGAGGCGCAATTTTCCCGCCACTTGCTTCATGGCTTTGACCTGAGCATTCCCTCCAACTCTTGAGACAGATATGCCGACATTGATAGCCGGCCTTATCCCTGCGTTAAACAATTCAGGTTCTAAGTAAATTTGACCGTCTGTAATCGAGATGACATTTGTCGGGATATAGCCTGAAACATCTCCCGCCTGTGTTTCGATGATAGGAAGCGCAGTCAAAGAGCCCCCTCCATGCTCGTCATTGTACTTGGCTGCTCTCTCGAGCAACCTTGAATGGAGGTAGAAGACATCCCCAGGATAAGCTTCTCTTCCTGGAGGACGCCTTAAGAGAAGTGATATTTCCCTGTAAGCAGCTGCATGCTTGGAAAGATCATCATAGATGAGAAGAGCGTGCTGGCTGTTGTCCCTGAAATACTCTCCCATAGCAACACCGCTGTAAGGAGCGAGGTATTGAAGAGGTGAGGGATCGCTGGCTGGAGCAGCTACGACTATCGAATAGTCCATCGCCCCATGATCCTCAAGCACTTTTATAACGTAAGCAATCGTGGAATTTTTCTGACCGACAGCAACATAAACACAGACGACATCCTTATTTTTCTGATTGATGATTGTATCTATAGCAATAGCTGTCTTTCCTGTCTGACGATCCCCTATGATGAGCTCTCTCTGGCCTCTTCCGATAGGAATCATAGTATCTATGGCTTTTATGCCAGTCTGGAGAGGCTCCTTCACTGGCAAACGGTCAACAACACCTGGCGCCAAACGCTCGACCACCATGAAGATATCGGTTTTTATGGGTCCTTTTTCATCTAAGGGAATGCCCAGAGGATTCACCACTCTCCCAATCAAGGCCGGTCCAGCCGGAACCTGCATAATCCTGTGCGTACGTTTAACCAAATCTCCTTCTTTAACAAGATGACTCTCTCCCAACAGGACAGAACCAACACTATCTTCCTCTAAATTCAGGGCTAAACCATAAACTTCCTGAGGAAATTCCAGAAGTTCGTTATACATAACCTTGTCCAGTCCATAAATCCTGGCAATTCCATCTCCAACATAAGTTACAGTCCCAACCTCTTTAATGTCGACTTCTGTCTTGTATCCTTCTATTTGGCGTTGGATAATTTTACTTATTTCATCCGCTTTAATCTCCATTTTTCCGCCTACCCTTCAGAAATTTCTTCCTTAAGTTTCATCAAACTTCCTTTTATTGAGACATCGTAAACAATGTTTTCTCTTCTTATCCAAAGTCCACCAACCAGTTCAGGATCGATTCTGTACTTCAATATAACCGGTCTTTTCTCCAATAATTCTAATTTTTTTTCTAACTTCCTGCTCTGATCGTCCGTGAGGGGAACAACAGAAGCTACTTCAAAAGTATAGGTTCCCTTTTGCTCATTCCAAACTTCAGGCAAGGACTCTATGATATCGGGAAAAAACTCAAGTCGATTGTGTTCAACGAGCAGTAAAATAAACCTTGAAGCCTTCTTCCCAAAAGATTTTTTGGCCAGCACTTCTTCAGCGATCTGCGTTTTTTTTGTCGTCGGCAGGAAGGGGCTGTAAAGAGTCTCCTCCAGCTTTTTGTGCTTGCAGAGAAGTAGAGCAAAATTAGACAACTCCTGGCTGACGGCCGAAAACTCTGCTTCATTCTTGATAGAGTTAACTAACCCTTGGGTGTATCTTTTTATGAGAATTTGACTTTTCATAGAGTTCGTCGAGCTTTTCTATAGATTTATCTATAAGAAAAGATTGGTCTTCAGGACTCATTTTTTTCTTGATCCTCTCTGCTGCCAATGCTGAAGCCAGTTCTGCTGTGTATTGTTTGAGATCCTGGATTCCTGCGCGCATGAGCATTTCAATTTCTTGTTTGGCAAAATATTTGATCTTCTCCGCTTCTTGCTGGGCAAGTTGAATAATCCTTTCCTTTTCTTCGCGGCCCTCAATTTCTGCTTCCTTCTTTAGCTTTCTTATCTCGTCTTCCAGGGTGGCCAGGCGGGCTTTTGCTTCCCGAAGCTTCTTTTCTGCTTCTCTTTGGGCATCTTCTGCTTCTTTAAGCCCCTGTTCTATCTCCTCGGACCTTTTCTGGAGAAAGTTCCGTATAGGTTTGAAAAGAAAATAAGCCAAGCCCCCGAATAAAATGATAAAATTGATGGTTTTCCCGATAAAATCCCTGGAATCTGATGAATGTTCCTCATCCGCAGAAGCCATAGAGATAAAGAAGGGCAACAAAAGCAAAATAAGGAGGATTTTTCTTGTTGGAGTTTTCATTCTAAAAGCTTCTGCTCGATTCTTTCAGCCAATAACTTGGCTTCAATACTTAATTCTCTCCTCAAGCTCGTGGTCTGCTTCTCTAACTTCTCTTGAGCCTTTTCAACCTGATTCCTGTACTCTTTGCTTATTTCCTCCAGCATGCGTTCTCTCTCTTCTAATGCCTCATGCTTAAGACTCTCCTTTCTCTGCTCGGAGAGAACCCTTGCGGATTTTAGCCTTTCTTCGATTTCATAGACAGTTTTTTCATGGTCTTCTGTAGATTCTTGGAAGGCTTTTCTTCTTCCTTTAACTTTAGCTTCCCGTTCCTCCATGATCTTCCGCAGAGGATTAAAAAATAATCGTGAGAGGACAAAGACCAAAACCCAAACGATTATAAATATAGCGATGAAGCTCGCATCAATATCGATCATTTTATTAAAAAAAGATGAAAGAATTAGTCAAAAATTTATCATTTTTAGCCTAAAAAAGCAAGCAAATATGGGAACGTTACCCAAAGTACAAGGCTTACAAAATGAGGAGTTAAAATGAGCAAGCATCCCCCTTTCAACTTTCAATTTAGGGTGAGTCGTTAGAAAAAATCCCCCTTTTTTTGAATTCTCCCACTAAATATAGAGAACCTGCAGCAAGCACACAGCCTTGGGAGCCAGCACTTCGAAGCGCCTTATCTATTGCCTTATTTATGTTTGGCTCTAAGACAATTCGATCCTGGAAGTGTTGAGCCTGCTTCTTTATCTCTTCTGGCAAGGCAGCCCTGAAGTAAGGGAATCGAGTCAGGATGATTTTTTTAGCCAGGGGGAACAGGATATCAGCTATGGTGGCGATTTCTTTATCGCGCATAATGGCAAAGACAAGGATGAGAGGAGATGACGGAAAATCCTCGAAATATTTTTTTAAAGCCCGAACGCCCTCTTCGTTGTGGGCCCCGTCCAGAATGACCAGCGGATTACGGGAGACGACTTCCAGGCGGCCTTCCCATTTTGTTTTCTCTACGCCGCTCACAATCTTTTTCTTCTCCAGTCTCTTCCAGGCTTTAGATAGCTGCTCTGAGGCAACGATGGCCACAGCCGCGTTTTTTCCTTGGTGCTTTCCTTGAAGGGAGGGCGTGAATGAGTAATTCTCCCTGCCTGTCTTGTAGACAAAAGAATAGCCTCTTTCAGTCTTCTGCGTGATAAAACTTCTCTTCCCGGAGAAAACTGCATTAAAGGGAGCTTGAAGCTCTTCAGCTCTCTTTTTAATGGTTTCACGGGCTTCGGCTTCCTCCACTCCGCAAACAACAGGGATACCGCGTTTCACGATTCCCGCTTTCTCAAAAGCTATCTGGCTCAGAGTTTCTCCCAAAAATTTCTTATGCTCCCCAGAAATAGTGGTGATAACTGAAACAGAAGGCTCCACCACATTAGTAGCATCAAACCTACCCCCCATGCCCACTTCCAAAATAGCCATATCAACCTTTTGCTCTTCAAAATAAAGGAAAGCCAAACAAGTGAGCAGCTCAAAATAGGTGGGCGGCGAAAGTAGTTTTTTCGAAGCGATTAACTGCTCAATTCTCTTCCTGAGGATTGTTAGCCATTTGCAGAAGCTTTGCGTCGGGATGAGCTTATTTCCGATTTGAATCCTCTCTTCGACTCTAACCAAATGGGGGGAAGTAAAGAGACCAACTCGAAAGTTATGGAGGATTAAAATTTGGGTGAGCATGGCACAGACAGAACCCTTGCCGTTTGTTCCCGCCACTAAAACAGAAGCGTATTTCTGGTGGGGATTGTTGAAGGAAGAAAGAACCGTACTTACATTATCCAGACCGAACTTAATGCCTAAATTTTGGATTCTTTCAAGATACAGCAGGCACTGCTCGTAGTTCATTCAGAGCTGTTTAGGAAAAGGTGCAGAGCTCTGATGATATAAGAGCGCATATTTTTCCTGCTCACTACATCATCAAGCATTCCATGCTCGAGTAGAAACTCTGATCGCTGGAATCCTTTGGGCAGCTTTTCCTTTATGGTCTGTTCAATAACTCGGGGACCTGCAAATCCAATAAGTGCGTTCGGCTCTGCTATATTGATATCACCCAGCATGGCAAAGCTAGCTGTCACCCCGCCAGTAGTAGGATCAGCCAGGACAGAAATGAACGGAATACCAGCCTCGTTCAGATTGGCTATCGCAGAGCTTGTCTTCATAAGCTGCATCAGAGAGAGAACACCTTCCTGCATTCTTGCTCCCCCAGAACAAGACACAGTGATGAAGGGCGCACGCTCCTTAAGGGCTAACTCAGCGGCACGGGTTATTTTTTCTCCCACCACTGAGCCCATACTGCCTCCCATAAAGGCAAAGTCCATAGCTGAGATAATAACTCTAATTCCTCCCATTTTTCCTTCAGCGTTCAGTACCGCATCATGAAGCGACGTGCGCTTTTTATGTTCCTTCAGCCTATCAGAATATTTAATGCTATCTTCAAACTGGAGAGGATCTTGAGGGAAAATATTCTGGTCTATGAGATTATATTGGCCATCATCGAAGAGCATTGCCAAGCGTTCGGTTGCAGATAGCCTGAAGTGGAAGCCACAGGCAGGGCATACTGATAGATTATCCAAGATGTCCTGTTTATACAAAATACGACGGCAGTTGTTGCATCTAGTCCACAGATTAGACATGGATCCTCACCGAAAATCCATCAGCTCTTTCTGGAGAATCATTTTTTCCCAAAAGCCTATTTTTTCTTAAGCATCTCGGCAAGAGTCTCGATCACGGAATCTGGACTTGGAAGCTCTGGAATATCTGAGGTGTCTTCCTCTACTTCGTCCCTCTCCCCGATTAAACTCAACACGCGATTCATTAATTTGTCCTGATCATACGGTTTTTCAAAATAATCAGAAACACCAAATGTCCGTAATGCCTCATTCCTGTACTGATGACCCTTGTAGACTGCTGTAACAATAATAACAGGAACTCTTCCCCTAGTATCATGGGTGATCTTCTGAGCTAGGTCAAACCCGTGCATTCTGGGGAGCATGGCTTCAAGGAGGACTAAATCTGGCTCATCAGCTTGAAATTTCTCATAGGCTTCAACACCGTCGGCGGCTGTTACGACTCCGATTTTACGGTCCTCAAAAAGCTTAGATAAAGACTCTATGCTTTTTGCATCATAGTCGACGATAAGAATTTTTTTTCCTGCCATGTTATGTCTTGAAAAATAAAAATTTTAAAATAAACAACTTAGATTGTCAATGAATGGAGGGATAGCTGCGGGAGAAAATGGGGCCANNATGGCAAACGGCTATCGCGGATTTTGAAATGCCACGAACCATAAAAAAAAGAGGAGAACAAGGCTATTCTCCTCCCTGATACGAAGGTGAAGTCTAATTATTACTTTTTCTTCAAATAGATATTACCGCTAAAGGTAGATAGCTTCACTAAAGCTCCTCCTTCGTTGACAACTCCAGAAATCCTTTTCTTGCTGATTTTACCTGATATTTTAATTTCAAAATCAGTCTCGATCCTTCCGCTGAAAGTATTTGCCTCAAGGTCAAAACCCGAATCCCCAGGCAGGATCATCTCAATTTTTCCGGTATGAATATTAATAGTGTATCTCCCCTCTCGTTTAATTTTTCCATCATATAGAAATGAACCAGTTACTATTTCACCATCCACAAAACTGGCCTCAGAAACTTCGCTCAGCTCTACCCTGCCTGTGACCACATGGAATTTTATTGAGCCTTTGATCTGGCTTGCAGTTATCCTCCCGGTTACCGTCTTCAAGAAGGCATCGCCTGTAATATTCTGAACTTCAATCTTTCCAGTCACAGTTTCACAATCCACTCCTTTATCCGCTTTTCTTACCACAATAGCTCCGGTCACTACCTCCACCTTAACAGCCCCGCCGTTCTTTTCGAGGGTGGCATTGCCGGTCACAACTTCAACCTTAGCGGCGCCGCCAATCTCTTCGAGGTCGACATTACCTGTCACTGAATCTATTTTTGCAGATGCTTTTGCTGGTATCACTAAGCTGTAATTGACAGAGACATTCAAAGATTTTCTTCTCCAGATTTCTCTTCCTTCAGGGTATTCAGTCTTAATCTGAAGTGTGTTCCCTTCTTTCTTAACCACAATCTTGACTGAATTCGCATTTTCCTTAGCCTCAGAAAGGGTAGAGGCTTTAGAGATCTTAAGGGCATTAATCTTAACCTCATCCCTATCCCAGCTCTTAACATCAATGCTTCCGGTTATGTTCGCTAATGTAACCTTCCCATCCTTTGCCAAACTGACAGTTCTCTCGAATTTCTCTTCGTATCTCTCGTCGGCTGTTGCCTCGGCGGTATAAAATCCCATAAGGAAAAATAAACCGACTAGAATGGCTATCCACTTTGTTGTTTTGTATGATCTCACAATATACCTCCTATTTTATGGCTTATATTATTGTCTTGAATTCCCTTCTCTGGGAAGACGCTTGCTTTGTTTCCATCATTTCATTAAGAAAATTCATTTTTTCCCTGTAAGCGGCCAGCAAATAATTCCTGGCATCTATATTCTCAGGATTCTGGAGAACCATTTCCCGGCAGGCCTTTATAGAAGAATCGATAACTTCAAGGTTGCTCTTAAAAACCTGAGCGATCTGAGGATCCATCTGCCCCTCTTGTGCAGAAATCGCCTCCCCCAGGGCCTTTATGGCCTTTTGATAATGGCGCTCAGCCTCATCCAATTTGGCAAGCGTGTATTTCTGCAGATCCCCTCTTCCCAAAGAATCCTTTCCCATCCAATACTTCAATCCTAGTATCACTGCACCAGCAATAAAAGCCAAAATCACTACCGAACCTAATGCATACTTAAGCTTTGGCGGCGAAAAAATAGGGCTAAACCAGGCTCTTTTACGCGGCTCGAAAGCCAGGACTCTCTGCTCCTCTGGTTTCAATCTTGCCTTTATTTTAAGCCATGTTTGGTCTGAGGGTGCGAGCTCTTCTAAGTTCCTGGCATCCTTGACAATCGTCTTAAAGTCCTCTAAAAGATGCTTACAATCCGGGCAGACATCGAGATGCTGCTCAACGGAGGCACTTTTCCGGGCCTGAAGACTCCCGTCGATATATTCGCTTATTAATTTTCTCGCTTTAGAGCATCTCATTTTCTTCCCTCCTTAAACGTGCTTTTATTTTCAAGGTGCTCGCGGATCTTCATCCTTGCTTTGAATAGCTGCGACTTGGATGTCCCCATCGAGCATCCCAACATCCGGGATATCTCCTTGTGCTTAAAGCCTTGAACATCATGAAGGAGAAAAATGCTTTTCATTTTGCCTGGCAGGTTCTGGATGGCATCATCCAGCGACTTCTTCACTATCTCATCACCAGATTTATAAGTTTTGTCCTCAATTTTTCCTTCCACTTCATTCAGAGGCATTGTTCTCTGAAGTTGGCTTTTTTTTCTCCTCAAATAGCTGTAACAGGTATTAACTGCTATGCGATAAATCCAGCCGATAAAAGTCTCCTCGTTCCGGATGTCATGGAGGTGAGAAAAAATTTTGAGAAAAATATCCTGCAACAAATCTTCAGCAATTTCGCTATTATAGGTGTAACGATAAACCAGGTTGAATAAGGGGGGGCTAAAATGCTTGTAAATAGCCTCCAGAGCTTGGATGTCTCCCTCACGGCCACGCCTAATCACGTCCTTAAGAAAAAAAGAGTCTGAGAGACTTATTCCGTTAGCCAGATCTCTTTCTTCCTCAGTCATGATTCGACTCTCTGCATTGAGTTCCATTTTAGCAGAATGAGCGACACTTATTCTACACTGCGCTTCATGGACTATGGTTGGTGCTGGAAAAAACATCTATACTTTTCTCCTCACTTTATTATGATGAAACAGAGCTCCAGAAGGTTGCCTGTCTTTCAAAAAAAATGGCATAAGAAAGTTTTTTTTGAATACGAATATGTTATGATGTTTCGGGAGGATGTCATTATTTGTAACAGAAGGAAAAATATATGATCCACGATCAGCGCTTGAAAAAAATGAAAGCGTTTCTTCAACTTGGCTTTGTTCTAACCTTTATCCTGTCGCAAATTTTGCAATTCAGCTGCAAAACAAAAACTGCTCAACCTGGAATGCTCGAAGTTTCGGGCCTGATTGAAGCCATAGAAACAGAATTAAGATCCCAAGTCCAGGGGGAAGTCAAAGAGATACTAGTACGAGAGGGTCAGCAGGTCAAGAAAGGAGATTTACTCTGTCTTCTGGATGAAGAGAAACTTACAATCCAATTAAATCAGGTTCGAGCAACCCTCGAAGGATCCCGCTCAAAGTTAAAGCTTTTTCAAAAAGGAACAAAAAGGGAACTCATAGCTGTAGCCAAAAATCAACTTGAAGCGGCAGAAAAAGAATTGGAATTAGCTCAAAAAAACAAGGAGCGCATGGACATACTATTCAATGAAGGAGCTGTCTCCAGCGCGCAAAAAGAACAGGCTGATTTGAAACTCAAAGCAGCCCAGGAACACTATGAGAGCACAGAACAAAATTATCAGCTTGCTTTGCGAGGAAAAGAGAAAGAAGAAATTGAAATGGTCAGGGCAGAGATCAGGAGTCTTCAGGCACAAGAAGAATTTCTGCTGAGACAGATTCAAGATACAAGAATAGCCTCTCCAATAACTGGATTCCTCGAAACAAGACATATCGAAGTTGGTGAGCTGGCTCTTCCAGGAACACTTCTTTTCAGCTTGATTGATTTAAGCC
>JABAOC010004809.1_pt1 | contig 14604 bp, 22 predicted proteins | sample 7062161 | NCBI WGS metagenome assembly JABAOC01 (sample SAMN14538625, study PRJNA623070) | marine sediment metagenome | biome: marine biome [ENVO:00000428]; feature: marine pelagic biome [ENVO:01000023]; material: deep marine sediment [ENVO:00002113] | place: India: Gulf of Khambhat ... | reverse complement strand
CACTCGGCATGTATGCAAAGGACGGGTAAGGGTTATTCAATCAACCTGGCTAAAGGAAGGGGAAGGCTTTTCGGCGTTCTATTTCTATGAGTGCTTTGGCTTTGGCTTGTTCTGCTTTTAGCCAGGCAGTTTTTACGAAACCAGAAGGTACGTAACTCAGCGAACCGCTAGGCTTAGTCTCTGCATAGAACGGCCACGGGGAGACAGAGTCTTTATCCATTCCTAGCGCAAGAAGTAAGGTTTTCAGGAAAGAACCTTTTCCTAAAGGTTTCATCTTTTGCACTCTTAACCACCACACGCAAATCTATGGACGAGGAGAGACTTAGACTTTTCACCGTCACATGACGGTAATGAGGGGCACGTCATATGACGGTTATACCAATATATCTCGCAACAACCATTTCAGATTTGGTGCTCTTGAAGTGACGCTGTATGAAGTTGCTTTGAAGGTGGCCCTGCCGGTCTCATTTTACGCGGACATGACTCGCCGATTTCCATCTATGAGTGTATTCGTTTGGTGTAATAGAGAGAATGATGTTGTTGAGGTTGTTGTGAGGAACCCAGAGGAATATCCGCTTGTTATGAAGGAGTTTCATGCGCACCCTGTTGTGGGCGTAATTGAGGAAATGTCTGATGATCGCAGGCTTTACTTGAAAGTTAAGGAGTGTCATTGCATGAAACAAGACACGATCGTAAGGCATATCGGGGAATTAGATATCCTCAACGTCTTCCCAAACATGATAGAAAACGGCTGGGCTTACCATCGCCTTATTGTCTTTAGGCATAAGGATCTGGAGGAGCTTCTACGACGCTTTGACAATTGGGGATGGGTTTGTAAGATCTTACGCAAGGTTCCTTTTGATGGATTTATTGCGAGTTCCCTAACTCTGACGGCTGATGCTCTTTTCTCTGGGTTAACTGAGAGACAGATGGCTGCACTTATTACCGCTCACCGACATGGCTATTATAACCTGCCAAGGGACTCTGATGTTCAAACAATTGCCGCCAAAGAGAGAGTGCCGCGTACAACATTTCAAGAGCATCTCAAGAAGGCTGAAAACAAGCTCGTGGGCGCTTTAATGCCTCATATGAAGCTATTTAACCATGCGTCACCTGAAAGAAGACGGAGCCTGAGGGTAAAATAGGGATTCACTGCGTTCAGCTGCCTTTTTGCATGCGTGCTTGCTTGTTTTCTTTTTCTCGTAGTTGTCTTGCTTTGTCATACATTTTCAAGGATTCGTAGATTCGTGCTGCATCCAAGAGTTGGTCTGCTTTCTCTAGGGTTTGTGCATTATTAAGCATCTGTGCTTGAAACAACTTGTCGCTGATATCCTCTGCGCCCTTAACTGTGAACGATGGGTCCTTGAAGGGTTTTGCCAGTTCCTCGAAGAGCTTTGGGTTGAGTGCAGCCACCAGGTTTACCGGTGCTTGGTCATAGGGGCTGTCGAGATAGCTCTTTATCAGTTTCTGTGTAAATTCATCAACGCAATCTTCGGAACAAAACCAAACATCCTTCTTAATGGATGCGCCCTCCTCGTGCGCGGAGAGTTCCAACTTGCGGTGCAGACACTTTTCACAACATGGGCTGCCACAGACTATGCATTTCTTGTTTTTCAAGAAGAGACCGCTGTTTCCACAGTTCGGACATTTCCCCATATGTACCCCTCTGATTAACAAAGATTGTCTGCTCGCATATTTTACATTATTTCTGCGTGCGTGTCATGGTTCTTGCATACATGCCCGTTTCACAATTCCTTTGGTGAAGGCTAATCGCAAGCTCACTATGCTTGAGCGGTTCATGTGAGAGAACAAGGGACAGAGGGAGTTCTCAAGCTGAAGAAACGGAACACGTTGGCTCTGGTCGTGTAGTTACTGTGAATTCATATTTTGACGAAACAATGTTTAAGGGCGAGATGTTACAAAGAGCAAATCACGTCAGATGCATAGTCGCAGGCGTAAGCTTGCGTGGGTTTCATGAAGCTGGAGATGGGTTGAGATGTCGCTTACGGAGTATTTGCATGAGAAGGCGGAGGAGTCTAGGCATAGCGAGATTGTTGGGCATCTAATTACGGTCACTGGGGTGATTTTTCTGATGGGCGGAACGATGGTGACTGTTTCTGCCGTGAAGGATCCCGATTGGTTCTTGTTCATTCCGTATAAGTTGTCGTATCATCCGTATAGTCTCATGGGATTGATTTTTACGGTTCTCGCGTATATCCTTGTCGTCTTTGGACTTGTCATGGCCGTCCATTATGCTATGGAGCGGTCGTGGTACATGTGGCGGTTGCATGAGACGCAGACCGAGGCGGAGGAGAAGCTTCGCTCTATGGTGAAGTATGTGGAGAAAGCCAAGAGCAAAGAGGAATAGACAACCTTCCCTTTTTTATTCACCTAACAATACGAAAGCCAATCACAAATCTGGTTCAGCTAAAACAGGGGAAGATTTAAGCCCCTACAGACTGGCCGAACGCTCTAAACGATTCTGAATGTACGCCCTGTCGCCTTCCGGATACGCATTATCTGCATTCGCTTTTGCAGTCAAACGCTGTCACTCTTAAGTCGTCCCGTCGAAACTACCGGAAGCGGCATCCGAACTCAAACGCTGCGTGGAGTTGTGGTGATAAATCGGAATTTTCACGCACCACCACAACTATGATGAAAAGTGGGGTTCTGTTCGGGTATGAAGAGCTGACGCAAGTGTTGCGCGCGCCTGATTCAGCAGCATTGAGTTTGAATTATTGCTTATTCAAGTGCTATTTCTGCGGCATACATTACACTTTTCTGGAATGGAAACTGACCGTCTGTGCATGTCACACATCAATTCTCCTCCTTTCAAAGCCGTACACAACTTGCAAAACTCTAACGTGGCGTCGATGAGTGAGAACGTGTTGTTCGCTATACGCTCGGCAACCTCTATTGCAATCGATCGTATCAAAGGTTTAGATTGAAGGTGTTCCATTCCTTTCTTGCCACGCTTCGAGTAGAGATAATAGCTTATTGTTGCCTGTGTTGTTCCAAGACTCTTAGCCACTTCCATCTGGGAAAAGTTGAATTTCTTAATAAGTTGCTTAGCTACCAGGGTTCTGAACGCAGGAATTATCTCTCGGACAACCAGTTCACATGGTGGTCGCATTGGTATTCCACACATTTATAACAGCGTTATAACTCTTAAATCTGTTTGCATACTTTAATACAACGAAAAAGTGGAAAGAGATATTGGGCGATCGGTAGAGGTGCTACTATGTCTCGAGGGACAGGCAACGTGGAAATAGAATCTTGTTTCACTGGTCCTTCCTATAGTTCAGAAGGCAAAGTTGTTTTTTTAGTGTCTGGGGGGACAGACTCTCCAGTTGCTGCTTGGCTACTCATCAAGAAAGGGTGTGTTCCAATCTTCGTTTTTTACGACAACCATCCTTTCACGGGTGAAGACACAAAGCGGAGAGCCCTTGAAGTCATGCAAAGACTGAGCGAGTTTGTGTCAGGCTGTCGTGCTAAAGCCTATGTGATTCCTCATGGTGACGACCTTGCAGATATTTTGAGGAATTGCCCTCGAAACCTGACCTGTGTTCTTTGCAGACGGATGATGTATAGGCTTGCAGAGAGGATAGCGTCGATAGAAGGCGCGCAGGCTATTGTGACAGGGGAGATTATCGGTGAACATGCTAGTCAAACAATGAGGAATCTTTGTGTTGAAAACGAGGCTTTGAAGGAGCTCCCTCTATTGCGTCCATTACTAGGCATGAACAAGTTGGAGGTGGAACGTTTAGCAAGGAAAATCGGAACCTTCCAGATATCTTCAAAACCCGCTCTTTGCTGCAGCGCTCCGCCCAGGCGTCCCAGAACGCGTGCTAAACTTGAAGAGGTAATAGCGGCAGAGAGGAAATTGCAGATTGAAGACATGGTTGAGCGAGATATCAACGGTTTGGAAATAGTAGAATTCTAATGGTCATCTGGGTTTCATAGCTTTGGAAGCAACATCTAGAACGTCATAAGCCAGAGTTATCGCCTCCTCCTTACTGGACATTTCCTTCAACAGCATCCTTCCATCCTCAGAAAATGTTACCTCTCCGCCCTCTCCGCTTCTAAGGATAATGATATAAGGCGTGTGTACAACAATTTCGAAGTTTTGGCTGGCTTCAAACAACTCCCCTACCGTATTCATGTTAAAAAAGACTCTTCGCCTTGGAATGGCCTCATAGGCTGCATTGTCTGAGCACAACTTGACCAATAGCGGCAGTCGCTCATCTTTTTCATTCATCGGTTCTCAACCATGGTCTATCAGAATCTGTGCATGCGGTGATGCGCGCGCGTTGGAAACAATCGATCTCCACCTTTCCACAATGTACTGATATAAAGTCTACATACTTACATTATGTCAAATATGTTTAATTATGCATGCAAAGTTAAATGTAGATAAAGTCCCGATGTTTAATAGGCTAGGCTTTTGGCCTCGAAATCCCGAACAGTTCGCAGAAGCAAAATTGGTAAAGTTTAAGAATTATAACAGTGTTATAAAGTTTCTTGATCAAGAATGTTGGTTGCCAATAGCATCACAGATTTGATCGGAAACACTCCCATAGTAAAGATGAGGAACATTACAGAAGCAGACAGCGCAACAATCTATGCAAAACTCGAATGGTATAACATCGGCGGCTCAGTGAAGGACAGGATGGCGTTGTATCTCATAGATTACGCGAAGGTTGAAGGAAGGCTAGGCAGAGACAAGACGATATTGGAAGCAACATCGGGGAACACAGGTATTGCGCTCGCCATGATAGCAGCAGCCAAAGGCTACAAGATCGCCATCACAATGCCAGAATCCGTTAGCGTGGAAAGGAGGAAGATCATTAAAGCATACGGAGCAAAGCTAATTCTTTCACCTGCAGAGAACGGAACCGGAGGAGCCATTGAACTCAAGCAGAAATTGCTCAATGAGAATCCCGACAAATATATCGACATAGATCAATTTAAAGATCCAGCAAACATATTGGCCCATTACGAAACAACTGGCAAAGAAATTCTTCGGCAGACAAGGGGAAAGGTGGATATGATTATAGTTGGTGTTGGAACCGCAGGAACTGGAGTTGGCACCTCCATGCGAGTGAAAGAGTACAATCCAAACATAAAAATCGTCGGTGTAATGCCCAAGTTGGGCTTAAGCATTCAAGGATTGAGGAATTCCAAAGAGCCCTATCCCACCCAGTTGTTCAGAAAGGAGCCATTCGACGAAATTGTGGAGATAGCGAAGGGAGAAATACCTCACACTTTCGAGGTTGCAAGGAAGATTGCCAAAGAAGAGGGGTTGCTTATCGGTATGAGCGCTGCCGCAATCATGTACGTCGCACTTCAGAAGGCAAAAGAGTTGGGAAAAGGCAAAACAGTAGTTGCGGTACTTCCCGATGATGGATCAAAATACCTCAGTACTCCTCTGTTCGGATAATCATATCCGCGCTCCTGAGGGTAAAGGAGATGCGCACGGAAAGTTTACAAGAAAAGATAAGGAGGGAGAAGGCGGAGAAGAGAGCACTTGTCCTTGCTCATAACTATCAGCGTCCAGAAATTCAGGAGATAGCGGACTATGTTGGTTCTTCGTTGCAACTGTGTTTAAAAGCCGCTGAAGCCGAAGACATCAGATGCATAATCTTCTGTGGGGTCGACTTCATGGCCGAAAGCGCGGCGATCTTGAACCCAGATAAGACCGTTCTAATCCCAGATGCCAATGCGAGATGCCCCATGGCAGCCATGCTACCCGCGAGAAAGGTGGTGGAGGCTAAGAAAAGGCACCCAAATGCGAAAGTCGTGCTATATATTAACACATTAGCCGAAGCTAAAGCAGAAGCAGACATCTTGTGCACTTCAACAAACGCCGCTCAAGTAGTGGGCAAACTTGATGCTGAAAAGGTCTTGTTTGGTCCAGATTGGAACCTCGCTTGGCATGCACAGAGACAAACCGAAAAGGAGGTCATTCCAATACCGGAAAACGGCTATTGCTACGTCCACAGACTTTTCTTCGGAAATGGGGAAGAAGTGCTCCTACTAAAGAAGAAACATCCAGATGCGGAGCTTTTGGTGCATCCTGAGTGCAATCCTAGTCTCCAGTTGAAAGCCGACTTCATCGGCTCAACTGGGCAGATGCTCAAGCGCTGTCATCAGTCAAACTCAAGAAAATTCATCATTGCCACTGAGGTTGGATTGATTGACCGTCTGAAAAGAGAACTGCCCGAGAAAATTTACTTCCCAGCTATGGAAGAAGCGGTTTGTCAACAGATGAAGCGGCACACACTAGAAAAGGTGTATGAGACCCTCAAAAAGGAAAAATCTGTAGTGAAAGTCCCCAGGACGATCGCAGGCAGGGCGAGAAAGGCGATCGAGCGGATGTTGACTTTCACGATAGAATAGCGCGCGCAGGTAAAGCTTTAAGTGGTTCAAGGCTTAATAGCGAAACCTGCTTAAGATGATGAATGTAGGTGAGAGCCATTGCCCGAATGGATATGCCTGAAGTGTGGCAAAAAATGGGTTGAAGAGGGCGACGTCGAGCCAAGATACTGCCCAACCTGCGGCAGCGCCAACATCTACGTGCCGAAAGTCACAAAACCACCCGACTACCACGCGTAGAAGCTCTAAAAACTCTATGCGAAGCAGCCCATAAAGAGACACTCCCTCGCAGCGATCAACACCAACGCAGGATCAACTTCTTCAGCTAACGAGATAGGCACCTGCTTGGCAAGAACCGCAGGCATCCGCGCCTCCGTTTCCCCCATCACCAGATGTGCGGCACCGGCAAGATCATCAGCCAACGCATGTCGCGTGATCCGCACCCTATTGCCGTAAAGATCTTTTTTCGCTCTACAATCCCTTATTGGCTTAAATCCAGCAATCCCGATGGCTACCCCCGTTGTCCCCATGCGAAGAGGAGTAACTCGACTGTCAACAATCAAAACACCAATCCTTTTGTCTGTCCTACCAAGAATTTCTGCCCGGATTTTCTCCGAGCTTGTATGAGGGTTCTCAGGCCACAGCACAACAAAGCCCATCGGAGCATTTTTGCGATCGACACCTGCATTGGCGATCAGAACACCATCTTTCAAGGTCAGCAGTGCCCCAGAAACGCCCCCATAGACTTCATCCGCTTCCGACAAGACCACCTCTGCAAAACGTGGATCGAGCGCATACTTCTCCGCCAGCCGCTTCGCGTCCTCTGAGGGCTCTATCGTGTCCAGCCTTGCGAGGCGACCCTGCGCCATCGACACAACCTTACTGGCAAGTACCAGCACATCTCCCTCATCAATCGTCAACCCCTGCGTACCTATAGCCTCCAGAATTATGCCAACCAAGTCGTCCTTGGGCTCAATAAGCCTAGTCCGTATTCCGAAAAGCTGCATTCGACCTCAACTCACTTCGGCTTAAATCTAATCGCCTGAAACGTCTTAATCAATGGCACTCCTATAAGCGTAGCCAACGCCGTAATCACAATCCTTTCAACCGGATATACAAACGTAAGAACCTGCCATGTCGACTGCCAAAAATCCAGTTGCGGAAAGACCAGCGGCCAACCTGTAACCTCAAACACTAAGCAGCCAACCACATGCGCAAACATTGTTGCTATGAAACAGATCACAGAAATCCCAAGAATCAGCCTTGTTGAGCTTTGCTGATTTTTTGCGAAATCTATGGCTTTTGACCTTAGAGGGGACACTAGAATAAGAAGTCCGGCAACTTGGAACCAAGCAAAAGAGGGATACAGCCAGAATGGACCTATCGGCGGATAGAGGACTAATGCCAACAGAAACACGGAATATAGCAGAGTGCATGCCTTTTCTCTCCGATTATGCAACAGACCTGCACAGAGAGCCGCCGCCGTTCCCGGCAAAAAACTAATGGGATTGAATGCGCCCCCCTGCGCAAGTGAAGCTCCCACAATGCCGCCTAGACCTGCCGTGGCCGCTCCAAGATATGGACCGAGCAACACCCCAACTAATGGAGCCATAACCGCCGCCATCGTAATCGATTTTCCAACAACCCCAATGATCGGAGCCAACGGCCAGAACGAGAAAAGCGTGTACAAAGGCGCAAAACAGCAAACCAAAGCCAGATCCTTCGTAGCTGGACTCAGATCAGGCGCCCTCATTCCCTCTCTCATCCCTCACGGCTGCAAATCGTAGCTATAGCTAGGCTCAAGGTGTTAAAGCATTTCCGCAGAGCCTAGAGAGACGGAAGAGCACTGATGGGTCACCAGCGTTCCGTGAGCACCTTCAATCCACGAGACTTCAGCGGTCTTATGACTTCTGGTCTGCTCAAGATAACGAGCAAGCTATACCCTATGACCGCGATAGCTATCAGACTGCTAATGGTAATGCTGACAATCATCCCCAGCCACAGAGGCATAAACGCCAAGACCTCTGGCGCCTCAAAGAACCACCACAGATATCCGCCGACGATAAAGCCAACCGGTAGCGCACCAACGACACACGCCAACAACCGACGCCTCCACAGCAGAAACACCAAACCAGCAGCAGCAAAATTCGCAATAGGTCCCATTATAAGATCCACCGGTCCTAACCAATACATCATGTTGCTTACCACATTACTCACAACGCAACCAACAGTTACTCCCAAGACCACCGGCAACCCAAACAACGCCGCCAAAGCAATCAAACAATCCGCAATCCGCAGCTGCACCGGCCCAGAAACAAGCGGATTGCCCACAGAAAACATCTGAACCACATTAACCACCACATACAATGCGGCAAAAAGCGCTGTCAAACTCACATCGCGACTATCTAACTTCAACGTTTCACCTCCCTACTCCGGGGTTTATACAGCGGAACGGGTGGGAGGACCCACTCACCCGCCAACAAGCTTTTTCACAGATTCAGGTTATAAAAATTCCTATCCTCCGAGATTCTGTTATGTCTTTTTACCTACACCTTTTTTCATCCGACGATTGAAATCCTCTCGAATTCTTGGACTGACCTGATCAAGTAAGGTCCAAATCTTCTGAAACTTGCTCTCATTGCTTGGATTTTCTCCTTCCATTCTCCAAGTCAATTGCCCTATGTTTTGATGAAGCAGATTCTTTCCCTCAAACTCATTTAATATCGCTTGAATACATGCTTTGAACTCCCTCATCAGTCAATTCATCACTCAGATACTGGTGCAACGCAGATTCCACCATCAACTTCAACTTGGGCATATCAATTGCTTCTCCATCCACTGGATGCATGCATGACACGATTAATATTAGCTTCTTACAAAACAAGATTAATTCGTGTAAAACTCCCAAATTTTGGAATTGCATGTTTTTAGGCATATCGTCAAAAAAAGAGGGGAGTTGAAGCCCTATGCACACTTTGCAGGCGCATAAGTTGGCGGGTTCCAATCCCGCGCTACGATTCTACGCGGTTCTGATTCTGAACCAAAGGAGTGCGATGCACGCTGGCTTACTCAATTCTTCTGAGTTCGAAGATTACCGGCCTGAATCCGTCGGTGCAGCAGAAGACTCCGGTTCCTTTCTCGTTCATCCACGGAAAGTTGCCACCAAACCTTAGTGTGACTATTGCTTTGTATAGGTCATCCCAAGCCCAAGTGCAGAATCCTTCAGGCATTAGACCGTCTTCTTCAACGGTGAATTCTTGGCCTTCTTTGAATCGGCTGCAGGCTTCCATTGATTGTCCCATAGGAAGCTTGTCACCGAATATTTGTTTAGTATCCGTTATCTTCAAGACAGTTATCTTCACTTTGCTTCTCTCAGCCATAAAGGTCACCGATCTTGCTCATCCTTTTTTGTTTGTAGCCCTGCCATAACTGCTTCACGCCTTTAAACCTTTGCATGCATAATATCCTATGATAAGTTGCTTGTTTGTACGACGGATTCTTACAGAGAAATGAATCAGACGAAGACTTTACGGAATCTTCCATAAACATCGAAAGCCAACACTATAACAAGGCGTTTCGGAAGGCCAAGACATACCATAAAAAAGTGGGGTTTTGCGGGAGATATCACCAGACTACGCGTATAGAGCGTTATCTATACAAACTCTTCACAAGTAATTTTAAACTCATGTAAAATATCTTCATGCATGCATGAAGTGAAGCCGCTATACGAAACAAACTGAGCAAGCTCCGACCTAAAGGAGAGAAACGAGAGGATCTGTATATAGGGGGAAGGGGGGGGTGCGTACACAGCTGAGCTACCAGAGCTCAGCAGATCTATGACGAATTGATTCTGGCGTTGCTGGATGAGTTCCGTAAGATTCGAGAGACCCTGCCCAATCTAGGTAAGAAGCATATCAAACACAAACCAGGCTTATACATGTAAGAAAGCTCTCGGGTTTCTGCCTATGTTTCGACTTGCGCCAGAGATACACTTAAGAGTCTAGTTGAAGGAATGCACGTCACGGGATGTCTGAGAATGGAATTAAAGGGAAGTCAAACTGAGAAAAACCTGTTGGCCACATTCGCGGGTGAGTCTCAAGCTAGAACCAGATATACTTTCTTTGCAGGCGTAGCTAAGAAGGAAGGATACGAGCAAATATCAGCCATTTTCCAAGAAACAGCGGACAACGAAAAAGAGCACGCAGAACTGTTCTTCAAGCTCCTCAAGGGCGGAATGGTGGAGATCACTGCCTCCTACCCTGCAGGAGTGATTGGAACAACAGCCGAAAACCTACAAGCAGCAGCCGAAGGCGAGAAAATGGAATGGGGAACACTATACCCCAACTTTGCTCAAGTGGCAGAGGAAGAGGGCTTCAAAGATGCAGCCCGAACTTTCCGTATGGTCGCCAAGGTAGAGAATTATCACGAACGACGATATCGGAAATTGCTAGCAAATGTAGAGCAAGGCAAGGTCTTTCAGAAAGATGCGCCTATTCAATGGAAGTGCAGAAACTGTGGCTACGTCTATAGAGGCAAAAGTGCCCCTGAGAGATGCCCTGTCTGTGACCACACAAGAAGCTACTTCGAAGTTTGGTGCGAGAACTACTGATATTTCCTCCGTACACATGCCAATCTCCAAGCGATTTAAGTTCACGAACTATCATAAGTGAACTGATTCCGTCCATGCACACATGCAGCGATGGTTCGGAAGCAGCAAAGAAGAGTGATTAGGCGATTGTCGTCACGTCACGAAACAGGATGGGATAGGCTCTATCATCGCTATCGCCCAGAATGTTTACCATGGGAGCTAGGCAAAGCTAGGAAGGGCTTGGTGGACCTTGTAGACTCCGGACTAATTGTGCCAAGCAGGGCCCTAGACCTCTGTTGTGGCGTGGGAACAAATCCCATCTACTTGGCAGAGAAAGGATTCAACGTTACTGCAATAGACATATCTGACAGGGCAGTAGAATATGCCAAAGAAAGGGCGCGTGAAGCAGAAGTTGATCTGGATTTTCTAATTGGAGATTTCCTAGATCTCCCTCTTCAGAAAGAACAGTTTGATTTCGCCTTTGATTTTGGCTGCTTCCATCATGTACCAGTAAAGGATAGGACCCGGTTCATCACAGGAGTTCACAGGGTGCTAAAGCCCAAAGGCACATATTTCTTAACATGTTTCAGTAACAAGAATGGCCCAGCTTGGAACCATTTCAGAAGAGAAAAGATCATCGAGTTTTTCGACGACTCTTTTGAAATTGAATGGATCAAACACGTTTCCTCTCAGGAGGGTGACGGAGTTACACGATATTTCTACGAAGCAATGATGAAAAAAGCGATCAGACAACGCATCAAGTGACTATGCACATGCATGCAAGTCATGTTAGAATGGTGTTCATTATCGGCATGCATGCACTAAGGAGGGACGTCCTTCAAGTATGTTAGAGAGAGTCTCTTGTATTCTCCTTCTCCGAGGGCAATGATGAAGAATTCGATCTTGTCGAGATAATCTTTCCAGGCAACCTTAAACTGATTCATGCGACGATGCAGCTCGGTATAGTTTTTGTGGAACGAGATGACGACCCCGTTCATCCCCATCCCTTCACCCATCGCAGAAAAGATTGCCCATGGCAACTTCTCGGCGTATGCTTTGGCTTTCGCTATTGATTCTGGCGTAATAGCTTCAGGACGCACTTTGACAAGCCCTATCACCATTATTTCAAAACCCATCTTCTTGAAATCTGGGACGACAGTATAATCTTGAATGCCCCCTTCGCGCTCAAGGCTATGACGCGCTCGGGTGATGGTTGGCTGAGACACCCCGAGCACCTTGGCAAGTTCCCTATCGCTTCGTTTCGAATTCTTCAGAAGTTCCCTCACTAATTTTTGAGGCAATTCTTTATGCATGAACCGACAACCGTTGAATCAGATTATAAGTGTTTTGTCTGAAACGTTTGCCGAGACAAGGCCTGCTATAGCTGGCCTAGCTAGCTAAGCGCGATCGATCGAATTTTGTTAACATTCATTTTAACATTCTCTCGCGATTTTTCAAAAGTGGAGAAGAAAATGGACATTTTTAATGTTGAAATATCCAGAATAAATGTTAACCGAAAATGCATGCATGGAGACGAAGTCTCACGCCGTCAATTTCACGTATTGGCTGAGTTCTTGAGTTACGTCTCTCAGTCCTAAGTTGGTCAGCGTCTTCGTTTTTGGTATTCCTCGACTATCCCAGCCTCGCTTCTGGTAGTACAACTGAAGCATGGAATCGTACTTCTCTCTGTCTAAGCTTGCTCCCTTGAAGGGGCCTTTTGTGATCGGTTCGTCGTACCATCTCGCAGGGAGACCATCTAACGTGCTGCTCCAACGGCTCTTGTATTCTCTAACCCAGAAAGCTCTCATTAGAGCATAGACTCTGTCTGCAATTGTGAACAGATCTTCCATCGTCATGGTCACGCCAGTTGCGGCCTTGAGGAATTTCGGGTACCAGTCCAGTTCGAAGCCTACCTCTATCCACGGGAGGCGACAAGTCGTTAGGCATTCAAACATTCCTCCCCTGATCCGCTGAAACTCGATAACCTTGTCAACCTTCTCTTCACCATAGCCCTCCCGCCCAACCCTCATCTCCCAAGAAATAACCCACGCATCCTTGTGATGCGCCCCAATCGGAGACGTTCCATATGACAATGCCATTCCCGGTGCCGCGTGACAATCATAGCCCGTGATCTCTAGACCTTTTATGTTCATTGCCCAGTTTGAAGCGTTGCCGCCTAGCTTCTGAGCTGCGGCTTCTGTTCCATCGGCGAGGAGCGCCCCGGTTCCCCGTCTGTGGACTACGTCCTCAGCGAGCGCTTTGGCTTCGTTGAAGTCTCCCCACCCGATTTCATGGTCAATCAGTCGCTTCTCTGACGCCTCCATGGCGAAACTTATCACATTCCCCAAAGAGATAGTGTCTATTCCATAATCATCAGCCAACCTGTTGAGGGCTGCGACCTGCCTGAGGTTGCCCAAGCCTGTGTTTGAGCCCAGCATCGCCACGTTCTCATAATCGAGTTCCGACTCTAGGTTGTTTTCGTCTTCAATGACGATTCCGCAGGTCATGTTGCACTGGGGGCATCCTCTCTGGGAGACCTTGAGTTTCTCCATGGTGAAGCCGCCTATAGCCTCAGCCTCATCAAAGACTCCTTCCCTGAAGTTGTGGGTTGGAAGGACGCTGCTCTCCTGGCTCCACTCAATGGTAGCCATCGTTCCTTGGCGCTTCCAGAAGTCGTAGTTGGGCTTCTTCAAAACCTCTTTATACGCCTCTTTTCCCAGAGCCTTCAGCTTGTCAGCATCGGCTGCCGGTATCGTTTTGGAGCCCTTAATGACGACTGCTTTCAGCTTTTTCGAGCCCATCACGGCTCCCATTCCCGGTCTGCCCCCTGCGCGACCTTCTTGACTGACCACGTTCGCAAACCTAACCAGGTTCTCTCCAGCAGGACCTATCGCGAGAACTCCTGAGGTTCTTCCATGCCCTTCCTTGAGTCGCTTCTCTGTCTCGAAGGCTCCAAGTCCCCAGTAATCCTTGCCATCGAGTAGTTCCGCCTCATCATCATCGATCCTCAAGATGGCTGGTTCTGGAGATCTCCCCTCCACAACGATCAAGTCATACCCGGCTTTCCTCAGCTGAACAGTTGCCATTGTGCCGAGGTTTCCATCGCCGTATCCCCTCGTCAGGGGACTCTTCGCTGCCACAACCAGCTTCCCACTGCTAGGTAATGGGAATCCCGTTAGGGGTCCCGCCGCAAACACGAGCTTGTTCTCAGGCGAGAAAGCGTCTATACCGCTTTTCAGTTCGTCCCATAGAATCTTGATGGCGAAGCCTCTTCCGCCGAGGAAATTCTTGGCTAGGGTCGTATCGTACTCTTGAGCAACCGCTTTTCCCTTAGCTAAGTCTACTCGTAATAGCTTACCGTTCCACCCATGCATCTTTTCACAACCCTGAAGACTTCTCTATTTACGTTCTCAAACGTTATAATCTTTCATATCATCGGGCTGGCAGATAAAATCGAAGCATGCGGGTTTTTGAAGAATACTGTCTGCAGACGGTAGAGACTGAGAGAGGTATGGCTTTGTCTAGGTGGAAGCTTCCTCAACTTGGTCGCGCGATGGCCTTTGCTGCTTGTTTGGCATGTAGATGAATTTGGCGGTCGCGATGAGGCACAGTATAACAACGACCGCGGCTAGTATAAAGGA
>JABAOC010007359.1_pt1 | contig 14606 bp, 15 predicted proteins | sample 7062161 | NCBI WGS metagenome assembly JABAOC01 (sample SAMN14538625, study PRJNA623070) | marine sediment metagenome | biome: marine biome [ENVO:00000428]; feature: marine pelagic biome [ENVO:01000023]; material: deep marine sediment [ENVO:00002113] | place: India: Gulf of Khambhat ... | reverse complement strand
AGGGCAAGCTTTATCGAGTGCGCATTGATTTGACCGTGCCAGATCGGGAGATCCTCGTCACTCGCAGCCCGAACCAACATGCGGCCCACGAAGATATCTATGTGGCTCTGCGCGACGCCTTCAATGCCGCCCGGCGCCAGCTGGAAGACTATGCACGGCGTCGGCGTGGTGATACCAAGGCCCATCCCGTAGCGGGGTCGGCGCGGATACTGCAGATTTTCCCTGCCCAAGACTACGGTTTTCTTAGAACTGAGGATGGGCGCGACATTTATTTCCACCGCAACAGCGTTGTCGGCACGGACTTCGAACACCTCGACCCAGGGATGGTAGTGAGGTACGTCGAGGAGCAAGGAGACGAGGGACCGCAAGCAGCAACCGTAACGGTGGGGTAGTCACGGCGCGATCACCGCTGTTTCAGCGGTGAAATGCAAACCGACCCACTAACTCGCGTCCGAGCGCAGGTGTTCGGCGAATTCCCGGCCGGCAGCGGTTCTCGTGAAGATCCCAAACATATCGTCTGAGTCTCGCACCGGCTGCACGCCAGGTGCGTTTGTGCAAGCCTAACAAATCATGGTCAAACGGGTTGTCTTGGTCGAGAGTAGGCTTCACGGAAGAACATCAGCGATGCTCAACCGCGGCTTGTGGGACAAAGCGGGCTTTGCGCCTGCAGCCTGCTCCCAGTCGTGGTCTGTGATGACATCGATCAAATCCTTCCCTACCACGACCCAAGGTGGCCACGGGGGTCATCGGCCATCATCACGCGCACCCCGTAAGCGCGGGTACTATCAACGACAAAGCATGGGAACACCGTCATCACGGATCTTACGGGTGGAACGTGTTGCATGGGCGGCACCGCCCCTATCGCTGCGCTTGCTGACCTGCAAGTGCATCTATTCTTTGGACTTGCATTTTCAATCGCTCAGGCGACGGCGAAGCCGCGCGTCTCGCTAGGCCGGGCCCTTGATTCGCCAACCGAAGCGTGCGTGGGTCCTTCGATCTAGCTTGCTCGAAGCGGCTTGCCTATGCCCTTGGGGCGCCCTGGCTCCTCAGATAGGGCTCGCCGCCGCGTCTGCGGGTCGCAAAACCGCAAGCGGTCAGGTGGTAAGGGCCTTGCCGCCAGAATTGGGCAGCGCCTGCCGGCGGATTTGCGGTCGGATGGAGGCGGGGTGTTTCGAAGTGTTGGCGCCCAGCATGTTGTCCACCACAGTAACGATCTGATCCCGGGTCAGCCCGATGTCTCGCAGCTGCCAGTCCGGGAGCGCACGCAACGTCCGCACGGTGGCTCGTCGACGATTCCACTGTCGCACCCATCCTAACCAGTTCTGCACAGAGTTCATGGTCATCTTTGCTACCTCCAAACGAAAGAAATTCAACTATGTTACCCGTTTAAAGATCATCTGCGCTTGTGAGAATGATCTTTTTACGTTATATATAGTGTGTTTACTCGATCGTTCAAGAGATACTTATTCAGCAATTGAGTGAATTTAATTCATTTATAAAAGTATGCGTCGCTTGCCTCCGCTAAGTGCTGTCCAGACTTTCGAGGCCGCTGCCCGGCACTTGAGCTTTCAGCGTGCTGCTCAGGAGTTGCACGTTACGCCTTCTGCGGTCAGCCATCAGATACGGGTGCTGGAAGATTTCCTGGCGGTGCGCCTGTTTATCCGGCGCCCGCGACAGGTCGCCCTTACTTCCGAAGGACAGGCCTATCTGCTGCCGATCCGTGCGGCTCTAGACCAGGTGCGCGCCGCTACGGAGCGCATCGTGACCGGTCGCGAGGCCGGGCCGCTGACTATGAACGTCTCTCCATCGTTTGCTGCCGGATGGCTCGTCCCACGTTTAGCACGATTCCAGATCGCGCAGCCGAGCATCGAGGTGCGCCTGAACCTCGTGCGCTCGACAGATGCGCTGGTGGATTTCACGCGTTCCGACGTTGATTTGGCCATCCGTCACGGCGATGTGGATCGACCGGGACTGCGTAGATATCGCTTGATCGCAGAAGAACTCGTCCCCGTCTGCAGTCCTGCCCTTTTAAAGGGTCGGCACGCCCTGGAGCAGCCTGAGGATCTGCGCCATTTCACGCTGTTGCACGCGTTGCCGCGCTTGGAAGAGTGGCAGTTGTGGCTGCAGGCAGCCGGCATCAAGGGCGTCGATGCCCGCCGCGGCCCGAAATTTCACAATACCCCGCTCACGATCGAGGCGGCAGTGGCCGCCATGGGTGTAGCGCTTTCGGACCCCCGGCTGGTAGCCGAAGAACTCGAAAATGGGCGCCTGGTCATTCCATTTGACATCGCCTTGCCTGGTGAGAGCGCGTACTACCTTATCTACCCGGATGAGCGCCATGATCACCCGAAGCTCGCCGCCTTTCGCGAGTGGTTGCTAGCAGAAGTCAGTAAGGCCAGCGATCGAAGGGACGCTGTCATCGACGAGCCGCCACCGGGCATCCGGCCTGCGCGTTGATCTGAATCGCTCTACTTGTTACCAGCGCCGGGGAGCCAGGCGCGTCGAACACCCGCCTTATCAAAGACTTCGGATGCCTGGCGGGTTACGACCTAAATTGTTGAGCCAGAAAATGGGTTGGAGCGAGCCGTACCTCGTCAATGTCTGTGCCCGAGGTAAGCGACAAGCCCGTGAAACGCCTGATGTATATCACCGAGTGCCCGCTCGGCATCAGCGTGGTTCGCCCCCGAGCACACGGCCACAAGTTGATCAGTGCTTTCGACCATGTGCCCGACTGCCCGGTTCCAGCCGGTGCTGTCATCGCGTGCGCGTTCGGGCAACGGCGCCGATTCGACCTTGTGCGCCAGGCTACGCAGCTCAGAGGCGCGCTCGCATACTGCCCGTGAGCGCTCGTCGCCCGGTTGTGCATGCCATAACCGCGCAAGGGTGTGGTGAAAGTCGTTGACCGTGGCCGGAAAATCGTGCTGGTGTTGGTGATCCTGGGGTTCTGGGTCGCCAGAAGGTCGCGCGGGCTCTTGCGCCTGCACCCCGATCAAGACGGCCATGAGCAAGCCAGCCAATGCTAAACGCCAATTAGAACGAATCATATGTCTCCCGAGGGGGCCAACTATCTCGAAGTACTAAAATCCTCGAATCACTGCAGGCACCCGGCGCGACTATCATACATGGCAAAACACTAGTGAACCACGCCTGCCCCGCGATTGCCATGGGGCGCACGCAAGAAAGCGGTTATTTGCGCGGCCGTGTTAACGGCCGTAAGCTCGGGGGGAGTACTCGTGCAGCCACCTGCTGTCAGCGTGAATCTGACTGCCGGTTGACTCGCTAGTACCTTCAGGTACCCATGAGCATTTGCGCCATGTGCTTCTGTCGTAGTCAGCAAGCTGCAGCGGTACTATTTTGGGCCACTGCGGCCATTGCGCTCGCTGCTTGCAATGAAACCCAGGTGTCGGAGCCGCAGACCGGCGAACGCACAGCCGAGAGCCTGTATCTAGACACCGGCGACCTTCCGCAGATCAGTCAGCATGGGAAGTTGCGACTGCTGCTGCCGCAGACCCTCGAGACCAATGATCTTCCGCGGGTGGGCCGCGCGCATGAGGTTATGGAAGAGACGGCAAAGGCCTTTGCTCGTGAAATGCGTCTTGAGCCGTTACCGATCTACGTGGACTCGCGCGCTGATTTGATTCCTTTCTTGCTCGAGGGCAAAGGCGACATCATCGTCGCTAACCTGACGGTCACCCCTGAACGCAAGAAACGCGTCGCGTTTACCGCGCCCGTGGCGATCGTGCACGAGCAAGTGGTAACACGGGCCGATGACGACCGACTGACCAAGCTAGCCGATCTGGCTGGGCGGCGCGTCGCTTTGCGCAAGTCGTCATCATACTGGCCACAACTTCAGGACCTGAAAAAGCGTCACCCGCAGATCGAGCTAGAAATCGTACCAGAAGAGCTTGACACCGAAGCCATCTTGTTGAGAGTCGCCAACGGCGAGTACGACGTCACCGTCGCCGATAGCAACCTCGTGGACAAAGTGCTGGCCTATCGTGATGAGCTCAAGGTCGCTTTCGAGTTGTCGCGCAATCGCCTCGTCTCCTGGGCCGTACGGCCGAAGGCGACAAAACTACGCGCTGCACTAGATCAATTCCTCGCAAAGACTACCGTCGCCCAGCCGCGGCCCACGGTCTATCACGAGGACCTGCCGGCCTTGAAGAAGCGTCAGGTCCTGCGCGTGTTGACCCGCAACAATCCGGCGACTTACTTCGTCTGGCGTGGCGAGCTGATGGGCTTTGAATACGATCTGATAAGGGAGTTCGCCGAAGAGCAGGGGCTCGGTGTGGAGATGATCGTGCCGCCGACCTTGGGTGACCTCATCCCCTGGCTCAAGCAGGGACGCGGCGACGTGATCGCGGCTTCGATGACGATTACCAAAGAGCGCACGAAGCAAGGCATCTCTTTCTCGGTACCCTATAACTACATAGAGGAAATGCTGGTCGCGCGCGAGAAAGATCCCGTCAGCTCCTTGCAGGACCTCAATGGAAGAACGATCGTCGTCTCGCCGGCCTCCTCGTACTGGCAAACGCTGCAGACCGTGAAGCGCATGGGAGCGACCTTCATTCTCGAAGCGGCGCCGGTGCACCTGACGACGAGCGAGATCATCGACAGGGTGGCCAAGGGTGAATACGACTTGACCGTGGCCGACAGTCATTTGCTCGATCTAGAATTGACCTGGCGCGCTGACGTCAAGGGGGCTTTTGCGCTCAGCGCCCCGGTGCCACTCGGTTGGGCGGTACTATTCGGCAGGCCCAAGCTTCTTAAGGCGATTAACAGCTTTATGACGACGACCTACCGCGGTACCTTTTATAACCTCACCTACCGGAAATACTTCAAGAATTCGCGTGCGATACGGCGTCACGTAAAATATGAGGCCAAAAAAACCGGGCAGCTCTCCCCTTACGACCAGTATGTGCGTGAGTACGCACGCCGCTACGGTTTTGATTGGCGGCTCATCACCGCGCAAATGTTCCAGGAAAGCCGTTTCGACCCGAACGCAAGGTCATGGGCAGGGGCACGCGGTTTGTTGCAGGTGATGCCTCGCACGGGACGCGAGCTCGGGTTTAGCAACCTGGTGGATCCACCGATCGGCATCCACGCCGGCGTCAAATATCTCGCCTGGCTACGCGATCGCTTTGAAGGTCAGGTCCCGAAGATCGAGCGCACCTGGTTTAGTCTGGCCGCCTATAACGCCGGCTGGGGACACGTATGGGATGCACGCGAGCTCGCGCGCGAGATCGGCCTGGACCACAACCGTTGGTTCGATCACGTTGAGCGTGCAATGGTATTGTTGTCCAATCCCAAATATTACCACCGGGCACGCCATGGATTCGTTCGTGGCGGGCAGCCTGTGGAGTATGTACAAAGCATTAAGTCCCGCTATGAAGCCTACACACGCGTGGCCGGACTCTAATCGCTTTGTAGGTGTCGCATAAGCCCTGTTCAGCCTTGGTTCAGGTAGGTCGATCTAACATGCCGCTACTTCAACAGGATCACTTTATGAGGAGGTACGGCATGCGTGAAAAAATCTTTGTTTACAGTCTTGCACTCGTGGCCGGTGTCGCTCTTGTAGGAATCGGCACCGCCGCGCCGGTGCAGGCCGGCGACGTCCAGGTTCGTGTCCATTTCGGCTACCCGCATGGTCATCACCATTATGGGCACCGCCATGGCCACAAGAAGTGGCGATACTTTAAGCGACATCCCCGTCGCCATTTCGGGCATCTACACCCCTGGCCTCACCGCTACCGACATTACGGTCACGCGCACAAGCCGCCCTACCGACCACGCCACTGGGGTGAGCACAGAGGGCGTGGTGGCTTCGGTATAGCGGCAGCGGCCCGCGGCAGGGATCGTGATGACGGCCCGACTCGGNNCAGCAGCCCGGTCGCCTACTGCGTTCCTTAGGGTAGACGAGGCTGCTGGCTGCACCGTCTACAGGCATGCAGCGCCTTGCGCCACGAGGGCGCGCGTGTATGCTAGGGACAGCCGGCCATGATTGCCTGCTCGCCTACCGATACGCGCAACGCTGAAAGTGATGAAAGCCCTGATACATGGATGCTCGCTCGTGCTGTGCCTGAGCCTCTATGCATCTACAGTCAGTGCCAGCCATGAGAATGCCGACACGCGCCGGGCAGGCGTGCGCACAGGTGCGCCTGCCCTGCTTGCGCAACAGTCGATCAGCGCCGAGGAAGCCGCAGCTCTGGTTCAAGCACAAACTGGCGGCCGTATACTCGCGGTCACACCTGCGCGCGTCCAGGGTCGAGCAGTTTATCGCGTCAAGGTGCTGACGCCGAAGGGCGAGGTACGCATCTACTACGTCGATGCTGCCACCGGCGCCATGTGACATGCGCATCCTGGTCATTGAAGACGAAGCGAGCCTGCAGAGGCAGATTCGCGAATGCCTGGCCTCAGAAGGTTATGTGGTCGATAGCAGCGGCGATGGCAAGGAAGGCTTGTACATCGCTTCGGAATATCCTTTGGACGCGGCGATTGTCGATCTGGGATTGCCCGGCATGTCGGGCCTTGAGGTGATCCGACGACTGCGACAGCAGGGCAATAACATACCTATCCTGATCCTGACGGCACGCGGTCGTTGGGAGGACAAGGTCACTGGCCTTGAGGCCGGTGCCGACGACTACCTGGTCAAACCCTTTCACACGCAAGAGTTGCTTGCCCGGCTCAAGGCACTGTTGCGACGGGCGGCCGGCGGCGGCAGAACGATCTCTTGTGGCGCCATTACCTTAGACACCTCAGCACAACACGTGGCCGTCGGGGGTTCGCTCGTGGAGTTAACCGCCTTTGAGTACCGCTTGCTCGAGTATCTGGTACGCCAGCGCGGCAAAGTCGTTTCCAAGACAACGCTCGCGGACTACCTTTACGCGCACGACGACGAGCGTGACAGCAACGTAATTGAAGTCCTGGTCGCGCGCTTGCGGCGCAAGCTCGACCCCGACGGACGCCTGCGGCCCATCGAAACGCTGCGAGGGCGCGGCTACCGTATAAACGCGGGCGGTGAGTAGCCGTGATGTCACTGGGCGCACGAGTAGCCCTCGGTGCCAGTCTCGTGCTGCTGGTGTTTGTGGCGCTCACAGCTATCACGCTCGATCATGCCTTTCGCGACAGTGCCTTGTCCGCGACGCAGCAGCGACTGCTGGGACAGACCTACCTGCTCATGGCTGCGGCCGAGGTGGAAGCACAAGGGCGGTTGACGATGCCGGCGAAACTGCCGGAAGCTCGTTTCTCGCTGCCAAGCTCCGGCCTGTATGGGATGGTGGTCGATGCCAATGGCGGGGTCCTTTGGCGCTCCCCCTCCGCCGTCGGCGTGCGCACAGTCCCGGGCCGCGTGCTTCCTGTCGGTCAACACAGCTTTGAGCAAAGGCGGGCCACCGATGACCAGGAATATCTGGTCGTTAGCTACGGCGTCCAGTGGACGACAGCAGAAAGGCGCCATCCGCTGACGTTTGTCGTGGCCGAGGAGAGCTCGCCCTTTCTCGCCCAGATTCGGCGCTACCGACGCACCCTCTGGGGATGGCTGGGTGCCATGGCGCTTTTGCTGGTGCTTACTCAGGCCTTGACGCTGCGCTGGGGCTTGCGACCGTTGCGCCAGGTGAGCCAGGAACTCGCAGCCATCGAAAGCGGCTCGCAAGACCAGCTCCTAGAACAGTATCCGCCAGAGCTTGCAGGACTGACACGGAATCTCAACGAGTTGCTGCGGCACGAGCGCAGGCAACAACAGCGCTACCGCAATGCGCTCGGCGATCTCGCCCACAGCCTAAAGACCCCGCTTGCCGTGCTGCGCAGCGCGCTCGCTGACAGTAAGACGTCGCCCATCGACCCCCATCTGGTGGAGGAACAACTGAGACGCATGGATCACATTGTCAGCTACCAGCTGCAGCGCGCGGCCACGGCGGGGCGCACGCGATTGACGGCGCCGGTAGACTTGCGTGCCGTCATCGACAGGCTGATTGAGTCACTAAACAAGGTTCATCGTGACAAGCAGGTGGAAGTGATTGAGGAAATCAAAGAGGAATTACGCTTCTACGGGGACGAGGGAGACCTGATGGAGTTGCTCGGCAACACGCTCGACAATGCGTACAAGTGGTGCCAGCGCCGCGTGCGCATCAGTGCTGAGAAGGAAAGCGCGCAGCTGATTCTGCGAATCGAGGATGACGGTCCGGGCATCGGTGCGGCCGATGTCGATTTCCTCTTGCAGCGTGGCGTGCGTCGCGACGAGCATGTGCCGGGGCACGGCATCGGGCTTGCGACGGTGCGCGACATACTCCAGGCCTATGACGGTGACATCGTCATTGAGCGAAGCCCGCTCGGCGGCGCCGCTATTCGCCTGCGACTGCCGCAGTCCCCGGGGTGATTCCCCTGCTTCAGGCGCGCGCGGTATCGCCGCGCATCCGTTGCCAGTAACCGCGTGGATCCAGGACCGTAAGCGGAAATTCAGGGCCATGGGCGACAAGCGAGGGGTCGTGCGTGACCAGCAGGTCGGCCTTCGCATGCATAGCCGATGCCAGCAGCCAACCCTGCGGGAAACCGACACCGGGCCAAGGCTTGGGCGGGTTACTGAGCTCTGCGTGCTCGCGCAAGAACGGGGGTACCTGATCGGCTAGGATCGCGGGCACACCGAGGCGCTCGACCAGTAAGCGCCGGACATCGGCCAGCACCCGGTGATTGGCCACCAACCGATGGCGCGCCAGGACCAACCGAAGGACATCCGCGCAGAGGCCGCGGGTTGAGAAGGCGGCTACCAGCACCGCCGGGTCAAGGCATACTTTCACGGCCACGCCCGGAAGATCTCGTCATCCGTCAACCAGCCTCGCGCCTCGGCAAAGGGTGCCGCCACCTGCCGCAGGCCCTCGAAGCGCACCAGCGCCAGCTGCCGCTGCACGGCTTCACGAATGAGCTCGCTGCGTGGGCGTCCTGTCCGCGCGCTGAGCCGCTCAAGCAGGCGCGCGGTCCGCGGATCGATACGGAAAGTGACGATCGGCATGTATTACAATGTATTACAATTTTACCTTGGAAGGCAAGCAGAATCAGGCGCGGACCGCCGCGCCCCCGCCGAGTGCCGCGTTCCTCGGCAGGGCACTGAAGGTGGCACGGGTGTTGCTACGGCTCAGGCAAGGCATGAAGTCGCCCGCGAAGGGCTGCAGGCAAGGAGCGAGCAACGATGTACATGCGCAAAGAGTCTGAATATACGATCCACTACGACGGCGATCGGATCATCTTGAGCGGCGCCGCCCAGTCCATTCACCTGGAGGCCGAACGGATCTTGCGGCGGTTTGCCCACAGTGCGCGGCCATACGCGATCAAGGTCGATACGCTCGAGCGCATCGTGCTGGCCGCGACCCACTGAGCCCGCACAAAGGCGCGGTGCGCGCAGACGCTGCGTCTGTGCGCGCGCCGTCAGTCTCCATCGGCCCACCCCTCCCCAGCGTCTGGTACCTACCCCATTTACGCAGCGAAGCCCGTCTTGCTGGTATCATTGCGCCGAGGGTCGCAGTCAGCATGGAGGGCCGTACATGGTCGATCGGCACCAACAGCTCGCACAGAAGGTGGTCGAGGCATTCCGGGCAAGCCTCAGCGAGGACGCCCGCCAGCAGATTTCCCAAACAGCACTAGATGAGCTGGCGCTTATGATCCGAGAAGCCCTGTCGGAAGAGCTCGAAAGCGCTGCGGCATCTGTGGAAGAGCTCGCGCGAACGTTGCGCGCGAACATCGACAAGCCGGAACTCGGGCTGTAGTCGACAGCACCTAAGGCGCCGCCGGGGTGGCTTGCGCCTTGTGCAATTCCTCCAGGGCGACGTCACGCATCCGGAACTTTTGCAGCTTGCCCGTCACCGTCATGGGGAATTCCTCGACGAAACGAATGTATTTCGGGATCTTGAAGTGTGCGAGCCTTTCCCGGCAGAAATCTCGAATCTCCTGTTCGCTTGCCGTCTCGCCCGCATGCAGCTTGATCCACGCCGCCACCTCTTCCCCATAGTACTCGTCTGGAATGCCAAAAACGGCGACTTCTGCCACTTTCGGGTGTGCGAAAACCACATCCTCGATCTCACGCGGATAAATATTCTCGCCCCCGCGGATTATCATCTCCTTGAGTCGCCCGGTTATGCGCACATAGCCGCGCTCGTCCATGGTTCCCATGTCGCCCGAATGTAGCCAGCGATTCTTGTCGATTGCCTTCGCCGTGGCCGCTGAGTCACGATAGTAGCCTTGCATGATGTGGTAACCCCGAAAGCAAATCTCCCCGACTTGTCCCACTGGGACTGTCTCTCCTGTGACAATGTCGACAACCTTGACCTCCTGGTGGGGTAGGTTGGTACCGACCGTCTCGATCCGCCGCTGTGGACTGTCTTCGCGCGCAGTCAGATGCGTGAGCGGTGAGGCCTCGGTCTCGCCATAGCCGATCAAAATCTCGCGGCAGTGCATGTCCTCCATCACCCGTCTCATCAGTGCGGGCGGACAGGGCGCGCCTGCCATAATACCGGTGCGCAGATTCGTGAGATCAAAATCCTTGAACTGCGGATGCTCGAGCTCAGCGATAAACATGGTCGGAACGCCGTGCACCGCCGTGCAGCGCTCCTTTGCGATCGCACCCAGTACCGCTAGCGGGTCAAAGTGCTCGCAGGCGATGACAATGCACGCCCCAACTGAGAAGCACAACAGGTTCGCCAACACCATGCCGAAGCAATGATAGAAAGGCACCGGAACGCACAAACGGTCCGTCTCGCTAAAATGCATTGCCTGCGCAGCGAAATAGGCATTGTTCAGAATGTTGTGGTGCGTGAGTACGACTGCCTTAGGAAATCCTGTGGTGCCGGAGGTGTACTGAATGTTGATCGGGTCGTCTATGTCGAGCGCAGCCGTGATTGCATCGAGCTGCTCCGCAGAAACGCCGTCACCTGCGTGCAACACCTGTGCCCAGGTTGTGAAGCCGAGCGCCGGAGGTTTGGTCGCAAGCGGTGCCGCGGGATCGAACACGACCACACGTCGCAACGCCGGGAATTCGCGGCTGTGCAGATCGCCCGCTCGTGCCCGTTCAAGCTCGGGTATGAGCTGCACCAGCATCCTCACGTAGTCGCTGGTACGGAATGCAGGAATGGCGAAGATGCCCTCGACTTCGGAGCGTTGCAGCGCGTAGGCGAGCTCGCGCGACCGATACGCAGGATTGATATTCACGAGCACGGCGCCGATGCGTGCGGTCGCCATCTGCATCAGCAGCCATTCGATATTGTTGGTCGACCAAACGCCGATACGATCGCCTTTGACGAAACCGATACCCACAAGCCCGTGCGCAAGCTGATCGACGGCGACGCTCAGCTCAGCATAGCTGAGTCGCCGATTCTGCGGTACCGAGACAACTGCCTCACGTTCAGCAAAACGCTCTACAATTGCCGCAAAATGTAGCGCTATGGTCGTGCCGAGTAACGGCTCGGTCCCGCCCCGATGATAGTAGCTCCTGCGCATCTTTCATCCTTGCCCGCCTGATCGAGGGAGCGGGCAGTCATTGATCGGACTCCATCTCCACGTTTCCACCATATCGTCGTGCCCTCGAGAGATCGCTTCGCCCTCCGGCTTCATGGAACACGCTTGCGCTGACGCGGAAGGTGTTCAGTATATCGACCATCGTCGTGTGGCCATGGCTCGTTTCACACGCCTGACAGCCAGCTCGACGGCCGCCGTTCTCGGCAAGATTTGTTTGTCTCTGGCCGCATTAAGTACCTGTGCGGTATTCTCGCGTAGCTTTTCCTTAATGGTCTCCAGTGCTGTGGTTTCGCTGGCACCCGCGTACTCCATCGCCGCACAGATCACTCCACCTGCATTGGCGATAAAGTCAGGCACCGAGAGCACATCGTGTTCGTGCAGGTATTTCTCGGCGCCTGTCGTTATGGGGATGTTGGCGCCCTGCACGACCAGACGTGTCTTCAACCGCTGTACATTGCCCTCATGTATCACATCCGGGCGTGCGGCAGGGATCCAGATGTCGCAATCGATGTCAACAATGGCGTCGCGGTCGATGGAGTGGCCCTGCGAGAAGTCCGCGACACTGCCGCCGTCGCGCTTGAACGCGATCAACGCGGCGACGTCTAAGCCATTGGCGTCATGGATCGCCCCGCGCGAGTCAGCGGCGCCAACCAGTATCGCCCCCTTGGCACCCAGAAATCGCGCCGCATGCATGCCGACGGCGCCGAAGCCCTGTACGACGACGCGCGCACCGGTGAGCCCAAAGTCACAATATTCAAGCGCAACCTCTGTAGCATGGCTCAAGCCCCAACCGGTCGCACCGATCTCATCGAGCGGAATCCCACCGATCTCGCGCGGCAGACCCACGGCACGACCGATTTCATCATGTACCCAGGCCATGCATTCCTCATCGGTACCCATATCGGGACCAAAAATGTATTCGCCTATGTCCCTCAGGGCACACGCCAGTGCGCGGATCCGCGGCTCCTTCTCGCTCTTGCTGATCTTAGGATCACCGTAGAGCACGGCCTTGCCCCCGCCGTGCCGCAGTCCCGCCGCCGCATTCTTGAGCGTCATTGCGCGGGCAAGCCGGAAGCACTCCTGACTGCTGACATCAGGCGCCATGCGCAAGCCGCCGATAGAGGTCCCTCTGGCCACGTTATCCACCACGAGTATGGCCTTTAGCTCGAGCGACGGTTGATAAACGTGGATGACCTTCGCCGGTCCGAGCTCGTCCGCAAAGCCAAACATGTCTTGCATCGATGTTCCCCCATGCCAGCGGCCTCACGCCTGCATAAGTACAACACCACTATTTCTTGCGTTTGGCTTTGATTCAGGTCAACGGCGACACCATCTCGCCACTCACGCTGCGGCGAGCCTTTGCTTAAAGGGGAATATGCCTAGGCAGCAGGTTGCCGGCGCTTGTGCTCGCCGATGCGAAGCAGGCTCGGCAGGAGGATCAACGTAAAAACGGTGCTGACGGCCATACCGCCGACGATGACCGCACCAAGACCGCGGTAGAGCTCTGTACCTGGGCCGGGGATCAGCACCAGCGGCAGCATGCCGAAAATCGTCGTCAGCGTCGTCATCAGAATGGGTCGGAGCCGCAATCCCACGGCCTGCTCGACGGCTTCGTAGCGTGGTAGTCCCTCGCGCTCGGCAGCACGGGTTTGATGCACGAGCAGGATGGCATTATTCACCACGATGCCGAGCAAAATGATAAAGCCGATCATCGTGAGCAGGTCCATCGGTTGGAACGTCGCCAGATTGACCAGCCGCAGTGACACAATGCCGCCGACGGTGGCGAGCGGCAAGGCAAGTAGCACCAGCAAGCTGTCCTTGAATGAGCGGAATAGGGCGCTCATCAACAGATACAAGATCGCGACCGCCAACAGGAAGCTGCCGCCCATGTTCTGCAGCGCGACCTCTAGTTTGTCGGCCGTGCCGCTGTAGCGAATGGCGCCGTCCTCCGGGAGCAAACTTTCCACCGCCGGGGCCACCTTGTTTCTCAACACACCCAACGCCTCTTCAAGTGACAACCCGTCGGGAGGGCGGATCTCCAGCGTGACTGTGCGCCGGCGATCGAGCCGTCGAATCTGATCAGGCCCGGCCGTGCGTACGATATCCGCCAGCTCCGCCACCGGCAGCACACCGCCGTTCGGGGTTGCCAGCGGGATCGCACCGAGCTCCTCCGGTGTCGACCACAGTTGCGAGCGCACGATGATGTCGAGGCGTTCTTCGCCGTCGAAGTAATCGCCAACGAAAAGGCCATCCCCCAGGGCACGCGATACCCCCGCCATGATGTTGCGGTCCCAGCCGGCCTCGGCGATACGCCGTTCGTTCGGCACCAGGCGCAACTCCGGCTCCGCTAGCTCAAGCCCCGGCAGCGGGCGCACCGTCCCCCCTGGTAGCGCTTGCTGGGCCGTGATAAAGGCGGCGGTCGCGGCTTTCAGCAAAGTCTCCATGTCACGCCCCTGCAGATTCATATCGATACTGCGTCCGCCGGCGAAGCCGCCGAACAAGGATGCGCGTCTAGCAAACGCCAACGTATCGGGAAAACCGTAGATCGCTTCGTTGATCGCCGGCAACAGATCATTGGCATGCCGGTCGTCCTCGGCACGCGCGCCCATAAACACGCCGGCAGGAAATGCAACAAAGAAATAATGTTTAATCTTCGGGTGCTTCTCACCTTTGAGATACGGCGTCATGCGATCAGCAATTACCTGCCCCATTTCCTTTTCGATATGGTCCATATTGACGCCCGGGGGTGGCAATATGAAAGCGAAGACCAAATTCCGATTACCTTCGGGCAGGTAGTCTGCCTTCGGGATCAAGAGCCAGGTCATGAGGAGTGGAAAGCTGATCAAGACGCCGATCCACACTGCCCGTCGCAAGCGGGTATTGGTGATGGTCATGATCACGCGCGTACCGGCCTGCCACCAGTTCGCATGGCGGTCGCGCAGCTGCAGGCGCGTAAGCCACTGATTGGCAGCGGTCGGGATGACTGTGATCGCAACCAGCAGCGACACCGTCACAGCGCCCGTTATGGTCAGCGCCAGGTCCGCAAACAACTGGCCCGATTCGTCCTTCAGAAAGACGACAGGCAGAAAGATCGCCACGGTGGTCGC
>JABAOC010021175.1_pt4 | contig 14608 bp, 18 predicted proteins | sample 7062161 | NCBI WGS metagenome assembly JABAOC01 (sample SAMN14538625, study PRJNA623070) | marine sediment metagenome | biome: marine biome [ENVO:00000428]; feature: marine pelagic biome [ENVO:01000023]; material: deep marine sediment [ENVO:00002113] | place: India: Gulf of Khambhat ... | reverse complement strand
CGTTCCTTTCGGCGTTGAGCTCCCCGAGGCGGACCGCGCTGGGGCTCAGGTCCCCCATGACGACCCTGTCGACGCCGTCGACCTCCAGGGCGAGCCTTATGCCCCTGACGCCGCTGCCGGCCATGGGCTCGCACGCGGTCAACCCTCGCCCGAGGCGCCTCTGGTGGGCGCGCAGCACCAGCACCGCGGTGTCCCTGTTCGTCTTCATCGCAGGGTTGTAGAAGACGGGGGCCATGCTTCTCAGGCGCTGCTCGGGCGCCCCCGTGGACTCGTCCAGCCTTGGCACGAGTATCCTCGCCCGTCCCTCAGTCACCTCCTCAACGGGGAACCCGACCGTCATGTCGATCCTTTGAGGAGGGTGGACATTAATTACTTTACCTCGACGCCGAGGCGGCTGCAGAGGGCCTTGATCTCGCCCCACGTCGACTCCGGCACCGGTATGCCCTCCTTGAGGCGCCTCTCCTTGGACTCCTTCTCGGGCTCGCCGGGCACCATCACCCGTTCACCGGCGACGGCTGGGAGGGCCTTGACCTTGCCCAGCAGCTCCGCGGCGCCTCTCTTGAACTCGTCGAGCCCCACGAAGGCCTCCGGGTTCACCGCCAGCATGAAAACGCCGTTAGGCGACGGCGGCGTGGCTATCCCCGAGAGCCCAGTCCGTGAGCCCGTGAGCACGGCCCCCAGCATCTCGCATGCCATCTGGAGGCCCTGGCCCTTGTATTCCCCGAAGGGGAGCATCCAGCCGCCTTCAGCCATGGCGTTGGGGTCGTCCGTCACCCTGCCGTACCTGTCCCTGGTCCAGTGCCGCGGTATCCTGCTTCCCTTGGCTCTGGCGACGGTCACCTTGCCGGCGGCGACTACGCTGGTCGCGTAGTCGACGAGGAAAGGGGTCTCGGACCCGGTGGGCACGGAGACGCTGAACGGGTTGGTCCCGAACGCCCGGCCCAGCCCGTTGTACGCCGACACGATCATGTTCCCCACGTTCACGTAGAAAGTGGCTACTATGTCGCGCCCGGCGGCCCAGTCCGTGTAGTACCCTATGCGGCCTATGTGGTTGCAGTTGTACGCGCCGACGCCGGCGACCATATGCTCCTTTGCCTTCAGCACGGCCGTCTCCGCTACCTTCATCGCCGTCACCTGGCCGAACGTCCACCTGCCGTCGATGAGCGCCGTGGACGGGGACTCCTTGACGACGACGGGCTCCTCGTCGACCTTGATGTGGCCCTCGGCTACGCGTTCGCTGTACCTGACGTAGTAGTGGACGCCGTGGCTGTCATGGCCCGTGAGGCTCGCCTCGACTAGGGTCCCGACGAGTAGACGGGCCCGCTCCTCGGAGGCGCCCTGAGCCTTGAAGATCTCGACGCCCAGCTCCCTGAGCATGTCTACGGGTAATACGACCATGGACAATAGATGAAGCGGGTGGGGTAAAAAAGGGTTGGGGGCTAACCTATCAGCTTGCCTAACCCGTCCAGGAAGGCCCTGATGTCCTCCTCCTCGATGCCGTAGTGGGTGACCAGCCTCGTGTTTGCGCCTCCGCCCCTGACCTTCCAGCCCAGTTCAGAGCACGATCCAACCCACCTGTCCCTATCCCAGCCAATTGAAGTGATATCAATGTAGACCATGTTGGTCTGAACGTCGTTGTTGATTTTCACGCCTAGCTCCGATAACCCCTCCGCGAGGAGCTTCGCGTTCCTGTGGTCTTCGGCGAGCCTGTCCACCATCTCGGTCAGCGCCAATATGCCTGGCGCCGCTATGACCCCGGCCTGCCTCATGCCGCCGCCGAGCATCTTCCTGTACTTTCGGGCCTTGTCCACCAGCTTATGGGGGCCCACCACTATAGACCCGACGGGGGCTGAGAGGCCCTTGCTCAGGCATATCTGGACGGTGTCGGCGTACTGTGCCAGCTCCTTCACGTCGACGCCCAGCGCCACCGAGGCGTTGAACACGCGGGCGCCGTCCAGGTGCAGGCCTAGGCCGTGCTCCTTGGCTACGTCCCAGCTACTCTTCATCTGCTCGAGGGTGAGCGCTATGCCGCCCGCCGAGTTGTGGGTGTTCTCGACGCAGACTAGGCTCGTCCGGGGGTAGTGGATGTTGTCCGCCCTGATGGCTGCCCTGACTTCGTCTGGCCGCATCCAGCCCTTGTCGCCTTTTATGGTGCGGGCCATCAGTTGGCCCATGACGGCGAGGCCGCCCACCTCGTTCATGTACAGGTGGCTCCTCTCCTCGAGTATGATCTCGTCGCCCCTCTGGGTTTGAGCTAGCACCGCTACCGCGTTGCCCTGGGTGCCGCTCGTGACGAAGAGCCCCGCCTCCTTGCCGAATATCTCGGCTCCGACGGACTCGAGCTCGTTGACCGTGGGGTCGTCCCCGTAGACGTCGTCCCCCAGCTTCGCATTGTAGGACGCCTCCCTCATCTCGGGCGTCGGCCACGTTACCGTGTCGCTCCTGAAGTCTAGGTTCTTCTCGACCAAATTTATCGCTTAAAGGGGCGTCATGGTTGCTTAATACGTTTCGCGCGGCTACGGGGCGGAAGCGGCGCCCAGTCTTCCACGGCGTCCTGTGTGGAGGTCAACTCCACCGGGTGGCGCTACGGAGAGCCATCGCGACGTGACTGTTACCGTCCTCGAGCACGGGTGAACCGTGCCCCGATAGCAGGTACTCGACGTCGAGCGCGTCCAGCTTCCATAGAGAATCTACGATCGCCTCGTGGCTGCCGCTCTCGCCGTCGGTCCTCCCGTAGTAGCCGTCAGGGAAAACGGTGTCGCCGCTGAAAAGTATCCTGTGCTCCCTGTTGTAGAGGCTCATGCTCCCCCTCGTGTGGCCCGGCGTCCAGTGGACCGTTAACGGCCACAGCTTAGTCTCGACGACGTCGCCCTCCCTGACCTTGACCAGGTTGTCGCCGAGGCGAGACGCGATGTACCGGGTGTCCTCCTCGTGGACGATTACCTCGGGGTCCGCCCTCTGAAGTATCAGAAACGCGCCCATGGCGTGGTCATGGTGGGCGTGGGTCAGCACCACCTTATCGACGTTCATGGGCTCGACCCCCAGCTCTCCGAGCTGGGGCCACACCGGGTTCACGGCGTTACCGACGCCGGCGTCGATCACCGTGGCTTTCCCCCCGCCGACGACGTATATGTTGCTGCAGAGGCCCTCGCCGACGATGAGTGCCACCCCCGTCAAGGCTTCCGCGTAGTCTCCTAGTCGAAAAATCTTCGGCAAACGGGATCGTGAAAGGGAGTGTGCGACGGGTTATATTTGTTGCTAGTGGATCTTCCTGAGCCTCACCCTGACCAGGAGGTAGCTGCCCTCGTAGTCCGACTCCACGTCGTCCACCAGGCAGTTCGACGGGACGTCGTAGACCCTGACGAAGCCGCTGTCACGGGAGCTGAGGAGCCTGAGCCGTCCCTCGTCCTCCTCTATGTAGATGCTCCCCTCCAGGCCCTGCGGTATCTCCGTGGTTATCATGTACTCGATGGTCTCGTAGAAGCTTCTCAGCGGCGTGCCCTCGTGCATCGTGTATATCTCCTCGTCCCACCCCGCGTAGCCGCCGCGCCTCAACGCGAGGTAGACCGGCAGCAGCGTCGAGGCCATGAAGAACACCAAGAAGACTATGCCCACGATGGAGGCGGCGGTGCCGCCAGCGCCGAACATAAGGAACGGGAGGAAGATGACGGTAGAGTTCGGGGGCGTCACCGCGTAGGCAACCACCATGAGCCCCAGCATTATCAAACCGAAGCCGGCCACCAGGAGACTGGACCTGAGGCTCGTGCCGCGCCTCGCCCTTCTGGAGCCCGAGCACTTCACGCATGCGTCGTCGTCGTCGTCGTAGCACCTCTCGCACACGAACCGTCTGCACTTGCCGCAGAGGATGTCCGCGCCCTCGCCGCCGCACACGGCGCATCTCCAAGTCATAAGCCTGTCTACCATCCGATCAAGTCAGAACTTATCTGTTTCGAAACCATGTACAGCATTATCACCGCTATCACGGCGAGGGCGGCTATTATCCATTTCCTGCCTCCCCCCACTATTATGGGTATGGGTCCTATGAGGATTACGCCCACCGCCCCGGAGTCCGCCTCCCCAGGCCCCGCCCTGAGGCTTAGGTACACTAGGTAGACTCCCACGGCGACGAGGGCTAGGCCGGCGAAGAGTAAGCCGCTGGACGCTTCCATCTTAAGCACTCCCCTACTCCCTGGACTTCTTTTTTAAACCTTCCTACACGTTCCACAGGGCCGCCTTGCCCATGTACTCGTGGATGTCCCACTCCTTGACGCGGGTCTTCTCCACGTCCACTACGTATATGCTGTGGATGCGGGCGTTCCTTATCTCCTCCAGAGTCACCGGGGGGCTCGTGTAGTACATGTCGCAGAGCGTCTTGATGTGAGCCACCTCTTCCTCGGTCCTGAACCGGGGGGGCTTGGTGAGGCTCCCGGGTATCTGCATCACGTAGTGAGGCGGGCTCGCCAGTACGAACTTGTTGGCGAAGCTGCTGTACCGGGTTATCTTGCTGGAGACCCGCGCCCGGAGGTAGTTCAGGGGGTCCAGGGCGTGGTCGGGGGGCACGAACCCGGTCTCCACCTCCACTATGAGGCTGCCGTACCCCTTCCTGGCGTAGACGTCCGTGCTTATGTCGTTGAGGTTGTACTCTATCTCTACGTCGAAGCCGTCCTTGACGAGGTGCATGGCGGCTACGAGCTCCAGGGCGCTGTGGTTGATCTTGACCACGTTCCTCTTGTTCATCTCGACGAGGTCGTCCCGTAGACGCTGCATCTTCAATTGTTCCTCGTCGCCGAGCCCGTCCCTCATCGTTGCTATTATGGTGTCGACGTCGCGGACGAACTCGTTCCCCATCCCGGTTTCTCCTCAGCGCATAGGCGGTCGCTGCCTAAACAACAGCCCACCACACTAATCTACTTTACGACAATCCTAAATTAATTGAATAATCTTTCGCTTTTTGTTTAATTCTCCGCGAAGACTTAAAATCGTTCTTACGGTGAACAGTTAACGCCATGACAACCAAGAACGTTTGGCAGGTTTTCAGCGAGGAGACACCGGGCGTCGCCGAGGCGTGGATGAAGATGAGTGAGGAGATCAACGTCAAGGGCGCCCTGGACCAGAGGACGACTCTCCTAATCAGGATAGGCATATACAGCGTGAGACTCGCGACCCGTTGGCGCTCCACCACTTCGTCAGGGAGGCGTTCAAGGCGGGTATAACCAAGAAGGAGATACAGGCCGCCGCGCTTCAGGCGTGGGCCGCCGGCGTCACTTTCTCCGAGCTGGCGGTTCCGCTGATCAGGGAAGTCGAGGATAGCCTCTGAGCCTCCTCATACCCATTTTTTCTAGGAACCCGAAGCCTTCCACCTTGTAGAGGTGGCTCACGCACCTGCAGTCGCTGCAGCCGAACCCCTTGACCGGCTGGCCGTGCTCCGCGACCTTCCCCGCTATGGCGCACTCCAGCCTCTCGTCGGTCTCCACGACGTATACCGCATGGATTGTGGCGGCGTGCTCCCGTAGGAGGTAGTCTATGTGCCAGTGGGTGACGTCGTGGTTTCCCGTGCTTGTATTCATGTGTCTCTCTACGCGGGGCTCTAGGCTGTTTAGGGCCGAGCCCACATACACGTATTCTCCGTGGGGGAACGTGATGGTGCCGAGGGCGCCCACCATAACGACTATTTCCTCTCGGACGTTTACGCAGAGGCAGTAGGCGCCCTTGGTTACCATGACGTATTGGTCGTCTGGGTGTTTTTAGGCGTTCACATTCTCCGTAAAGGTAACTCGGCTCTAGTTTCTTAATGATCGTTTCAACGCGTGCTAAAAAACCAACTCGGGTGTTCAGGGTGCTTGATTAAGGGCTGCCTTCCTAAGTTTATCGATGGCTTTTTCGGTTTCATCAGACCCCCAGCCACATCGAGGCATCTGTTGAATGGACGACGCCTTCAACGAAATGTGCTCCCATTCTAATCAACCTGGCATTTTCATGACAGAATTTACACACCAGGTACCTACCGAACCCTTGAACGTACGAGATCGCTATTTTGCCGCAGTCCTTGCATCTCCATGCGTAGAACTTGAGGCCCTTGATATTCGAAATGAACACCTTCATGCCCAGCTTTATCTCGATCTTGGAAAGTATGGACAGGTTTCTGAACTCCTCCAATAGCATCCGCCTGTCCTTGGGCGTGAAGTTGGAGGGGGTGGTGATCATGGTTGTTACAACCTCCAACTCTACACCTCCATGTATTATCTCCAACTTCCTCCACGAAACATATATTTACATTATTCATATTATAAATGTGTTCATGTAGGCGTCGTTCCTTTACGGAGGGGCGGATCATGAGATTTTGCGCCGTCACGGGCGTCGCCGCCATGTCAAGCCAGCTATCCTCAGCCATATAAGTCGAGGGCTTAGGTCCCCCCCGAAGACACGCCCAAGGGTAGGGATGTGGCTTAGGCCTTGAGGTGCTCGTCGAACCAGTCCAGCATGACCCTGAGCCGCCTCATGCGTATGCTGGGCCGGGCGGTACTCCTGAAGACGTGGCTGCCCTCCATGAACATGGCCAGCCGGGTCTCTTTGCCCAGGTGCTTCAGCGCCGTGTAGAACTCTATGCTCTGGTCCACCCAGCACCTGTAGTCGTTCCAGCTGTGCAAGAAGAGCACAGGTGTGTTCACGTCCGCCGCGTAGGTGATGGGCGACTTGTCCACGTATACGTCCAGGTTGCTCCAGGGGCTGCCTCCTATCTGCTCCTGCGCGAAATGGAACCCTATGTCGCTGGTGCCGAAGAAAGCCGTCCAGCTGCTTATCCCGTTCTGGCTCACCGCGGCCTTGAATATGTCCGTGTGGGTGATGACCCAGTTAGTCATGAAGCCTCCGTAGCTGAGGCCGGTGACGCCGAGGCGTTCACGGTCGATCCACTTGAACTCGTTCAGCGCGTGCTCCACGCCTTTCTTCAGGTCCTCGTAGTCCCATATGCCCCACTCTCCGCGGATGTCGCAGAACCTCTGGTCGTAGCCGTCGCTGCCCCTGATGTTTATGTAGATGACGGCGTAGCCCTCGGCGGCGTAGAGCTGGTGCTCGAACATCATGGAGTCGCCGAACTTGCTGCGGGGGCCGCCGTGTATGTCCAGTATGGCGGGGTACTTCCTGCCCTTCTTCCAGCCGTGGGGCTTGAGCACCCAGCCCTCGACGTTCGCCTCGTCTTTCTGGGTGAACTCGAACCGCTCCGCCTTCAAGAGCTCCACGTTTGCGAGGAGGTGATCGTTGAACCGCGTGAGACGAGCCTCCTTCTCGTCGTGTATCCAAATCTCCGTCGGCTGGTCGGTCTTGACGCGGGTATACGCGACCTTCCCCTTGCTTACGCTGAACTCCTCCACGCTGAAGTCCCCGGAAACCACCGGGTCGATGTGGCCCTGCTCAGCCTGTGCCCTGTAGACTCCGAACCTGCTGCCGTCCGAGACCGGGAAGTAGATCATGGGGCCCTCCCAGACCGGCGCCGGTATGCCCGTGTGTGGGCTACGCAGGTCGTAGTAGTGGCGGCGGCTGCACCCGCGGTCCAGGCTCTCCGTGAGGTTGGTGACAACGGTTTTGTTCAGTTTTAGGACGTGGACCCCCCAGTGGGTGGGGTACCCGTGGCTGCCGTGGTGCCCCAGCACGGCTAACTGGCTGTCGTCCACCGACCAGCATATGGCCGAGATGGAGTAGCCGCCCAGGATATGCTCGTGTTTCCCGGTGGCTATGTCGTACACGATGAGGTCCGACTCGCTGGGCCTGAGCTCGTTGGACGACTTGGCGTACGCCACCTTGCCGCCCAGGTTCCCCGGCGCGTAGCACTGGACGCTCTCGTCGCCGTGGGTGAGCTGCGTCACTATGCCGCTGTTCACGTCCACGACGTGGAGCTGCTTGGTCCGGTGGTAGGTCCAGCCCTCGGCGTTGTACCAGATGGGTATCCTGTCTATGACCCTGACCTCGGTGTCCTCCTCGCCGACGTCGGACAGGAAGTAGACCTTGGTGCCGTACATGTTCCACTCTGGGCTTGTTACGCCTCCCCTGACCTTGGCTATGAGCCGGGGCTCCCCTCCCCAGACCTGGGTGACCCAGAGCCCCTTGCCCTTCTCGTCTTTCTCCATGCCGCGGCGGCTGGTGAAAAGTATCTGCTGGCCGTTGGGGCTCCACCTGGGGTCAGCAGGGTCTCCGCCGCCGTAGAACCGGATGGGGTACCCGTTGCCGCTGTCGATTACCCATATGGTGGACGTGTAATCTTCGTCAATCGGCCTCGTGACAACGAAAGCCAGTTTGGAGGAGTCCGGGCTCAGCTCTGGGCTGCTGATCATGTTGAACTTCGTCAGGTCGTCAAGCTCCAGTCTACGCGCCAATGCACTCGCCTTCCAACACGGAAGATTAACTCAAAGAAGATATTAATGATAGGGATGCGTGTTCCATGTTCTCGGGGTTGAAGTGGATAAAACCAGCTTAGAAACCAAGACTTGGCTTTAACAAGTCGCCGGGGAGAAGCGTCCAAGGGTTTAAGATTCAAGTAAACTTTCCTTCTTCGCCTAAACTCCGCGGTGCCCCAGCTTATATGTCCAGTCAGGGATATTCTCCGTCGTGGACAACATGAAGGTCCTCGTCGTAGGTCACGGAGCCCGTGAACACGCCGTAGCCAAGAAGCTGGCCCAGGAAGACCTGAAGCTTGTCGCGGCCATGTCCCGCCTCAACCCGGGGATAGCCGCCCTCTCCGAGAGGGTCGAGGTCTTCGACATAAACGACCCCTCCGAGTATGGGAGGTTCAGCGGCATGGACCTGGCCTTCGTGGGCCCCGAGGCCCCCCTCGCCGCGGGCGTATCGGACAGGCTCTGGGAGATGGGGGTGCCCGTGGTGGGCCCCAGGAAGGCCCTCGCCAAGCTTGAGTGGAGCAAGGCCTACACGCGGCAGGTGATGCATAGGCACGGAATCCCCGGAAACCCCGAGTTCATGGTGTGCAGAAACGCGGATGAGGTGGACGGATTCCTCAAGGAGCACGTGGAGGTTGCCGTGAAGCCCGACGTACTGACGGGGGGGAAGGGCGTCAAGGTGACAGGCGACCACCTGCAAGGCGTCCGGGAGGCCAGAGGCTACGCGTTGGAGTGGGTTAAGTGGGACGGGCTCGTGGTGCTCGAGGAGAAGCTGGTGGGCAGGGAGTTCACCCTGCAGGCGTTCACCGACGGGAGGCGGGTGGAGGTGATGCCTCTGGTCCGGGACTTCAAGAGGGCGTACGACGGGGACCGTGGGCCCAACACCGGCAGCATGGGGAGCTTCAGCTGCCCCGACCACGGGATGCCGGACCTCCCTCCGGAGGCCGTGGAGGAGGGGATAGGGATCATGGAGAAGACGGTGGCTGCCATGGCCGGCGACGTGGGCCCGTACCAGGGCGTCCTGTACGGCGGCTTCATGAACACCGAGAACGGCGTCTACCTCGTCGAGTACAACTCCCGGTTCGGGGACCCGGAGGCCATAAACGTGCTGGCGCTCCTTGAGACGCCGCTATCCGAGGTCGGGCTCGGCGTCGCCGAGGGGAGCCTCCCGGAGACCGGTTTCACCGGGGAAGCCACCGTGTGCGTCTACATCACCCCCGAGGGGTACCCAGTGAACCCGGTCAGGGACCAGCCCATAATGGTGGGTGAGACGCGGCACAGCGAGCTATACTACGCGTCTGTCTACGACGACGACGGCGTCGTGAAGACCACGGGGAGCCGCTCCGTCGCCCTTCTGGGCAGGGGAGGATCGGTCTCCGAGGCGCGGGAGAGGGTNNGCACGGACATCGCCGCTCCGGCTTATCTAAGCTTTTAAGAATCTTGCCAATCCATATGTTTGGGGGATAGACCTTGGTAGCCCAAGACACCAAGCTGGCGGAGCTAGAGGCGCTGCTGTACGCTGCGGGGAGACCCCTCAGCCTCACCAACATAGTGGCCCTGCTCAAGCTCGAGGACGAGCTGGAGGCCTCGAGGCTGGTGGACAAGCTGGGGGAGATATACGGCGCCGAGCCCACGGCCCTGGAGATTAAGCGGCTGCCCAGGGAGAAGGTGGTCCTCCAGCTCAAGTCAGACTACACGAAGCCCGCCAGCAAGTACAGCATGAAGCCCCTCCTCACGGCGGGGCCGCTGAGGACGCTCTCCTACATCGCCTACTATCAGCCGGTGGAGCAGAAGGAGGTGGCGCAGGCCCGGGGCAGCCACGCGTACAGCCACCTCAAGCAGCTCGAGGAGATGGGGCTAATCACAAGGAAGAAGCACGGCCGCACCAAGATGGTCCGGACGACGCAGGACTTCGCGGACAGCGTGGGGCTGAGCACGGACAGGACCAGCATGAGGAGGCAGCTGAGGAGCATCTTCAGGAAGCTGGAGCTGGACCAGATGGAGAAAAAATAGTTGACCAGGAAAGGCAGACCGCTGGCCGTGGTGGTCGCCGTCGTGCTCGCCGCCGCGTTTATCTCGATTCAACAGGGCATCCTGGACCCGCTCCTCGACCAGGGGAACGGGGGCAGCGAGCCCGGGCCGGCCCCGGAGGCGGCGACCATCAAGGTGGCAGCGTTCAACATCCAGGTCTTCGGCCGAGCCAAGCGTAGCAAGCCCGAAGTCATGGAGGTCCTGGCCGACGTGGCCAGGGAGTTCGACGTGATGCTGGTGCAGGAGATACGGGACAGTAGCGGCGAGACCGCCCCCGCGTACCTCGACCATATCAACGGCGGGGGCGAGAGCTACGCCTACGTCGAGAGCGTGAGGCTGGGCAGATCCACGAGCAAGGAGTCTTACGCATACTACTGGGACACCGAGACCGTGGAGTACCTCGAGGGCTCGGCGTACGTGTACAACGACACCGGCGACGTCTTCGAACGGGAGCCCTACGTGGCTTCTTTCAGGTCGGGCGGCTTCGACTTCACCCTCGTGGGCATCCACACGAAGCCCGACGACGCCGAGCACGAGATCGGCAACCTCACCGTCGTCGTCGCCGGCGTACTCGCCTCAAACCCCGGCGAGGGCGACGTGATCGTCATGGGGGACTTCAACGCCGACGGAGGGTACTTCGACGAAGACGGGCCGAGCCCCTTCAATGGCGGGGGCTACCGCTGGGTGGTCGAGAACGGCTACGACACCATGACCAAGACGGACTGGACGTACGACCGCATAGTTCTATTGAACGGCACCTACCACGGGGAGTACGTGATGGGCTCGTGCACGGTTTTCTACTTCGACGCAGCCTACGGCGTAGACGAGGAGCTGACGGTGGAAGTCTCCGACCACTACCCTGTCTACGCGGCGTACAGGACGGACCTCCAGGACGACGACTGACGTACGCCCCACGTCGTTCGTGTGGACCCACAGCGCAGCGAGGCGGCGTGTGGATAGGTTGATCACGCTGCGATGCCCAATCATAACGTTTTAAAACGGCAGAGGATATGAGGGTGTGAAAGAGATGAGCGAGTCCATCAGCACAGTTCAGGTATTTGCTTATCTGGTCGCCTTAATACCAAGCGTCTACTTCCTCTACAGGATTGTCCGAGAGGTAATATACTATTTCAATAGGGACGACTCGGATATCCTGTAGCCGTATGTCAGAGGAGCGCACCAAGTTCTGTCCCCACTGCGGGACCATGATACCCTACGACGAGGCGTACTGCCCCGCCTGCGGGGAGCCGCAGCCACTCCTCGAGGGGGTGCGCAGGAGGCCCTTCAAGAAGCTGTGGGTCGCCGTGCTGCTGTCGCTGCTCGTCACCGGACTCGGCCACGTTTACCTGGGCAGGTGGAGAAGGGGGCTCGCCATACTGGCGGCTACGATCGTAGTCGGCGGCGTAGCCAGCGTCTACCTCGACTACGACCGGGTCATGTTAATTGGGTTGGTTTTCGCGTTGTTCGCGGCGTACGACGCGTACAGCCTATCCCGCGCTGATTGACGGCGCGGATGCCGTGTTACACAGTTTAAATCCTAGTATGTACACAGTGGAACTGTACCGAGATGAGATACGAGATAAAGTAGCTCAGAAAAAAAGTAGGATACTAAACGCCTTTTGATACTATTCTTCGGCTTATTAATTTCATTAAGAAAAGGGAAAAAAAAGAAATCCAAACGATATAACTTTTAACTATCTATAAACATAAAATCCCGTGGGGATGGGGTTTGTTTGATGCATTACCCCTCAGGCATTGTACCACTCATCCCCGACATACTGCACAGATGTGTGCGACAGCGACACTATTTATACATTTATAGGAATTTTAAAATTATATTTTCTGAATGTCGATTTGGATCATATTGGTGACGGTCAGGTTAACTTAATGAACAAAATATATATTGTTTTATTATAAATATTTCAGATATTTTATACCAAATTGTTTTTCGATTTGATAATCTAAAATATCTTTAAGTTCATTATATGACTTAATATATACAATACCGAGATCGGTGATCCGATAAAAACTTCTACCATCTACATCAATTTTATGTATCAAGCCACGTTCAACCAGTGAATTGAGATGATCCTCCATAATATCCCACCTCACCCCGCTGGCTCTCTGGATCAATGATTTTGATACGGCTCTGGGTCTTGATGTAGCATGTAATATGTCTTCAACAATATCGAATACAGTCCTGTTTTTAAACAGATACAGACACAGTCCCCCTTTTTTTTGTGTCAACACTGTATGATAGTCAGGTTTATTATCACATTATCCTATTTAACTGTAACTAAAAACTTTTAATTAAAGTTTGTATGCTGTAATTTTCATTGTATAACTGTGTAACAGCCTTTAATCACACACAGTGACAGCGAATTTCCTTTTTTTTAGTAAGTTTCTATCTTAAAAATTCTAGATATTAACTTAAAAATAGTGCACAGTTACTGATTAATGCGGTTTTGAGGAAGTAAAATGCCTGGCGTAAACGAAAGCGTGGACCTAGACGAGGACACGATGTATAAATACGTCGATATATCAAGAACCAGAGGCGTCTTGCCTGCTGATCTCTACATCATATACATGAAGCAGTACCATGAAGAGGGTTAACCTATGACTACACTCTCTAATCCAACGCGCGTTTCCTGATATTCTTCGGCTTCCTCTAAAATCTCATCAACCTCGTATCCGTTCAATGTTACTGCGTGCTTTCTTGGCTCATCTTCAAGAACTGTGCCCTTTATAGGGAATGGTCTGGGGAACCTTATCAACGGCCTCAAAACCAAGCACACTTTATACCTGTTTCTTTTCAGGTACAGCTCTTCCCTCTTGTCTTCTATCAGCCAGTCTTCTATTACTTTCTCCACTACGCCATAGCCTATGATACATTCTCCGAACATCCATATTCTCTTGACGAAGAGTATCTTGCTGCCTCTTACCCACGGCCTGTCTATCCTGCTGTAGTACCTTCCTGTGTCGTAGAGCTGGTTCTTTATTGCTTTATTCCAGATCCTTATGGCATAACCCTTATCTTCGTTCATATTTGAATGATTTAAAATCCACATAATTAATATTTATTTAAAAATTTTATTATAAAATTGTTAGGTTTTTTAATTACCATTTACTTTTAATGTAGCTATCAAATGGTTGCCATATGAGACAGCAATCAGATAGTTAGGTTACTGAGTACTTTTCTCGTCTCTTCTGGAAATTCTATGAGTAGCTTTGAGATCATTAAACCTGCGAGGTGGTGTTTGAACTCTGGCTCGGTGTACTTTATACGGTATACTCTATAGTGTCCGCCTTTTCCGGTGACCTCGGTGTAGAGGATCAGGCTTTCGTCGACCATGGCATTGAGGAAGTTGATTATGCTGGCCCTGCTTATGGTGTCCTGGAGGCAGTCGTTGACGTTCTCCCAGACCGTTTTACTTTTAGCGCCTTTCGTCATTATACTCCAGAGGTAGCGTAGAGCCTCCACCTGCCATGTCTTGAAGAACATCTCTAGCTTCTTCTTGCTTGTATCGAGACGTAAATTCAAGCCAGATCAACTAATTTTTACTTTCCAGTTTAAAAACATGTTTAATTAAATAAGTTTTATTTTGTTAATATAGTTTACCTAGTTGCTATCCGACCCCCGTTTCTCTCCTCTCGCCGTTTCTTGTCTCTGTTTCATTGGTTTTGGGTTGTGGCCTCGGCGGCGTGGCTGGGCTGGTGTGTGGGGTATGTGGGATCGGAGAGTCGGGGTGTTTCTCCGNNCCCTCTCTGTGTCGTTCGGCTTCCTCGAGTGGTGTCTGGTGGCCTCGGGGTCTCTGGTGGCGGTGCCGGGTGGAGTGGCGGGTGCTGGGGTGTGGGGGTCGGAGAGTGGGGTGGTTCTCCGGGTTTTTATTATTTGTTTTACAGGCGCCTGAGAATTGGGTTCTGGGGTGTCAGGATGGACGGCGGAGCCTCCGCCGGGCGAGGACCCTGGTCTTGGCCCAAGTGATCCATGCGTTGAGGTAGGCGACGGGATCCGGGGTGGTGGGGTCCGGCTCAGCGGGGCCCGCCATTAGGGCGGCGACGATCGTAGTCGGCGGCGTAGCCAGCATCTACCTCGACTACGACCGGGTCATGTTTATTGGGTTGGTTTTCGCGTTGTTCGCCGTCGTCGACGCGTACAGCCTATCCCGCGCCGGGGAGTGACGGCTCGT
>JABAOC010000141.1_pt2 | contig 14608 bp, 17 predicted proteins | sample 7062161 | NCBI WGS metagenome assembly JABAOC01 (sample SAMN14538625, study PRJNA623070) | marine sediment metagenome | biome: marine biome [ENVO:00000428]; feature: marine pelagic biome [ENVO:01000023]; material: deep marine sediment [ENVO:00002113] | place: India: Gulf of Khambhat ... | reverse complement strand
ATGGATAAAAGCATCGCCAAACAAAGCTCCGGCCGAGAAGCTTACCAGATAAATCAAAAAGTTTTTTAAACCTTTGGTATTTAATGAAAGGGTAAAGATTCCCACAAAAGAAATCAAGCTTACAATAAATACGCTTATAAGTGAATAAAGCCAGACATTAGTCATAGATTTAAGCTTAACTATTTATAGATTTATTGTAACTTTTTTATCCTCAGATTACAAACCTTGAGTTAATTAGGTTGCCTTATTTAAAGTTCTTATGATATACTGGAGTTATGTCAGGAATATTTGATTACTTAACCAAACTTTACGAAAGATTTCTTTCGATTTTCCCACAAGAGATTCACTGGCTGATCTCTCTTATAATTTTAATCGCGATTGTGGTTGCTTTTATTCGACTGATCCGCCGAGGCTGGATTGCTTTAATCCTTTTGATTATCTTTTTGCCAATAGTTATTCCAGCTTTAAGAAATATTTTTTCGGAGCTATATCAGTTTGTGGTCTATTTATGGGAAATTGTTAAATCTGGTCCTTTAAAATTTTTAAATTTATAAAATATACATAAAGAAAACCCCGTAAAATTTTACGGGGTTTTCTTATTTATTCAATTTTTTTGTGATTTTATCCAGAGTAACCGAAGTTTCTAGCAATCGAGAGGACGTAGTTCACATAGCTTCCGCTGTGGTTGTAACTATAAAGAGCGCTGAAGGCGTCTCCATAAGCGAAACCATTAGCAGCCAAGTGATTAGCAGCGGTGTGGATAGCGTCATTAACATCGTTAATGTTCGCTTGTCCGTCACCGTCTCCGTCCTGAGCGTAAGCGGCAAAGGTTCCTGGCATAAATTGCATCGGACCCTGAGCGCCAGCGTAGCTAGAAACAGAGGTGTCGCCTCTCTGTCCAGTTTCAACAACGTGGACAGCAGCAAGAATCTGCCAAGGAGTNNTTTTTCTCTGCTTCGTTCTTTCTTTCCTCCTCGATTCGCTTTTGTTCCTCTAATTTTCGCTGTTCCTCTTCTTTTCTTTCTCTTTCTTCCTCAGCTTTTCTTTTTTCCTCTTCCTCTTCGCGCTTTCTCTTTAACTCTGGGTTAAGGGCTTCTTCAACAGCCCTCATTAATTTTAGTTCTAAAGGTTCGTAGTTTACTTGGGCGTAGGCTTTTTGCCCTCCAAGGCCGGTCATGAGCAATACCAGAATACCGGCAATGAAGAATTTACGCATAAACAAAACCTCTCTTTCTTCCCTCAAGTTCTTGTTCCGGAGTTCACTCCTTAAAACAAGAACAATCCCTCGATCCGCCGTTGCGGCCTCGGGACCAATAAAAAATTCTCTCATTTCTGAGAGAACCGTCATATTATAACACACAAATCCCCCCTTGTCAAGGGTTTTTTAGGGGAATTTTGGATGATAAAAAAAGGCCCCAGACAACTCACTCTGTTAAAGAAATAAAGTTGTCTGGGGATTTGGCCTAAGGAAATTACTCGAGCAATCCGGCAGAAGACCACCGAAGAACTTCAGACATGGAAAAGATTGCCTCTTCGGATTCTGCGACCTCCTTACTAACCAAAAAACGGATGGCCAAAACAACACCATCAACATAGGTTTCTCGGCCGTCGACCCTGGTTGAAAGCCCTATTTGGACCGCATCTCTACCAATAGCTCCTTTGATAAGGTTATACCAATGATAACCGTGTCCTCTTTCCTCCTCTCTGTAAGAATGGATTATGGTGTTGTCGATCCCAAGCTTTTGGAAAATCTCAGCCCACTTTTTAGCTGTACCAGAGACATCTATTTTTGTCTTCTGGTGAGATTCTTCGATCGACAGATCGAATTCGGAAAGTATACCAGGAAATTTATCCGCCGCCTCTTCAAGCATAGTTTGTAAAAGAACCAAAGGTGGACTCATATTTGAAGAAATGACAGCGGGAATTCCTGCTTTGCTCGCGTATTCATAGAAAATATCCATTAAATCCTTATCCCAGCCGGTAGTCCCGAGAACAAATGGGATTTTGTGTTGAGTATAAGTCTCTACATTTTCAGGGACTGCTTTGGCTGTTGTAAAGTCAACAGCCACATTAGGCTTTGTCTCCTTAAAACAGGCCTCTAGGGAATTAGAGTGCCAAACATTCTCGAGTTTCTGGTGATCGGGAATTTGGGGGTCGACCAAGCCAACCACCTCGATACCTTCTGTAGTCTCAAGGCGCTTGACAATTAGTTGTCCCATATTACCTTTCGCTCCGACTACAGCCACCCCAATTGGTCCCTTACCGCCAACTGCTCCACCGCCTCCTCCTCCAGGACTAACCATTTCTTACTCCTTTCTCTAAATCAAAATTGTTGAGATCCATTTCTTGTCAAAATTCACCTCCTTATCTCAAATATCTATCCATCAACTCGCCAAAACTTTGGAAAAGCAGAATAATTCAGCTTATACCGATTTAAATCTTTTGTCAAGGGGTTTTCAAACCACAAAAAATCTGTTATATTTTTACCTATGAGCGAATGTATTTTTTGCGATATTGTGGCTGGGAAAGTCCCAGCAGAAAAAGTTTATGAGGATTCTAGTATACTTGCTTTTAATGATATAAATCCTCAGGCACCGATTCATATTTTGATAGTTCCTAAGGATCATATCGGCTCAGTTGTTGATATTGATAATAATCACATTGATATTTTAGGAAAACTAATTTTAGCGGCAAAAAAAGTGGCTGAAAATCAGAATATAGCCGAAAAAGGCTTTCGGATAATTGTTAATTCTGGAAAAGATGGAGGGCAACTTATTGAACATCTTCATCTTCATCTTTTAGGAGGAAAGCATTTAGGACCAAAAATAGTTGTTTAAAATTATTTTTCCTGTATAATGCAAATGACATAATAAATAAGATATAAACGTTTTGATTTTAGGGTCTTGGGGGTTCCCTAAAATCAAAATAACTTATTTTTTGCGGAAAGTGTCGAAAACCACTTTTACAAAAAAGGGGTTTTCGAATATTGGAAAAGGAGGTGAATATTTCCGTGCAAAAGGTTAACCGGAAAGAAAATGAATCTTTAGAAAATCTACTTCGACGTTTCAACAGAAGAGTTATCCAAAGCGGGATCTTGACTCAAGCTCGGAAAAAGCAATATTTTGAGAAACCTTTAAGCAAAAAAGAACAACGAGAAATCGCTATTCGAAAACGAATCCGAAGAGAAGCCAAGATTAAACAAATAATTAGAGGATATTAGTGACTCTAAAAGAAAAATTAGACTTAGATTTACGCGAAGCACTCATAAATCATAATAAAATGACGTGCTCAGTTTTGCGTTTGATAAAAGGAGCCATTAAAAATACTGAGATCGAAAAGAAAAAAGAGCTTAACGATGATGAAATTATTTCTGTTTTAGAAAAGCAGGCTAAGCAGAGAAAAGATTCAATAGAAGCTTACCAAAAAGGGAATCGTCAGGATTTAGTCGAGCAGGAAACAAAAGAGTTAGAAATTATAAAAAAATATTTGCCAGAAAAAATAGGAGAGGATGAGATCAGAAAAGTTGTAAAAAAAGCAATTTCTTCTGTTGGCGCTGAATCTTTAGCTGATATGGGAAAAGTAATGGGGCAAGTTATGTCCGAGTTAAAGGGTAAAGCCGAGGGACAAACAGTAAATCAAATTGTGAAAGAAGAGTTAGAGAGATAATATCTCAAAGGTTTAGAGTTAAGGTCAGAATTAGAGAAAATGATTTTAAATATTTTTGATAATAAATATAATATCCCAGTTTCTTTTTTAAATAAGGTCGCTTCAAGTGCTTTAGGAGTTCTTGGTGCCGAAAAAGATATTATTATAAATCTAAGTTTTGTTTCCGGGGGGAAGATAAGAGAGCTTAATAAAAAGTATCGAGGAGAAAATTTGGCAACCGATGTCTTGTCTTTTAAAGCCGATTTTGACTCTCCTCATTTTTTAGGCGACATTTTGATCTGCTATTCTGTCGCCAAACAACAAGCAAAAGAATATAATAGGAATATAGAAAACGAAGTTGCCTTGCTTTTAATCCACGGAATTTTACATCTTTTTGGCTTTGATCACAAAACCAAGAAAGAAGCAACCAAATTAAAAGAAAAAGAAAAAGAGATTCTAGGTAATTTAAAAATAAAGTGATTATGTCTAAAAATCTTAATTTAGTAATAATTGGTCTTCCTGGATCGGGTAAAGGAACCCAAGTAGAAGCCATTAAAAACAGATTTAATTTAGTTGATATTGCAACTGGAGAAATAGCTCGAGAATTAGCAGATCAAAATACCCCTTTGGGCTATGAGGTTAGGGAAGTAATCAACAAAGGCGAACTCCTCTCAGATGAGATAATATTTAAAGTTATTAGAGAAAGAATAAAAACGATTCCAAATGATAAGGGGTTGGTTTTTGATGGTTTCCCAAGGAATTTAAAACAATCTCAGGTGTTAGACGAGATTCTTTTTCGATCCGGAAGAGCTCTAGATAAGGTAATTTATCTTAGTGTTCCTGAAGAGGAGCTTGAAAAAAGACTAAAAACCCGACTTATTTGTGAAAAGTGTGGTTATAGTGCTTTTGGACATGAAAAGAATTGTCCTAAATGTCAGGGGAAATTAGTAAAAAGAGAAGACGATACTTCTTTAAAGGTGGTTCAGAAAAGAATTGAAGAAAACTTTAAGATTATCTCCCCGCTAATTTCTTGTTATCAAAAAAGAGGGAATCTTATTGAGATTAATGGCGATCAGCCCCCAAAAGATGTTACCAAAGATATTGTAAAGATTCTGGAATGATTGATAAACTTATCATAAAGAAAAAAACTATGATTCAGATAAAAAATAAATCAGAGATAGAAAAGATGCGGTCTGGGGGTAAGATTTTAGCAGAAATAATGTCTATCTTAAAAGATAGAACTAGGCCCGGGATTACTGCTAAATCTTTGGATGTTTTGGCAAATCGTCTTTGTTTAAAATATAAAGTGAAACCTTCATTTTTAAATTATCGAGGCTATCCTGCTAGCCTTTGCGTTTCTCTTAATGAAGAAATTGTTCATGGTTTGCCAAATAATCGGGTCTTACAGGAAGGAGATTTAGTTTCTTTAGATTTAGGTGTCAATTTTCAAGGTTATCATACCGACAGAGCAATAACTGTTTTTTTAGGAGATCCCTCGCCTGAGATAAAAAAACTTATTACTGTTACCCAGAAAGCATTGGAACTTGGGCTAAAAAAAGCAATAGTTGGGAATCGGATTGGTGATATTTCTCATATTATTCAAGAAGCAGCCGAAAAAGAGAGATTCCAGGTTATTCGTGATTTAGTAGGCCACGGCATTGGGAAAGAAGTTCACGAAGACCCAGCTATTCCTAATTTTGGTAATCCTGACACAGGTCCTCTTATAGAAACAGGGATGACTTTGGCGATTGAACCAATGATTAGTTTAGGGGAACCAGCGACTATTTTAAAAGATGACGGCTGGGCTTTTGTTACTCGTGATCAGAGTCTAACAGCCCATTTTGAACATACAGTTTTGGTAACTGATGATGGTCCGGAGATTTTAACAGATTTAGATTAAAAAGAATACTAAATTTGTTCAATATAAAATATTGTTGCCAACTATACATAAAAAGTATTATAATCAAAAGAGAAAGATAAGAAAATTATCAAAGCTGTTAAGTTAGTTTATTATAAGTAAATTTAGATCAAAAATCCCGCCAGAGGCAAAAAGGAGGGAAATGGCAAAATATGAAGAAGTCTTTGTTGGTTTAGATATCGGGACAAGTAAAGTTGCCACCATAGTTGGGACCTTAGAAGATAAAGAGGTTCCTAGTATTATTGGAGTTGGCATTACTCCGACACTTGGGATGAGAAAGGGAAGCGTAGTTGATATTCCTGAGGTTACTGGTAGTATTGTTCGTTCAGTTGAAGCTGCCGAAAGAATGGCCGGAGTTCCCATTGATCGAGCCTATATTAATATTAATGGCTCTCATATTAGTTCTTTAAATAGTAAGGGAGTAATTGCAGTTGGTCGGGCCGACAATGAAATCTCTTTAGAAGATATAGTCCGAGCCCAAGAAGCAGCACAGGCGGTTTCTATTCCTTCTAATCGAGAAATTCTTCATGTTATTCCTCGAAATTATACAGTTGATGGACAGGAGGGAATTAAAGATCCTATAGGAATGAATGGAGTCCGATTAGAAGTAGAGACTCATATTATCACCGGTTCCCAACAAGTTATTAAAAATTTAACTAAATGTATATCGCAAGCTAATATTCAGACTGAAAAGTTGATCCTTACTCCTTTAGCAGCTAGCCGAGCAGTTTTGACAAAACGCCAGAAAGAATTAGGGGTAGTTTTAATTGATATTGGAGCAGGAACTACAGGGATAGCTGTTTACGAAGAAGGCGACATTCTCTTTACTGCTATTTTGCCGGTAGGAGCGGCTCATATTACTAATGATATTGCTATTGGCCTTCGAACCTCAGTTGATATTGCCGAAAAAGTGAAACTAAAATATGGCCAGAGTAGTACTAAAAAGATTGCTGGGAAAGAAAGACTTAAACTTAGTGAATTTTCAGAAAACGAAGAAGGAGAATTTACTAAAAAACACTTAGCCGAAATAATTGAAGCTAGGCTATCTGAGTTATTTCAGATGGTAAAGTTAGAATTAAGAAAAGTAGGAAAAGACGGGATGTTGCCTGCGGGAGCAGTTCTAACTGGAGGAGGAGCAAAGCTGCAAGATTTGGTTGATTTTGCTAAAGACTCTTTAAAATTACCAGCTCAAATCGGATATCCATCTCAAAACTTAAAGGGGATTATTGACAAAGTTCATAATCCTTTATATGCTACTAGTGTTGGGTTGATGCTTTCTGGTATTGATGATCAAGAGATAGTTGGAGCAAATCAAAAAATAGGAGCAGTAATCGACAAAATCAAAAAGATTTTGCGTTCTTTTTTGCCCTAAAAAATGAACAAATAAAGTGTTCAAAAGAGTATTATAGAATAAAAAAATTATTCAGTCATATAAAAACTATTGATTTAAATAAAGCTTGGCGCAATAATAATTCCATAAGGTTTAGTTAAAATATAAAAATATGGAAATAAAACCAGAAGTCGAAACTTTTGCTAGGATAAAAGTAGTTGGGGTTGGTGGAAGTGGACTTAATGCAGTTAATCGGATGATTTCTTCTAAGTTGAAAGGGGTAGAATTTATTGGTGTTAATACTGATGCTCAATCTCTCCATTTCTCCCAAGCCCAAAGAAAAGTTCATATTGGTAAATCTACAACTAGGGGATTAGGGGCTGGAGCTGATCCAGATGTTGGTCGCAAAGCCGCTGAGGAATCAAGTGAAGATATTTATCAAAGCCTAAAAGGAGCAGATATGGTATTTGTTACTTGTGGCTTCGGAGGAGGTACAGGGACAGGAGCGGCCCCAATTTTAGCTAATGTTGCCAAAGAAGTCGGGGCTTTAACAGTAGCAGTAGTAACAAAACCATTTTCCTTTGAGGGGGAGAGACGATCTCGAATTGCTGATCAAGGATTAGAGTTTCTAAGAGATAAAGTTGATACCTTAATTACAGTTCCTAACGATCGCCTTCTTCAAATAATAGATAAAAAAACTACTCTTCTTGACGCTTTCTCGATAGTTGATGATGTTTTGCGGCAGGGAGTTCAGGGAATTTCCGATCTTATAACAGTTCATGGCTTAATCAATCTCGATTTTGCTGATGTTAAAGCAGTTATGTCTAACGCTGGCTCAGCCTTAATGGGGATTGGAAAAGGCAGCGGAGAAAATAGAGCCGTAGAGGCAGCCCGATCTGCTATTAATAGTCCCCTACTTGAACTTTCGATTGATGGCGCTAAAGGAGTTTTGTTTAATGTTACTGGTGGTAAGGACATGGGAATGTATGAAATTGACGAGGCTGCTAAGGTAATTACTGATGCTGTTGCTTCTGATGCTAATATTATCTTTGGGGCGGTTATGGATGAAAATCTTCAAGGAGAAATTAAAATTACCGTTATTGCTACTGGTTTTGATGGTGGGGCCAAAAAATCAACCTCTATTCCAGTTTCCGAGACTCGACGAGTTTCTATTGAGCCCGAAATAGAATCCTTAGATGAAGAAATTGATATTCCTGCTTTTATTCGGAGAAAGATGGAATAAGCATAAATTTTGGATGTTTTATATAAATTGAAAAGAGAGAACTAACTCTCTTTTTATTAATTAAAAACTCCTTGTCATTTTTAAAGAAATCTTTAAGATAAAAATATGTTTCCAAAATATGCCCAGACTGTTAGAAATGTTATTGTTTTTTGTCTTTTTGCTTTTATTCCAATTATCTCTCTTTTAAGATATGGTAATTTTAACTACTTAGGATACAGTCTTTTTCTTGGTTTACCGTTTTTTATAATCTATTTTCTTTTAGCTGAAGAGACTAAACCTAAAATCAAAACTAAATTGTCTAATTTAGTTTTTAATCCTCTTTTTGTCTTTTTTATCTTTATTTCTCTTTCCGGAATTTCAGTTTTTTACTCAATCTCAAGATATGATAGTCTGCTTTCTTTTTTAAGTTTAGTTGCTTTGGGTTTGATTTTTATTGCCTCGATAGTCTTTTTTACTCCAGAAAGAAGAATTAGAATTTTCTTGCCAGTCTTTTTGATTTTTAGTTTACTTTTAAGTCTTTCTGGACTTGGATTTTATCTTTTTACCCATTCGACAGGTTCGGCAGGCTCACTGCTGGCAAGCTCAGGACAAATCAGTATTATTGAGATCAACCTTCCTTTTTTAGGTGGCAATTTCTTTACTGGTTTTATTTTAATATCTCTTCCAATTGCTTTTTGGGGCCTATATAAAAATGACAAGATTAAAAAAGATATTTTCTATGGTTTGGCTCTCGCGATATTTTTGGCAATTTTAAGTCTTGAGACAGAAAAAGAAGTTTTGGTTATTTTAGGATTTATCTTACTTTTACTTTTTACTTTTATTTTTGTTTTTCGACCAGCAAAGAAATTCGATTTACAAAAAATAGCTTCCAAAACAATTTTGGTTATTACAGTCGCCTACCTTCTTTTTTATAGTATAGGAGTTGTTAAAGATAAAAAAATTATTGTGAATAGACTTCAGTTAATTTCAGAAAGAACTCTAAGATCAAATCCTGACTTTTTTAATAAAAAAAATCATTGGGAGGGAGAAATAGAAATTATTAAAAAATATCCTTTTGGAACAGGATTGGGAACTTTTGATTTAATTTATCCTCAGTATAAAAAAGATGTTCTAAGTTTTGACAAAAATTCCTACAGTTATTTTTTACAAGCCTTCACAGAAGTTGGGATTTTGGGATTTTTGGCTTTTTTGTGGTTTATTTTAATTTTAGTTTGGCGAGGCTTTAAATTACTTTCTTTTGGGAGTAGAAAAGAAAATTTTTGGGTTCCCGTCATTCTGGTTTCTATTGTTGGTTCTGTTTTTTACAATTTAATTTCTTCTAATTTTTCATTTTTACCAAATTTGGCAGTTTTTTTGATTTTTTCAGGAATAATTCTTTCAGGCTATAACAACTTAGCTAAAAAAGATAGAGAAGTAATTTACACTATTAAAAACAGAATGATCTTTCTTATTCTTGCTTTCTTACTTTTAATTCTGGGAGTTTGGCAGGTATATCCAAATGTCAATTTTGACTTAGGGGAAGAAGTTGAGGACTATAATTTTAAAGAAGCCAAGCCGAAGTACGAAGAAAGCATCAGATTTAATCCTAATCCTTACTATCTGGCCAAGCTTGCTGAAATAAATTACTACCTTCGGGGTCATGACGATAATTTGAACCGAGCTTATAAATTAGCCGAAAGATCAATTAATCTAACTCCTTATAATTCTCTTTCTTATATTGTTTTAGGCCGACTTGATGTTGCTTCGGGAAATACCAAAAGAGCGGTCGAAAATTTCAAAAAAGCGATTGCTCTTGATCCTTTAGAAGAAATCAATGGCTATATTTATTTAACCGATATTTATTTCAAAGAAGGTGAATATAAAGAAATTGAAGAGACTTTAAACCTTGTTTTGCCGAAGTATTCTAAAGAGATTATTGAGAAAAGAATTGAAATGGAATCTTTAAACCTTGAGGTTTTTCATCTTAAGACTAGAATTGCTGGTCTTTATAACTCACTTGGTTTATCTCTTCTTTATGAAAATCAACCCGTTTCTGCAGAAGAGTCCTTCAAAAGAGCAATTGAACTTAATCCTAAAAATCCCAATTCAAGATATTACCTAGGAGTGGCTTTGGTAAAACAGGGAAGGGTTTCCGAAGGCGAAAAAGAAAAATCAGACGTTTTAGAAGCTTTTGGTGATTATAAGCCACCCTATGAGATAAAATAGGTCAGTTGGTTATTGGGTGATTAGAATAGAATCGAAATCTGAGTTCAAATTTAAGATTTTTCCCGAAAGAGAGCTCTAAAAAAACTCTTGACAGCCCCATATATAGAGTGATACATTAGAACTATCACGCTAAATAGGGGGTATTTTTTTGCCCAAAAACTAAACTTATTTAGTTTTTATATAAAGTTTATTTAAAAATTAATTTGTAAACAGATGAAGTGTCCCGAATGTAATTTTTTGGAAACCAAAGTTATTGAATCGCGGGATCTTGACGACTCTATCTCAGTTCGTCGGCGTCGCGAGTGTCTTAAGTGTAGCTTTCGTTTTACAACTTATGAAAGGATTGAAGTCCCAATCCTTTCTGTTATTAAGAAAAATAAAAGCCGAGAATTATTTGATCGAGAAAAATTGGCTCGAGGAATATATAAGGCAATGGAAAAACGTCCAGTACCAGCCGAAGAAGTTGAAGAATTAGTTAGCGATATTGAAAAAGAATTGAGGTCAAAGGCCGAAAATGAAGTTACCTCGAAAGAAATTGGTAGGCTAGTAATGGAAGAATTAAAGGAAGTTGATCAAGTCGCCTACATCCGTTTTGCTTCAGTTTATAAGTCATTTGCTGATGTTAGGACATTTGAAAAAGAAGTAAAAAATATTCTTAAGAAATCGGAAACAAAAATATGAATAAAGAAAAACTATCTTTGTTTTTAGAAAGAAAAATAAAAGAAGCTGGCTTTCCCAAAAAGGCAACCGAGGAGGCTCATGAAGCTTTGGAAAAAATTTTCTCTAAATACATTACTGCTACTCCTCACCCTCACCAGATTCCCCTTTCAGAATTTCCTCAAGTAACTAAAGAGCGTAGTTCTGGCGATTCGACTGACCTTTTACTTTTAGTTTCTGATACCGAGCTTAAAGTTGCTCCTTGGAATCGAATTCGGATAAAAGAAGCCCTTATTCGAGAAGCAGGACTTCCCGAGGAAGAAGCCGATGATATTGCTCTTACTGTTCAAGAAAAGGTTTTAGGGGGTAATCTTAAGACTATTTCAGTTAGTTTGATTCGAGAACTGGTTAACAATGAGCTTTTTGAAAGAGGTTATCAGGAAAAGCTAAAAAAACAAGAAATCTTAGGGATGCCAGTCTATAATCTTAACCAAGTTATTTTTAGTAAAAGTGCTGAAAATAGTAATATTTTGAGCAACAATCCGGAAGCAGTAAACCTTGCTATTGCTGAAAACAGCTTAAAGCAGTATGCATTGGGGAATATTTTCTCGAAAGATGTTGCTACTGCTCATCTTAAGGGGCAAATTCATCTTCATGATTTAGGTTATCCTGTTAGGGTATATTGTTCGGCTCACTCAATAGAATATATCAAAAAATATGGACTTGAACTTGATAATCTTCAGACTTCTTCAGCTCCAGCTAAGCATGCTGGTACTCTTACGGGACATATTAATACCTTTTTAGCTTCAATGCAGGCTTACTATGCTGGAGCTTTAGGTATGGGGTATCTAAATATCTTTTATGCTCCGCTTCTTTCAGGGATGACCTATGAAAAGATGGTTCAGGAAGCTCAATACTTAATCTATAGTTGTTCTCAAAATGCCTTTAACCGAGGAGGTCAGACTCTTTTTATTGATTTTAATGTTCATTTAGGTATTCCTACCTATCTTGCTTCTGTCCCAGCAATTGGTCCCGGTGGAAAGTATATAATCAAAAAGAAGAATGGAAAGATTGAATATGTTAATGAGGTCCCAAGAGACAAAAATGGTGACCCAAAAGACCCCAAAGACGGACAAATCTTAAGATATAAAGACTACGAAAAAGAGTCTCAAATGTTTTTAAGAGCCTTAATGGATGTTTGGCGCAAAGGAGACTGCTATGGAAGGGTTTTTGCTTTTCCTAAAATGGACTTGCATATCAATGCGGAAAGTTTTACAGATAAGAAACAACTTGAGCTTTTAAAATATGCTTGTCAGATTGCTTCCAAAAATGGATCTCCTTACTTTATCTTTGATCGAGACGAAGTGGTTCTTTCGGCTTGCTGTCGACTTAGAACAAGGGTCAAAGATAGTTATGTTTTGAAACATCCCGAAAGCATCCGATTTTGTGGTTTCCAGAATGTTACTATTAATCTTCCTCAAGCAGCTTACAGGGCCGGACGAAAAAATATTGAAGGAACTATTAAAGAGATTTATAAAGTAATGGGTCTGGTTATAAAAGCCCATAAACAGAAAGCCAAATTTATCAAAAAGATTATGCTTGTGCCAGGAAGTCCAATGTGGCAAGTTGGCAAAGTTGCTCACGATAATCGTCCCTATATTGATCTTGATCGAGAAGATACAAGCTACATAGTTGGAATGCTTGGGCTTAATGAATGTGTTAAATTTCTTATTGGACAAGAGCTACATGAATCAAAAGAGGCTTATAAGCTGGGCTTGAAAATTATTAGTGCCATGTCTCTTAAGACTGCTGAGTACGAAAAGGAATTAGGATGGAATATCAAGCTCGAAGAAACTCCAGCTGAATCAGCTTCGCTTAGGTTAGCTAAAGTCGACTTAAAACATTTCGAAGAAGCTCGATATATTATTAGAGGAGACAAAAAAAGTGGCAATATTTATTATACTAACAGTATTCATTTTTCTCCTAATGCTCCAATTGATATTATTGAAAGGATTGTTGGTCAGGGCCGATTTCATTCAATGATCGAGAGTGGAGCAATAACTCACGTTTTTGTGGGAGAAAAAAGACCATCTCCTGAGAGTATTTTCAAACTAGTAAAAAAGACTTGGGAAAACACCCAAACTGCTCAAATAACTATTTCTCCAGAATTTACTTTTTGTAGCGATTGTCATAAAGTCAGCCCTGGATATGGACGATAGAAGACATTAAGTACCAATTTTAATACAAATAGATACAATGATTTATAAGGAAGTTGGTAAATAAGATTAATATTAAAAATAAAAATTAAAATCCGCGATAATCAGCGATCTCAAAATGATCAGCGTTTATCCGCGCTTAAGAGGAGGTAAAAATGGCATTCAAAACCTTAGAAGAGTTAAAAAATGGAACCAAAATTAAAACCAAAAAGATCCCAAGATGTAGAGATTGTGGGAGCACTAATATTTATGGTATTTCTCGGGTAGTTGGTTATTTTTCGAGGATTGAAAACTGGAATAAAAGCAAGCGAGCTGAATTTACCGATCGTCAAAAAGGAAATTACAATTTAAGTTAATTCTTACTATGAATCCGAAGGTTAGGATAAAAAGAATCGATAAAGATTTGCCTTTGCCGATTTATGAAACAAGTGGGTCAGTCGGTTTTGATTTAATTTGCCGAGAGACGACTGAGATTAACCCTAAAGAGATAAAATTATTACCAACCAATGTTATTGTTGAAATTCCCAAAGGGTATATGCTTTTGGTTTCTTCTCGAAGTAGTACTCCCAGGAAAAAGGGACTAAGTATGCCTCATGGGATTGGAATAATAGATAATGATTATCACGGCGATAAAGATGAGATAAAAGCCCAAGTTTATAATTTTACAGATTTAAAAGTTTTAGTTAAAAAGGGAGAAAAGATTGCTCAAGGAATATTTATAAAAGTTGGGGTTTTTGATTGGGAAGAAGTAGATTTAATGAACAAAAAAAGCCGGGGCGGGTTTGGAAGCACAGACAGAAAATAGAAAAAATTTAAAACACAAACTAATGAAGTTATTGGTTTTTACAAAAAAAGACTGTCCTAATTGCCCACCAGCTAAAAAGCTAGCTAAAGATTTAGAAAAAGATTTTTTAGTTGTTATATATGATATCTCAGAGGTAGATAGTCTTGCCGAGGCTCAGTTTTACGGAGTAATGTCAACTCCTTCATTAATATTAGTTGACGAGTATGATAAGGAAATAAGGTCTTGGCGGGGGACTACTCCTTCAAAAGAAGAAATACTAAAATATAAATCCTAAATCCGAAGCACTAATCCCTAAATAAATTAGAAATTCAAATTTTCCAAACCTATAATGTTTTGAATTTTTAAAATTAAGTCATTTGGATTTGTTTAGAAATTAGGATTTAGAAATTAGAATTTTATTATAATAATAGATAAAAGGGTTAATTTTTATTTTAAATCAGGATAACAAGATGGAATCTCATACATTAGACTTAGATATCCGTGGTTATCTTCCCACTTCTCTTATCGATTGGCCGGGACATCTAGCTTCGGTAGTTTTTTTATCCCGCTGTCCTTTTCGTTGTCCTTTTTGTCATAATCCAGAGCTTAT
>JABAOC010013772.1_pt1 | contig 14619 bp, 14 predicted proteins | sample 7062161 | NCBI WGS metagenome assembly JABAOC01 (sample SAMN14538625, study PRJNA623070) | marine sediment metagenome | biome: marine biome [ENVO:00000428]; feature: marine pelagic biome [ENVO:01000023]; material: deep marine sediment [ENVO:00002113] | place: India: Gulf of Khambhat ... | reverse complement strand
TAGCATGTCAATGAACTCCTCATCGGTTCCGAAGTTGTAGCCAAAGTATATGTGGCGGTGGATGAGAGTGTCAATCACTTTGTGCACCTGCTTTTCTTTCCCCTCGATGCTAACACTCTCCTTAGGGAACCGTTTCATCAATTCTTTGATGGGATGGAGGGAGGCGTTGATCTCTTCGAGGAAAAGGTCATCTAGGTCTACATTATCGATGGCTTCGAGGTAGGTCTCCATGTTTGTGAAGATCTCACCCTCCATTGCTATGAGGAATTGACGATTCTTTCGATGGAGCTTAAGGAGGATGAATAGAAACTTCTTCAATCCGTCCTTGAAATCCTTCGAAGCTTCCAGATATTCCTCCTTCTCTAACTCCCTCTCGAAGTCCGCGATGAACTCGTCAGCCATGTTCGCCCTAGTTTCCAGAAGGATGGAGGACTTGCCTTTGGGAAAATGGTAGTATAAGGTGCCTATGCTGACCTTTGCTTGATGGGCGATCTCATTAACATTTAGAGTAGAATAGCCTTTTTCTCTAATCAGATTGTCGGCGACCTCTAGGATGCGTTGCTTGGCAGCTGATTTCCTCATTCTATACTGTTGTGGGCAGGATTCTATTTAAACGTTTCGAATTCGAGTCGAAATCGATACATTTATATGCTGGTCTGCCACGAGTATACGTAGAAGTCGAGTCGAACTCGATGACGTGTGGGTTGGATTGACAATGCAGGTTGAAGTAGTTGAACACGAGAGGCGGGGTCGTCACGTTTTCAGTCGAAAGGTTCTGCCGATTTATAAACGTAAGCTTGTCCACCGAGAATATGTGTTTTACGGTGCGTATAGCGCTAACATTATAATGGTTGTTAGAATTAAAGGAGATGTTCCTCAGGACTCTTTACGCTCAGTTATTAAGCAAATGCCCTATCGACATCCTTTACTACAAGTCCGAATTATTAAGGATGAACATGGTGTTCCTTGGTTTACGTCTGAAGGCTGTAAAGAGGTAGATTTGGAGATTCAGTCTCGATCTTCGGATTCAGATTGGATCAACACTTGTTACGCGGATTATCACCATCCTTTNNCCAAGCTGTCAGGGGAGATGAGAAGGGGGTTGTCTGGACAGGTTGGGCTCCCCGAACAACGAACTGTTGTGTCTTCCTTGCTTACAAAGACTGTGAAAGAGGTCTATGAACCATTTGACGAGCGAGGGGAACTCGGGAGAGGGATATCAAAACACACAAATGCCGGAGAACAACAGAAAGACTCGAGTCGACGATCATATGAAGCGGGAAACCCTCGGATACTGCACGGTGAGCGATGAGGATTTCGAGTTCGTCGTGACGAAGCCGCTCTTCGCCCTCCGCATGCTTGGCTTCTCGATACTCAAGGTGAACGTAGATGCGAACGAACGGCTACACGTGTTCTGTGGCCGAAGGAGCGGGATAACGAGCGGGATCGTGCCTCCTGATTCGGATTTCTGGGAAAACGCCAACAGGCTCTTGGATGAAACGACGTGATCGATCGATGGTGATCTCTCACATTTATTCAGAAGCCACTATATTGCCATCTAGGTAAAGGAAGTATTTTGAAGCCAATTTGCTTTGTGGCATCGAAAAGGAAACCTCGAAGGCTCCAGGTCCCGGAGAACCATCAGCAGTTCCATGAAGAATCAACTGGAAAATATCGCCTTCAGAAGAAGTAACTTTGACGTTTATCTGCAGCTTGAAGTTGTTTCCCCAATGACCTTTACCTGATGAAACACTATACGTTTCACCGTTTACTGAGATAGATCCACCTTCCACGCTGAATTTGGCTAACCCAGGAGTGATTTTAGTAACCGCACAGGTCAGGGATAACACTGCACTTTTGTGCATTCCTTTGTAATAGTAGTTGTATGGGATGTTGTAGGCTTGACCTTCAGCCCTTATAGTCAGGTTGCTGAATGGATCAACAGGTTTAGCTTCTCCAAATGAAACAATTGGGCTAAGTGTGATGATGGTGGATAGAATCATGCATGATACTAGAATAGGGTGTGGAATTCTATACTGCATGTCTAGCCCTCGAGAACTATCTACAGCATTTTGGATTAAAAGAATTGTTAAGGATTGGCATTTATTTGCGATCCATCTCTTGTAACGGTTTCAACCTCTCTCTACAACAGACATCCTTGATCTACTAACAGAGAGAACGCGCTCGTCGTTGTTCTACATTGATTGGGGAAACACGTGACTCAACGAACGAAGTGAGTAGTTGAATAATGATAGGATAACTATTAGAATAAGCATCTTTCTCAAGACAATGAAATACCTTTGGCTTAACAGATCACCTTTATTTCTTAATCTACTTCCAATCAAGTCAAGTGTATTGTATAGACCTATCGCTGCGGGAATCTGGAAAGGTATGATGTATAGTTCTCGCCATTGAATATCTTGTCCTCTTGTTGTGATTATTAAAGCGATTGAAGAGAATATCACCCAGGCGTTTATGATGCGGTTGAATCTATCTTCAAGATTGGATGAAAATACCATTCCCAACGTGGCTAGTAGGTAGATCAACCAGTTTGCGAAAAATCCACCAACGTAGAATATCAGGGTTTCCGATAATCCAATATATAATTCAACAATGTTTGGAAAAGCCAGATTTTCATTGACCCAATATTGGAAGAAATGTGTCACGTCAACCATCGATGAAGCAGGGAATACAATGAAAAGGATTAGACTTGCAGCAAGAAGAGCTATGGGATAAAGAATATCCGATATTCCTTCGACTCCCTTTCTATGTAGAATCATCGTAAATAATGCGTATCCAACGAGTATTGCTAACAGGGCCATCCAAGAATATGGATGCGTAAATAGCGATATGAGAAAAGTCAATGTAGCAACAAATCCATTCTTGATCGAAGGATTAGCCCAGAATTTCATGCAGTATGTTAAGCATGTGAAAATGATGGCTAATGCAAACCAGTTGGCTATTATGTAAGCATACATGCCTACTATCGTGTGGAAAGAGAAAGTTGAGAAGACAGAGACTAGTGCTCCTAGTTCTTCATTTCCCGTACCCGTTATGACAAATAAATATGCAGAAATAGATACGAATGGCACGGTAATCATTGGCATAAATACTAACACTGTTTGAGGGGATTGACCGGTAAGAGCTTGGATGCCAAACAGGACAAGATGGAACATCGGTCGATCATACTGAAAGAACACGGAGACATCTTCATTGTTGACTCTCTTCAGAACGGTTTGATAGTAGCTTGAGTCAACACCGACTAATGCTGGACTTTCGGTCTGAAAGAAAGGATAATACGCCAGGAACATACCTGCTAGAATGGAAAAAACAAGAGTCAACTTATGAATGTTAATGGGATATTTCGGAGTCATCTTTTCATGCATATTATGCATCTTGGTTGAATTGACGTTCTGAACGTTCTTGTTCAGCTTCCTGAGGATAGGTAACCAGACCCAGTATGTAAGGAAAATCAGAAGCATCCATATGGTTGCTGGATAGAAGGAATAGAACAGTTGAAGGTCTAGTAGTGGTAGACGTAAACGGGGATCAGGACCTAGAATAGAGGCAGATTCATAAGCGTTAGCAATCCAAAGAACGACTGACCCCAATTCTATAGGGATCAAGACACAGATGATGCACAGAAAAAATAGGATTGTGACTGCTGATCTTTTTAGAGCCAGACTATTCTTTGCATCCATGTATATAGACAATAGTGTGGCAAAGCCTCCGAGAACTAGGAATATAGGGAAGGCATCTGTAGGATAAGCCATGTAAATTATGATTGCAGTTAGAATGGCCACACAACTGAGAACCGTAAATTGGGGTATAGATACCTGTACAAGTAATCTCGTGATGAAGGGATAAGCAATCAAAAAGGATAGTGACAGAAAGTACAAAACCCAGTCAACCAAGGGAGAGAATAGGAAGATCTCGATGATTTCGAACCTATGGAAAAAGTAGTACCCTATTCTGAGTGAATTGACTATCTTCAGGAATCCAAACAATAGGTTAATTGAACCAGCAAAGCAGAACAAGTATGTCAAGTCTTCATGAAGCTTACCTGCGTGCGCGCAATCTATCTTATCCTTTTTCATTCGATCGATCGATTCGGTCAGTTCTTCTCTCTCAAGAATCCGTCTTTTCTTGAACTGCCTCGATTTAAGGAAAACCAACTAGAATGCTATAGAGGTTAGAGGACATCTCTTATTCTTGATTACTTTCCACAAGAGCCTAGAAAGATAATCAATGTAACAGATCAAGCAGTCAGGCTCCTTATAGCATCGCTTTACATTTCCTTGATGATACAGAGATTGAAGCATCCCGATTCATTCCAAGATGCCTCCAGACACTATTAAAGCACTGCGAAATACGGTCCTTAATTTTCCATTCGTAACTCAGATATGTGACAAAAGGATTGTGAACCAAGACATCCTCTCATTAGCATACTTATCTGAATTGAGATTACCAGAAATATTAGCACACATAGTGGGTTCATAGTTGTCTAAGTTCTTTCTCAGCAGTCATTGGTCCAGATACAGGCTTCACGATCGATCGACGGCTAGAGAGTTGATTCATTATTTTACCATTGACCTAAGTAAGAAGTTACTAACAGCAAAGAATTTCTCAATCACTGCAATCAATGTAAAGGGAATAGCTCCTATTATGGATCTATGTCTCTTCGTCAAAAGGAAAAGTCGACACACAACATATTGGGCTAAAAATGGTGGCGCTCCAATCAGAATGTTCAGTAGTGGAAAATCGTTGTTTTGTCGAATGTTTGGAAGTATGAATTTTGCAGCCAGAAAACTTCTTGATGCTTTCTCAAGAGTCTTTACATACATCAATGAGTTATGAACCGTTTCTCTCGCAAGGGATACTGAAGTCACAATACCTTTTCTATGCATCTCATCAATAATCCGTAAGGATTCATTACCTTTTGCAAGGACCAAGGTCCAGCCCTCACCTTGAAAAGGATCGGCAATATCCCAAGGATCTCCGCAAGAAAAATCACTTGCTCTCCCGATGTAGTCATCACAAAAAGTACAGCCAAGAGGTGTGAAAAGTCTGGAATTGATATATACTCCTATCTTCTTCATGAAATCAAAGGCTCTTTCTCCCCGGTTACGTAATTTTATGACAGTTGCACCAGGCCAGCTTCCCTCACGAAAACTAATTCCGGACATCTCGCTTCTATGAATATTTAGATCGCTGGAGATTCTATCAAGGAGAGTGTCGTCTACTCCTCCTCCACAGAAGAGGGACACGAGCGGAAAGAATTTGTTTCTAAGAGCGGGTCTCAATTCTGTATATCTCCTAACCGCATTTATCTGACAAGGAAGCCCCACTACTGCGAATCTACCAGGCATGTTCATGATTTCTCTGAAGCCGTTTCCCCAATCTACTGGTGCATATTTGGATCCTGCACTTTTAAGAATCATCCTGGGATTATTGACCATTGTCGTTCTGTAGATTCCGGAATTATCATCCAAGACCACGAGAGCACCATCTATGTATCCTTCTTCCAAGAGATAGGACAATAGAGATACAACAAATCCGCCGGAAGAAGAGGATTTCGATTGCGAACTACTTCTCACCAGAAAAGACGAGACCTCGTAAAGACGAAGCTCTTCCTGAACATCTGAAAACTCCATGTTATGGCCAAAATTCAAAACCGGACAAATCTCTGTGCATAAACCACATCTAGTACATAGATCACTGTTCAGAATAGGTTTGTAGACGCATTCATGAATACCAACGCTTATAGCAGAATTTGGACATATAGCGTAACATGTAGTACAACCCATGCACAAAGATGAGATATCCATATTTGAGATACAGTCAGAATGAGCTATTGCGATCATCTCCCAAGTACCTACAGCACACAGCCTGTTCATGAACCACTACTGCAATTCCGCTAACAATGAAATCGTGTGCGTGTACGCGAAGTCTCTTTTGAGCGGTCCAGAGTCCTAGAAGGCCATTGTCATGTAGTGAGAGTCATCTGTTGGGGACAGACAACTTCACTCGGTAACGCCCAAGCTCTCGCTAGATCTAAAGCCGTAGTTAAGGTCTTCTCATAGTTTGTTGTCCAGATATTCTTCTCCTCGAGTTTCTTTTCTTGATTAAGAAGATAGTCTATTTGTTCCTTAACAACAGAGGACTCCAAATTGTTTAATTCAACAACTCTGACAAGTTGAGGTGCCAGAATCTCGAGTTGTTTTGCCTTTCCATTATAATCGAAAATGACGCATCTTACCCCAGAAGATACAGCATGGATCGCGGGATGCATTCTGGCAGTAATCAACATATCAAGTGAAGCGATCAACGCCTTTATTTCTGAAGGTGGGTAGTTCTTGCATGGGATGATTTTTGCATTTCGATGTGATCCTTTGATATATGAACAAAGAAGATGATCGTTGTCATCGTTGGGCAGAATTACGTGGGGAATCAAGTATACTCTAAGACCTTTCGACAGTAGCCACCCTGAGATATCTGCAAATAGAGTAGTTGGATTAAGATCTTTATGATGTTTCGATAGAAGTGAACTAGGAACTAACCCAACTGCAAGGCTGTCTTTCTGCGATTGTACTATGTGAGAGTTGCTGGTTGGATTTGCATGCAACCTAAACGCCAGGTCCGGAAGAAAATAGGCATGTTTAATCCCAAGCGAAGATAACATAGCAAGTGAGGATTGGTCCCTCACGCTCAAGAAATCGCATCTCTTCATAATGAATCTTACCAAGCTTTTGTAGACGATACCTTTCAAGCCTGGACCAAAGGGACCTACCTGTACGGAGAAGAAGAATAGAGGTTTTCGTAATAGAACACAGATAAGAACTCCAAGAATGTTACCCGCAAAAGACAGGAACCCATAGGATTCTGACAAGAGATCGGCCGAAGCAACTATCGAGCACTTTGAGTTTGCGAAAACTTGGGCGTCCCTTTTGTCGGGTGCTAGACCTTTTGTGTTGATCTTGAATAGTCTAGACATGAGAGCCCAGACTAACCAATGAAAAGCTTTAGATCCTTCTTTGATTATGTCTGATTTGGTTCTCCTGAAAGAAACTGGATTCTGTACATAGTCTAAGTTTGTCATCCTAGATCGATCTTCTTCTGGCGCCCAAGACAGAAAGAAACAGTTGGTCAGCATTCCTGCCTTGTCCAGAATCTCAACTAGGGATTCCATAATGGCCCATGCGCCTTTGTTTCTCAGATCCCCCGGCCCTATTACTAGAATCCCTTTCATACCTGGAATATTAACTGTTGTTCACCTTGCGAATGAGAGCTTCAATGGATTTTCTGAAGGCACTATAGGAGTAGTACTTGTGTATGTAGCCTATCATTTCCTCCGATCTACTAGATAATCTTTCTAGATCTTGCATCATTCTGGAGAGAGTATGGCTGAATGAATGTAGGTCTGAAATGGCTATCAGGTCAATTGGAGGTATGTCGATCCCTTCCATTGCTGTATCAGTTGCTAACAATGGCTTCCCAAGGCTAAGATAACATAGAATCTTGGTCTTTGTTCCTGTACCTACGTCGAGAGGCGCAATGCATAAGTCACAGTTATCGAGTAAATAGGGAAGATTTTTGACATATCCCGTGAGGATTACATTTGGAGAATTATGACTAATCCTCTCTCCCGTTCCTATTATGAGGAATACGATGTCTTCAGACGATAAAGATGGAGCTAGGTGATCCAAGATATAGGTGGCAGCTCTCCGATTATGCAAGACGTCAAGGTTTCCCACAAAAGCTACCTTCTTTCTGCCTTCTGTTTGCTGCAAGATATGGCTTATTCGTTCATCATACACCTCTTCTTGCCTTTCTTTCTGGAATTCCTTAGGCAATACATTCGGAACAATAGATGCCTTCTTTGAACTTAGTCTGAAGAGCTCCTTGAACTTCCTCAAATCAAACGTAGATACTGCAACAACATGATCTGAGAAATGAACTTGCCAATATTCCAGCATGTACCAAGCTATAAATCGGAGAATGTGCCCTGGATTTTTCTTTCTTAGCAATGATAATGCAACGGCACTATTGACCCCATGTGTATCTAGAACAATTTTCGCACCCATCATTTTGACTGTGAGAAAAGAAAGAGGTGTGAGCATCCCCTCCATCACTACTAGGTCTGCATTTCTTATCTGTCTTCTTAGCTTGAATACGTTTGCCATAGATTCAACCTGCATTTGAAGAATATTTGATGGGTCAAAAGTCAGTATTCTGTTCATGCGTGGCGAATTCGATTCGGATTCTTTCCAAGTGGCCAGAACATAAGCAAGAATACGCACTTTTGATTTGTTTAGAGCTCTTCTTACTTCCTGACAACGGACTGAATAACCATGTTCTCGATTGGAATCGCTGCCTATTAGTAGTTGAAGGATCATGTGGTTGAGTCCCAAAAAGACAGTCTTATCGTTTTTGATAGTGATAGGCGCACAGTACTAGAAGGTATTCCCTCAACTTCTCCGTAGACCCAGATCTCCTGAATATTCTCAAAGTCAAGAGCGGAATGTTTTCTGGATGAAAGTGGGACGATTACTGTCTCCCACTTGTCTTTTGTTGATACGTAGAAGCTGAAAACTTCGCTTTTGCCATTCTTATCTACCAATCTTAGCCAGAGATTCTTTTGACAGGACGAGAAAGAACCTTCCAGAAATATTGCATTGTATTTTGAAATGTCAACAGGATTTCGGAAGGAAGAGGAAATATAGAAGTATCCCCATGAGTCGGTTAGTCCCTCAATCATTATCTTTTCATCCGCATGGTTCATTATTGCCTTCTGATCGGACCGTATCTCCCAGTTGTCTGTGTGGTATTCGTCGAGATGAAGGGTACTCAACAGAGACATCCTTACGCCGGGGACTATTTCCTTCCCAAAGGGTTCTGCTGATAGTGTATCAAAGCAGACAATAAGGGGAGTCTCGTTTGATTCAACAAGGACATTTATTCTATTAAAAGACTGCAGGCATATCTGTCTACTCTTGTCAGAAATTTCCCTCTCTATTCCTGGAGTGAGACTGCCAATGAACAAATACTGTACGGAGCCCACATACATCAATGGTTCAATTCCAACGTAGCTTCTGAATGTGTTCATGAAGAAGTCAATGCCGTAGGGATAGTAGGATTCTGGACTGGCAACTATAATTATCGGTTCGGTCCTAGAATAGTTGTTTGTTTTGCAGTAGCTTGCGAAGTTGCTGACCTCATTCAGATAGTTGTTTAGCCTGTTTGCGTCTCCAAAGACTGTAAAATGATAATCGGATTCTTCAAGATTTGACAATAGGGCTGGAATACCTGTCATCGCAAGGAAGACTACGAACAGGATTTTTCGTCTTAAGGCCTTTTTGCTATTCTTGGAGAGATAGCGATATAATCTGTCCAATCCGATTGCCATGAAAAGGTACGATGGAGATACTATGAAGGTTCTCCAAACGAATAAACGTAATGGGGTATAGATCAACCCCAGAAGTGTGATTATGCAAACGTTAGTCATTAGTGAGAATTGAATAAGTAGATATTTGTTCCAAGAATTTACTCTGAATTCTTGTTGTTCAGTGGAATTGCTCTTGTCAAGCATGAAATATGATACAAATAACCCTAGAAAACAGATTGGAAGTAGCGAGAAGCCCCAGTAGAGGGAAATGTATTCACCGAAGTAGTATATTATGGATTTTCCAAATCCTGAAACATGTGTTCCCGTAATATTAGCGATTTCTGTACTGATGAAATCTCTGAATTCTATGGCGTAGAAGATCGTAGAGAAGAGGAGACCAAGTGAATAAGTCTTGCACAATCCGGTAATAGACCTTGACGGAGAAGACTGAAGAGATTCCTTCCTAACCATGAGTATTTCCAAGAACACAGCCGTCAGTGTTCCTGCAAAGAAGAAGACCGCTGTGTATAAATGAGATAGATATGCCAAGCAGAAGACCAAAGTTGCCAACTGTCTATGATACTTCGATTTGGCCGTAAAATACATGTAGATTCCCAGATAGTTGAAGAATAGTCCTAGGAGATTAGCGTGTAAGTCTGCGAGTAATCTGTAACCGGAAAGAGACAGAGATAGAGCAAAAAGAGAGAACCGACTCAAAAGTTTTTCATTAGAGAGATCCCTTACTGTAATGTAAGCAGCTAAGAGTGTCATGAGAAAGATTGGCACAGGAGAGAAAGAAATCAATTGGATTGGCTCTCTGATATTAGCTGCAGCACATGAGACATATAGTATAAGTTGGTATAGGAAACTATGACCATTTTTGTAACGTAGAAGCTCAAACGGCCCTTCTCTTAGAGCCAATCTTACCTCATTTGCATATGCAGGTGTATCCCATCCAACTGGGAAGCCGGTAGAATAACTCGCCAAGACATATTTTGCAGTCATAGCCGAAATGGAAACCAGCGAAAAGATGGTAATAGTGAGAGAAGGAAAGACTTCTGAGCCAGACGTTTTCTCTTTCGGTTCCAGAATCTGCGAACATAACAAGAATGCAGTTGATACGCAAAGGCCCAATATCAGAAACGCGACAGGATCATTCCTAATGCTACCGGTACCTAAATGCATGCTTACAATGCCGAATGCAAAAAGCTGTGCTATTAATATATCCTTCTGCAACAAATCACACTAATTATGTGAACTATCCGCAGCCTTCATAGACTCTTATGTAATTTTCCGCCATCTTTTCCAGCGAGAACATCTTCGCTCTCCGTGATGATCTATTCTTCATCGTCTCTATCTTTTTCTCATCGAACGATAGATCCAGCATTCTATGTGCGAGCACAGCATGATCTCTCTTTCTATAGTATATCGGAGCAGATCCAAGAATTTCGGGTATAGCCCCTGCAGCTGTTGATATAATGGGAAGTCTGTATGTCATTGCCTCTAAACCAACAAATCCGCAACTCTCTCGAAGTGATGTCTGTACGAGGAAATCACAGCCACTGTAGACTAGATGCATCTTACTCCTAGGCAACTTGCCTAGAAACTTGAATCTAGGTTTTAGATCTGGACGTGATGAAATGTATTCTTTGCACTCTGAAAAGAGATAATTGTTCGGCCCTCCTACCATGACGAAATATGGGCTTGTATGCTTGGGAAACTTCTTACTTGATACATGGGATGCTTTAATGAAAGTGAACGGATCTTTTATCGGATGAAAACGGCCAACCCATAAGAAGACAGGGGAACATTGAGGAATATTCAGTTCGCTCCTAAATCTGATGCGAGCCTTTCTACAGATCTGTTCCTCTGGCAAATCGATCCCCGGATATATGACAATGGGATCTACCTCATAGCGTGTTCTAACAATCCCCTTGTTGTACTGGGACAGACAAGTGATGTTTGAGTTGTCCAATTCATGCCTAGACCGCAATGCAATATGTTCTAGGTGATAGGCCATGCGGGAGACTATATCATTCTCAATGCCGGGATCTGGAATTCCATGGATTGTGTAAACTAAACTCGCCTTCCTATATTTGGTGAGAGAGCGAATCAACTTGAGCGTGAGAATAGAGTTCAGGTGTAAGATGTTAGAATCCTTCAAGGCTATTCTTCTAATACTTGAGAGATCTATCCTCCTAGAGTTAAGATCATAAAGGGACTCTATGTCTGCTTTGACCCCGTTTCGAGATAGACCTTTCTTTAGATATTCGCAGAATGTTTTGGCGCCACCTTCGGCTCCACATATTAGAGTGACACTGGTCATCTTTATCGGGGTTAACTCTTAAGGAGGCCTATCCAGAAACCAGTTGTGTAAGAGACGTGTTCAAGTGCATAAACGATCGGTACTGATCCTAGGAGCCTGATGTCTCCTTGTTTCATCGTGAAATTGAGACCCATTGCCATTATCAAAACAATATACAGACTGATTGCAATCATGGAAATCCAGGGAGTGAACGCAAGAGATAAGAGAATGAATGGTGCAACCAATGGAGGGAGACACTGCATGTCCCAGAGTCGATTCTTTCCTCTCCCAAATCCGAAATGGAACATACGTTTTGCGAATGCTGCTAACCCTCGACCTTGTTCATGTAGTACTTTTGCATCAGGTGTATAGAGCAACTTTCCGATCTTAGCAAGTCTTCTATTCATCTCTGTTTCTTCATTGATGGAGAGTGAAATATCAAACCCGCCAATATCTGCCAGGTCTTTCTTTCTGTACATGCTGTTGGAGCCACTTATGCTTTTCACAAACTTCTTCTTTCCAAGGACTCTATCCTGCACAGAGTTTGCGCTTCCAAGAAATGAGTCAAGAGTGAGGGCTACAGATTCTTGCCACAGTCCTTCACCAGTGTTCTTCATGCCTCCTCCAACGCCCACAATACCTTTGTCAAACTCCTTTGCTAGATTCTTCAACCAGTCTCTTTCCGGTACACAGTCTGCATCTGTAAAAGCGAGATATTCCCCAGCCGCATTCTCCACACCTACTTGCCTTGCGCCACCTCTTGTTCCATAGTCCTCATATACAATCCTTACTGGAAACTTTCTAGCTGTATCGATTGTATTATCCTCAGAATGTCCATCAACAATGATAACCTCTGAAGGTCCTATGGTTTGGGAGAATATGGCTCTCAGACACTTGTTTATATTGCTTCCTTCATTCTTTGCTGGTACAACGACTGAGATCTGAGGTCTTCTTTTCACGATTGATCTTCATTGACCTTAAGTAGTTGGTGGCGAAATCTGAACGGTATTTGACTCAGTGGTTCTTCGCATTCAATAGCTGCTTCTTTCTCTGACGACAGTTGTTAAGACCCAAAGCATGATGGCTGTCGTAAGTAGTACGAGTCCGGCTATTGTAGTGAACACAGCTACCAGAGTTATGTTTGTTGACAGAGTCCTGGTCATCGCGAAACCTTGTAAAGCCCAGAGCCAAAAGCCCATGGCTACAATAAGAGCCAAGCATCCTGGAACCCCGTAGAAGACCAGGGGCCTGTGTATAGACCAGTGTTTTATCGTGCTCAAGACGACTCCGATGCCATGTGAAACTGGATTATGTGTATTGGACTCTTCATCATAATTGACTGTGACAGGTACCTCAGCAACGGTCAGTCCGTGCTTCTTTGCTTTCATAAGAATCTCTGTCGAAGCTCCCATCCCACACTCGGTTGGATCGAGAAGGCTCAAAGCCTTCTCACTGTAAGCCCTATAACCAGACTGTGCATCAGTAATATGGTCGTAAGAAACAGTTTTGGTCATGTTCGTAATCAACCTTATTCCTATCCGCCTTAATCTTGGAACATTATTCCCAGACCTCTCATCAAGAAAACGTGAACCTATGACGACATCTGCTCTCCCATCCAGAATCGGTTTCACAACCTCATGAATGTATTCTGGATTATGCTGTCCATCGCCATCTAAAGTTACTATAGCAATTGGCTCTAACTCTCTTGCCTTGTTGAACAATCCGCGCAGAGAAGCGCCATACCCTTTGTTCTTTTCATGACGGATTACTAAAGCACCAAGACGCTTAGCTATCTCTCCTGTCATGTCAGAAGAACCATCGTCGCAAACAATGACTTTATCAACATATTTCTGAGCTAGCAAAATGACCTTGGCTATGCATTTTTCCTCATTGAAAGCTGGGATGCATCCAACAATCAATGGTTTCTGGGAGATTTGACTTGACCCAGTCAAACCTATCCCATCAACAATAGGAGATGAGAAAACCGAGGCTTTTCCACCTTCACACATATCTTATGCACTAGGATTCTTTCTATCGTGGCTTGTTCTTCTCCACTACAGTCAAGTATTGGATGAAATCTTTGTTTTTCGCCCAAAATATTGCGGATCTGTTTCCCCAACTGTGGGCTATCCGGCTGATTCTCTCTGCAAGGTGTCTACCCTCATTAATCATTCCATATCTAATGTCCCCAATAACGGCTTGTATCCCACCCATTCCACTAATCAGCTTGGCAATTATGGGCATAAGAGCTTTGCACAGAAGAAGGCTACGGACTTTGTCCATTACCACATATATCACGAGATCCAAGAACCGTCGCTGCTTAGTGTCTAATCTCTTAAACCAAGAACCATCTCTTCTACTCTTCTTCCTTATTCTCAAGAGCAAATACCGTGATGGGTGGAATTCTAGCCAAGTCTTCGAGTCTTGCATGTCCAATCCGGCGAGACAAGAGATTTCAGTTTCTGCATCCATACAGATCTTATGGTCATCCAATTGTTTCGGCTCAATAGATGTAACAGACATAATTCATTACAGCCTACCATTGTCAAGACGGGTTCAGGGTCAAAGCGATCAACGATTGCAGCAGGACAAACGACGCTATTGAGATTCTCTCGTGGACTCTTTTCAACTAGTTCAGCCCACTAACAATCGGTTCCCGATTCTAATACTAGTTATGAAGCGGAAAACTGGATTCTTGCACTGTGTTGCTCACTACTTGACGCTAGAAAGGCCGTATCTTGTGACTTGTGCAGACTTCCTCAAGGTCACGACATAACAAAATCGGGAATCGGTGACGAATATTGCGCCTTTTATGACGTAAAGTATAATGAAGGATTAGATGAGGACGCACTGCAAGAAGCGAAGCATGAGGTTTTTGTATCAGTAAGGAACCCACTCCGTTCCAGTCTTATCGAGGAGATTATGGAAA
>JABAOC010004891.1_pt1 | contig 14624 bp, 18 predicted proteins | sample 7062161 | NCBI WGS metagenome assembly JABAOC01 (sample SAMN14538625, study PRJNA623070) | marine sediment metagenome | biome: marine biome [ENVO:00000428]; feature: marine pelagic biome [ENVO:01000023]; material: deep marine sediment [ENVO:00002113] | place: India: Gulf of Khambhat ... | reverse complement strand
ATTCGAGCTCAGTGGGAAATAAGACAGGTTGCCATCGAAATGCTTCGACAAGCTAGCCAAGTTGCCCCTGCCTTGTTCAAGAAAGCAGGTCCCTCATGTGTGAGATTGGGATATTGCCCTGAAGGCGAAATGAAACCGCCAGATTGTGACATTCGAAAGATAAAGGAAAGATTTCAAAACATTTAGATCTCAAATCTTCTCAGTCAGCAGGATTAGCATGAAAAGATGACAAAATACAAAGCGTTGGCCATTGCCACAGACTTTTGGCGGCCAAGCACAGACTATCTTGCCGAAATAGCTGAAGGAATCAGAGGAGCCATTGAGGATGGAGATATAGTTGTAATTTCTGAAAAGGCAATCGCCACAGCGCTAGGTCACATCGTAAATGAGAACGAAGTTGAACCAAGCCACGGTGCAAAGCTGATTGCCAAATATTGGATGCGGATTATCTGGGGGTACATTTTAGGACCCATATGTCGTTTTCGAAACGGTCTACTCTCTTATCTCCGCGGCTATCCTGTTGGGATGGGCAGCCACCACAAACAAGTTGTCCTGCAGCAGGCAGGTCTGCTACAAAGTTTGATGTTTGGTTCCGAAGGGGGCATTGACGGAAGCAACTTGGCCTATGCTTACGTAGGTTTGCCTTTGAGTGACGCGGATCACATCGCTGAAGAAATATGCCTTGAAGTCGAGTCAAGGCTGGCGAAGAAAGTTCTGGCCATGATTGTAGATACGGACAAAACCTATTCCTATCACAATTTTCATTTCACACCACGCCCCAAACCAATCAAGGGCATTCATTCGTTCGGCGGCGTCATAACCTATCTAGCTGGGCGTCTGCTCAAATTCAGGAAACGCCCTACTCCTGTGGCGGTGGCAGGAGGCAGAATCAGCGTCGAAGAAAGCTTGAAAGTTGCCAATATCGCAAATCACATGAGAGGCGCAGGATCCGGGAAGACTGTTTGGGATATGGCGAAGAAGTTCGACGTAGGGTTGGACGAGGTTAGCTGGGAAATGTTGGAGACAGTAAAACATAAACCTATAGTGATTGTTAGGAAGAGCGGAGGTTGAAAAACCTGTGGAGTCTTCTGTGAAGGAGATGCATGCCTTTTTTGATCCGAATTCGGTTGCCATTGTTGGAGCAACTAGAAAGATAAACAAGGCAGGACACGTTATCTTCAAGAATTTTGCGGAAAGCAAAAGAAGAGGAGTGTTTAAGGGAGAGCTTTACCCTGTCAATCCACATGAAGACTCTGTTTTAGGCTTTGAGTGTTACGCCACTGTGGACAAGGTTCCTGGCAAGCTGGAACTTGTTGTGATTGTCGTTCCTGCGAAGCACGTCCCAGGAATAGTGGAAGATGCAGCAGCCAAACAGGTGAAGGCTGTAGTCATAATCAGTTCAGGATTCAGCGAAATCGGAAACACCGAACTCGAAGACCGGGTTAAGACTACAGCCCAGAAAGCGGATATGCGTCTCTTAGGACCGAACTGTCTTGGTGTATATGATTCAACAACTGGAGTTGACATGCTGTTCTTGCCCGAAACCAGAGTGCTGACAACCGGTGACGAGGTGATCGCCACTCCGAGACCAATGCTTGGTAAGATAGCAGTCGTCACTCAAAGCGGCGCTTTCGGCATTGCCGCCTTGGACTATTTGGCTGGTCGGCAGATTGGTGCAAGCAAGTTTGTGAGTTTCGGAAATAAAATCGATGTGAATGAGGCGGAAATGCTACATTATCTGTTGTATGACGACGACACCCAGGTTATCCTACTATACTTGGAAGACATAAAGTCGGGAAGGCATTTCCTGAAAGTGGCAGAAAAGGTCACCAGGAAAAAGCCTATCGTAGCACTCAAATGTGGAAGAACCAAAGCAGGAGCCAGAGCAGCAGCATCCCATACGGGCGCCATGGCAGGGTCCGACGAGGTATATGACGCGGCTTTTGCGCAGACTGGAGTACTGCGGGCGCAGGACATGGAAGAATTTTTCGACATGGGAAAGGCACTTGTCATGCAGCCTCCAGCGGCTGGAAGGAGCATCGGCATAATCACGGACGCCGGGGGACCAGGGGTAATGGCTGTAGACGAATGTGAAAGGAAAGGATTAGAGGTCAACCTTTTTTCAGAGAAGACTCTGAAAGAATTTGAGAGACTCAAGAAAGAAGGAAAGCTGCCAAGGTTTGCGACAAACCTTAATCCCGTAGATCTGACGGGCTCGGTGACCTCTGAGATGTTTGAACTGACAACGAGAATAGTCTTTGAAGCCAAGGAAATTCACGGGATTATCCTGTTAGGCCTTCACCACACACCTGCTTTGCAGGAAGATTTCGTCGATAGAGTTGCAGAAGTCGCAAGCAAGTATCAGAAGCCAATCGTTGCTTCAGATATTGGGGAAACAGAGATGGCTTTACATATACGTTATAGATTTGACAAGCTAGGCATCCCTGCATTTTTTTCACCAGAAGACGCCGCCAGAGCCATGAGCGCTCTTGTCAGATATGGTCTTCACTTAAAGGAGCAAAGATGCTTCAAAGAATATATGAAAGCATTTGAGATGCTAGGCTGAGCAGATCACTCAAATCCTATTTCGATCTCTGCGAAGTCACCGTTTCCAAGCTGAAGGGCACGTCTCAAATTGACAGGAGCGATTATTTCTACCATGTCTTCCGGACGACCGGATACATCCGGCATAATAATTGCACATGGAAAATCTTCTGACAGACTGGCTTTGAAACACCAGCCGCGATGGAAGCCTTTGGCTGGAAGAATTTCTATCGCATTTCCTTTTTTCAGCAAGATCGCATTCTCGTTCGCTTCTGAAATCAGTCGAAGGTTCAGTGTGCCAGGGTGGGGAGTAAAGCCAAGCTTTTCAGCTATCTGTTTTCTGACCCACGGTAACTCGATGAACTTTGCAGCTTGGCCTTTTCCAGAGCAGACTGTTCCTTTCAGACACAATGTTTTCAGCGAGTTCTAGGCTCCTAGCCTATTTCTGCGTTTTCAACCAGTCTGCAACTCTCATGAACATGGGGTTGTCGGACATGTTGATGACAGGAACCATTATCTTTTCCTTTGTTTCGATTATCGACTGGTATTTTGGCTGCAGTGCATAACCTACAAAAGTCCAGTAGACACGCCTTTCTTCAACGAGAGCCTTTGCGGCTGTTTCGGTAGATGCCGACAGAGGGAAATACAGAAACACGACACCCTCAGCCCAATACAGGCCAGCCGTCTTGCCTCCAGCAATAATAGAGGCAAATCGTGCTATATCATCTGGAGAGGGAAAACGATTACGTTGCATAACAACGATCTCTCTAAAAGGCACATATCTCACTTCAACTTCTTTTCCTTCATCCAAGGCCTTCACGATCCGTCAAAGCTTATCTTATTCTTGTGCTCCTTTTAACCTTGTCTGTCATTCAGACATAGGGATAACTCTTTAGACGCGAATAAACAAATTGCAAGAAGAGGATGAAGAAAGTGGCAGAGATCCGGGTTGCGTTGGCTGGAGTAGGCAATTGTGCATCTGCCTTGATCCAAGGTGTGGAGTACTATAAAGATGCAGAAGAAGACAAAACTGTTCCTGGACTCATGCATGTAAGCTTCGGCGGATATCATGTAAGAGATATCAAATTTGTGGCCGCTTTCGACGTAAATAAGGATAAGATCGNNGTGGCCGCCTTCGACGTAAATAAGGACAAGATCGGAAAGGATCTGGCTGAAGCCATATTTGCTGGCGGCAATTCCTGCGTAAGATTCACCAAAGTTCCCCGCTTAGGGGTAGAGGTTTCGCCAGGCCCCATTCTCGATGGAGTGGCTGAACACATGACAGAAGCATTCAAGATCTACCATAAAAGCGAGTTCAAGCCAGTAGATGTGGCAAAGATCTTGAAGACAGCAGCAGTGGACATGTTGATTAACTATCTGCCCGTAGGAAGTCGAAGGGCCACTCGTTTTTACGCCGAAGCAGCTTTGGAGGCTGGATGCGCCTTTGCCAACTGTATACCGGAGTTCATAGCCTCCAGCAACCAATGGAGTCGGAGATTTGAGGATAAAAAGTTGCCTGTAGCAGGGGATGATATTAAGAGTCAATTAGGAGCTACCATCCTTCACCGAAACCTAGTCAAACTCTGCTTAGATCGAGGCGTCAAGATTGATGAGACCTACCAGCTGAATCTAGGAGGAAACACTGATTTCCTGAACATGACTGTTGAAGAAAGGTTGGACACGAAACGTGTCAGCAAGACAGAAGCTGTTACAAGTCTTGTGCCCTATGAAGTACCCACGAGAATTGGCCCTTCAGATTATGTTCCATTCCTAGGTGACAAGAAGATCTGTTACATACTGCTCAAGGGTAGGAAATTTGGTGATCAACCTGTGACCATGAAGGCTAAATTGGAGGTTGAAGATTCGCCAAACAGTGCAGGGGTGGTTATCGACGTGATAAGAGCGGTCAAGATCGCCTTGGATCGGGAAATATCAGGTCCGCTAACAAGCATATCCTCATACGCCTTCAAACATCCGCCGACTCAAGTGCCTGACCCGGTGGCTAGACAGTGGGTAGAGGACTATATAGATGGACTGCGGAAACGTTAGCAATACGCAGATTAGAAACGTCAGCTTTGTACAGGTAGCTGAGATCCGTGGCAACGTATTCTAGGGAAGAGACAAAGGAATTCACTATCCAGAGGCTTCACCTGACACCTGAAGCTCATGGTAGGACCAGACATGATGTGCCCTCGATCATTCGTGACATTGGAGGACTGCAATATGGCGGGCATGAAATCGAACTCTTCAATCGTTTTGAAGATTTCAAAACGGAATGGTTGGACTATTGGTGCAAGAATTACACATTGCTCGAAGGTCATGTTTTACGCGGTGCCTTAAGAGTCATTTGCGCTGAGGAGTATCCCTATTATCTTAAGGCCACCAGATCTGTTTCCCGTAGAAGACAGTCTTATCATAAATGTCCAGCATCACTGACTCCTGAACATCTGAAAGTATTGAACTTGATCGAAAGGCATGGCCCATTTACCCCATCTGAGTTCAAGGCTTTTCTTGAGAAAGGACAATCAAGACGAAAAGCTGACGCGAAGAGGCTTCTGTACGATCTGTATAACTATGGGAAGGTTGCTCGAATAGGAAGAAAAAACAGTAGACCACTTTACCATTGCACGAAGAGTCTACCCTTTGAACTGGACATGGAGAGCGTCTCAGAAGAAGAAGCGAAGAAGTGGTTATTCTTGAAATGTTTGAGCATATATGGACCGTTCACAATCCACGATATCGCTCATTGGGTAGGATGGACTTTGACAGAGACAAAGCAGATCACAGGAATTCTTTTGAAAGAGTACAAGATTACTGGTTCAAAAATTGAAGACGAGTCAGAACTTCATTATCTGAGGACTGAAGATCTGAATCTCATGGATTCTTTAAACGAGAATCTGCCTGAACATTCTTTTGTCAAGATTTTGTTCAATGACGATGCTTTGCTTTTGGGCTGCTACAGACGGCTGGAAAGCTTCTTTGGTTATCACTGGAGGTATCCTCAGCTCAGTGAAGGGATAGTGTGGCGAGCGGCAGTACTTTATGGGAGGGAACTGATAGGAGAAGCAGTTGTCGATATGCATGCAAAGGATCGTACGTTCAATGTGAGGGAGTTCCTTCTGAGAAGGGAGTTTTCCGACAGGGAAATAATCGACAAGGTAGCGAGGGAGTTTCGTCGTCATGCAGTCTTCCACGGTAAGACACTTGAGATGGGTGAGGAACAACTTGTCAGTTGATCTTTGTTCAGGCAGTATTGATTGTTAGCGTAACGGTTAGTTTTTAAGGTTAGAACGCGAAAGTGTAACAACTATTTGAGAGGTGAACAGAAGATGGTGAAAGTAGACGGATATGAAGTGCCTGAAGGACTCTATTATACTGAAGACTGGGCGTGGGTGAAAGTAGAGGGCGACAAAGCTCGCATTGGCATCACGGATTATGCTCAAAAACAACTTCGCGAAGTTGTCTATGCTGAGCTGCCTGAAGCTGGGGCTACCCTAAAGCAAAAGGAGCCTTATGGTACAGTTGAGTCAGTGAAGGCAGTTTCGGATCTGGTTGCACCACTGAGTGGTACTGTTGAAGAAACAAACGAGGAGGTTCAGTCAAGCCCAGAGATTCTGAATGAAGATCCTTATGGGAAGGGATGGTTGCTGGTGGTGAAACCGTCGAATCAGCAGGCCGAACTGGCGAAAATAATGGACTACAACAAAGCGGTTGAATGGCACAAAACGTTGGTCAAAGAAGGATAGACGAATGTCACGAAGAATATTTATGGTCGAAGGCGAAGAGGTTACTCAACAGATAAACGCTCTGTCTTTCGCAATCCAGAAAGACATGGCTATTCGGAAATTCTCGAATTCAGATACCCTACACGCTACTGATGAACGGGACATGGGAGCCTATGGTGCTTGCGCGGAAGTCGTGTTAAGAAGTCTGCATTAAGCCTAATGGAGAGATAACGTTAATTAGAAGAATCTCAGAATAGAATGGTCAAATATGGTGATTTGAAATGGTAAAAGTGGCTATTAACGGATTTGGCAGAATCGGACGGATGTTGTATCGAGCAGCCTTAGAGACCAATGCTGACACAGATTTCATGGTTATCAACGACTTGACGGATGCCAATACACTGGGTTTCCTTCTGAAACATGATACTGTGCATGGACCTGCACCCTTCAATGTAAAGGTTGATGGTGACCGCATATTCTCAGGCGGCAAGCAGCTGAAAGTGATAGCGCAACCTGACCCTGCAAAGCTGCCTTGGTCGGAGATGGGTATCTACCTAGCCGTGGAGTCTACCGGAAGATTCAGGTCAAGAGAGGCCGCCTCAAAACATCTGCAGGCAGGAGCCAAAAAAGTGTTGGTTTCGGCTCCTATGAGCCCAGCTACCAGCGCAGACATAACCGTGGTTTACGGTGTGAACGACGACAAGTATGACCCGGCAAAGCATAACATTGTCTCTTTGGCTTCATGCACCACAAACTGTGTTGCCCCTACGGCGAAAGTGCTGAACGACAAGTTCGGTGTAGAAGTTGGCTTAATGAACACTATTCACTCCGTCACGAATGATCAGAGACTGCTGGACATGCAGCACAAGGATCTGAGAAGGGCAAGATCAGCAGCGTTCAACATTATTCCTACAACTACTGGGGCTGCAGTAGCAGCGACTTTGACGTTGCCGGAGCTGGAGGGAAGGATGAATGGTCTGGCACTACGGGTTCCAACGCCTGATGTTTCCATAGTGGATTTCACCGCAGTACTCAAGAGAGAGGCTACAAAGGATGAGGTTAACGCAGCTTACAAGGAGGCAGCCCAAGGGAAGCTGAAGGGAGTCTTGGACTATTCCGAAGACCCATTGGTTTCATCAGATCTCATCCACAATCCTTATTCGGCGATCATTGACGGACAATCTACGATGGTGCTCGGCAACTTGGTTAAGGTGCTGGCTTGGTACGACAACGAATGGGGCTACTCAGTTAAGATGGTGCGGATGATAGAGAAGATCTGCAAGATGGCATGACAAAGTCTGGAATGCAGATAAAATCTCTACCCTCTAATTTTTTGACGGTGTATATATGCATAAATGGTTAACGTTAGATGATGTTGAACTGGCTGGCGAGACTGTTCTGGTGAGAGTGGATTTCAATTCCCCCATTGATGTTGAGACAAAGAGAATACTGGACGACACAAGAATTAGAACGCATGGTGAGACAACGATTAAGGAGCTAGTTCGGAAGGACGCAAGAGTCGTGGTGTTGGCACATCAAGGCAGACCGGGTGAGCCGGATTTCGTCCCTTTGAAGGAGCATGCCACGATTCTAAGTAGAGTTCTAAGCAAACCCGTGAAGTACGTAGACGAGGTTTTTGGAGAGAAAACTGGAAAAGCTATTAAGAATCTGGGAAGCGGCGACGTCTTGGTCTTGGAGAATGTTAGGATGTTCTCTGGTGAGCAGAAGAAGGGTACACCTGAAGAACATGCCAAGACTGAGATGGTCCGGAAGCTAGCGCCTTTGGCTGACTTGTTTGTCAATGATGCATTCGCGGCAGCGCACCGGTCTCATGTCTCGATTGTAGGATTCACGGCCGTGCTGCCTAGCGTCGCTGGCCGCATTATGGAACGTGAGTTGAGGTCTTTGAACAAGGTGTTGGACAGTCCGAGGAAGCCTTGCGTGTTCATCCTAGGAGGGGCTAAAGCAGACGATGCCTTGGAAATCTCAACATATGTGCTGGACAATGACATAGCTGACTATGTGCTCACGGGTGGAGTAGCGGGTCATGTTTTTCTAGTGGCGAAGGGCTATGATCTGGGCAAGCCGAACATGGATTTTCTGAAGAAGAAAGGGCTTATGGAGTTTGTCGGTGGGACAAAGGAACTCCTGCAACAATATCCAGACAAGATCAAGATTCCTTCAGACGTAGCAATAGAACTGAACGACAAAAGGATGGAAGTTACTGTTGAAAGACTTCCAGCGGATCATCCTATATTTGACATTGGCGCAAAGACGGTCGGGAGATACAGTGAGATTATAACGGGTGCAAGGTCCATTGTAGTCAGTGGACCTTTAGGTGTCTACGAAGACGAGGAATTTGTTTACGGAACCAAGGGAGTCTTCGGAGCAGTGGCGGATTCATGCGCATTCTCTCTTGCAGGCGGTGGACACACAGTAGCGGCTCTGCAAGAGCTTAGACTAACCAGCGGAATCTCTTACATTAGCACGGCAGGCGGAGCATTGATAGAATTCTTAATGGGTAAGGAACTACCTGGTGTTGCTGCTTTAGAAAGAGCAGCATCCTGACGGAGTAGTGATCCTTCTTTCATCTGCTTCTATTCTGAAAGAAAGCTACTCAAAACCGAATGCTCCATCGAAGCATAATTGCTAAGCTTCTCATAGATAGTAGCGAATCTGATTCGCAGACTCTGGTTGCAGTCTGGTTTGAGGAGATGCGCAAAACGAAGAAGCCTTTATCAGGAGTAGAGCGATCGCATCAAACGGTCTTCTTGAAGAGGATGTTCGACACGCTGGAGGCGAAAAAGGCGCCTGGTCTAGATCCACATCGATTCAAACTCGAAAGCCAAAGTCTGCACGTTGCCATTGGTTCGTGAAAGCGAGAAGTTAGTCAATGAACCTTTTTGCCTGTCCTGTGCTTTCATTCTTTGAATGTACTGATGAGTTAGTCTTGATCAGGTTGATTCTTCGGTGGCTATCATTGTGAGAGTTGATCGAGTCATCTCTAAACTCCTTATGTGTGATGTTACCACTTCTTTTAGTTTGTCCATTGTCTCGGCTTCGATTTTTGCTATGATATCATAGACACCGTACACACTGTAAGTCTCTTTCACTCCATTGACTTTCTTTAGTGCACTTAGAACTTCGTCTTCCGATCCCGTTTCAGTGTTTATGAGCACGAAAGCGATTGGCGACATATCATTATCTCCCGTACGCACTGGTTAATGTCGCCTCAACCTAAAATATTTTCTGCATCGCTCCAATTTATTAAGCGGGCACAGACATATCTGAACCAGAGTTTTGTCAATGAAATGCAAGGGCTTTTGCATGTATGGATCGGCTCACATTTCTAAATACTCACATGCGAAAAATCCTGGTCATGGGTAAACTCTGGAAAGAATGTGAAAAACAAGGTTAGTTCCTTCTTGGCCATCGAGAATCTCTGATGCAAATCTTCTTTTTCGAGGTTTCGACTTCAATGGTTCCACTGGTATACGAACACCCTTGGATGTTTGATGGGCCAGATGCGTACGCCGCATATTTATATTCAACCTTGGCATGATTACTCAAGGCGAACTGTGGGAGGTCATTTTGGTGGCTGTCAAGCTTGACCCTAGGTTCAAAGATGAAATCTCGAATGTTCCTGGAGGGCAGAATTTAAAGAGATGTTTTCAGTGCGGGACATGTAATGTCGGATGTCCGGTTAGGGAGATAGAAGAGAAATACAACCCCAGGAAGATCATACGGATGGTCGTACTTGGCATGAAGGAAAGGGTTCTCTCAAGCAACTTCATATGGTTATGTTCAGCCTGTTACACATGCCAAGAACGATGCCCTCAAGACGTCAGAATACCAGAGGTAATGAACGCTCTGAAAAATCTAGCGGTAAAGGAGGGGCACATTCACAACTCTTTTGCTAAGCGAATGGACGTCTTATGGATACATGGCACACTGTACCCTTTGAGCCATTTCGACAACGCTAAACGAGGAGAGCTTGGATTGCCGGAAATCCTATCTGAAAGCAAAGAGGTCCAAGAGCTCTTCAAGCTCACAGGCTTCAATCCGTCGGAAGGTGAAAGGGGAACATGAAGTGAAGTACGCATTTTTCCCAGGATGTCTCGCACCGCTAATGGTTAAACAATATGAGCTCTCTGCAAGAAAGATCGCCGAAAGGCTTGGGCTGCAACTCATAGACGTTGAGGGCTTCGCCTGTTGCGGCTTTCCCATAAGGTCCGTTGGTCAAGAAACAGCTTTTCTTCTAGCTGCCAGAAACCTGAGCGTGGCTGAGGGCATGGGTCTAGACATATGTACCATTTGCACAGGCTGTGCCTCGACGCTATCGGAAACCAGCAAAGAGCTGACGCACAATGATAAGTTGAGAGAAGAGGCTAACAAGAAACTGCAGAAAATAGGGCGAACCTACAAGGGAAATGTCAAAGTCAAGCACTTTGTACGGATTTTATATGAAGATGTTGGTCTTGAAAGAATTGGAAGCCAAGTTAAGAAAAGCTTGGAGGGAGTCAAGTTGGCCCCTCACTACGGATGCCATTATCTCAAGCCCTCAGAAGTTTTCGACAAATTCGAGGATCCCGAGTTTCCGAGAACTTTGGATGAGTTGATTTCTATTCTGGGTGCAGAGGCCGTAGAATATGAGGATAAGACGCAGTGCTGCGGTGGGGTGATTCTGGATGTCGACGATAAAGTTTCATTGGCGATGGCTCAGAGGAAGCTTGACCACGTTAAGGCTGCGGGCGCAGACGCAGTGGTTCTTATGTGCCCGTTATGTGGATCCGTGTACGACAGAAATCAGAAGGTTATAGAGAGAAGGTTCAACGTTGCTTATAACCTGCCTATACTCTTTTATCCTCAAGTTCTTGGGCTTGCGCTTGGAATAGACCAAAAGGGGCTAGGATTGGATCTGAACCGTGTGAAAGCCTCTAATCTACTGAGCAAGCTTAGCATCTAAGTTCAGAATCCTCTTATTCACTGGTCTTCTTCTCTAAACCTTTTCTCCACCTATGAATCAGCAAAGTCTCATCGATCTTAGTGAGTTCTTTGATATGCTCTGCATAAAGCTCTGGCGTTAATAGTTTTTCCAACTCGTCGTCAAGGTTGGTCGGGCGGATGATTGCTATCCAACCCTTGTCATAAGGATCTCGGTTTATGATACTTGGTTCGTCAAGTATCCCGTTATTGAATCTGAGAACCGTACCTGAAAGGGGACTTAATATCTCAGCAACACATTTTACCGACTCGACCCTGCAGATTGTCTCCATTCGTTTAATCTGGATGTCGCTCTTCCCTGCGTAGAAGTATGTAATATCTCTCAGCGCTTTCTGACCATAGTCAGTAATGCCGATTTTCGCAGTACCAGTATTTTCCATTAAGGCCCACTCGTGTTCTTTAATATAATAATAATCTTCAGGAATATCGTATGAGTTAATTTTCATCTGTTCGGCCTTCCAGAGTTTCCATCCTATTCCTTAGGCTGATCAGCCTTAAATCTAAGAGTCAGCGCCTGATGGATACCCTACCTTCGCGCGCGCTGACGTATTTTCTTTGCGACAACCTCTGCGGCTGTCGCTACAGGTTCCACAGTCTCAGCTACTGGGGGAGCGTAACTGGTGTCTGCCGCCGAAAGCTCTAATGCCGTCATTTCCTTTTGTATCGCCACTGAGAGCATGTTAATTCGTTGCGCTACATCTTCTCCACCAACTAACTGGGCGCCCATAATCCTTCCCAAGACCGGCTCAGCGATAATCTTGACTTTAACTTCCTTTCCCCCTGGGAAGTATGGTGCTCGCGTTTTGCCTGTGATGCTTGAACTAACTGTCTGGAAACCGACCTTGGCAGCTTGATACTCCGAGAGACCTACTGCACCAAGTTCAAAATCGAAGATTTTAGAGACAGCGCTGCAAATGACACGTGGATTGGCTGCGTATCCTCCTGCTGCGTTCACCCCAGCTGCTGTTCCCTGCCTGACAGCGTTGGTCCCAAGCTGGTAAAGGCATGGTAGTCCTGTGATCGAGCTTTGGGATTCAACACAGTCTCCCGCCGCGAATATGCCGGAAACGCTAGTCTCCATTCTTGGGTTCACTCTGATAGCTCTGGTTACACCTAGTTCTACTCCTAGTCCCCTTATCAAGTCTGTTCTAGGCCTAATGCCTGCCGCCATGACAACAATATCTGCTTTCACTTCTTGACCGGCTACGCTTACGCCTTCAACCTTGTCTTTTCCGAGAATTGCATCCACTCTCCCACCTACCTTCACATTGATACCATGTCCTTCTATCTTCTTCTGTGTATAGTCAGCCATATCTTCGTCGAACAATGCAGGAAGAATATACGGCACTACCTCAACGATGGTAGTCTTAATTTTGTTCGCCGCAAGAGCATGCGCTGTTTCTAAGCCAATGAATCCAGCACCGATGACAACTGCGCTCTTTGCAGTTTTCATCGCTTCCTGAATAGCTTTTCCGTCATCCACCGTCCTCATGGCGAAGACCCCTGGAAGGTTGTGACCTTCTATCGGTATAACAAATGGGTCGGCGCCAGCGGCATAGATCAGTGAGTCATATTTTAGTGCTTCGAAATTTCCATCCTTATCTTCAACTAGAACAATATTGTCATTAGGATTGATGGACCTAGCAATAGATTCAAGGTGCAGGTGAAACTTCATCATTCGATAGTGTGAGGGGGGAAAGGCCATGAGATCTTCAAAACCGGGTATCTCACCCCCCAGGACATACGGTATGCCGCAACGAGAGTAAGCTGGATAGGGTTCCTTGTCTATCAAGGTTATCTCGGCTTTTGGATCGGTTTTGCGAGCCGCATTTGCGGCGTGAACGCCAGCAGCGTTTGCACCAATAATTACTATCTTCCTAGGCAAGCTCAAATCTCTCCCGGACCCACGTTCCTAATGAGAAATTATACGGTCGCACCGCCTCTTTATATCTGTTGTTCCCCAATTCGCCAATAAGAAACTTCTAAATAATGGTTTAAAACCATACTAACATTCTAAGGTCTGGTTGCTATGGGGGAGATCAAGACATTCAATGACCTGATTAGTGAAGTGGTTGAGAAGGGAATATGTGGTAAGTGTGGTGGATGCGTTTCTTTTTGCTCAGCGGGAGAACTTAATGCCCTAGAGATGGGCGAGAATGACTTACCCCGATATATCAATGAGGATAAGTGTCAGGAATGTGGAATATGCTACTTGGTATGCCCCCAAACAGATACACTAGACGAAGAACTCCAGGAGAAGTTTGGTTGGAAACCTCCTATAGGAGGTTTTCAGAGGATAACCTCGGCTAAGACAACGAGNNTGCACAGACGGAGGCGTAGTGACCTCCCTCCTTCTATACTTGCTGGATCGCACCCTGATAAATGGCGCTGTTGTCTCAAAGAAGACTGGACGCTTTGCTAGGAAGGCAATAATCGCCAGGACACGTGAGCAAGTCATAGAGGCAGCGGGTTCCACATTCTCGGGGTCACTCCATCTAGAGGAATTGGGAGGAGAATATACTACGTACACACCGATCCTGTCCACGGTGAAGAGCCTAGAGAAGAAATATCTGCAAGATATAGTCGTGGTTGGAACTCCATGCCAGATCAACGCGATCCGAAAGATGCAATGCCTCGGGATCATCCCAGCTCACCTCATAAAATATACGATAGGACTGTTTTGCATAGAAAACTTCTCTTTTGATGATGTGGCACGAGAAAGGTTAGAGAAGAAACTCGACATCAATCTGGAAGATGTTGTTAAACTAAATATCAAGGATGACTTCACAATAACCCTCACCAAGGACATGACAATTCATGTTCCATTAGAAGAGATACACGAAGTTGCTCGCCCAGCATGCTTCGCGTGCCACGACTTCAGCAATGAGTACGCAGACATTTCAGTAGGGGGACTTGGTTCACCTGATGGATACACTACCACCCTGATAAGGACAAGGGTGGGTGCATCTGTCTATGACAAAGCCCTTCGTAGGGGCTACATCCAAGAGAGAATCTTAGAAGATACAGAGGAAGGTAAGCTGGAGAGAACGAAAATGTTAGCCAGAATTGTCTCCTTCTCTAGAAGGAAAAAGACAAGAGCTAAGGAAAGGCTCTTGGAACTGGCTGGAGGATAGGCCCTTGAAGAAAGAGTCTAAGGCGGTTCTGGTTATTGGTGGTGGTATAGCGGGGATTCAGGCTGCCCTCGATCTCGGAGACATGGGAGTAAAAGTACACTTGGTGGAGAGAAAGCCGAGCATTGGCGGAAGGATGGCTCAGCTCGACAAGACTTTTCCAACAAATGACTGCTCCATCTGTATACTGGCCCCTAAATTGGCTGACTGCTTCAGGCAC
>JABAOC010003207.1_pt4 | contig 14634 bp, 10 predicted proteins | sample 7062161 | NCBI WGS metagenome assembly JABAOC01 (sample SAMN14538625, study PRJNA623070) | marine sediment metagenome | biome: marine biome [ENVO:00000428]; feature: marine pelagic biome [ENVO:01000023]; material: deep marine sediment [ENVO:00002113] | place: India: Gulf of Khambhat ... | reverse complement strand
TGTCACTGCTGCCCAGGCCTTGGCCGGAGTCTGTGAAGGTTCCCGTGCCGTCATTTAACCATACCCGGTTCGGCTGCACGGAATTTCCCTCCATGATATCGATGTCGCCGTCGCCCTCCACATCTCCGAGAGCAATCGAGCTGGTGGCGGCAGCGACGAAGTTTGGTTGTGTTTTCTGCACGAATATACCCGTGGGAAGACCCGTAACGAGGTTGTTGGTATTGATCCAGACACGGTTCAACTGGTTAACGTTGCCGGTCACGATATCGATATCTCCGTCACCATCTACATCGCCAAGGGCGACAGAAACGGTATTGAAATTGCCCAGGTTCTGCCCGGAGTTGGTGAAGAAACCGGCGCCGTCATTGAATAAAATTTGATTTGTCTGGATAAAGTTTCCAACAATGATATCGAGATCACCATCGGCATCAAGATCCCCGAGAGCGACAGAACGCGTGTCGCTGGTGACATTGAAATCCTGCGGCAGCAAATTGGTAAACAAACCTGATCCGTTATTGCTCAGCACCTGATTAACAGACCCGGAATTCCCGGTGACGATATCATTGTTATCGTCAGCATCAACCTTGCCGATGACTACAGACTCTGATATTGCGTTCCCCGGGAGCAACCGGGAGATAGAATAGCCACCGGACCCGTCATTGAGCCAAAATCGATTCTCCAGTTGATTCCCCTCCACGATATCGAGGGAACCGTCACCGTCCAGATCGCCGAGAGCTACAGAGAAGGTGTTGTTAATGAGAAATGTCTGACCCGAATCGGTAAATGTGCCCGGGCTGACAAGCAAAACATCGTTCAACCATAATGTGTTGGATTGACCAGAATTACCGAAAACCACATCGAGATCTCTGTCTCCATCGACATCACCAAGAGCCACAGATTCCGTATTATCCCGCCCCGGATTAAGATCCTGGCCGGAATCTATGAAGGCGCCGGTACTTGACATCGGTACTGCATTTCCAAAAAAGGCAACCCGTTCGTTGGGCTCATCGGGATCGTCGGAATCTATCTCGAGACGAGCGTTGAGATTCCCAATTGTTCGGGGAGCGAAGGTTATCTCGACGGTGCAGTTACCGCCCGCATCTATTATCGGAGTCGCACTCATGCAGGGGCTCGCGCCGCCATTGACGTTCAGCGTGAAGTTCCTCGTGTCGGAAATGGCAAAACCCGACACGCTGAGGCTGGCGGTTCCCGGATTGGAGATGGTAACCTCGAGGAGTGGGGAAGATTGATTGAAATCTATGTTCCCAAAATTATGGGTCGTCGGATCTACCTGGATATCCGGCCTCCCCGGGGGACCACCGCTCGTTCCTCCGCAGGATAGGATGAAAAACAAAATAGCCAATATTGGTGCCACTTTCATGAATCTGCCAACTAATTTCTGCATATTTTTTACCTTCCCACTTTTCTCAATCAGACACTCAATATAATCTCAACGCAGGCTATCTTTTCTCCTGTCGTTTACCTGAATTAACCAGTTACATCCCAAATCGACAGGCGACAGCTTGTAAACACACTGTATCAATTATACTTGCATTCGTGGAGATAAAGAAGAGCGATAGCACCAAAGCCTTCCCGATCAAACGCTTAACGCATCGCTATACACAATCCGACACCATCAGGGTTCTTTAGACGTTTCAATGCTCAATAGCTTCGGCCCCTGTTTTATCCTGAAAAGGCCATCGACGGTTTCCCAGATCCAGCCGGAGTAACCGTACCCCCCAACTGCCTTGACGACGAAGGCACCCCTCCACGATTCCGCCCTGGTGCGATTCAAGGCGATGGTACCGAAATTTCCAAAGGTGTAATCCGGAACAGGATGGCAGTAGTCCTCTCCCTTGAGCTCCCGGACCGCCTCATCCGCCTCGTGGCCGCCGAAAACGGCGGCCCGAAGCCCGTATTTGTGGTTTTTCGCCCGCCGGATGACCTCCTCTTTCGTCTCGAAGGGAGAGGTGAAGGCCACGGGGCCAAATACCTCTTCCCGCATCCCCAGCATCTCGTCCCGGGCGTTCTTTACCACCGTCGGGTATATGAGGTTGCCTTCAATGATACCACCTGTCAGGATCACGGCCCCGCCTGCCGCGGCTTCTTCCAGCTGTCTTTTTATCCGGGAAACGGCGAGGTCGCTTGCAACGGGCCCGACCTGCGTTCCCGGATCTGCCGGGTCCCCCACCGCCAGTTTCTCAACCTCTTCGACGAACATCCCGAGGAAGTCGTCATAAATGGAACGGTGAACGAATATCCTTTTAGGAGCGGTGCAGGTCTGACCCGCATAGGCAAATTTGGCCGTTACCAGGTCGGATATGGCCAGTTCGAGGTCCGCATCGGAAAACACGATGAATGGGTCCTGCCCCGGGCCTTCGAAGACGAATTTCTTTCCCGCGCTCCTGAATTGGTTTTCATAGGGCTTCATGTTCTCATCGTACCCGAACACCACGACAGATGTGACATCGGGCTCTTTCAGGGCATCCTCTATGAACGCCTTGCCGCTTCCTCCGTAAAATGAGATGTCATCCCCGAAGATGGGCCGGTACATCGATTCGGTGAGATCCATGATATCGGAACCCCGGGAGGCGAACTTAACCGTTACCCTGTTGCCGACCATATAAACGGAGGTAATCGCCGTGTTCAGCCAGGCGCTCCCGTTGTAGGAGAGCATAAGAGCAACCCGGGATCCCGGGCCCTTGAGAGGCACCCTGTTTTCCAGAAACGACCGCCCCTGCTCGTACATTTTCAGACGGTCGATGGTAATATCGACCTCGTTCAGGCAGTCAATTACCGAAAACTGCAAGTTCTTTACGGCCAGAGAAGAAAGGGTCTCCCTGTTTTTTTGAAGTGCCTCCGTAAGTAACGAGATCTTCTCCAACCTCTCGTCAAAGGTCATGCGCTTCTCTCCCGTTCCTCGGTCGTTTGTCAGCCGTTAAACAAACCAGCTCTCGGCCGATCGCTTAATACTAAACCAGTGCCCCCGAGGAGTCAACGCACTCGGCCTCCCCCCCACCCTCTGCTACCCTGGCGAGAATCTTCCACACCCATCGGGTTTCCCATATTAGCGGAAATGCTGCTAAACTGAAACAAATGGGCGTGAAAGTAATCAAAATAGAGTGAATAAGAAAAGAGAAGGGCAAACGGAGATGAGCGGAGTCACCCTGAAGGAGGAAAGAAAGATCAAGGTTTCTGACCTGTTTGTAAAAGCATTAGAAAATGAAGGGGTTCAATACATATTCGGCGTGCCCGGAGAGGAGAACCTCGATTTCATGGAATCGCTGAGAAAATCAAGCATTCAGTTCATCGTCACGCGCCACGAGCAGCCAGCGGGGTTCATGGCCGCAACCTGGGGCAGGCTCACGGGGAAAACGGGGGTCTGCCTGTCGACCGTCGGGCCCGGAGCAACCAACTTCGTGACGGCTGCGGCATTCGCCCAGCTCGGCGGGATCCCCATGCTGATGATCACGGGTCAAAAACCGATCAAAAAGAGCAAGCAGGGCGAGTTTCAGATCGTAGACACCATAGAGATGATGAACCCCGTCACGAAATTCAACAGGCAGATTGTAAGTGGGGACTCCATCCCCCCCCTTGTCAGGGAAGCATTTCGAACAGCGGAGGAAGAGAGGCCCGGGGCGGTTCACCTGGAGCTTCCCGAGGATATCGCATCCGAGATTGCCACTGCGAGGCCCCTACCCGTTCGAAGCGCGCGCAGGCCCGCGGCGGATCACAAGGCAGTTGCCCAGGCCGTCGACTTGATCGAGAGTGCCAGACACCCCCTCGTTCTCATCGGGGCCGGGGCCAACAGGAAGATGATTTCCAATATGCTCAGGGGCTTCGTCGAAAAGACGGGTATACCCTTCTTCAACACGCAGATGGGCAAGGGCGTCATCGATGAAACGCACCCCCTCTTTCTCGGGACAGCTGCTTTGTCCGACGATGACTTCGTTCACTGCGCAATAGACAAAGCAGACCTGATAATCAACGTGGGCCACGATATCGGCGAGAAACCACCGTTTATCATGGAGCAAAATGGAACCAAGGTAATCCACGTCAACTTCTTCTCGGCAAAGGTAAACGAGATATACTTTCCCCAGCTCGAGGTGGTAGGGGACGTGGCAAATGCCATATGGCAGATCAGGGAGAAAATAAAAAAACAGAATCACTGGGATTTCAGCTATTTTTTGAAGATCAAAGGTTTGCTGGAAAAACACATCGATGAGAAAGCCACCGATACCCGTTTTCCCCCCATCCCTCAAAGGATCGTTTCAGACGTGAGAAAAGTAATGCCTCCTGACGGGATCGTGGTTCTGGACAACGGGATGTACAAGATATGGTTCGCAAGGAACTACAAGGCCTGTAAGTCGAACGGTCTCCTCCTGGACAATGCCCTGGCGGCCATGGGGGGCGGCCTGGCATCGGCTATGACCACGCGGCTCGTTCATCCCGACAAAATGATCCTCGCCGTCGTGGGAGACGGCGGGTTCATGATGAATTCGCAGGAGCTCGAAACGGCCGTCAGGTTGAAAATGAACCTGGTGATCCTGCTGCTCAACGACGAAGGGTACGGCATGATCCACTGGAAACAGCAGGCAATGGGATTTGAGGACTTCGGCCTGTTCTTCGGCAACCCCGATTTCGTCAAATACGCGGAGAGCTACGGGGCCTGCGGTTANNGGGGCCCGCGGATACCGCATCGAAAAAACGGGAGAGCTGGCGGAAACTCTTTCGCGCTGCCTGAACAGAGAAGGTGTCCACCTCATCGAAGTGCCGGTTGATTATTCGGAAAACGACCGGGTGTTCAACAGGGAACTGAAAGAAATGGTCTGTCCGTTATGAAGAGCGACGGGAAACTGATAGGGGCAACGCTGGACGGCGAGATCCTCAAAGGGTATACGCTGCACGTGGGTGAAGTAAAACAGCTCAGGCTCAGCGGGTGGAGAGGAATAAAGCTGTTTCTCCGTGATGCCAAGGGAAACCAGACGGAGGAGCCGGTTATCGAGGGGATCTACAGCAAAGGCAATGGAGGCACCATTAAACCGTGGATGGACCTGAGCTACACAGAATCACTACGCCTGCGAACAAGCGCGGGAGAATATGGAGACAAGGTTCTGCTCGATGAAGCGGGCCTCGACGGAGCACTGTTCGTCCATCTTGGTAAGGTCATACCGGCCGGCGGACACCTTATGGTCTCCTACGAAGGCAACGATGATGTTCACAGGGAAACCATGAAGGCCCTTTATGCGGGCGTTCCCCCTGCCGCAACGCCACTCGGATTTCTCATATTCAACTCCGGTTTTCGCTACGTAAAAGACTGGTACCTTGCAGAAGGGGGACACGAAGGCCCGAGAAAACTCTGGGGAGAAAAGGCACCCGATGGGAAATGGGAAAGAATATACACAAAAAAAACTGAAGAAGCGCTCGTAAAATTCCTCCAGCGAGAGGGCGAAAGCGATCGCCCGAATATATTCGCCCCAGCCAGAAGTAGGGCAGAAGTAATACTGCAAAAAATTGAAAAATACGATAAGCGAGAAAGGCCGGACACCATCTGAAAGCTTTTGCCGCGTCTCTTATATGAAAAATCAGAGGTTTTCGTGGCCAATTACGAAAAGCTCCCTGCAGCAATTCGTTCCCTGCTCCTTTCAGTCATTTCCGATTATGCCCCTCACGGTTGAAACAACGGCTCGTACCATCTGGTTTCGGTTGTGACGGTCCAATTCGAAGAGGTCCACGTCGGGCCGCACCTTTACCTCTGCTATGAGGCCCCCTCCTCTTCTGGCAACCGTTGCTACGATTACTTTCTCTTCGTCATCGAAGAGCCGGGGAACCATTTCCCTGAACTTTTTTGAATAACACTCCATTTTCCCGATTTCATCAAGGATGATGAGCCCCGAAGAAGAATCGAAGAAGCAAATGTCATCGAGAAATTTTTCGAAGCCGGAAACGTCGACCCCGTATTTCCCGACTCTGAAGCCACCCCCCTGATCCACGTGAGCGAGTATACCCGACCTTCCGTCAAAACTGTGAAGCGAAAACCCCTTTCTCGTTCCCATTTCCCGTATCTCCTCCGTGATGAAGCCTACCGGCCCGAGGTCGCTCAGCTCCTGCCCCACTCTCAGCGCAAGGGTGGTCTTCCCGATCCCGGGAGAACCTGTTATGAGGATATTCTTTTTTGTCACCTTTAACGACCGGGACAACCGGGGAATCGAACGGCCTCCTCTATCATCTAAAGAGAAACAGTTTCTGTAAAACAGTGTATCACCGGTTCAGGAAGTGTCTTATGGAAATGGGTGAAAAAAGCGGCGGGAAACCGAATCACCTCATACATGAAAAAAGCCCCTACCTCTTGAAACACGCTTACAACCCCGTCGACTGGTATCCCTGGGGCGAAGAGGCGATAGAGAAAGCCCGGAGGGAAGACAAGCCGATCCTCCTTTCGATCGGTTATTCAACCTGCCACTGGTGCAACGTGATGGAAAAGGAGTCCTTCGCGAACCCGGAAGTTGCCAGGGTAATGAACGAGAACCTCGTTAGCATCAAGCTGGACAGGGAGGAGCGACCCGATATCGATAAGATTTACATCACAGCCGTCAGTGCTCTGACCGGGTCGGCAGGATGGCCGTTGAACGTCTTTCTCACCACGGACCTGTTGCCCTTTTTCGGAGGGACCTACTTTCCGCCAAACGCCCGGATGGGCATATCGGGGTGGGTCGACATCGTTTCGGAAATTGGGAGGGCCTGGAAAAATCCAGACAGGAAGAAACAGATACTCTCCTCATCTGAGGAGATAGCATCGTCACTTCGCCAGTTTCTATCGGGATCCGGGAAAGAAGGGGATATCGCGGAACAGTGGATACACAGGAGCTTTGAAGCGATAAACGCCTCCTTCGATTTTCGTTACGGCGGTTTCAGCAAGGCGCCGAAATTTCCCGTCCCGGTAATACATAACTTTCTCCTCAGATACAATGCACACACAAGATCGGACCGCCGGCACGGGGAAAGCGGGAAAACGGCACTTGAGATCTCCCTGTTCACCCTGAGAAAAATGGCCGACGGGGGTCTTTTCGACCACCTCGGCGGAGGATTTCACAGATATTCGACGGACGACAGGTGGCACCTCCCCCACTTTGAGAAAATGCTCTACGACAACAGCCAGCTTGCGAGGGCCTACCTGGAAGCATACCAGCTTTCCGGAGATGGCTATTTCGCAGACGTGGCCGAAAAGACCCTCGGGTACATAACGAGAGACCTGACCCGCGGGGAAGGGGGATTTTACTCGGCGGAAGACGCCGACAGCCTTCCCCCCGAACTTGCCGGGCAGTATCCTCCCGATGACATGGAGCGCATAAAAGAAGGAGCCTACTACGTCTGGACCAAGAGAGAGATCCTGGCGATTCTCGGAGATGAAAAGGGCGAGATATTGTGCTCCCGTTTCGGCGTGGAAGAGGACGGGAACGTCCGATACGATCCCACGGATGAATTTTCCGGGAGGAATGTTCTCTTCGCCGCCCTGAATGAAGGCCAGCTGGCACGTGAATTTAAACGGCCCGATGAAGAGATATCCGAAATTGTGCGGAGCGCAAGAGTGAAGCTCTATGAGCACCGCCGGGAAAGACCGAAGCCGCTCCTGGATGACAAGATCATAACATCGTGGAACGGCCTGACGATTTCAGCGCTCTCCGTGGCAAGCCAGGTGCTCGGGGAAGAAAAATACCGGGTGGCAGCCGAAAAGGGAGCGGAATTCATACGAAGAAACCTCTACGACGAGCAGACCGGCCAGCTGTGGAGGCGCTGGCGCGACGGGTTCAGAGAAATCAAGGGGATGGCCGACGACTACGCATTTTTAACCGAGGGCCTCATCGACCTTTACGAGGCCTCCCTGGAAGTGGATTACCTCCATTGGGCCATCAGGCTCAGCGAAGAGATGATTTCGCGGTTCCTGGACGAGCCAGGCGGCGGCTTTTTCATGACCGAGGCGGGGCACGACCCGAACCTCATCATCAGGGCCAAGGATGAGTTCGACAGTGTCGAGCCTGCTCCCGGTTCCGTGGCGATAATGAACCTGATCCGCCTTTTCCGGTACACGGAAAAACAGCGCTTCCTCGACGTGGCAGAGAAGGTACTCCGATACTCCGGCCCCATTGCGAAGAAAAATCCGGGATCTGTGCCCTATCTGCTCTCCGCCGTCATCTGCTACTACTCCCCTCCCCTGCACGTGGTCGTTGTGGGCTCCCCGGAGGAAGAAGCGAAGACGGCGCAACTGCTCGGACCGGTGCGCTCCACCTTCTTCCCCTCCAAAACCGTATTACTGAGAAATGACAAAGCAGAAGGGGGAAGGGGAAAAGACCTTCCCTTCACCGCCGATATGGTGAGAGTGAGCGGAAAGCCCACCGTATACGTTTGCACGAATTACTCCTGCCAACCCCCGGCAACCGATCCACAGGAAGTTTCGGCGTCAATAAAAAGTATCCTGGCGGAATAGCAGACGCCGGGTATCCCCCTCATCCCGGGAACTCTATCCCCTGTTCTCTCAACGAACCGATGAGTGCCGGCCGTGATGTGAAATGGATTCCCCACATCCCGATTGCCGTGGCGGCATCGGCGTATTTTTTCACATCATCGATGTATATGCACCTCGCGGCGGGAAGGCTCAATTTCGAGAGGGCATCACGATATATCTTTTCTCCCGGTTTCATCTCACCCACGCGGTAAGAAAGGGTGACAGAATCGAACAGGTCAAACACCTCCGCCCTTCGTATGGTGTGTTCGAAGTGCAATTCGTTCGTGTTGGACAGAAGACCGAGGCGATACCGTTTTTTCAGATCTCTCAACAAATCGTTCATCCCGGGTACCGGCTGGAAGATGGAGTTGAAGGCCCTTATAAATTCGTTCTTCGGTATCTGCACAGGAATCGCGGAACAGACCAGCTGGTAAAATTCATCAGAGGTTATCTCGCCCGATTCATACCTTTTGGGAATATCGGAGTCGTATATCTCTGTGAAGAGATTATCCAAGGGCCTGCCCGCCTGGAAAGCGAGCTCTGCGAGAAAAATCTTTCTGTCGAACCGGTAAATGACGTTGCCGAAATCGAAAATAATCGCTTCAATCATGGAGCGCCACCTCCCTTTCGGTTCAAATCATGGTTCAATGTGTGCGGTACATCCTTTCCCGTTTCCTGTTACCGCAATCTGTCATTNNTCATTATCACCGTCCATTTCATGAGTTCCTCTTGATCCAGTTTTTTATCACCACCGCTGCGTCTCCCAGGGGCCGATTATATATGTAAACCCAGGCGAACGTTCCCGGCCGCACCTCTACCCTCTCTCTCCTGTAGAGCCGCTGCCCGGGAGAAACGTGCTCATCTGCCCCCTCTATTCGATCGATCCTTCGCAACATACTGCCGTCTGGGTCTTTTAAAACGAAGAGCTCACCCTCGACAGCGTCACCGCTCGCTCCTTCTACCAGGAGGGGATATCCCCTCCCATCGTCATACATGACGTATCCTTCAAGAATCAGGTTTTCCTTGAAAACAACGCTGCCTTGAACGACGTGATGGCGGCCTTCCCCGCTCCGCAGCGTCCCGTAGACGAAGAGAACCGTGTAGTCGTCAGAGGTGAAATCGGTCATTTTGCCCCATCCCTTTTCTGTTTTCGAGCTTTCCCGGAACCGCCATCTGGTTACCCTGCCTCCCCGGGACATACACCCAAGTATATACCGATTAACCCGCCGGTTCTTGGATGATACCATAGCCCCGTTTCTCCTTTGTATGAACGTACCGGTAAATCCAAGCGCATCGGGTTCGCCGTACTCCATGCCAAAGGGGGCGGTGACATTACGTTTGACAACGGCTGTATTTTATAGTAAGTAGATACTTACATTATGAGCAGAGCAGACACGAAAGAGAAACTTATAAACGCCACCTTACGGCTCATTTCGGAAAAAGGTTACCTCGGCGCGACGACGCGGGAGATATCGCGCCGGGCAGGCGTTACGGAACTTACCCTGTTTCGCCACTTCGGCTCGAAGAAAAAGCTTTTCGAGGAGATGTTAAAGAAACACACCTTCCTCCCGAGATTGAAGGAGCTGAAACCCGCTCTTGAAACAATGCCCCCCGCAGATGCCCTTAAAATAGTAGGGATCCAGTTTCTCCAAACGCTGAAGGAGAGAAAGTCTCTGGTTAAAATCGTGCTGTCCGAGCTCAACAGCTACCCGGAAAAAGTGCGGAAGGTCCACACCACGTTTGTGGACGAGATGGTTCGGATCCTGGCGGAGTATCTGGGAAAGCTCCAGCAGGAGAAAAAGCTCCGCATATTTCCACCGGAAGACGGCGCGAGGATCTTTTTCCGGGGCATATTCTCCCACTTTCTGAGCGAAGAGATTTTCCGGGGAAAGGACCTCAATAAGCGAGCAATGGAAAGAAACATAAGCCTCTATGTCGACATCTTTATTAACGGTACAGCGAAAAAACGTGACACAGGAGCAACCAAAGATATGGTTCGGAGGGTTTAAATGTCCATGAGAGCAAACCCTGGCCTGCTGATACCCCTTCTTTCGGCCACCATTATCTCCCTTTTTTCCGGAATTGGGCACACACAATCCGAGGGGGAGAAGAATAAGGCGCAGTTTCCACCCGCCATGGTAGTCATTTCACCGGTCAAAAGAGGACTGCTCGCTCCCCACGGCGATTATACCGGCAGCGTATATTTCAGTGAAGTGTCGGACGTCTCCGGTGAGGTGAGTGGTATCGTGGAGAAGATCTCCTTCGACGAAGGTCAGCTGGTGAAGAAGGGCCACGTCCTGCTGAAATTGAATTCCGAGATTCTGCAAAAAAGATTGGAGGCTAATTCCGCTACCTACGAAGAGTCGCAAACAGAGCTCGAGAAAACAAAAATAGACTTCACGAGGATAGAAAATCTGTTCAAACTGGAATCGGTGGCGGAACAGACCTACGATGACTATCGCTTCAAAGTGAGAAGCCTGGAGAGGAGAACCGCATCTCTCGAGAAACAGGTGGAGCGGCTGCGGGTGGAGCTTGAAAAGACCATCATTCGAGCCCCCTTCGACGGCATCGTCTTAAAAAAGCTCACCGACAGGGGGGAATGGATCGATCCCGGCGTGAAAGTTGCGACCATCGCCAGAAGAAACGAATACGATGTCATCGTGGATGTGCCGGAGAGTATTGCCGCCCTGCTCGAAACGGGAATGAAGCTGAATGTTACAGCGGGAAGGATGGAGCTTCCCGGCAAGGTCTCTGCGGTCATCCCGAGAGGAGATATTGCAACCAGGACATTCCCCGTTAAAATCCGGGTGAACACCGATGCTCCCCTCATGGAGGGCATGCAAGCGCGCGTCAGCCTGCCCGAGGGAAAAAAGAGGGAATCCTTCATCGTGCCGCGAGATGCCATCGTCTCCCCCTTCGGACAAACTATCGTTTTCGCCGTCGTGGAATCGAAGGCTCAGGTGGTCCCGGTCAGCGTTATCGGCTACAGAGGGCTGGAGGCAGGAGTGGAATCGGAGGATTTGCGGGAAGGCATGCAGGTCGTCGTCAAAGGAAATGAGCGACTTCGAAACGGACAGGAAGTCAGCGCCGGCGGGGGGAAACAGTAAGAAGTGCCCTGTGCGGGGGGACAACCCTATGATGAACGAAGCCCGTCCCGTTTCACTCGGAGATAAAGAAAGTCAATGGATGTCATAAGGTACTCGATACTCAAACCGGTCACCGTAATCGTCGGTGTCATCTTCATCGTTCTTTTCGGTGAGATCGGGCTCTTAAATATGCCCTATCAGCTGACCCCGACCGTCACCGAACCCGAAATTACCGTCACCACGGTCTGGACAGGGGCCACTCCCTACGAGATAGAACGGGAGATCATCGAGGAGCAGGAAAAGGTTCTGAAGGGCATTCCCGGCGTGGTGGAAATGGAAAGCTCTTCCGTGAACAGCAGGGGTACGGTTACCCTGAGGTTTCAGATCGGCACGGACGTGGACGATGCACTTTTGCGGGTCTCGAACAAACTCAACGAAGTCCCCTCCTATCCCGAGAATGTGGAAAAACCGGTAATCAACGCAACCGGGGCCGCCACCTCTCCCGTTATCTGGATGATCTTGAAAACACAGGATGGTAACCCGAGACCAATCGCCACGTACAAGACGTTTTTCGAGAACGAGATTCGCCAGTTTCTCGAACGGGTGGAAGGGGTGGCCGACCTCTTCATCGCTGGGGGAACGGAAACGGAGATGCATGTAACATTCCTCCCGGAACGCCTGGCTGCATACGGTCTGACGATCAATGACCTGATAGAAGTCCTGAGAGGGGAGAACATAAACGTTTCGGCAGGAACCATGGGAGTGGGCAGGCGGGACTTCCGCATCCGGACCGTGGGAGAACTTCGAACGGCCGCGGAAATCGAGAACATCGTCGTTAAATCCACGGGTCAGAACCGGATTGTGCTTTCGGACGTTGCACAAGTGAGCTTCGGAACGGAAAAACAAACCGTCGCGATGATTCACAACGGAAGCGAGGGTATAGCCATCGGGGTCAAGCCGGAACCGGGAACGAACGTGCTCGAGATGACAGACAGGGCTGACGAAGTGGTAAAGTGGCTCAACGAAAACAAGCTGAATCCAGAGAACATCTACCTCGACTGGGTGTACGACCAGCGTCCCTACATCCGGGGCGCGATCAACCTGGTGAAGACAAATATCGCAATCGGGGGAATTCTCGCAATTACGGTCCTCCTCATATTCTTAAGGAGCATTTCTTCCACCGTCGTGGTGGCCACGGCTATTCCCATAAGCATCTTCGGAGCGTTCATATTCATGAACGCCTTCGGAAGAAACCTGAACGTAATCAGCCTCGCAGGGATAGCCTTCGCCGTCGGCATGCTCGTCGACAATGCCATCGTTGTCCTCGAGAACATCGACCGCCACAGGAAGATGGGAAAGGAACCCTTCGCCGCGTCCTACGATGGGACGAAGGAAGTGTGGGGAGCGGTGCTCGCATCGACCCTCACGACGGTGGCTGTATTTCTACCGGTAGTATTTATCAAAGAGGAAGCGGGCCAGCTTTTCCGGGATATCGCCATAGCGGTGAGCTGTGCGGTGAGCTTGAGCCTCATCACTTCCATCACCGTCATCCCCATGTTCTCGAACCAGCTCTTTTCACTCACCGGGAACAAAATGCCTGTCCGGGGAAAAAACCTGGTAAAACTGGGGAACAGATTGGTGGACCGGGTATTGGGATTATTGCGCTTATCGATGAAAAACACCGTAACACGCCTCGTTACAATCCTATCGCTCACGGCCTTCTCTTTCTTTACCGCCTTTTTGCTCTTTCCGAAGATGGAATACCTTCCCCAGGGAAACCGGAATCTCGTCATCAGCATCCTCATCCCCCCGCCCGGGCTCTCCTACGAGGAGAGAAAAGAAATCGGTGACCATATTTTCGGCAAGTTAAAACCCCACATCGGTGAGGATATCGAAGGGATTCCCGCCATAAAAAACCTGTTCTACGTCGGCACCGAGTCGATAATGCTCTTCGGGGCAACGAGCGAACATATCCAGAGGGCTGGCGAGCTGGTCCCCGTCTTTTCCGGGGTGATCAATACCATTCCGGGTATGTTCGGCGTGAGCAACCAGGCAGGGATATTTCAGACCAGGCTCGGCAGGGCCAGGACCATCGACGTGGATGTGAGCGGTGGTGATATCAATCGTGTGGTCCAGGCCTCCGGGGCTCTGTTCGGAGCGATCAGAAAGGAGATCCCCCAATCCCAGGTTCGTCCCATCCCCTCCCTCGAACTCTCCTATCCGGAGATACAGCTGGTGCCAAACCGGGACAGGCTCCGGGCATCGGGGATGACCGCAGCGGACCTTGGCATCGCCCTCGACGTGCTCATGGATGGAAGGAAAGTGGGTGAGTTCAAAAGAGAAGGTGATAAAAAGGTGGATCTCATTCTGATGGGACCCAACGATGAGATATCAACTCCTGAGCAACTCTATCAATCACAGATAGCAATGCCCGGTGGGAGGGTCGTTCCCGTAAGCTCCCTGGCGAAACTCATCAGGACGGCGGGAATGACTGAGCTCAGGCATCTGGAGAGGGACAGAACGGTGAGCCTCCAGGTAACTCCACCGCCGAATCTCCCGCTTCAGGAGGGGATGGAAATAATAAACGGTAAGATTATCGATGCGCTGAAAAACCAGGGAGTCCTTGCGGGCATCGACATTGATATGAGCGGAGCAGCCGACAAGCTCACGGAAACGAGAAATGCCCTCAAATGGAACTTTATCCTTGCGGCGGTTATCACCTACCTGCTCATGTCCTCGCTTTTCGCAAACTTCGTCTATCCGTTCGTCATCATGTTCACCGTCNNCACCGTCCCCCTGGCCGGCGCAGGCGGGTTTATCGGGCTCAAGCTCGTCAATATCCTCATTCGCCCGGTTGCCCTCGATATCTTGACCATGCTCGGCTTCGTCATACTCATTGGTGTCGTCGTGAACAACGCCATATTGATCGTCCATCAGGCACTGAACAATGTGAGAAACGATAATATGGACTTCAACGACGCCATCGTAGAATCGGTGAGAACGAGGCTCAGACCTATTTACATGAGCGCCACAACGAGCATCTTC
>JABAOC010016988.1_pt1 | contig 14635 bp, 17 predicted proteins | sample 7062161 | NCBI WGS metagenome assembly JABAOC01 (sample SAMN14538625, study PRJNA623070) | marine sediment metagenome | biome: marine biome [ENVO:00000428]; feature: marine pelagic biome [ENVO:01000023]; material: deep marine sediment [ENVO:00002113] | place: India: Gulf of Khambhat ... | reverse complement strand
TTTGGGAAAAAGATTTTTGTTTTTGGAATATTTATATTAATAATTTTTTTGGTAGCTACTTGGTTTTTAAATCAACCTACACAAAACAATCCTAAAGTAGCAGTGCAGGGTTATATTACCTCTTTGGAGATGAAAAATTTTAAAAAAGCTCTTTTGTATATAGATAGAGATAATTGGGATAAGGCTTCAGAGGATATTAAAAATTGGCGAAATGCCCAAGAAATAAAATTTTCTGACCTGCAAATTGAAACAATATCAGAAAACAGTGATATTGCGAAAGTCCAAGCTAAAGGCAAAATTGAAAGTGAGATTTCTGGTTTAAAAAAAGAAAATAGATTTGATGAAAAAATTGATTTGATTAAAAAAGAAGGCAAGTGGTATTTGGAAAGTATACCTGATTTTTCATAATTTAAAGGAGAAAATATGTTTTTAAAAATTTATACAGATGGAGGAGCTATTGGAAATCCAGGACCATCAGGTATTGGAGCAGTTTTTGTAAATGAAAAAAACAAGATAATAAAAAAAATTTATAAATATATTGGTAAGGCCACCAATAATCAGGCAGAATATAAGGCAGTTATTTTTGCTTTAGAAGAAGCAAAAAAAATAAAAGCTTCTAAGATTGAATTTTTTTTAGATTCAGAATTGATAGTAAATCAATTAAATAGAAAATATAAGATTAAAAATAAAGACTTAGGTTCTTTATTTGTAAAAGTTTGGAATTTAATACAAAGTTTCAAAAAAGTAAGCTTTTTATATATTCCTCGGGAGAAAAATAAAGAAGCTGATAAGCTAGTTAAAAAAGCCATTTCTGAAGCTCTAGGAAAGGGATAGAACAGAGTAATTTAAGAATATTAGGATTGACAATTAGATGATTTTTAGATAAAATGAAAGGTGCTTAAGTAGACTGGGTGATCGCCCCCCACCACTTTTATGTTTTATGTTTATGTTCTAAAATCAAAAAAAGACAATAGGTTTTACATTGGTAGAACTTCAGATTTAAGAGGAAGATTTAAAGAACACAATTCAGGGTTGAATAAATCGACAAAGAATCGAATTCCATTTACTTTATTTTATTATGAAGCTTATTTGTCTTCTAGTGATGTTGCTATAAGAGAAGCAAGATTGAAAAAGTTTAAAAATAGTTATTCTGAACTTAAGAAAAGAATAAAACATAGCATATATGTAAAATCTAAAACTGGTGGGGGGAGGAAAGTCCGAGCACCATAGAGCAGGGTGCCCCGTAACACGGGGTGGGAGTGATCCCAAGGAAAGTGCCACAGAAACTATACCGTCCCCCACCACTTTGATTGGAACCACAAATATACACTTTGGGGAGTAAAATTTTTTTCAGATATATTTATAAAGATTCTTGTCAAAGTGGTGGGGGATAAGGGTGAAAAGTGAAGGCCTAAGAACCTTCTTCTCCCGGTGGCAACACCGGGGGATGGTAAACCCCATCTGATGCAAGGTAAGTCGGACCTTAATTACAATCACATGGTAATACCACTAGCTCGGTGGGTAATTAAGGAGCTTACTGCTTGACCCTGTACCAGAATCGGTACAGGGCTAGATAGATGATTGCTATCCACAGCCTCTTTGACTAACAAAAGGCTGGGGTACAGAACTCGGCTTATAGTCTACTTAAGTAGTTAAAATAATTATTATGGAACTCCACGGGTAGACCCATAATACCGTTTGTTATGTCCGTCTGGGGCGACATCCGCTGACCTTTCTTCGCCCGCCGAAGCGGGCTTCGCAAAGGCGGGAGCAGAGCTTCGTCGGGTGAATTTTGTATTTCACCCATAGGCAGGCGCCCTTGGTGTTCTGCGTAGGCAGATAAAAGTACCACAGTTTAATTGTTAGGTGGTACTTAAATATATTTAAGGCAAAAAATGAAAAAATCAGAGCTTATTTTTAGTATTCTTTTAGTTCCAGTAGATTTTTTTATGATTGTTTTCTCTTTTGTAATTGTTTATTTTCTCAGAATGAGAATTGAGTTACCTTCCTGGAGAATTTTACAAACTTTGGGAGTTTCACCAGAGGTAAACATGCTTCCTATAAAACAATATTTTCTTATAATAGTTGTCATTGCATTGGCTTGGGTTGTAATTTTTGCTCTAAGAGGACTTTATAATCTGCGTGTTCAAAAGAAAGGATTAGATTTAATTTATGCAGTATTTTCCAGTGTATCTTTGGGAACAATGGCTATATTTGCTATTTCTTTTCTCCTAAAAGAAGAACCTTTAAAATCTAGGTTTATTGTAATCGCTGGATGGTTTGTAAGTATTGTTTTAGTAAGTTTAGGAAGATTTTTTATTAGTAGTATTCAAAAATGGTTATATAAATATGAGATAGGAGTTCATAAAGCAGTAATTATAGGAATAGGTCAAACAGCACCTGCTATTTGTCGGGAATTACAAAACAATTTAAATTGGGGAATTAAAATTGTAAAAAACTTTTCTGAAAAAGATTTTTTTCATTCTCAAGAAAAAATTAGATCTTTAATTAAAAATGAAAAAATTAATGAACTTATTCAAGCTAAACCACTGAAAGAAGCTGAAACCCTTGCTTTATTAAATTTTTGTAAAGATTTAAAAATAAAATTTAAATTTGTTCCTAATCTTTTTGAAACTAATGCTTTAAACATTGATTCCTCAACTTGTGCTGGGGTTCCTATTGTTGAGCTTAAAAAAACCCCTTTAGAAGGATGGGGGAGAATATACAAAAGATTTTTTGATTTATTAGGATCTCTATTAGTTTTGATTTTACTATCTCCTTTATTTTTAATTTTAGCTGTTTTAATAAAAATAGATTCTTCTGGCCCTGTTTTTTATAAACATAAGAGAATAGGCAGAGGAGGGAAATTATTTTATTTATATAAATTTCGTACAATGAAAATCGAGTTTTGCACGGGAACAGAATACGGAGGGGAAAAAGCAGATAAGGTTTTACAAAAAATTTTAACTGATCCTAAATTAAAAAAGGAATTTAAAGAAGAGTATAAGTTGAAAGATGATCCTCGAGTAACAAAATTGGGTAAAATTTTAAGAAAGACTAGTTTAGATGAATTGCCCCAGTTTATTAATGTTTTAAAGGGAGAAATGAGTTTAGTAGGTCCTAGACCTATTGTAAAAGAAGAATTAGAAAAATATGGTGAGTATAAGGAATATCTTTTGGTTTTAAAACCAGGGGTTACAGGCCTTTGGCAAATAAGTGGTAGAACAAATCTTTCTTATTCAGAAAGAGTAAATTTAGATATTCATTATGTACAAAATTGGTCTTTGTGGTTAGATTTTAAGATTATATTAAAAACCATCCCTGCTGTTTTGAAGAAAAAAGGTGCTTATTGATTCCGACAAAGTCGGAATCCACTATAACTCACAATTACAGACTATCACTCACAAATATTAATATAGTGGTTTTTATCATAGATAAAAACGGAGATAAAAACAATGAAAGTTGCTTTAGTCCATGATTGGCTTACTAACTTCACTGGCTCAGAACAGGCACTTTTGGCTTTGCATCAGATTTATCCCCAGGCTCCAATTTATACTTCAATTTATAATAAACAGAAAGTTCCTCAGTTTAATAATGTTGAAGTTATTAAATCTTTCCTACAAAAATTTCCTCAGGCTAAGAGAAGACATCAGATTTTTTTTCCCTTTATGCCCTTTGCCTTTGAGCAATTTGATTTAAAAAAATACGATGTGGTAATTTCTTCTTCTCATAGTTGTGCTAAAGGCGTTTTAACTTCCCCAGAAACTTTGCATATTTGTTATTGTTATACCCCTACTCGCTATCTTTGGGAAATTGGTATAGATAAGAGAGTAACTGGTGGAATCACCAAAGGATTTATTGGTAATTATTTAAGGGTTTGGGATAGACAGGCTGCGGACAGAGTAGATTATTTTGTTGCTATTTCTGAAATTGTAAGGAAAAGAATAAAAAAATATTATAGTCGGAAATCCAAAGTAATTTATCCCCCAGTGAATACTGGTTTTTATAAACCTCAAGGGGAAATTGGTAATTATTTTTTAATTGTTTCTAGATTAATTCCTTATAAAAAAATTGATATTGCAGTACAATCTTTTAGTGACTTAGGTTTACCTTTGGTAATAATTGGTGAAGGACCAGAGCTTGAAAAATTAAAAAAAATGGCTAAGCCTAATATTAAATTTTTAGGTGGATTAGAAGATGAACGAGTAAGGAAATATTATTCACAATGTAAGGCTTTTATTTTTCCGGGCGAGGAAGATTTTGGTATTACCCCTGTAGAAGCAATGGCTTCAGGACGACCAGTTATTGCTTACAGGGAAGGAGGAGCTTGTGAATCTGTTGTAGAAGGTATTACAGGAACATTTTTTGAAGAACAGACACCTCAATGTCNNAAGGTTTAAGTCAGAAAAATATAATCCTAAAATTATTCGTCAACATGCGCTTTCTTTTGATATCTCGGTTTTTAAGAAAAAAATCAAAGATTTTGTAGATGAAAAATATAAAGAGTTCCAAAATAAATTAAATAATGTATAATATATTTAGCACACCTGCCTGCTCCACCAAAGGTGGGCAGGCGGCAGGCAGGTAGCGCATAGTACTAAAAGAAAAAAGCTAAACACTAGATGTTATGTGTTTTGAGCTGTTGAAGGCCTATTTCCAATCGCCACAAGGCGATTGGAACGGCCCGTTCATCCCGACGAATTGCCGGGATGAAATAAGGGAGATAAAATGGAATTAAGAGACTATTTGTTGGTATTAAAAAGGCGCATTATATTAATAATAGCAATAACTCTTATTGTTGTTTTAACTACTTTTTTAGTTTCTTTGGCTATTCCTGTGAAATATAATGCTTCAGTTTCTTTTTTAATTAGTCGTGCTGATCGTCAAGAGACCTCAGATTATCAATATGATGGTTATTATACTATCCAAGCTAGTGAACTTTTTGCCAATACTATTGTAGGATGGTGTAAAACTCTATCCATTGCAAGTGAGGTTTACAAAAAAGCTGATATTTCCACTAGTGAAATAAGTATTAAAGATCTATCTAAAAAATTTAAAGCTAAAAAAACATCTTCTCAAACAGTGGAAGTTAATTTTACACAAAAAGATGAACTGGAAGCTAATAAGTTAGTGTATGCTTTAATTAATACTTTGGAAGAACAGACTAATATTATTTATCAGAAAAAAGACAAGGATATTTCTTTTGAAATCATCACTTCTCCTCCAGCAGTGACTGCAAGTCGTCCTAATGTTATTCTAAATATATTAGTCGGATTTATCTGTGGTTTGTTTTTAAGTATATTATTAGCTTTTAGCTGGGAATATTTTTCCAAAACTTTAAATACCAAAAATCAGGTTCAAGAAATATTAAATATTCCTATAGCAGGAGTTATTTCTAAAAAAATAAAAAATTTACTTTCTCCTGATAGTAAAGAAATGCGAAATTTTCAACTTTTAAGATCATATTTACTAAAAAACAATAAAGATTCTAATGTTAAAAAAATAATTTTAATTACTGGTTCAGAAAATGAAGATTTAAGTTTAATTTCTGCTAATTTAGCTTTGAGTTTTACTTACTCTGGAAGAAATACCCTCTTAGTTGATGTTAATATATATAATTCTTTGTTATGTAAATTTTTTAAATGTTCTGAAACAAAAGGATTTTTTGAATTTGTAAAACATCCACAAGAAATTGATCAATATATTCAAGAAACCAATAAATCAAAGTTGAAGTTTTTACCTTCAGGTAAAAGTAGTTTGCCAACAGATACTATAGCTCAAGCTAATCTTGAACGGGTAGCTGCAAATTTAAAACAAAAAGCTGATATTATAATATTAAACTGTCCTTCCTTAGAAGACAGTACAGAAGTTTTACCTCTTTTGGCGATATCAGACCAGTTGTTAGTTAAGATTAAACTTGGAAAAGTAAAATCTTCACAATTAGAAGAGATAAAAAGATTTTTGGATCCAAAAAAGAGAAATCAATATATAGTATTAGTGGAGTGAAAATGAAATACTTGTCGATTTTGGTTCTAATTTTAATTTTTTTGTCTAAATTAAAAAGACCTTAAAAGGTCTTTTTTGATTAAATAGCCAATTTTTAAATAAGGTTTATTTTACATCCAACCGTTTATTAAATAAACCCAACTTTTTATCTACATCCGGGGCAGGTTTTGCAAGAACTAGTACAACCTCCAGAATTAGCATCACTAGTTTCTATTTTTTTTGAATCGCCAGAGGAACAGGAGAAAGTAGAAACAAGTTTTTTTATATTTTTACTCCCACATCCTGGACAAACCTGTGGTGATTGGATACCACATCCCCCAATTAATTTTTCAAATTGAGCTTTACATTTTTGACATTTATATTCATAGATAGGCATAATAAAAATTAAAAGTTTAAAGTGAAAAATTAAAAATATTACATTTTTTGTTTTGCTTTTTCTACAATTTTTTCAAAGACTTTTGGTTCGCAAGCAGCTAAATCCGCTAAAATTTTTCTATCAAGTTCAATATTAGCTTTTTTTAGTGCATTGATAAATTTGCTATAAGATATCTCTTGTTGGCGACAAGCAGCATTGATTCGGATGTTCCAAAGACGCCTTAGATTCCTTTTTTTATTTTTTCTATCTCTCAAAGCATAAGACTTAGCTTTAAGTAAAGCCTCTTTTGCTTGTTTTATACTTTTTTTTCTTGAGCCTTTGAAGCCTTTTGTAGCTTTAAGTATTTTCTTATGTTTTTTCCTACTTGTTGTTCCTCGTTTTACCCTAGTCATTTTTGCTCCTTCCAGTCGCAAGGTATCAAATGTATCAGATGTATCAAAAGTATCAGATGTTATTATATATCCTTTGAAACCTATGGCACCTGTGACACTTTTGACACTTATTATTTATACGGTATTAATTTTTTTATATTCTTTTTATCATTTTTAGATATATCAATTAGTCCTTTATATTTTCTTTTGCGTTTTTTAGATTTCTTTTCTCTAAGATGAGAGCGGTAAGCTCTTCTTCTTTTTAATTTACCTGTTTTAGTTATTTTTATTCTTTTAGCTGTACCTTTATGAGTTTTTAGTTTAGGCATTTCCACTCCTTTCAGTCACATAAAAGCATCATAAGTATCATAGGTGTCAATGGTGTCAAAGGATTTAATATATATAACTTGTGATACTTTTGATACATCTGACACACTTGGCGCCTTTTTATTATCTTGGGGTTAAAATCATTATTAAAGTATTCATTTCTCTTGTAGGTTTTTGTTCTATTTGTGAATAGTCAGCTAGTTTTAGAGAAAATTTTTCTAGTATATTTTTACCTATTTCTTGTCGAGTTATTTCTCGCCCCTTTAATGCTAAGGTTACTTTAACCTTATGTTTTTTTTGTAGGAAACGTTGAGCCTGTTTTGCTTTGGTATTAAAATCATGTTCCGAAATTCTTAGACTTAGTCGTATCCCTTTTATACTTCTAGCTTTTTGTTTCTGTCTATGTTTTTGTTCAATTTTTTTCTGTTCATATTTATATTTCCCCCAGTCAAGTAGCCTACAGACAGGTGGGTCAGAATGCGGGGAGACTTCTACTAAGTCCAATCCTTTCTCAGAAGCAATCTCTAAAGCCTTAGAGATATCTATAATTCCTTTTTTCTTTTTTTGTTCATCAATAAAAAGAATTTCTTTAGCTTTAATTTGTTGGTTAATTCTGAATTTTTTAATAATTCCCCTCCTTAAAAAAATGTGTCAGATGTGTTATAGGTATCATGAGTATCAGAGAATATAATAATTTTTGATACATTTGATACATTTGATACTTTTGACACTTATTTAATTAAAATTGTCTTTTTTTACCTACAATTATTTTTAATTTTTTAGGAATAGCTTTTATTATAATAGGCTCTTTGGAAATATCTTTTATAATTTTTCCATCTAAATGTGCGGGCAGAGATTTACCAGAGGTTACTTTTACTTTTTTAGTATGAAATATACTTATTTGTTTTCCTTTATAATCTAAATTTTCATAGTCACCCCGAGCAATAGCAGTTAAATATTTTAACATTTTTATTTTAGAAAGTTTATTTATAACTAAAACATCTAAAAGTCCATCTTGAGGGCTTGTTTTGATTTTACTGGATATTGAAGAATGAAATGGTTTAGTATTTATAATTAATGCAGTGAAAATTTCTACTTGGGCAGAAAAATTTTCATTAAATTCCAATGTTATTTTAGCAGAACGAAAACTTTGTAATTTTGAAATAAGTGTTTTCAAATAAGAAATTTTGCGGAAAATATTAAATTTGGTTTCAGATCTATATTTTATAATGCTAGCATCAAATCCTATTCCGGCTGAAGTAATGAAATATTCTTTGTCTAATTGTCCTAAATCTATTATTTCTAATTTTCTAGATGTTAATATACTACAAGAAGATTCCCAAGATTCAATTCCTAATGTTTTGGCTAAATTATTTGTATTACCAATAGGAATTACTCCCAAAACTGTTTTTTCTGATCCATATTTAGCTATTCCATTAGCTACTTCATTTACAGTGCCATCTCCCCCTACAGCTACAATAGTGTTATATCCCTTTTCTATTCCTAATTTTGTTAATTTTTTAGCATCATCTGGCCCTGTGGTTTTAACAAATTCGCCTAAAATGTTTAAAGTAGTTAGAGTTGTTTTTAGCCTATCTTGAATTTTATTAATTTTTCCATAACCTGCTGCTGGATTAATAATATAATAATACATGGGCTTTTTAGCTTGCTAAATTAATAATTATTTAATTATTTATTTTTTTCTTTCTTTTGATTTTTTTGGCTTTCTGGTAATTCATAAGAAGGAGTTAGTTCCTCTTCTTTTGCCAAGGTTTGTTCTTGCATTGCACTTTTTCCAGAAAAAATAGCTCCAGGTTGAATTTTCAAGATATTGGCGCTAATGTCACCAAAAACTTTTCCTGTTTCAGTAATCTCTATTTGCTCTTTTACCTCAATATCCCCATTTATTGTTCCAGATACTTTGAGATTCTTTGCTTGTATTTTAGCATTGATTTTAGATGATTTGTCTACTACTATATTACCTTTTGTTTTTATTTCTCCTGTTAGGCTTCCGGCGATTTTTATGTTGCTGTTACTTTTTAGATTACCTTTTAATTTGACTGATTCTCCCACTATTGTCTCTGGTTCTTTCAAAATGATTTTTTCTTCTTTTTTTTCAAACATAAATTCCTCCTTACATATAAGTTATGAGTTAATGAGTTTACAGGTATATGGGGCATTGTTATTTTGTTTTTTATCTTTATATAAATAACTTTTAAGTTTTTTAGATTTTAAAGTTAGTAAAACTTTCGCTAGTTTGCTAGTTTCTATAGTATCTTCTCATTATTTCATCAGCTCATTAACACATCAACTTTTAACTGCTTTCTTAATTGCTTCAGTTTCTTCAGCAGATAAATGATATTCTGATTTTCCAGCTATAATTGGTTTAGTATAAACTCTAGTTTCCTCTCGACCATGGAGACTGGAAATAACCAAGCCCGAATTTCTTGAATCCAAAAGAGCAATAGCAAAGCTTTGATTTCCGCCCACATCAGAAAAAGGGTTAAATCTAACTATACCTATCTTTTGAATACTAGAGCAAGCCATTTTATCGATTTCTTCACAAATTTTATCTAATTTTTTTAAATTTTTTGATACAAAATTAACTTGTTTAATATGGTCATTCAACATCATCTCTAAATTTTCTCCACTGCTTCCCTTAAATAGTTCTTTATTTCTTTTGATTATCTTTTTGAGGGAAATTTGAATATAAATTAGCCAACTTCCAAGAAGAATAACCAGAAGTAATAAAAATAGAATAATAATATTTGAATTATTTTGTATAAAAGAAATTAAATTTTGCATTTTTGCCTCCCGTTTTTTTATTTTAACAAATCTTATACTTTTTCACAACAATATTTGGAAAAATTTCTTTTTAATATTATAATGTAAAGTGTAGAGACAGTTTTAGAAAACTTATTTTGTTGAAAAAATAACCGGGGGAGATATTTAGTATTTTCGTGAAAAAGGAAAAGTGAACAGAAAATGGAGGCAATTATTTGAAAAATAATTGCCGAAATGGAAAGTTTATAATTTTTAAATTACACCATAACGAAGTGCAGGTTATAGTTTTAATCCGTAAAAATGGCACAGACCATTTTTACGGAAGAGGAGAAGTAAAGCGAAAATTGGAATTCCGGTAAAACCGGAATGAAAATGGAAGCTTTACTTGGACGGGACATGGGTAAAAGAAAGAAGAAAAAGAAAAAATTTAAGAAGAAATTCAAACAGCAATTTTATCAGCAAAAAATAAGAGAAAAATTATTGGAAGAATCACAGAAAGAAGAGTCTTCTTTTATTAAAGCTAGAGGAAGTAAAGAAAAAGAAGAATTTTTAGAAAAAGCAAAACCAGAGCCAATTCCAGAAGATGTAACTGAAAAATCAGAAAAATTTTCAGAAAAAAAAGATTATTCTTATGTTTTGGGTGATCTTAGGAAGATTTTGATTATTTTAGGAATTTTTGTAATAATTTTAGTTGTTATTAGTATTTTATTAAATTATACTAATATCCTTAATCCGTTGTTGGATAAATTTTTAAATTTCTAAATTGTCACAATAAAATAATCTATTATTATAAAACAAATAAATCCAGCTTGGGGAAGCTGGATTTTAATTTGCTTTAATATTATTTTATGATAATTATTCGTATCTTAATGCTTCCAAAGGATTTAATTTTGATGCTCTTCTAGCTGGATAAATACCAGCGACATAACTTACAACAAAGGAAAAGATTACAACACCTAGAGCAAAATATAAAGGGGTGTAGAAAACTGGTTGACCTTCACCTTCAAAAGTTTTAGCTAAAAACACAATTAAAACATTAATACCAAGACCTAAAAGATAACCCAATAACACTCCAATTATTCCTCCTATAAGTCCTATTATAGAAGACTCATAATTGAACAATCTTTTAATAGTTCTATCCGTAGCTCCTAAAGCCTTCATAATTCCAATTTCATGAGTTCGTTCCAAAAGAGATATAGTCATAGTATTAAAGATGCCAATAGAAGCTACAAACAAGGCAATCATTCCAAAACAAGCTAAGATTATTTTAACAATCACAAATATTTTATTTATTTCATCTATTTGAGAAGTTTGAACTGAATGAGTTCTAAATCCCATGTCTCCAATTTTCTTTTGCACTTCTTTAATTTTATTTTTATCAGAGACTTTTACTTTAGCAGAATTATAATTTTCTATATTGAATTTTTCTATTGCTTTTAAGGGAATATAAGCTAATGGTTTTTCTTCTCTAGTAATTCCTATTATCTGCAATTTTTGAGTTAAATTTTCTGAGGTTTTTTCTTGATCAGGAAGATTAAAATCGAATGTTATTTCTTTGCCCAAGGCATTTTCCACTTCTTCTAAATCAAATAATTTTATAGTTTTCCTAGAGATAATAGCTTCAGAAGCATCTTCACTAGAGAAATCTTTTTTTCCTTTATCTACATCTATTCCTTCTAAAGAAAAATATTGAGGATTGATTGCATAGATGACACAAGTAGTAGTATTTGATTGTTCAAAGGAAGCTTTACTGCTTAGGTTAATTTTAGGAGCTATTTTTTCTACGTTGGGGATTTGTTGTATATTTTTAATATTTTCTTCATTTAGTTGGGCTTGAGGAATGCTGCCAGGTTCTACATCTATTATTTCCAAAGCTTCTAAGCTTGTAGTTCTTTCAATAACTACTTTTTCCAATCCAAAAGCTAAAGAGACTAAAAAAACAATAGCCCCAATGCCAATTACTACCCCAGAAACAGTTAAGGTAGTTCTCATGCTGTTTCTTCTTAGGTTTCCAATAGCTAATCTTAAAGCATCAATAATTTTCATTATTCCTCCTGGAATTTCACCGCAGTAAAACGAAGGTGCTTATTCTTCCTGGAATTTCACCATTTTTTCCTTATTCCTAATCTTACTTCTTTTTAGTTTTCTTTTTTATTAATTCAGAAATACTTAATATATCTTTAGGTGTTTTAGTTTCCTTGATTTTTCTTCTAGTTTCTATTTTTGTTACTCTACCATCTTTTAGATAAATGACTCTATCAGCATACTTTCGATATTCAGGGTTATGAGTAATTAGTACAACGGTACGTTTAGATTTTTTACTTAAAGAAAGCAATAAATCTATTATTTCACCAGCTGCTTTACTATCAATATTTCCTGTTGGCTCATCAGCTAAAATAATCCAAGGATTACAGGATAAAGCTCGGGCAATAGCTAATTTTTGTTGTTGTCCTCCAGAAAGTTCAGAAGGGGTCTGATTTTTTTGCTCCTCCAAACCTAACAGTTCCATCATTTTTTCTGCCCGGGCAAGTCGTCTCCCCCGGGAAATACCAGAGAAATTTAAGGGTAAAGCTACATTTTCTACAACATTCATTGTTCTTATAAGATTAAATTGCTGGAATATCATTCCAATTTTTGTACGGCGGTGTTTAGCAAATTCTTTAGAAGAAAGCCCAGATAATTTTTCGCCTCTTATATAAATTTCTCCAGCTGTTGACTCTGTTAATCCCGCTATTAAATTCATTAATGTAGACTTTCCACATCCTGATTGTCCAAAAATAACAATAAACTCTCCTGAGTAAATTTCTATATTTATTCCTTGGAGAGCTTTGACAACATTTGTTTTAGAAGGTTGGAAATATTTACTTAAATTTACTGTTTTAATTACTGGAACTCGGGCCATTTTCCCTCTTTTGATATTTTATTTATTTTGTTTTTATTTTCAGCAGATTAATATATTGTATCATAAATTTCTTTTTTTGTCAATGTTTATTTAGATTTTTTGCTATATTATATGAATAAAATGATTTTTTAATTAACTAAAAAAACAGGCTATTTTTGTAACCTATTTTTTAATAACTAATAATTAATAACTATTTCCTTCTCTTGCTCTATATTGGAGAGCCTCTGCTATATGAACAGGTTGAATTTTTTCTTCATCTTGAAGATCGGCAATAGTACGAGCTATTTTTAAGATTCTATGATACCCGCGAGCAGAAAGATGAAGTTGATTTACTGCTTGTTTTAAAAGATTAGAAGATTTTTCATCAACCAGGCAATATTTTTTTATCTCTTTAACATTCATTTCCGAATTACAAGTAAGTTTTGTTTTAGCAAAACGTCTTTGTTGGATATTCCTGGCTTTTTGTACTCTTTCTCTTATCTGGACGGATTCTTCAGCTACTTTTTCACTGGATAGTTTTTCATATTTTACTTGAGGCACTTCAATATGAAGGTCTATTCGATCTAAAAGTGGTCCAGAGATTCTTTTTTTATATCTTATGATTTGCCCTGGTGTACACAAACATTCTTTTTGAGGATCTGTTAGGTAACCACAGGGGCAAGGATTTGTGGCTCCCACTAAAATAAACTTTGCCGGAAAAGTTAAGGTCCCTGATGCTCTTGATATAGTTATTATTCCATCTTCTAAAGGTTGACGCAAAACTTCTAAAACTGAACGAGGAAATTCCGGAAATTCATCTAAGAATAAAACTCCTCTGTGAGCTAAAGAAATTTCCCCAGGTTTGGGCCAAGTTCCTCCTCCAACAATTGCTATTGACGAAGTAGTATGATGAGGGGTCCGGAATGGGCGGGAAGTTAAAATAGATTTTCCAGCCGGCAGAAGCCCAGCTACACTATAAATTTTAGTAATCTCTAAAGCTTCATCTAAATTCATTTTAGGTAAAATAGAAGGCAAAGCTCTAGCCAGTAATGTTTTTCCTGCTCCCGGAGGTCCAGTCATCAAAACATTATGTCCGCCTGAAGCTGTAATTTCCAAAGCTCTTTTAGTATGTTCTTGCCCGGCAATATATCCCATATCATAGTTAAATTCTGGTGGTTTGCATATATCTTTTAGTGTTCTGGAGGGAAAAGAGGAAATAGATTTTTCTCTTTTAAGATGAAAGATAAGTTGTTTTAGAGACTGGACAGGAATAATTTTTATATCAGATACTATGGATGCTTCTTTGGTGTTCACTGCTGGAAGAAAGACTTGTAAATAATCTTTTTGGGAAGCCATCAGAACCATGGGTAAAATGCCGCAGGTGGAGCGCAGGTTTCCATCTAAAGAAAGTTCCCCCAGAAATATATTTTTAGGAGAAGGCAAATTAATTTGTCCTGAAGCAGCCAAGACTCCCACGGCAATAGGAAGATCATAGGAAGGTCCCACTTTTGGCAAGTCTGCTGGAGCTAAATTGACAGTAATTCTTTTGGCAGGGAATTTACAGCCAGAATTTTTAATTGCTGACCTGACTCTTTCTTTTGCCTCTTCCACTGCTTTGTCCGGTAGACCTACAATTAAAAAAGAAGGAAGACCATTTGATATATCAACTTCCACTTCGATTGGTTGGGCATCTAAACCGACTACTGCTGCTGAAGTAACTTTCGCCAAAGCCATAAAATTTCCTTCTTATTTATCTAAAATTAATTTTATTTAAATCTGTATCTCTATTATAAAAACTTTCCCCAAAATAGCAAATTGTAACATTACTTCAACACCCGGTGTTGAATATGTCTTAAAATACAAAATATCCTCATTACATATCTCTATATT